>Ga0209166_10003313_pt1 | contig 11681 bp, 6 predicted proteins | sample Coa_R1_3_FD_187151 | JGI IMG/M metagenome (GOLD analysis project Ga0209166, IMG submission 187151) | Surface soil microbial communities from Centralia Pennsylvania, which are recovering from an underground coalmine fire - Coalmine... | ecosystem: Environmental > Terrestrial > Soil > Unclassified... | reverse complement strand
ACGGTGCGATGCGGCCGTCGATCCACAGCGGATCGCCGACGGTGGTATCGGGATTGGTGAGCGTGCCGGTATTGACGGCGAACGCGGTAGCCACGGGGTCCGTGGCCGCGGAGGTGCCGTTGCCTGTGAAGTTGTAGGCACTCACCGGCCAATTATTGATGGTCTGCAGGTTCAGCGACAGGGTACCGGAGCCCGGCGACACCAGCGACCCCCAGAGGTGCGTGGATATCAGACGCACCGAACCCGTGTTGGTGTACTGGGCGCTGGTCGCGTCGATATCGACCACGCCGGCGCTCGGCGCCGTATAGATCCCGCGTACCACGATATGCTGGCCGACGGCCACGGAGTTGTAATTCAGACCGGTCAAGGTCGTGTCATCCGCGGTGACGGTGGTGGCAGGACCGACCGTTACGGTGGCATCCGCGGTGTTGTAGGTCGACGTGCCGGTGGTGCCGGCAGTGTACAGCTGCAGGGTCGAGCCGCGCACTTTGAGGGTGTTGCCGGAGCGCGCGATCACGTCGCCTTCGAGGCCCGACGTATAGGGATCCTCGAGCGTGCTGCCCGCGATCACGTACTTCGCGTGGAATTTTCCGGCAGTGGCGCTCGGCGTCGTGGTGGGCTCGAACGTGGTATAGGCGGCCGTCAACGTGGTTCCAGCCGACGATTGCGACAGCTGGGTGATGCCGGTGGTGCCCGTGGACACCACGCCGTTGGTGGTGTAGACGGTGCTCGGATCCACGAACATCGAGAGCTGTCCCAAGTTGTCCGCCTCGTCGAGGAACGGCCGGATATACACGGTGTAGGTGCCGAGGCTCACGCTCGAATTGATGAGCGGTCCCCGCACGCGGATGAGCTTCTGGTCCGAGGCGGCGAGGCCCACCGTCAAATATGGCTTGACGGTCACGGTCGCCGGAGTGGTGGTCAAATTGATCGAGGTCGAGGCGGGAAGGTTGAAGTCGATCGCCAATCGTTGCGCGGACGTGGTCGCGTAAGTGCTGGGGATGGTCAGCTGACCCGCCGGATCCAAGATCACGTTGACCGTCTGCTTGACGTTGCCGTTCGCAGTGGTGATCGCTTTGCCGGCTGAATCGACGACCGTCGCCGACTGCGGCAGTCCGCCCACCATCACGGCGATCACGGCGCTGCCGCCTCCTGCAACCGGGGTGTAGTCCAGGACGATGCTGGCGGACGTGTAGGTCCCGATCGGTATGGTCGCGCTGCCCCACAGTTCCGAAAGATCGCTGAGCTTGGTGAAATCGACCGTCACGGGCGAGGCCAGCGGCGTTACCACGGCGCCGTCGCTGCGCGTGAGCGTGACGGAATCCACGTCGACGATGTAGCTCGCAAAATCGCCGGGATGGCCGGTGAGCGAGACCCAGGCGACGCCGTAGCCGCTGTTCAGATTGTTGTTGTGGCAGCCCGCCGCGAGGACCGCGGCGGCGAACAGCAGCGCGCCCATGCAAAGGCGGGCGCTGCGGAAGTTGAGGTCGCGCTCGATGCGGGCCGCGCCGGCCGGGTGCCGGGGACCATGGATTCCTGACGTTGGGTGCACTAAAGCTTCCAGTATTTTAGGGGGCCGATATCTTACAAAGAATTTACGGGGACGGTGAATTGCAGTGACGGTGTTTGCAGGGTGACGGAATTTATGGGGTGGCGGTTCTTACAGTCCGACCGGATCCAAGGCTGCGTAGAGTAATGGCTTTCGAGGGGCTGCGCGCAGCAAAGTTCCATTTTGGGCCGGCAACCTCGGATCCAAGGCGGCAACCGGTCCCGGAGTCAAGGAATAACCGCCCGGGGAACTTGTTGAGTAATGCAATGAATATTGCCGCCGCCGAGCAATATTTCGCGGGTCTCCACCCCGAGCACTTTACGGCCGGGAAACAGACGGCGGAGCGTGCGCATTGCCGCGGCATCCGTGCGCTTGTCGTAGAGCGGCATGACGACGCACTTGTTGGCGATGTAGAAGTTGATGTACGACGCGGGCAAGCGGTCGCCCGCCCGGCGCGGCCGGCTTCCCGCACGCACGTCGATGCCCGCCGCTTCGTCGGCGGTCATGAACAAGGGGCCCGGCTGTTGAATCTTGTGGATGGTGAGCCGCCGCCCGCGCGCGTCGCGCGCGGCTTTCAAACGCTGAAAGGCATCGTTCGAAATCTCGTGTTGCGGATCCTTGCGGTCGTCGGTCCAGGTCAATGCGACCTGTCCGGGGGACGTGAAGCACGCGAGTTCATCGATATGACCGCCGGTCTCGTCGAGATGGACGCCCTTCTCGAGCCAGATCACCGTCGTGACGCCGAGATAGCGCTGCAGCATGCTCTCGACGTCCGTCCGCGACACCGCGCCGTTGCGATTCGGGTTGAGCAGGCACTCCTCGGTGGTCAGGCACGTGCCGCGCCCGTCCACGTGAATCGCTCCGCCCTCCAGCACGAAGGAGGTGGGGTAGCGGTCCGAACCTTCGATCTCCAGCACTTTCTGCGCCACTTCGTCATCGCGGTCCCACGGAAAGTACAATCCCCCCCGCAAGCCGCCCCAGGCATTGAAAGTCCAGTCGATGCCGCGCCGCCGGCCCTTGGCGTCGACGACGAAAGTCGGCCCGCAGTCCCGGATCCAGGCATCGTTGCTGCTCAGCTCGACGACGCGAACCTGCGGCGGCAGGCGGGCCCGGGCGTTGTTGAACTGCGCCGCGGATGCGCCGACCGTGACGGGCTCGCCCTGGGCGATCGCGGCCGCGACCGCGGCAAATGCCGCTTGCGCCGGCTTCGCGCCGTTGCGCCAGTTGTCGGGCCGTTCCGGCCACAGCATCCAGCAGCCTGAATGGCGTTCATATTCAGCGGGCATGCGAAAGCCGTCGCCGGCCGGGGTGGATGTCAGTATGCGCAATGCGAGCCTCCAGCCGCGCATGCTAGCATCGCGGGCGTACCTAAAGGAGTCGACGCATGTTAGAAGCCACGCCGGTCCCCCTGCAGATCCCTGCCGGTGGAGAGAAGATCACGATCACCAACGGCAAGCTGCACGTACCGGACCGGCCGATCATCCCTTTCATCGAGGGCGACGGTACGGGCCGCGACATCTGGCGCGCGAGCGTGCGGGTCTTCGACGCCGCCGTGCACAAGGCCTACGGCGGCAGGCGAAAGATTCATTGGATGGAGGTCTTTGCCGGCGAGAAGGCCAACAAGACTTACAACTCCTGGCTTCCGGATGAAACGGTGGCGGCATGCCGCGATTATCTGGTGTCCATCAAAGGGCCCCTCACCACTCCGGTCGGCGGCGGCATCCGTTCGCTCAACGTGGCGCTGCGGCAGATGCTCGACCTGTACGTCTGCCTGCGGCCCGTGCGCTGGTTCAAAGGAGTCCCTTCGCCCGTCAAGACTCCGGAGAAGGTCGACATGACCATCTTCCGCGAGAACACCGAGGACATCTACGCCGGCATCGAATTCGAAGCGGGCTCGGCCGATTGCAAGAAGTTCCTGGCCCTCTTCAAGGAGAGCTTCCCGAAGCAATACGCAAAGATCCGCTTTCCCGACAGCTCCGGGATCGGCCTCAAGCCCGCATCCAGCGAAGGGACCGAGCGGCTGTTCCGCTCGGCCCTCGAGTACGCGATCACCAACAAGCGCAAGAGCGTCACGATCGTGCACAAGGGCAACATCATGAAATTCACCGAAGGTGCGTTTCGCAACTGGTGCTATCAACTGGCGGAGCGCGAATTTTCCGACCACGTTTTCACCTGGGAGCAGTGGGAACGCATCAAGGCGAAAGACGGCGAGAAGGCGGCCGCGGATCAGATGGAAACGGCCCGCAAGTCCGGCAAGATCATCGTCAAGGACGCGATCGCCGACATCACGCTGCAGCAAATCCTCACCCGTCCCGATGAATTCGACGTGATTGCGACCATGAATCTCAATGGCGACTATATTTCCGATGCCCTGGCGGCGCAGGTCGGAGGAATCGGCATCGCGCCGGGCGGCAACGTCAATTACATGACGGGACACGCCGTGTTCGAAGCGACCCACGGCACGGCGCCCAAGTATGCCGACCTCGACAAGGTGAATCCGGGTTCGGTGATCTTGTCGGGTGAGATGATGCTGCGCTACATGGGATGGCTGGAGGCGGCCGACGCCATCATCGGCGCGATGGACAAGACGATCGGACAGAAAACCGTGACCTATGACTTTGCGCGGCTGATGCAGGGCGCCACAGAGGTGAAGTGCAGCGAATTCGGCGACTTGCTGATCAAGAATCTGTGAATGCCTTGGCCAGCGCCTGATCCAGATCGGCAATCAGATCGGACGCATCTTCGATACCGACGGACAGGCGGACCGTGCCGCGGCCGATGAGCGACGCTTCGCGCTGCGCCGCGGTATATTCCTGGCCGCCCAGTAATTGCGGCGGCATCACCAGCGACTCGGTGGACCCGACGCTCGAAGTAATGGAAAAGAATCGCAGCGCTTCGGCGAAGCGGTTGCCCTCCTCGTATCCGCCATCCAAGTCGAAACTCACGATGCTGCCGAAGTCCTTCATTTGGCGTTTGGCCAATTCGTGCTGCGGGTGCGTGACGAGGCCCGGAAAGTGAACGCGCTTCACCCTGGCATTGCCCTCGAGAAAACGGCTCACGGCAAGCCCGTTCGCGCATTGCCTCTCATAGCGAAGATGGTACGTGCGCATGCCGCGCTGAATGAGGAACGCGGCATGCGGGTCGAGCGTGGGCCCCATGGACACCACATCCTTGCGCATCGCCGCGATCATCGGCCGGTCGGCAATGATGGCGCCGCCCATGACGTCGCCGTGCCCGGAGGCGAATTTGGTCAAGCTGTGCAGGAAGATATCGATCTCATAGCCGCCGTGGTTGTGGAAGCCGGCAAAGGTGTTGTCCATGACGGTGAGGCAATTTGCCTGGCGCGCCCGAGCGGTCAGATGCGCAATGTCCGCGATTCTGGTCACGGGATTCGTGGGACTTTCGAACACCACCAGCCGCGTCGGCGTCTCGCGAAGCACGCGCTCGATGCCGGGCAGGTCCAGGATGGACAGCAGCGTATGCGCCACCCCGTACCTGGCGAGAATATGCTGCACGATGTGGCGCGTCGGACCATAGGACTCGATGAAGGCGAGTATGTGGTCTCCTTGCTTGCACAGCGACAACAGGGTGGCCGCGATGGTGGCCACTCCGGAACCGACCAGCAGGCAATCCTCCCTGCCCTGCATCCGCGCCAGCGTGAGTTCCAACTGCCGCAAGGTCGGGTTCGTGTTGCGCGAATAAAAGTAGCCGTCACGCTCGCCGCGAAACGCACGCAGAGTCTCGCCTACGTCGTCGAAGGTAAATTTGACCGACTGGTAGATCGGCGCCACCAGCGGCCGATTGTCGGCCGGTACGTCGACTTCCGGCGGATGATTCACGAAGGTGTTGTCCTTCATGGGACCACGATGATCGTTCATGGTGGCCACGATAATCGAGGCGGGCACGCATTGAAAGCATTCCGCCGCGGGCGCAGCACGCAGCACCCGCCATAAGTGGGTAAACTCCCCCGACCATGAACCCGGCTGCCGATTTGCACTCTTCCCCGTCTATCGAGTCCCCGCCTCTCGAGGCCCAGGAGCCGGAGGCGCGGCTACGTGAGATTCCCTACAACTACACCTCGCTCTCGGATCGCGAAATCGTCATCCGTCTGCTGGGCGCCGCCGCTTGGGACCTGCTCGATGAGTTGCGCAGTGAACGGCGGACCGGCCGCTCCGCCCGGATGCTGTACGAAGTCCTGGGGGATATCTGGGTCGTCGAACGCAATCCGTTCCTGCAGGACGATCTGTTGGACAACCCGAAGCGCCGCAAGCAGCTCGTCGAGGCGCTGCACCACAGGCTGCGCGAGGTGGAGAAGCGCAGCGATGCCGCCGATGCGCGACATCCGAAGGACGCGGCGCGCGGCGCAAAAGTTGCACAATTGCTCGCCGCGGCGCAAGGCGCCGTGCTGCGCTTCGAGCAGCACTTCGCCGATTTGGCGGCCATGCGCAAACGCGCGCGCCGGGTACTCGCCAAACACACCCGCGAGGACAACATCCGCTTCGATGCCTACGCGCGGGTCACGCATGTCACGGATGCCACCGATTGGCGGGTCGAACTGCCCTTCCTCGTATTGGCGCCCGACTCCGAAGCCGAGATTCCCAGCCTGGTCCGCGATTGCATCGAACTCGGCCTCACCATCATCCCGCGCGGCGGCGGCACGGGCTATACCGGGGGCGCCGTGCCCCTGACGCCGTGGTCGGCGGTGGTGAACACCGAGAAGCTCGGCGACTTGGGTGCGGTTGAGATGCTGGCGCCCGCTCCCGGAGGTCCGGGAGAGCCCGGGCAGAGCGGGGCGCCACGCGCCGCGATGATATTTTCAGCCGCCGGAGTGGTCACCCGGCGGGTCAGCGAGGCTGCGGAACGCGCCGGCTTCGTATTCGCCGTCGATCCCACGTCCGCCGATGCCTCCTGCGTAGGCGGCAATATCGCCATGAATGCCGGCGGCAAGAAGGCGGTGCTGTGGGGAACGGCGGTCGACAATCTCCTGTGGTGGCGCATGGTCGATCCCGAGGGCAACTGGCTCGAAGTGACCCGCCTCGATCACAACCTGGGCAAGATTCACGACGTCCCGGTGGCCTCCTTCGAACTTCAGTGGAAGGACGGCGGTGTTCATCCGGATACCGCCAAGGTGCTCCGCAGAGAGCGGTTGCACATCGAGGGGGCTGCATTCCGCAAGGCCGGCCTCGGCAAGGACGTCACGGATAAATTCTTGGGCGGGCTTCCGGGCGTGCAGAAAGAGGGCTGCGACGGCCTGATCACCTCGGCCCGGTGGGTGCTGCATCGCATGCCCAAACATACCCGCACCGTGTGCTTGGAGTTCTTCGGTCAGGCGCGCGATGCCATCCCCAGCATCGTCGAAATCAAGCGTTATCTGGACACCGCCGGCAAGGCGCGCGGCGCCGTTCTGGCGGGCCTCGAACACCTGGACGAACGCTATCTGCGCGCCGTCGGCTACAGCACCAAATCGAAGCGCGGCGCCCTGCCGAAGATGGTGCTGCTGGGCGATGTCGTCGGCGAGGATGACGCGGCGGTCGCTGCCGCGACGTCGGAGGTCGTGCGCCTCGCCAACGCGCGGTCGGGCGAAGGCTTCATCGCCGTGAGCGGCGACGCCCGCAAGAAATTCTGGCTGGACCGGGCCAAGACCGCCGCCATCGCCAAACACACGAACGCATTCAAGATCAATGAAGACGTGGTCATTCCTCTCGAGCGCCTGGGTGAATACACGGATGCCATCGAACGCATCAACATCGAACTCTCGATCCAGAACAAGCTGGAGCTCACGGAGGAACTCGCGCGCTATTTCCGCGATGCCGGGGATGCCGGGGATGCCGGCGATGCCGAACGGCGCGCCGCCGCCCTGCACCTCGTCGAGCGGGTGCGCGCCCGCTGGAATTACCTGCTCGCATCCATGGATTCGCCCTTGCGCGCGGCGCGCGAGCCGCTGGAATCGCTCGGCATCGCGACGCCCGCCGATGGCGGCGGTACGGTGTTCGACCGCTTGCAGGACCGCAGCATTCGCGTGAGCTGGAAGGCGGAACTTCGCGCGGAACTTGCGCGCATCTTCCTCGGCGCCACGTTCGCGCCCGTTCTCTCCGACTGCGACGCCGCGCACCGACGGATTCTGCAGGGGCGGGTTTTCGTCGCCCTGCACATGCACGCGGGCGACGGCAACGTGCACACCAACATTCCGGTGAACTCCGACAACTACGCCATGCTCAAGACCGCCAACGGCGCGGTCGCACGCATCATGCGCATTGCCCGCGGCCTGGACGGCGTGATCTCGGGCGAGCACGGCATCGGCATCACCAAGCTCGAATATCTGACCGAAGCGGAAATCGCCGGATTTCGCGCCTACAAACTCAAGATCGATCCGGGCGGACGCTTCAACAAGGACAAGCTCATGCCGGGCGCCGATCTGCAGCGGGCGTACACGCCGAGCTTCAATCTCCTCGGGCATGAGTCCCTCATCATGCAGCAGTCGGACATCAGCGTCATATCCGACGCCATCAAGGACTGCCTGCGCTGCGGAAAGTGCAAACCCGTCTGTGCGACCCACGTGCCGCGCGCGAACCTGCTCTACTCTCCGCGCGACAAGATACTCGCGACGTCGCTGCTGATCGAAGCCTTTCTGTACGAGGAACAGACCCGCCGCGGCGTTTCCATCCAGCATTGGGACGAGCTGTCGGACGTCGCCGATCACTGCACGGTCTGTCACAAATGCCTGACTCCCTGCCCCGTCGACATCGATTTCGGCGATGTGTCGATGGCCATGCGCGATCTGCTGCGCCGCATGGGCAAGAAGCGCTTCAATCCGGGAACGGCGGCGTCCATGTTCTTTTTGAATGCGACGAATCCGCAGACCATCAAGCTCACGCGCAAAGTCATGATCGACTGGGGGTACAAGGCGCAGCGGCTGGCCAATCGAGCCTTGAACACGCTCGCCAAGGCGCAGACCAAGCGGCCTCCGTCAACCACCGGCAAGGCGCCCCTCAAGGAACAAGTCATCCACTTCGTCAACAAGCGGATGCCGGGCGGGTTGCCGAAGCGGACCGCGCGTGCGCTGCTCGACATCGAGGACCGCAACTACGTTCCGATCATTCGCGATCCAAAGGCCACCACCAGCGAGTCGGAGGCCGTTTTTTACTTTCCGGGCTGTGGATCGGAGCGCTTGTTCTCGCAGGTGGGGCTCGCCACTCAAGCCATGCTCTGGCACGTGGGTGTGCAGACCGTTTTGCCGCCGGGCTATCTATGCTGCGGCTACCCACAGCGCGGCGCCGGCGAGTTCGACAAGGCCGACAAGATCATCACCGACAACCGCGTGCTCTTTCACCGCGTTGCCAACACGCTGAATTATCTGGACATCAAGACGGTGGTGGTGAGCTGCGGAACCTGTTTCGACCAGCTGCAGGGCTATGAATTCGAGAAGATATTCCCCGGCTGCAGGATCATCGACATCCACGAGTTCCTGATGGAAAAGGGCGTGCGGCTCGACGGCGTGACGGGCGTTCGGTACCTGTATCACGACCCCTGCCATTCGCCGATCAAGAAGCATGACCCGCTCGTGGTGGTCAACACCCTCATGAACAGCGCACAGAACGGCCTCATCGAGGCGAATGCCCGATGCTGCGGCGAATCGGGCACCCTCGCGATCACCCGGCCGGACATTTCGACGCAGGTGCGCTTCCGCAAGGAGCAGGAGGTGCGCATCGGCGTCGACCAGCTGCGCGCCGGCGGCCATCGGGGGGAGGTGAAAATTCTGACCTCCTGTCCTTCGTGTCTGCAGGGTTTGAAACGATACAACGATGATGCCGATCTCGATGCCGACTACATCGTGGTGGAGATCGCCAAGAACATGCTGGGGCCGGACTGGCTGCCCGCTTACGTCCGAAGGGCCAACGACGGTGGGATCGAGCGGGTATTGGTGTGAAGCCGTCGACGATCGCCGCGTTGCCGTACATCGTGGCGGCCACCTTCTTCATGGAATACCTGGATACGACCATCGTCGCCACGGCTCTGCCGCAAATGGCGCGAAGCTTTGCGGTCGGGCCCAACGAGGTGAGCCTCGGGATGACGGCCTACATGCTGACCTTGGCGGTTTTCATTCCGGTGAGCGGCTGGATCGCCGATCGCTTCGGATCGCGCACCGTATTCGGTGCAGCATTGACGTTGTTCACCGCGGCCTCGGTGCTTTGCGGGCTGTCGACCGGAATCGGTTTCTTCACGGGGGCGCGTGTGCTGCAGGGGATCGGCGGCGCCATGATGGTGCCGGTGGGGCGCATGATCGTCGTGCGCAATACCGAGAAGAGCCGGCTGATGAAGGCGATCTCGACGATCACGTGGCCGGGAATCGTCGCCCCGGTGATCGGTCCGACGCTCGGCGGGTTCATCACGACCTACGCTTCGTGGCACTGGGTGTTCTTTCTCAACATTCCATTCGGCCTGGCGGCGCTGGTCGCGATCGCAAGATACGTCCCCAATCAGCGCAATACCCTGCATCGGCCGATGGACGTGGGCGGATTCCTGTGGAGCGGAGCCGCCCTCATTTCCCTTCTCTACGGGACCGAGCTCGCGAGCCATCAGGACGCGCGCATTGCCCGCGCCGTGGAATTCATCCTGGCGGGGCTGATTCTCGGCTTCATGGCCGTGCGCCATTTTCGCAGAGTTCGGGATCCACTCCTGGATTTGACGACGCTGGCCGTACCCACGTATGCCGTGACCGTGCTTTGGGGCTCGGCCACCCGCATCGGCATCGAGGCGGTGCCCTATCTGGCGCCGCTGCTGTTTCAGATCGGCTTTGGGTTGTCCGCTTTTCAGTCGGGACTCCTGCTGCTCGCGACGGCGATCGGGAATCTCGGTATGAAAATGTTCACGACCCCCATTCTGCGGCGCTTCGGGTTCCGGACAGTGGCGATGTTCGCCGGCGCAATCGCTGCGGTGTTCGTGACGGCCTACGGTTGGCTCGATCCATCGACGCCTCTGGCCGCGGTGCTCCTCGTGCTGTTGATTTACGGCCTGGCCCGCTCCCTTCAGTTCACGACATTGGGGACTCTCGCCTATGCCGACGTCGATGATCCTCAGAAAGCGGCAGCCAGCACGCTCTGGAGCGTCGCTCAACAAATGACGATCGGCATGGGCATCGCTTTCGGCGCCCTGTGCCTTCGGATAGCCACCGCGCTCGGGAGCGCGCCGCGCCCTCAATCCCAGGCCTTCGCCTTGGGCGACTTCCGCTGGGCGTTCGGCGCCGCCGGCGTGTTGATCGCCGTTTCGATCGTCGGATACGCGCGCCTTCCCGCCGACGCGGGAAATGCCATCGCAGCGCGGGGCTGACGGTCCGCGCACGGATACCCGGGCCGGCGGAAGATCTTCCCCGTTCGCGGCCGCGTTTGCGATCCTCGCGACGGGGCTGAACACACCCGGCGTGTGGTGAGGGATGCCGGACGCAGGTCTCTCTGCCGCGCCACGGGCATTGGCCGGAGGCCTCTAGCATGTCATCATGACGGTATGATGACACTCGACGTAACTTCCTGGCGCTACTTCCTGTGGGCGATCGCGGTATTTAACATCATTGCCTGGGCGGTCTCGGCCAAGCTGCTCAATCGCCGCTATACGGTCATGCCGGCCGAACTCTACCGGACCCGGCGCCTGCAATTGCTCTTGTCGGCGGTGTACGTGTTTGGCTGCGCGTTCCGTTCGGCTTTCCCGGTGTACGACGTTCCGCGCGTCTGTCTGTTCGATCACTGGCTATCCAGCGTCATCGTCGGCCGCTCCGTGGCGACGGTTGCGGAACTGTGCTTCGTCGGGCAATGCGCCTTGATGCTCAACGAGATTTCGCGTGCGGCGCAAAGCGCGCTGGGCATCGCGGTATCGCGCGCCGTGGTCCCCCTCATCGCGGTCGCCGAGGTGTGTTCCTGGTATTCGGTGTTGACCACGTCCAATATCGGCCACGTCGCCGAGGAGTCCATCTGGGGATTGTCCGTGGCGCTGCTCGTCATGAGCGTCCTGGCGATCTACCCCCGCTGCACGCCGAACGGGCGGACCATGCTCGCCGCCTGCTGCGCCGCCGGTCTGGCCTACGTGGTGTTCATGTTCGCCGTGGATGTACCCATGTATTGGTCGCGCTGGCTCGCCGACG
>Ga0209166_10003311_pt1 | contig 11686 bp, 7 predicted proteins | sample Coa_R1_3_FD_187151 | JGI IMG/M metagenome (GOLD analysis project Ga0209166, IMG submission 187151) | Surface soil microbial communities from Centralia Pennsylvania, which are recovering from an underground coalmine fire - Coalmine... | ecosystem: Environmental > Terrestrial > Soil > Unclassified... | reverse complement strand
AGAGGCGGTGAAAGACAGCCCAAATCGTGCATCCTGATAGGTCACCGGCGCAGTTGAGTCAACTCTGTGCGCGCTGGCTAACTCAATAGCAACCCCCATGGTCTCCATTTTCACCACTGGCCGGGCGCCATCAACTGCAAGCCAGAAAGTCTGGCGAATCTCAGGTAGCTCGACCTTGTAACAGTGAAACTTTCCGGCTGCAACTTGCACATCTTCCACGGCGAGAACGTTCAGGCTGATCTTGATTGGGCCACGGAATGGACCCATGATTGGGAGTATTGTTTTGTACCCCAGAGCAACCGGAAGGCGGCGAAACCAGAACACCCACTCTTCATTGTCGAATATGGGACCGTCGAGGGCGAAGACTTTAGGTTCCTGCCCCTTCACCTGCATCCGGGCCTGTGCGGCTTCGTAATCAACCTTGTCCTCGCCAATATAGGGACTGTTAAACGACGCCGCGATCGGTCTCATGGTGTCGCGGTCGGCTTCCACGCGGCTCCAGAGCACCGGCGTTGCTCGCATATATTCCCGGTTTCGGATGATCACGCTTTGAGCACTGGTTTCACTCGGCGCGATCGAAAAGATTTTTGTGCCCAACACGTTGCCGTTGGGTAGCTTGATCTGAAATTCAGAGAGTTCGCTGTCGCCCCAAGGAATAGGGAGAAGCTTTGTGTCGCTGGTCATTTGTTCCCGCGCCTTGGCCACGAGCTCTTTCTCTTCGGAATAGTCCTGCACCAGTTTTTCGAATGCTTTAGCGGCTTCGGCCTTGTCGCCTTTTTTCAGCAGGCACTGCGCCAGCCGATACTGCGCCTGTGCAGCATAGGTGCGGGAATGCGACGCGGAGTTGACGATCTGGCGATAGATCTTGATGGCGCCATCCAGATCGCCGACCGTCTCCTGTGTGTAGATTCCTTTTTGCAGCAGGTCGGCAGTGGACTGGCCAGCAGCGGGCAGGCCCAGAAGTATTGCCGCAAATATAGTGAGGGTGAGTTTTTTGATGGTCATTGTCTTCCTCGTTGTTTCTTTCATTTGCAAATTCGTCGAATGCTTCGACGTGGGCCAACTCTACAAAGCCGCTGCTACGGAATTGTTACGGCGTAATCCTAAAACTAAGACTTCTGATAACCAGTGATTGGTCAGCCGTCCCCTGCGGGGACTCGGATTGTCTCTTTTGCCTTTCCCGCCACTGAAGTGGCGGGCTATTTTCATACGTCCCTTCGGGACTCTTGAGTGATTCATGACTTTGTAGTTATGGCGACAGCTTTCGCTAGTAGCTAATAGCTAGCAGCCAGTAGCTATTTCGCACCCGCTACTTGCTGATTTTCTTCCGGCACTACCGGCAGCAGAACGTGCGACGGATATTTCTGGCTGTGGTAAATGGTCTGCTCCGCGGTCACGTACTTGGTCTCGGTTTCGTTGTGGCCACCGGTATTCAGGTTGCGTGAAAAGAATGGAAAAGTGGCGCTGGCGATTTCAACACGAAGACGCGATCCCGCTGGGACCGTGATACCTGTGTGCCAGAGGTCAAGAGTGTATTCGTACACCTCGTTGGGCTTGAGCAGTTCCGGTGTGGTCATTGATTTGCGAAAGCGCGCCCGGATTTTGCCCTGGACGAGCTGAAAGATCTTTCCATCCTTATCTACTTCAGAAAGAGTGGCAAACCAGTCGGTATCGCGGGCTGACGACGCAGCGTAGAGCACGGCTGAGACCGGCCCGGCGAAGGAGAGCGGCTTGGTGAGCGGGTCTGTCGTGTAGACCAGAATGTCCTTGCGTTCCTCGGTGACCTTCTGGTGGTAGCCCTGGGCCTCCGCCTTGCGTTCGGCGGCCGAGCGCTCCTTCTTTTCATTTTCCGCAGATTCCTCGTAGAAGCGCGGATCGGGCGTGGGATCGCCAGGATCGTAGCTGTAATGGTCAGATGGAGCATTGCTGGGCGGGGCATCGAAGGTCAACTTCCCATCACCTTTCGCGGTGTTGGCTTGGCCTCCACTCGCCAGGTACAGTTTTTGAAAGCGCGTAACCTCCAGCGGGTAGGTATTACCTTGCAGCCATCTGTTCGAGCCCATCACGAACAAGCTGACCAGAGGCTCTTTCGCAATTCCATTGTCCACGCCTTTGAGCCAGTGATCGAACCAGCGCAGATAGTCACGCTGCAGATCGATGATTGCATGTTCGCCAAAATCCCGGTCGCCTATCAACCGGGCAGCAGTGTCGGTGTGTCCCCAAGGGCCGAGGGTCAGCTTCTGGTTTGCGTGCTTGAAGCTCGCCATGCGTAGATAGTTGAGCTTGGTGCCGATGCCGTCGCCATCGAACCAGCCGGACTGGTGGAACACAGGGATGTTCACGTCCTTGAGTCGATCGAGAAAATCGGCGGGCCGCCAGTAGTCATCGTTGGTGGAATGCTGAATCCACTTGCGCCAATAGGGGTTCTCTTTACCCAGCACGGTTTTATCCAGATCAATCACGGGCAGGGCGCGCAGCAGCGTGGTGTATTTCTTTTCGAAGATCTTGCTCAGCGCCACTCCGGAGATGTCGCCGGTCGCCTGGCTGTCTACGACGTCGGCCCACCAGATGGCTCCCCACAAGGCAAATGCTCCGTATTCGTAAGGGATGTTGTAAAAAGGATCGGGAGGCGCGACGTTGGGGATGATGGTGACCAGATGGGGCGGATGCTGCGCCGCAGCCCACCATTGCACCCAGCCCAGATAAGATCCGCCGATCATGCCGACCTTGCCATTCGAGTACGGCTGTTGCGCCAGCCACTCGATGCTGTCATAGCCATCTTTGCTCTCGTTTACGAACGGCTCCCACTCACCGGGAGAGCCGAAGCGGCCACGGCAATCCTGGACTGCATAGACATAGCCGCGCCGTGCATAGAATTTTGCCTGGAGCTCATTCATTTCTTTCTTATAAGGAGTACGCACCAGGATCACCGGCGCCTTTTCTACGCCCTGTGGCCGGTAGATATCGGCAGAGAGCTTGGTTCCATCGCGCATCGGCACCTTGACGCCGCGCTCCACCGTGACCTCGTACTTAGGAGCCGACAGAGTGGGATCGCTGGCCTCAGCTTTGCGCAACATCTCGTATCCTTCGCGGACGAACGCCGCTTTCTGCGCCGGAACTTCGCCAAGGTACAGCTTGCCGGCGCTGTCGGCCCATACGATGATGTCCACGCCCGGGAGCGAGTAGATGAACTTGGTCAGCGAGAGGTCTTTACCGCCGACACTCCGCTCGCTGCTCTCTTTCGCTTCCAGCTTCAAATCCACTGGGACTCCAGGTAGAATGATCAGCGGAAAGCTCTGCACCCCACCTTTGATGCGATCATATTGACGGAGCGCCTGGCTCATCAGCGCAGGCGCGTTATTTTCAAAGAGCAGAAGACCATCTCTGGTCTCCCAGGTTGTGGTCTTTTCTTTGATGGTGCGCCGGACTGAGCTGCCGTCGCGGGTAATATTCACGGCGCCGGTAGGGGCTTCCATGGTGATTTGCGTCCAGCGCCCATCGGCATCGGGAACAATCTTGGTACTGGCCTGTATGCTTTGGCCGGCCAATGTGATGGTAGTGTGGCTTTCAAAATGTCCGTCAGGCTTCCAATTGGATTGCATCACGCCCAGGCGTTCTTCATTCACGATCAGAAAGAATGTAGCCTGGTCTTCGAAGCCAGCCAGGGTTGCCGGTAGCCCTTTGGGCGTCTTTTTGTCGTTTGGATCCTTGTTGCCGGAGCGCTGGAAGGTCAGGGGGAACGATGCGCCGCCCTGCTTCCATTCCCCCGAGATTTCCGAACTTCCGGCATTCATCTTGCCCTGGTAAGACGCGCCGATTCCCGCCAGCTCCAGCTTCACTTGATCATCGTTTTGCTCGACCGAACTGATGGGAATGTCGTTTGCGCCTTGGTCCAAGCTGTCGAGCGTACCGGCGAGCTTATCGCCGGACCCTTTGTTGATCTTGAGAACCAGGCGAAACTTTTGTCCTCCAGCTTCGAGTGTTCCATTCCACTCGCCTTGGATACTCTTGGAAGATGAGGGCTTCGCCGCACCCTGCACGTAGGCGAAGGTTCTTTTGACTGCCTGGCCTGCAACCGGATATGCAACGAGGGTAAGGATCAGGGTCAGGATTGTGAGAGAGAGCTTTTTGGTCATCATGGCGTTTTCCTTTTTCGCGGATCCAGCAAAAACCAGCAGGATCCCGCGATGATCAACAAAGGCGAGTCTATGGGCCCGATGTTACCGAATTGTTACGCCCAAGTCCTTTTCGGCTTACGAGGAAACAGCGGGGGCATAGAGATGCCGACGCGCGGAACAAGAGCTATCTCAGATTATGAGCGCCAGAGAAGGCGAGCAATTATTTATTACTCCTAAGCCTGTCCAGTTGATAGAAAGAGTCTTGGCCTTGGCCTCGAATCAAGATTCCATTGTGTTAGATTCGTTCGCGGGTTCTGGGGCGACGGCGCATGCAGTGCTTGAAGCAAACAAGAAGGATGAGGGCTCCCGGCGTTTTATTCTCGTTGAGAGTGAGAACTATGCTGATAATCTAACCGCCGAACGGATGAGACGCGTTATCAAGGGGTACAAATTCCAGGGTACCCAGCGAGAAGAGTTGTTAAGAGAGAGCATTTCTCTGAATACTCTCAAGAATCCCGAAAAGTTATTGAATGCAGTGTTGGCAGTAGAGAATCTGCAAAGGCATCATTTCGATCATATAAAAAAGGAATTGAGAGATGGAGAGTTAATTGTAACCGGCGAGAAAAAGGTAGAGGAACGGACAGAAGGACTCGGAGGTGAGTTCACCTATTGCACATTAGGCGATCCGCTTGATCTGGACAAGATCCTGACCGGCAAGTCTTTACCTGATTATGAAGCGATTGGAGCCTGGCTCTTCCATACTGCCACCAGCGAGGCGCTGAACACCAGCACCATACGTAAGAGTATCTGGTACGTAGGGGAGAGCGCTGCCTATCACGTCTGGCTGGTCTATAAGCCGAATCTGGAATTTCTGAAGTCCAACAAAGCTGCACTGACGCTTGAACTGGCGGAGAAGATCTCCAGTGACCCGGAGCGCAAGGGCAAACGTCATCTGGTCTTTGCTCCGGCCAAATATGTTCCTAACAAGATGTTGCTGCCGATGGGCATGGAGTATGCTCCTCTGCCGTTTGCGCTCTACCGGGTGGAGAAGGACTGATGGAGCTGAAAGAGTATCAGCAGACGGTTCTGGACACATTGGACGCTTACCTGGACGAACTGCGGACGCAGTTTGCGAAAACAGAAAAGGTGCGTAAAGCCAACGAGGGAGAAACCGATCCGGACTTGATCCGCCCAGTCCCGGACTTTCCTGGGATGGCCTGGGAGCAGATGCGAGGGCTGGACCGGTTGCCCAAATCGCGCACTCAGCTACTGTACAGCGGGCGCAAGGACGGCATGGGAAACCACGTGCCCAATGCCTGCCTGAAGATCCCAACCGGCGGCGGCAAGACACTGTTGGCTTCCTACGCCGTTTCGCACATCATGGGACGCTACCTCCAGCGGAACTTCGGCTTCATTCTTTGGATCATGCCCAACGAGGCCATCTACTCCCAGACAAGAAAGCAACTGGTCAACCGTGAACATCCGTACCGCCAGATTCTCGACCGGGCGGCCGCAGGGCGGGTGAAGATTCTGGAGAAGAACGACCCTCTAAACCGGCTGGACGTTGAAAGCCATCTTTGCATCATGCTGCTCATGCTTCAGTCTGCGAACCGGGAGACCAAAGAGACGCTGCGTCTCTTCCGTGATCGCGGAAACGTGCATGGATTCTTCCCTGCGTCCGATGACATTCCGGCACAATTCGAGTTGCTGGGCCGCATTCCCAACCTGAGTTGCTACGGCAAGCGCGAAAACATGGGCGCAATCGCCCACGAGAGCCTGGGCAACGTGTTGCGGCTGTTGCGCCCTGTGGTTGTGATGGACGAGGGGCACAAGGCTTACACCGCCAGCGCCATGGCAACGTTATTCGACTTCAACCCTTCCTTTGTGCTGGAGCTTTCGGCGACGCCTAAAGACCGTCCGAAAGATAGTCCTCCACGGTATGCAAACTGGCTGGTGGATGTGCGCGGGGCGCAGCTTCAGCGGGAGGAGATGATCAAGCTGCCGATTAATGTGAAGGTAAGGGCCGGCGATGATTGGAAGGCCTGTCTGCAAGAGAGCCTGGAGCATTTGAAAGCCCTGCAATCGCGCGCCGACAAGGTGCTGGCCAATACCTCACGCTACATCCGGCCAATACTTCTGGTCCAGGCAGAGCGAGTAGGTAAAGACCAGCGCGAGAGTGGTTTTATCCACTCTGAGGATGTAAGGGAGCACCTTCTGGGCTTGGGGCTTGACCAGGCAGAGATCGCCGTCAAAACCTCTGAGAAGAATGAACTCAAGAACCCTGAGAACATCGACCTGCTGAGTCCCACATGCGCAATTCGAGTCATCATCACTAAACAGGCGCTGCAGGAGGGATGGGATTGTCCCTTCGCCTATGTTCTATGTGCGCTGGCAGCCAGCCGCAACCAGAATGCCATGACCCAATTGGTGGGACGCATTTTGCGGCAGCCCGGTGCGGCAAACACTCCAGAGGCGGCATTGAATGAATGCTACGTCTTTTGTCATCACGCTAAAACCAAGGCGGTAATCCAGGCCATCAAGAAAGGTCTGGAACAGGACGGAATGGCCGATATCGCTGAACAAGTCCGGGAGTCAATCCCCAGCAATGGGGATGAGCACCAGAAAAGAAAAATCTCTCGCAGGGATAAGTTCCGGACACTCGACATCTACCTCCCATTGGTCAATTGGGTCGCAGACACCGTGGCCAGGCCGCTCGATTACGAACGGGATGTCCTGTACCGGCTCGACTGGTCGCTGCTGGACGTGAAGGCCCTTGCCGACAAGCTGGCCACGGAGGTGGACGCAGAACGCAGTCAAATGCTGAGACTGACTCTCTCCACCGGGAAGGAGTTCTTAAGCGCCAGCGAAGTGGCGGCCATCCAGGAGGCCATTTCGTTTGATCCTGTTTATGCTACTCGCTCCGTGGTCGACATCGTGCCCAATGCCTGGGTGGCGCGTGCCCTGATTGGGGATCTTCTCCAGGCTTTGAAGGTTCGAGGCTTCGACGACGCTAAACTGGGCGCCGCCTCAAGCTACATTCTGGAAGAGCTCCGGAAGTGGTTGCAAAAGGAGCGGGACATTCTGGCAGAAAACCAGTTCATGCGAGATGTTACCGAGGAGCGAATCCACTTTCGTCTGCGGGCCGATCGTGAACTGTGGAGGATGCCAAAGCAGATCGAAACCAACCGTCCGGAGAAAGCCCGCCAACTTGCGCGGCACAGCGGCGGATTCACGGAAAAGAGCCTCTTCAGTCCAGTCTATGAAGGCGATTTCAACGGATCCGAGGCGGATTTTGCCTGCTACCTTGATGAAGCCAAGGCCCTGCGCTGGTGGCATAGAAACGTCGCCAGAGCGGAAAACTATTGGCTCCAGGGCTGGAAGAAGAACCGCGTTTATCCGGATTTCATCTTTGCTCACGAACGGTCCGGCAAGACGGACAGAATCCTTGTTTGGGAAACCAAAGGGGACCTGCTTGAAGGGAATCTGGACACCACCTACAAACGAAAGCTGTTGGATACGGTTTCAAAGCATTACCGCGCAGAAAACGGCATCAAGGCTGGAACGCTGGAGTTGATCGGCCAGGCAGGCGAAGCAATCCAGTGTGAACTGGTGCTCATGAGCGAGTGGAAGACCGAAGTGCTGAAAAGATTTCAAGAATGATCTTCCCATTGGTCCGCATCGAAGAGTTATCCTCCTTGAGGCTGCAACAACGCGATTGCTCCCAGGACTTCATCCGAAGTTGGCATTCTTTTGGCTGCTTTGGCGGAGAATACGGTGCGGCCATCGACAACCACATCCAGTGCTCCGGGACCGCCAAGGCGGATTTTAGAGATTAGGTTAAATTTTCGGTCGATCTCTTCTTTCAGGCTCACGGCCTGCTTTTTAATATCCGATCACATAAAACAGCGTTTGATCTCAACCATCATAACTTTGGACTCCTGAAGGGAAGTATAAACCGCAGGGCTATTGTATGCATCTATATAACATAGCTAGATAATTTGAAGAGCCACGCGCGATGGAGCGGGTTTTTACCGTTTCCCTGCTTTGAGCTTGACCGAAGCCGAACGGTGTCAGGTCAAGCTACATCACGCGACTTGAAGAGACGATCAGATCGAAATTATCTTGCCGTCTTCGGCGAGCTCACAGCCGGTTTTATCTGCCTCAGCCAGCATTCTGGCGCTCATGTGAGTGAGGACCACGCGCTTGGCGCCAATTGCAGGCAGGTGCTCGCTGAGCGTCGCAAAGTCCAGGTGAGGCTTGGGCAGCTTGGCGAGGGAGTAGGCTTCGGCAATGAATAGGTCAGCGTTTTTCGCTGCGACAATCAAATTGTCCACCCATTCCGTGTCCCCGGAGTAGCAGAGCACCTTGCCCTCGGCTTCGATCCGCAGCGCAAAGGGCGGTGCGCCACAAGGGTGCTTCACGAGATAGGGTGTCACTGCTACTCCCTTTATGTCCTGCCTGATTCCTGACTCGAGTTCCAGCACCTCCCATGCGAATGCGCGCTCCTTTGAGCTTGAGCCGGGAAAGAGATTTTCCATGGTCGCCAGGAGCCGATCACGCAGGCCCGGAGGTCCGGCGATGGTCAAGGGTGTTGTTCGTCCAGTTACTTGTGCGTCGATCATAAAAAATGGCAGGCCGCCGAAATGATCGCCGTGCAGATGGGTGATCAGGATTACGCTGATGCTGTTGGGATCGACCTCGAACTTACGAATTGCCACCATGGACGAAGCCCCGCAATCTACAAGGAAAGCTCCACTTTGATGCTGCACGTAGAAACAGGTGTTGAAACGGCCGCCGCTGCCGATAGCGTCACCGCAGCCGAGAATGTGTATGTTCACCGGGCTCTCCTCTAGACAGGCGATCTGGCCTTTCATTATGCTGTCCGCCATGAATCGCAGAGACTTCATCACCTCCGCGGCGGCCAGTGCTGCTGCCCTTACTTTACCTCGGTTTACGCAAGCCCAGGATGCTGACCTGCAACCAATCTGGGCGCAGATCGAAAAGCGCCATGACGAGGCAGTCCAGCGCATACAGCAATGGATACGGCAGCCTTCGATCGCCGCCGAAAACCGCGGCATGGCGGAAGGCTGTGACCTGACCATGCGTATGTTGCGCGACGCCGGGTTCGAGCAGGTGACCAAGGTCCCCACGGACGGGCATCCCGGAATCTTCGCGACCCTCGATGCCGGCGCTCCACGCACTCTAGGCATTTATTTCATGTACGACGTGAAGCAGGTTGATCCGTCCGAATGGTCGTCGCCGCCATTCGAGGCTGCGCTGGTTGATAAATCTGGGCTGGGAAAGGTAATCATCGGGCGGGGCGCCGTCAACCAGAAAGGGCCGGAAGCAACGTTTTTGGCTGCGCTTCATGCCATCCGGGGAGCAGGGAAGAAGCTTCCAGTTAATCTGGTGTTTGTGGCGGAAGGCGAGGAGGAGATTGGTTCTCCGCATTTTCAGCAAGTCGTGCAACGGCCTGAAGTGCTTGCAGCCCTGAAGCGCTGCAACGGCGTATTTATGCCTTTTCCCTCACAAGACCTGAGTGGCGAAGTGACCATCGACTTAGGCGCTAAAGGCATCGTGGAACTCGAGCTGGTTTCAAGCGGAGAGCGCTGGGGCCGCGGGCCGAAGCGTGATATCCATTCGAGCAACAAGGCGCGTATCGACAGCCCGGCCTGGCATCTGGTACAAGCGCTGGCCACGCTGGTCTCCGCCGACGGAAATACGCCTGCCATTGAGCACTACGCCGACAAAGTCCGTCCGCTCTCCGACACAGAAAAGAAGATGATCGCGGCGGCCGCGAATCGTATCAATGAAGCAGGCACCAAGAAGCAACTGGGCGTCGAGCATTGGATTCACGATGTGGGATGGCAGGAGTCGCTGGAGATGCTGGTGTCGCGGCCAACAGTCAACATCGAGGGCCTGGTTGGCGGATATACCGGGCCAGGAGGCAAGACCATATTGCCGCACAAAGCGGTCGCCAAGATCGACCTTCGGCTGGTGCCCGACATGACTGCTGCGGAGGCGCTCGCTGCTCTCAAGGCGCATCTGGCGAAGCACGGTTTCGGCGATATCGAGGTCAATATGACCGGAGGATACGATCCAACCAGCACCGCCGCGGACTCCGCCCTCATCCGGGCCGAGGTGGCGGTCTACCGGCGGTGGGGTATCGATCCAATCATGATGCCACGACTCGCCGGCTCCTGGCCGGGATATGTGTTTACAGGCAATCCTTTGAAAATGCCTGCCGGCCATTTCGGTCTAGGCCACGGCAGCGGAGCGCACGCGCCCGATGAGTACTACGTGATCGAGTCAGCGAATCCCAAGGTGCAGGGAATTGACGGCGCAACTCGCTCGTACGTCGAATACCTTTACGAGGTTGCACGGACGAGTTAGTTTGTTTTCGTCGTCTTGGGAATTTTCATTTCAAGCCAAAGCGGGCTGTCGCTGATATCTTGCAAGCGCAGCCCGCTTCGGTTGGCTCCTTCTCCGTAAAAAGTTGATTTCAGGAAATAGGCCCTTGATCGGTGAGGACGATGATGCCGCCAGCTCTGCAATCTACTGCCGCTGAAGCCAAGAGGAACTGAGGGCCAGGAATTGTGTCTTTCAGAACAGCCGGAACCATTGTTCCCTTCGTTGCATCACGCCCGGCGCCACGTATGTTGCCGGGACTTGCAGTTCCATAGACTTGGGAGAGAGAGTAGCCCTTCACTAGATCTGGAAAAAAGCCGCATAGCAGGTAGTTAAAGAACTTGACTGCATGCCGTCCGTCCGTGTCTTTTTGAGGGAGTAGCCCTACTGAAAATGAGAATTTGGTAACGTCACGAGTGGATTGCGAGGAAGGTTCACAGGGGGCCTTCAATCCTCTGCAAATCATCTTGATTTTGGAGGGATCCTGCACCTGGTATTCAAGAACATGGTTGCTGGGCATGTGACCCGTACGACGAGGAGATGGGGGAAAGGCAAACACCACAACATTAGGCTGTCCAGTGAAAGAGATGGTTTTTGGCGAGGGGAGATCTATGGTGACAAAATTGTTGGCCAGTCGCCAGCGCTCGGTTTCGGCTGTGAAGTCGCGAAAGCCGATGTCAATAATGGGCTTTGGAGCCGGCTGCAGTCCTTCCGGAGACAACTCAAAGTGATAGTTCCCGGTCCCCTGCGGCCTGCCGTTGAAGCAGAATTCATGAGGTTCGATTGGAAACAGGTCCTTCGGGCAGTCTGTACCCTTCGGGGGAGCATTCGGCGATGCAGGGGAGAATGCCGTGATTCGATATTGCTCTTGCTGTCTTCTCAAGACAAGAGCAAAAGCGCCCTCGAGGGTTATCTGGAGCGTGTGGCACTCTCGGCTAGGCGTTGGTCTTTGACTCTCTCCATCGCATCCCAGGGCACCGGCAATGGGCAAAACGCCAAGTCCTTTTAATAGCTCGCGTCTGTTCATGGTCCTCTTCTCCTGAAACTCTTAGACGGAATACAGCATCTTTCCCTGCAAGCCAGTAAATACTGCGTGACACACATGTCGCTGGCTTCGCCAGCTCTGCTTCTATTTCGTTTCCTTTACCCACAACTTGCGT
>Ga0209166_10003310_pt1 | contig 11690 bp, 9 predicted proteins | sample Coa_R1_3_FD_187151 | JGI IMG/M metagenome (GOLD analysis project Ga0209166, IMG submission 187151) | Surface soil microbial communities from Centralia Pennsylvania, which are recovering from an underground coalmine fire - Coalmine... | ecosystem: Environmental > Terrestrial > Soil > Unclassified... | reverse complement strand
GGAGTAGGGACTACCGTAGGCGAGGCAGAGCGACTGCTGATTTTGAAGACCCTGGAATCCACCAATAACAATAAGACCCGCGCCGCAGAGATTCTGGGCATCAGCCTGAAGACTTTGCACAACAAATTGAAGGAGTACGGAGCCTCCATCGGCGCCGCCGCCGATGGCAACGGATGATAAGCCCTCAACTGAATACCGAGTATTGAGGACTGTGTACTAGAAATGCGTCCCCGTTTACGACTCAAGACGAAGCTTGTACTGGCCATCAGTGGCATGTTGATGGCGCTGGTGGTGGCTTTTTCGAGTATTTACGTGCTGCAAATCGTCCGTCAGCGCGTGCAGGATACCTATGAGAACGGCGACTTCGTTGCCCATCAGATTTTCCTTTCCGCACGCCAGGCGCTGAAAGTGGACCTCAACAGCACACAGGTCGATACCAACAATGCACAATCGGTACGCGAAGCGACGGAAGAAATTCTGCAGACGGATCCGGGGCTCAACGCTCTGATGCAATCCATCGTAGGCTACTCGCGTCCCATTTATGACGCCGCGATCGCTGATCCTGAGGGTCGCGCTCTGTTGCATACCGATCCCACCGTGGCATTGAAAGGCAGTCCCCTGCCCGCGCGCGAAAACTTTCGCGTGGTGCGCGACGGCAGCTTTCGCCGGCAGCTCGCCGTGGTGTGCGGCCCGGCCAAGGTTTACGAAATCACCGTTCCTATTGTGCGCGATGGCGCCCCTTTTGGCTCGGTTCGCGTCGGCATCTCAACCAAATTCCTCGAGAATGAACTGCTTCCCCAGTTGAAGCACGCGCTGCTGCTCTCCAGCATCGCTATTGTGGTCACCTTTGTGCTTTCGGCGGTGCTCTCCAACGTTGCTCTCAAACCTTTGGCGATCATCGGCCACCGCCTTGATCTGATGACCGGCGGCGCAACCGAAGCCGAACCTGAGGCAGCGCACGGCGATGAAGTTGGCCTCGTAACCACGAAAATCAACCGCCTCGGACGCCAGATGCGCGATGTGAAAGAGGTCTTCACCGCCCTCAAAGATAATCTCGACCAGATCATGGCCAACCTTCAGGATGGCCTGATTTTGTTCACGCGCGATTCCAAAGCGATCATGGTAAGCGCGGCGGTTGAAAACTTCCTGGGAATTACCCGCGACCACATGCTCGGCCATAACGTTGACGAGTTCTTTTCGCAGAGCACTCCTTTGGGAAAAGTCGTGCTCGACAGTTTTGCCTCCCACACGGCGATTGACCAGCGCGAAATCGAGGTAGAAAGCGGACGCTGCATCCTGATGAGCCTGGACTTCATTGAGGAAGGCGGTGAACGGATTGGCGCGTTACTGACGTTGCGCGATGCCGAATCCGTACGCCGCATAGAAAACGAAATCGAACTTTCGCACCGCCTGGCGGCCATTGGCAGGCTGGCCTCCGGCGTTGGCCACGAGGTCAAGAACCCCATCAACGCCATTGTGGTGCACCTTGAGCTTCTCCGCCAGAAATTGCAGCAGGCCGACCCCACCACTCGCCGTCACATGGATGTGATCGGAAGCGAAATTCATCGTCTTGACCGCGTGGTGCAAATGCTGGTGGATTTCACGCGGCCTGTCGAATTGCGCCTCATCGAGCTTGACGTTCGCAAATTGGTGGATGATGTTTCCCAACTGGCTTCGCCCGACGCCGCACGCCAGGGAGTACGCATCGAGCGCGAGCTGCCGCCAGAGCCCTTGCCGGTGCGGGCCGATTCCGATCTGCTCAAACAGGCGATCTTGAATGTTGTCCTCAATGGAGTGCAGTCTATGCCGCAAGGCGGGGCCTTGAGCATTCGGACATGGAAAGAAGACGACGAAATTATGATTGAAGTGCGCGATCAGGGCGGCGGTATTCCCGCCGAAATTCGCGATAAAATCTATAACCTGTATTTCACCACCAAGAAAACCGGCACGGGCATTGGATTGGCCATGACTTACAAGGTCATGCAACTCCATCACGGTTCGGTGGATTTTGAATCAGAGGACGGGAGGGGAACCGCTTTCCGTCTGCGCCTGCCTTCATTGGCCACTACCAACGACGTGCAGCGCGAGCTTGCGGCCAAAAGGCCCTAAGCACACGGTACAATGGAAGAATCTGTTGCGATGAAACGCCACTCGTCCCAACTCGGAATCTGGCTGCTCGCGGCCATCGCGCTGCTTGCGGGCTGTAATAAGAAAAAACAAACCACCGTACCGCCCCAGGCACAGGCTCCTGCAATTTCAACTCCGCAACCCGCGGTGCAGCCCCCCGGCCAGCCAATCCCTGTCAATCAACCGCCAACGACGGCTCCGGCGAATCAGCCGCCGGCAACCAGCACCGCAGCCAAACCCAAAGCCAAGGCAAAACCCAAAACTAATCATGCAAGGAAGGGTACTCCGGTCACCAATGCGCCGGCGAATAAAGAGGCAAGCGCAGCGCCTACTCCCGCTCCCTCACCAGCGCCTGCAACAACGGCCACAGCAGGAGCCAATGTTCCGGGCAAAACTATTGTGCACGACGGTGGTACCCCGGATATCACCCCCGGAGAGATTCTTCCTGGCATGGACCACAACGAAGCCGCCCAGCAGCGCCAGGCGACCGAACAACTGTTGCAGTCAACCGATGACACCCTGAAAGGTATTAGCCGGCCTTTGAACGATGACGAGCGCGCCATGGTAGAACAGATTCGCAACTACATGGCGCAATCCCGCGCCGCTGCCACCGATGGGGACATTCTCCGCGCTAACAATCTCGCCATGAAAGCCCACTTGCTTTCCGATGCACTGGTGAAACGCTAACAGCGGTATCACAAATGCAAGCTCTCAGCTGTAAGCTACGTCCGGTATAACGTGGCGCTACTAGCTAGGCTCTTTTCTGTGCCAACACCAATCCCCGCGGCGTCGGCATCAGCAGGACCGAGATAAGCCCCTCCTGCTCCATCTTCAGAGCAGCGTCACGCACGGTCTTGAGATGCGAACTGGCATCGTGCATCAGAATCAGGCCGCCGGGGCTCATCTGGGGCAGGAAGTGCCGCACCTCCTGCTCCCGGATTTCAATTGCGCTGTCGCTGAAAAACAGATCGATCGTGCCCTTGACCTTGGTCTCAAGGCTCGATTCATTGCGCAGTTCGATCCATTTTTTCAGGCCAGAGTTCTGGATGCGCTCCTTCGCCTTGGCGCATACCACCGGATCGAACTCGCAGGTCACGATTTTCCCAGAGCCGTTCTGCTTCACGCCTTCCGCCATCCACAGGGTGCTGATTCCCATAAATGTTCCGGTCTCGACAATGAGCTGTGGCTTCATCGTGGTCACCAGAGATTGCAGAAACTCCAGCACCTCGACCTCGGCGGTCATGGAATCGAACATGCGCCAGCGCTCCGGATTGGGACACTCCGGCGTGGCTTTGTGATACTCCGGCTGCTCCACATCGCCCTTTTCGCTGGAGTGGCGCAGGATGCGATGCTCCTGCTTCTCGGCTTTAAATTTTTTGCGGATGTAAAACAGGATCGCCACTCCTGCCACCATGGAAAGAAACGCGATCAACTGTGCGTTGCTCAATAACCCAAACACCGAGCGCGGATTGATGCGGATAAACTCGACCAGGAAGCGCGCCAGGCCGGTCCAGATGAAATATTCGGCGATGACCTCGCCCTCAGGACGCGGCTTGCGCAACGACCTGCCACCCAGCTTCCACAGATAAACGAAAATCACCACGCCGACGAGAAATTCGTAGATAGGCGTGGGGTGCACGCGCTGCGTAGTAGGAACCAATCCGTTAGGGAAGCTCATCCCCCAAGGCAAGGAGGTAGGGATGCCGTAATCGCCGTCGCCGGAGACGAGGCATCCGATGCGTCCTACTGCATACCCCAGCGCCGCAGCAGGCGCGGCGACATCGAACATGGTGGGAATCGAAATCTTGTAATGCCGCGCCAGCCAAAGCAGGCTCAACACTCCGGCAATCAAACTTCCGGCCCAGGCAAAACCTTCGCGGCTGAACAGCTCCGCAACCGGATTGGCAAACAAATCTGCAGGACGCTCCAGGACGTGATAAAGCTTGGCGCCAACGATGCCAGCCAACGCGGTAACAAGAATTACGGTATCGGCAATATCGGGAAGCTTGCGCCGCAACAGATCGGCCCGCAGAACAAAATAGGCAACCAGCGTGGCTATTGCCACCAGCAGCCCATATGTAGGCAGATCAAATCGGCCAATGTGAATAAAAGGAAGCAGGAAAAATCCTCAGTGCAAAAAAATTCTCTCTTATTCAGTATATGTCAGCAGCTATCGAGATTTGGTGGTCCCATGGGCCACCAGCTAAGAGCTTTCTCTTAAGAGCTTTCTCTGAGGAACGCAAACTAAATACTGGCAACCGGCAACTGACAACCGACAACTGCTTCAAGATGCGATACATTGGAAGTAGTGTTCAGCATTTTTCAAAATCGCGCCATGCGGTGGATCTTTACTGCCAACCTGGTCTCCATGATCGGCAGCGGGATGAACGCCGCCGCAGTCTTCTGGCACGTGCTGCAGATTACGCACTCGGAGATCTCGCTGGGCAAGCTGCTGCTGCTGCAGACCATTCCGGCTTTGTTCTTGCTTCCCTTCTCCGGCGTGGTAATTGATCGCGAGGACCGCCGCCACCTGATCCTGATGCTCGATTTTGCCCGCGGCAGCATCACCCTGGCGGTCGCTATCCTCGCCTTGCGTGGCGAGGTGCAGACATGGCATCTGTACGCCATGTTCACGCTGGTTTCGGCGGGCTTCTGGATGTTCTGGCCCACCATGAACGCCCTGCTGCAGGAGGTCACGCCGCCGGAGCAGTACGTTCAATCCAATAATTTCCTGATGGCCAGCTTCCAGGGCGGATGGCTCATTGCCGGCGCGCTGGTCGGCTTTGTCTATGATCACATTGGACTGGGTTGGATCCTGGTGATTGACTTCTCCACCTACGTCATCTCCTTCTTGTGTTACTACAACGTGCGTAAGGGACGCCATGTAGTCGCCTATTCTCAGCCGGGAACTACCGGCACAGCAACTACTCCGGCAGAGGAAAGCTGGACAAAGTATTTTCACGAGCTGGCTGAAGGCGTTCGCTACCTTAAAGGCAAACCTCATTTGCAATTGCTGGGCACAGGCTGGGCGCTCTTCATTGGCGCCATGCTGACGCAGGGCGCAGTGACCGCCCCGCTCAGCGACCGCATCATGCATGCCGGGGCCGTGGGCTACGGATGGTTCAACGGCGGCTGGGGAATCGGGGCGTTTACCAGCGCGCTGTATTCTCCCTGGCTGATCCAGCGCCTGCGGGCGCATCGCGCCGCTGGGATCGGACTCGGAGTTCTGACTGTATGTCTTGTGCTGCTGCCTTACTCGCAATTCCTGGCCATTGCCGTGCTTATTTACGTCATCATGGGTTCGGGCCGGGGCGTTACTCACACTGCTATTGCCAGCGAGATGATGGAGATTGTCCCCAAGCACTTCATGGGACGGGTACAGAACACCTTCTACTTCGGCGGCACCATCCTGCAACTCTTCCTGGGGATCGGCGTCGCCACCATCGCCCACCGCGTCAGCCTCACGCTGGCGTTTGCCTGCATCGGCGGCATCTACGGGCTGGCCTGCGCCGCAGCCATGTGGCCGGTGGAGCGCAGAGCCAGAACGTTGCAAGCTACAGCGACCGAACCGCTGTAATCAATAAGCCTAACCACAAAGGACACGAAGGTGGACGAAGGAACACAAAGTAGACAATTTGTTATCCTTTAAGTTCTTTTAACGGAGCCCACATGTCCCAAACCATGGAAGGACGCACCGCAGTCGTCTTCGGAGTCGCCAACAAGCGCAGCATCGCCTGGGCCATCGCGCAGGCCCTGCAACAGGCCGGCGCCAAGCTGGCTATCACCTATCAGAACGAGCGGCTGGAGCAGGAAGCCAAAGATTTGATTGAAGCCCTGCCCGGAGCCGAGGCTTTTCGTTGCGACGTCTCTCGCGATGAAGAAATTGACCAGCTCTTTGCGCAACTCAAAGAGAAATACGGAATGCTGCACACTCTCGTGCACAGCGTCGCCTTTGCTCCGGCTGAAGAGCTGAAAGGGGCCTTTGTAAATACCACCCGCGAAGGTTTTCGCATGGCCCACGACATCAGCGTGTATTCCCTGATTACTCTGGCGCGTGCGGCGGCGCCTTTGATGCAGCAGGGAGGCAGCATTGTGACAATGACGTATTACGGCGCGGAAAAAGTTGTGCCCCACTACAACGTCATGGGAGTGGCCAAAGCGGCGCTCGAGGCAACGGTACGTTATCTCGCCGACGATCTGGGCAAACAGAACATCCGGGTAAATGCCATCTCCGCCGGGCCGATCAAGACCCTCGCAGCCCGCGGCATCTCAGGCCTGGGAGACATGCTGAAATCCCACGCCGAACGCGCCCCGCTGAAGCGCAATGTGGACGTAAATGAAGTCGGCGCCACCGCGCTTTTTCTGGCCTCGGACGCCGGCTCGGGCATCACCGGCGAGACCATCTACGTGGATTGCGGGTACAACATCATGGGATTTTGAAGATTTGAGATTTCCGATTTACGATTTGTGATTAGAACTGGGTGTCAGCGCTTCATTTACCCTTCTGTTTTTTCTCAGGAACGGCTCCAACGGTCTTCCTGATATCGCGCACCTTTTCGCGCATCTTCAGCCGCGCTTTGCGCTGGCGATTGCTTCTGGCTTTGTCTCCATTGTGTAGCGACATGGTAAACACCTCTGTGAGTATCCTACAGCATGGGCAGGTATACCGGCCTTAGTTCATCTCGTTATGGTCTTTCCCGTTGCGAATACTCTCACGCTCTTTCCTCGTGGTATCCTTCCGTCATCGCAGCCGCTTGGAGCTTCTCATCATCTCTATCATGGCCAGAGCCCAAATAAAACTGCGCGCGATCATTCCGCGGCTCGCCGTTGTGTTTCTGTTGACTGCACTGGGGCCATCCGTTCTCGGCCAGACTTCCCACCATGCTCAGGCGACGAAGCCGCCAGAATACACCTTCAAAATCGTTCGCGTCTTTCCTCATGATCCGGCTGCTTTCACGCAGGGCCTCGCATATCGTGACGGCTTTCTCTATGAGGGCACGGGCCTCAATGGCCACTCGTCGCTGCGCAAGGTCCGTCTTGAGACCGGGGAGATCGTTCAAGAAGTCAATTTGACGCCGGAGTTCTTCGGCGAAGGAATCACCCTTCTCAAGAACCAAATCCTGCAGCTTACATGGACATCACAGACAGGGTTCGTCTACGACATCAGCAGCTTCCGCCTGTTGCGCCGGTTTTCATATTCCGGGGAAGGCTGGGGCCTTGCCACCGATGGCCGTGAGGTCTTCATGAGTGACGGATCGGCTGAGATCCGCGTTCTTGATGCCGACACGCTGGAGGAAAAGCGGCGTCTTAAAGTCCGCGATGGAGCCACCGCTATCGATCAACTGAACGAACTGGAATTTGTAGACGGAGAAATTTTCGCCAATGTGTGGCAGACGGATCGCATCGCGAGGATTTCTCCGCGTACCGGCAAAGTGGTCGGATGGATCGACCTGAAGGGCCTTCTTAGCCCGATGTATCGCCTGGACGAGAATGCCGTGCTGAACGGCATCGCTTACGATACGGCAGGAAAACGCCTGTTTGTCACCGGCAAACTGTGGCCCAGCATCTTCCAAATCCAGCTGGTTCGGAAACATCAGCAATAAGCTCGAAGCGGGCTTTGGACAACGCAAGAGCCGCAGGGGCTAAAAGCCCAACGTGTTTTCAACGACTACGGCCCGACTAAAGTCGGGCCCTGATACATGTCTGGGAACTTTCCTATGGATCAATCCTGAAACGGCTATAAGCAAATAATAACTATTGTGAAATCCTAATTCGCCGCTGCTCTTCCCCGGTGCGCTCAATCACAATCTCCACATCACGCTCTTTGCGGAAGCGCTCGAATTTTTCGCCCCACTCGATGATGATGAGGCTGCGCGGGCTGAAGAGATCGTCTATGCCGAGGGTCTCCAGTTCGCGCTGGGTGTCCACACGGTAGAGGTCTATGTGATAGATATCAACTTCCGGCGAGCGGTACTCGTGGATGAGTGTAAAAGTTGGGCTGGTAACTTCCTCCTGCGCTGCCGCTTTAAACCCTTCAACTATTCCTTTAACTAAGGTAGTCTTCCCTGCTCCTAAATTGCCACTTAATAGAATCAGCTTTGGTGGCCCGAGATGGGCTACAAGTTCCCTTCCCAGCGCCACCGTGTCTTCGGCCGACGATGTATTGTGAACTTTCCCGGCGCTCACCGCTGTTTCCATTCGCGTCCGAGTGTAAGCTGGATTTTACGACTGGAAAACCGATCTGAGAACTGAATAGCGTGGGGAATCTGCTGGATGATGTCAGTGGCATCTACCGAACGCTCTCCCAAGGACTTCGCTGCCAAGTCGCCGCATACCCCGTGAATGTAAACAGCAGCTAGAACGGCATTGGCCAAGCGGTCTGGTGTCTGGGCAATTAACCCGGCAGCAATTCCGGTAAGAACGTCTCCTGAGCCGCCCTTGGCCATGCCAGGGTTTCCCGTCATGTTGACCCAAACCGTTCCATCGGGTTCGGCCACCAGGGTTCGATGTCCCTTGAGCACCAGGATGAGCCGATGCTCTGCCGCAAACTTGCGGGCAATCTCTACCCGGTTGCTCTCAATTTCTTCCACTGACAGGCCCGAAAGCCGCGACATCTCTTTGGGATGCGGCGTCAGCACCAGCGGGCGTTGCGAGCCATTCAACAAGTGCACCTTGCCTTCAAAGGCGTTTAGACCGTCGGCATCAATGATAGTCGGCACTTTGGACTGCGCAACAAGAGCATGAACCGATTGTTCTGCCTCGGGCTCGCGGGAGATACCCGGGCCGATGGCGATGACAGTCTTACCTTCCAGAACTTTCTTGATCGCCTTCTCATCGGAGGAAATTGCGATTGCACCCGCGCTACTTTCAGCCAGTGGGGTGGTCATCAGTTCCGGGGCAAAGCCAGCCACTGTAGGCAGAACTGACTTGGCCGTTGTTACGGTGGTCAGGCCGGCGCCCGAGCGCATGCAAGCCATGGCAGCCATGGCAGCGGCGCCGGCTTTGCCGGTCGAACCTCCAACGATTCCGACGTGGCCAAAGAGCCCTTTGTGGGCGTCCCAGGACCGGCGCACAGCCCAAAGGCTGTGCAGGTCGTTCTGCGCAATCACCTCTTGCTTCAATTTCGATCGAATCGCCTCTCGTGGAGTACCAATTTGCGCAACCACAATAGGGTCCGAGGTCAGATTCAAAAAAACATGAGCAGGCTTAGGCGCGGTAAAGGTGACAATGCCGTTGGAAAACGCCCAGATCGCCTTTTTTATTTTCTTCATGTCGGTTTCGTCGGCATCAACTCCTGACGGGATATCCACCGACACCACCGGGCGGGCGCCATTGATGAGATCAAACGCCTTGACGAAGAAAGGCGTTAGCGGAGGCTTAAATCCGGTCCCGAAAATCGCATCCACCAGCACATCGGCATTGGCGACCAGCATGGCGGATTCATGCTCCAACTCCTGTTCATTGCGCGCGCAAACCGCGGCCACCGGCAGCTTTTGGAACATTGCCGCCGCGTCGCCCTTCAACTCTTTCGGGTCAGCCAAAAGCAGCACCAATACATTCTTCCCTGCATCATGCAGCTTGCGGGCGGCTACCAGTCCGTCTCCGCCGTTGTTGCCTTTGCCGCAGATCACGCCGATCTCTTCCGCCTTAGGGTAGTACTCCAACACGAACTCGGCCACGGCAGTACCTGCATTTTCCATGAGGGCGAGCGAAGCTACTCCATATTTTTCGGTGGTGATGCGGTCGATCTCGCGCATCTCAGCAGAGGTAACGATTTTCATGATTGTTGAACAGTATTGGCAGCCGCGGCTTCGAGCCGGGCCATGCTTGCCGGCTCACCCATGACAATTAGATGGTCGCCGGTCTGGATAACGACATTAGCTGTTGGATTAAAAATGGTCTTGCCCTGCTGATGTTTGATGGCCAGGACAATAATTCCGAATTCCCGGTGAATCTGCGAATTCCCTACCGTCTTCTCGGCGAAAGCGGAATCGGCGCCCACATAGATTTCTTCAATCACCATCTCCACGCCTCCCTCGCGGGTCGTGGCAAGGTCAAGAAAATCCAGGACATTCGGCCGCAGAAAGCTCTGGGCGATGCGATGCCCGGCAAAAGCATAGGGCGAGACTACGGAATTGGCGCCGGCGGTGAGAAGATGTTTTTCCGCCGCCTCTTCGCTGGCACGGGCAATGATCCGCAGTTTAGGGTTCAGGCTTCGCGCTGTGAGCACAATATAAATATTGGTTGCGTCCGTTGTGGTGGCGGCTACCAGCCCGGCAGCATGCTCGATTTGGGCGTCGCGGAGAATTTTTTCCTGGGTAGCATCCCCCTGGATGACCAGCCATTCCGGCTCCAGGTTCTGCAGGCGAGGCTCGTCTTTCTCAATCACCACGAAAGGGACAGGCTTGCGGGCCAACTCACGGGCGGCGCGGCGTCCCACGCGCCCGGCGCCGCAGATGATGTAATGATTTTGGAGCCGCGCGATCTCGCGTCCCATCTTCCGCCTTCCCAAGACCTTGGTAAGTTCGAATTCTAGCAAATACTGCGTGAGGGTACCGATCGCGACAGTAACCAGCACCACACCGGCAATAATCAGCCCGACATTGAAGACCTTGCCGGTTTGCGAGAGAGGATGCACCTCGCCATATCCGATGGTCGTCAGCGTGATCACGACCATGTAAAAACCGTCAAACCACGGCCAACCCTCAATATAGTGAAAGCCCGCCGTCCCCACTGCAACCAGCGCCACTAAAGCGGCAGCTAGAAATTTGAGATGGCGAAGGGCACGCAAAAAATTACGAACTCCTCATAAAGCGCGATTGTAAAACAAAACCCTTCGCACCCATGAGAATGCGAAGGGTATGCATCTGCGAAATATCTAGTCCCCGCTGGCGGCCGTCTTACTCAGTGCCGTCTGCACACGGCTGTGGTGCCGGCTGTAAGTAAAGTAGATCACCATACCGATCGCCAGCCATATAAAGAGCCGCGCCCAGTTGATCCATCCTAGTTTGTACATCATGTAACCGTTGAAAAGGATGCCCAAAATTGGAACCAGCGGTACCCATGGAGTCCTGAACGGTCGCGGTTGGCCGGGGTTGGTACGCCGCAAGATGAGGACAGCAATGCAGACGATCACGAAAGCCAGCAGGGTGCCGATGTTCACCATCTTTCCTATGTCATCAATCGGTATAACGCTACCGACAATCGCGGCAAGGAAACCGACAAGAATTGTGTTTTTCCAAGGGGTACGGAATTTTGGGTGTATATCGGCGAAAAATTTCTTGGGAAGCAGGCCGTCATTAGCCATGGAATACAGCACGCGTGTTTGTCCAAGGAGCATGACGAGCATAACGCTCGTCAGTCCTGCAAGGGCTCCCAGCGTGATAATATGCGATGCTCCGGTGAGACCACGATCCATGAATGCGCGAGCGATGGGGGCCTCGATGTTAACGTCGCCCCAGGGCACCATGCCGGTGAGCACAGCAGCAACCAGGATGTACAGTACGGTGCACGCAAGCAAGGAGGCGATAATGCCAATGGGCAGATCGCGTTGTGGGTTTCTT
>Ga0209166_10003309_pt1 | contig 11691 bp, 11 predicted proteins | sample Coa_R1_3_FD_187151 | JGI IMG/M metagenome (GOLD analysis project Ga0209166, IMG submission 187151) | Surface soil microbial communities from Centralia Pennsylvania, which are recovering from an underground coalmine fire - Coalmine... | ecosystem: Environmental > Terrestrial > Soil >... | reverse complement strand
GCGCACGGCGTGCTTCCATGCGGTGAACGGCGCGTTGCCGCAACGTGTGTCAGTGGCTCGTGCGCAGCCCTCACTCGCGTTGCGCGCAGCATCGCCAGCGGACGAGACGATTCCGGTGCCGTGCGCGCTACGAGTGGTTTGCGAGCGCGAGCGGGATGGTCCCGTTGAGCAGTGAGTCCAGTTACGACGTGATCGTGGTCGGCGCGGGACCCGCGGGGAGCGCTTCGGCGAGCTTGTTCGCGGAGCAGGGACGGCGCGTGCTGCTGGTCGATGCGGCGCGCTTTCCGCGCTCGAAGCCATGCGCTGAGTACGTCAGCCCGGGCGGGGTGGCGATTCTGCAGCGGCTCGGGGCGCTCGCCCGCATCGAGGCCGCGGGCACCTTCCGCTGGCTGCGCGGCATGCAGCTGCGCGCGCCGAACGGCGGCCGGCACTTGATCGAGTACTCGGCGGACGATGGCCGTCAAAAGCAGGGCCTGTCGGTGCCACGCCTGGTCATGGACGCGGCGCTGCTCGAGGTCGCGCGAGCGCGGGGTGTCGAAGTGCGCGAAGGTTTTCGGGTCCGCGACGTGTGGCGTGCGGACGGACGGGTTCGCGGCGTCAACGGACCTCAGGGCGAGCGGGTGGCGGCCGAACTGGTGATCGGCGCCGACGGTCTGCACTCGGTGGTTGCCCGGGCCCTCAAGGCGCGGCGACCCGCGCCGTGGCCACGCCGCCTCGGGCTCGTGTCTCACTGGGCAAACGTCGATTGGCCGGAGGACTTTGGCTGCTTGCTGGTTGGTCCGCGAGGCTACGTCGGCATCGCCCCGCTGGACCATGCAGGCCAGGTCAGCATAGGTCTGGTCCGCGGCATGCCGCGCGGGCGCCAGGGTGCGTCGGCCGCGGCTCTCGAGGCGGGGCTGGCCGAGTACCCGGACTTACGCGGCCGCCTGCGCCAGGGTCGGCTGGCTGGGCCGGTCCAGGGCGTGGGCCCACTGGCGACGCGCGTGCGAGCCAGTGCCGGTCCGGGCTATCGGCTGGTCGGGGATGCGGCCGGCTTCTTCGATCCGTTCACCGGCGAAGGCATCTTCCGCGCCCTGCGGAGTGCCGAGCTCGTGGCGGCCTGCCCCGACGCGTACGCCCGTGCACGAACGCGAGCGTTCTCGACCAGGGCGCGGCTGGTGGCGCTCATTCAGGTCTTCGTGCAAACCCCACGCCTGATGGACTTCGCCGTGCAACGCCTGCAACGTCGGCCGCATGTGGCGCAGGAGCTGGGGAATGTGCTCGGCGATCTGGCGCCGGCTCGGCTGGATCTGGCCTGGCGCCTGCTGGGCCCTTGAGCGCATGGACACCCACATCAGTCGCCTGATGCACGCGGACGCGGATATCGTCTTCGAGCTGGCCGCGGGGGTGGAGGACTGGCCGCGCATCCTGCCCCACTACCGCTGGGTGCGGGTGCTCGCCCGGCACGCCGATGGGCGACGCACGGTGTCGATGGCAGCCCGGCGCGACGTTCTGGCTGGGCTCGGTATCCCGTTGGCGTGGACCTCGATCGTGAGCCTCGACGAACCGCACCATCGCATCGAGTTCGAGCACGTGCGGGGCATCACCCGCGGCATGCGGGTCGCCTGGACCGTGGAGCGCACGCGGGCGGGGCTGCTGGTCCAGATCCGCCACATCTTCGAGCCGCGCTGGCCAGTGCCCGCGGCGCTCGTACAACTCATCGTGGGCGAGTACTTCATCAACGGTGTAGCCCGCCGTACGCTGCGCCATATCGCCGCGCTGGCCGAAGCGCGGACGGCCGCCCGGGCCGTGGTGCCCGATGACTGGACGACGAAACAGGCTTGACACAGGTGCTATGGATGCCACACTTAGCTGGCAATGTCTCCCGTCCAGGGTCGTCGTAACGTTCGGACCGCCAGTTTGCTGGCGTGGCTGCGGCTGGTCCGCGTGTTCCAGAAGGTCGACCGCGCGTCGACCGATTCGCTGCGCTACCGGCAGCTCAGCCCGGCGCAACTGGACGTGCTGGCCAAGGTCGGCTCCTCCGAGGGCATCAGCCAGCAAGAGCTCGCCGACGCGCTGCTGGTCACCAAGGGCAACGTTTGCCAGTTGCTGGACAAAATGGAGACCAGCGGCCTGCTGGAGCGCCGACCCGATCGCCGCGTGAACCGCCTGTTCCTGACCGACCAGGGTCGCCAGGTCTTCGACGATGTGGTGCCGCGGCACGATGCGCTGCTAGCGCTGCAGTTCCGCTCGCTCTCAGATGCCGACCAGCGCGAGCTGCTACGACTGCTCCGTCAGCTCGATCACTCGCTCGCATAAACACGAGTCTGAACTGATACGGGTCGGGGGAGCCTGCGGCCCCCCGCGAGGGGCGCTTCGCGCCCTGTTGCCGCTCGTACCGGACGGAGGCACGCGGCTTCGCGCCTCGGTTTCGCGTGTTCCGGACGGAGGCACGCGGCTCCAGGGGCTCTAGCATGGGTGTGTGCGCGAGCGCGTCGTCGTCACTGGGATTGGCGCGCTGACGCCTGTTGGGTGCGGGGTCGAGGGGCTGTGGGAAGGGGTGCTGCGTGGAAGGTCGGCGGTGCGGCAGACGACCCGCTTCGATGCGTCGCCATTTCGTTCGCGGCTGGCGGCCGAGATCGACGAGGATCCGCGGGCGTACCTGGCGCCGCGTCGAGCGCGGCGGCTGGATCGCTTCTCGCAGCTGTCGGTGGCCGCGAGCCTGCAAGCAATAGCTGACGCGGATCTGCCGTTGGCGGCCGAGGTGGAAGAGCTCGCCGGCTGCTACATCGGGAGCGCCCTGGGCGGCGTCGCCTTTGGCGAGACGCAACACCAGGCCTATCTGGACCACGGCGTCGCCGGCGTCAATCCGTCACTCGCGTTAGCCGTTTTCGGGGGCGCTGGGCCGACCAACGTCGCGATCGAACTGGGCCTGCACGGGCCAAGCATCGCCAATAGCAATTCGTGCGCTTCGGGCGCGATTGCCATCGGCGAGGCGTTCCGCCTCGTCCGCGACGGCCATTCGCCGTTGATGCTGGCCGGCGGTGCCGAAGCGCCACTGGCACCGCTGACCTTTGGCTCGTTTGCGCTCATCAAGGCGATGTCCACCGCCACCGGCGCGCCGTGTCAGGCCAGCCGACCATTTGACGCCGCGCGTGACGGGTTCGTCATGGGCGAAGGGGCGGCCATGCTGGTTCTCGAGTCGCTCGGGCACGCCCGAGCGCGCGGCGCGCAGGTCTACGCCGAGGTGCGCGGCTACGGCACGACCAACGACGCCCATCACATGCTGGCGCCATTGCCGAATGGCGCGCAGGCGGCGCGGGCGATGCGTCTCGCGATGGACGACGCCGGTGTTGTGCCGGCCGATGTGGAGTACGTCAACGCCCATGCCAGCGCCACGCCAATCGGCGACCGCGCCGAAGCGCGGGCCATCGCGTGCGCGCTCGGCGAGCATGCGGCACGCGTGCCGGTCAGCGGCACCAAAGGTCTGTACGGTCATCCGCTCGGCGCCTCAGGCGCGATCGAGGCAGCGATCTCCGCTCTGGCGATCTCGAGGGGATTCCTGCCGGGCACGACGAACCTCGTCCACGCAGACGCTGACAATCCGCTCAACCTGATCGGCCCGGCCGGCGTGCACGCGCGGCCCAGGGTAGTCGTCAGCAACGCGTTCGGCTTTGGCGGCATCAATGCCGCGCTGGTACTGGCGGCAGTCTAAGTGAGTGCACTGAGCGCCAGACGGACCACCAGATACCCACCCAGGGCAGTCGCATTGAGCACATTCAGGCGCATGACGCGGCGGTAGTTCCCCCGCACCTGGTGTGGGTCGAAGCGGCGCGCCCACCCGGCCAGGGTCGTGACCTGGGCGGCGAGGCCCAGGCCGACCAGCAGCGTGTCCAGCGCCCCAAAGCGACGCGCCAGCAACGCGAGCATCAGGGCGCCACCGACTAGGGTGCACGCGAGCGCCAGGGCGAACGATCGGCCGGGGCCCCAGACAACGACCACGGTACGGTCGCCGCGGCGGGCGTCTTCGTCGATTTGATACAGCTGGGTAAGCGGATACAGCGCCAGGATCAGCAGCACCGACGACGTCGCGCCGAGAGCGCCATCCAGGCTCCAGGCCGAACCGAGTTCGCCGCGCGTGGCGGCCCACGCAGCCAGAAATGCCAGCGCGCCCTGGCCGAAGCCAACGACCGCCAGGCTGGCCAGCGTGTGCGCCTTTAACCGCACCCGCGGATGGGAATAGGCGGTCGAGAGCGCCACGAAGACGCCGTACGCCACCCAGAATGGCAGGTTGACGAAAAACGCCAGCAGCCAACCGATCGCCTGCACGGCCAGTGCAAACGGCAGCAACGCCGGCACCACCTCGGGCGGGTGCTCCAACCCGCCGACGGGGCCAACGTCACGGTCGTAGTACGAGTTGAAGGCGGTCGCACCGGAGTACAGGAAGGCATGGAACGAGACGAACCCGAGCAGCACGCCGGCGCTCAGGCCGCCGCCGGCGATCAACCACCCCCAGAGAAAGACTGGCGCCAGCAGAAGCTGGAAATGCAGCCGCAGGTGGACGAGCAGGCTCTTGACGTTGCTGGGCAAGATGACTCAGCGGCTTTTGGGTTGGTGCTCCGCAGGCGCAGGCTCAGCACGCGAGCGTCGGGCCATCCACATCGCTTCGCTCGCCGCGTTCACGGATTCAGTGAGAAAACACTTCGGCAATCTCGCTCGGTGCGGTGGCCCGGTGGACGGCAGTGGTGTCACCCAGCTGGTGGTGTCACCCACCTGAAGGTGGCATTGGCAATTCCAACGTGTGTGGACATCGGTGCGCTTGGCCGGATGCCCGCGGACGGCGTGTTGCACGTGAGCGCAACCGCCTACGCGGGCGCGGCCGCGGTCGCCAGCAGACCCAGGCCGCCGAGGGTTTCGTCGGTCTGGCAGTTGACGAAGCCAGCGCGCTCCAGCGTTGCGGTCAGGCTGGCAGGCGTGAAGCGGCCGTGGAGTCGACTGAACGGGCGCCACAGGCTCACCGAGAGCAAGTGGCGCGGGTCGCGGCTCACGCCCATGGCTTGCGCAACGGTTGCCGCGCGCTCGTTGGGCTCCATCAGGACCAGCCGGCCGCCGGGCTTGAGCACGCGGCGAATCTCTGAGAGCACGGCTCGCCGATCGGCGACCAGGTACAGGAAGCTGTGGCCGGTACACGCGTCCAGGCTGGCGGTGCCGAACGACAGTCGCGCGGCGTCAGCGCGCACCCAGGTGAGGCGAGCGCTCGTCAGCTTGACCTGCCGACGTCGCCGGCGGGCTTCGTTCAGCATGCGCGGCGCGATATCCAGGCCGATCAGTCGCGCGGCAGGCAACCGGCGCGCCAACTCGAACGTCGACACACCCGGACCACAGCCGAGATCGGCAATACAGGCGTCTTCGAGCCCCCCGAGCCGGGCCGCCATGGTCGCGCAGCTCGCACGCCAGGCGGCCTGGGCGGTGAACCAGGCGTAGATGTCAGCGCCGAGGTTGAACAGCCACGATGAATCCAACGGGGGAGACTCTCAGGGCTCCCCGTTGCTCGTGTCTTCGTCGTCTGCCTCTTCTTCTTCTTCGTCGTCGTCATCGGCGACGCCCGCCAGCAGGGACGCGCGGGTGAGGGCCAGCGCGGCTGCACGCAGCGCGGCGCGGGCCTCGGGCAGGCTGCAGTCCAGCTCCTCGGCCAGGTCGGCGAGCATCGCCTCGTCACCCTCTGGCTCGCCAGCTTCGAACAGGTCCAGCTCGTTCGCCTCGCCCTCTTCGCCGTTGTCCTGACCATCGCCCACGACCCAATTGGCCTGCCACGGCCAGGTGGCTGGCGACAGGGGGTCGGGCCAACCGAACAGGAGCGTGGCGCCGCGATCGGGGAGGTCCGGATCTTCGACGAACGACGTGCCGAACAGCACCTCGCCCTGGAGCACCTGCTCGGCGCGGCTCTCGGCTTCGACTTCTTCGAGCGCGGCAGGCCGCAGGAGGGCGAGCGTGCCGGCCGCATCGCCCACCGACCACAGGGCATCTTCGGGGATGCCGATGTCGTCAGCGCACGAAGCCACCGCCTCGGCGGCGATCGCGAAGGCCGACTGCAGGTCCTCCTCGAGCGCGCTGAGGTCGCCGGCCGCGGACCGCCAGCGGCCACCGGCCAGACCGCCGAGGCGCTGGCACGCCTGGGCCGCGGCCGCGACATGCTCGTACGCCGCCAGATGGGCCGAGGCGACGATGGCAGCCTCGACCGCCTTCACGACGCTCGGAGACGCGGGCATGCGCGACCATGGTACCGCCTGTACAGACGGACGGACGCCCTGTCCGCATCGCTTGGGCTCGCCCGCCCGGCGCAGGCACGACCCACGCAGAGAAAGCTGCAAGGCGCCGAGCCGCCCGTCGAGCAAGGCAGGCAGCCCCGCCGACGCATCGCCGACCAGAACGTGCCTTCGGCAGGTCGCCCTGGCCGGCAGCAAATCAACGCGCGTGGCGGGACGCTGTCGGAGGGCGCTCGGGCCGGCCAACCCGCGCGCGTGGCGGAACGAAGTGTGCGTTTCTATTGAGAAGCCCGGATGGAGCGAGCGAAGCGATGCGGAGAGAGGGCTAGACGCCGAGGGTCTTTAGAAATTCGCGGCTGACGCGGGCGCTTTCGGCGGCTGGGAGCCACGTCGAGTCTTGCTCGACCATCAGCCAGCCGGCGTAGTCGATGTCGCGCAGGGCGGCGAGCAGACCCGCGACGTCCAGCCGGCCGCGGCCCAGCTCGGTGAATACGCGGCGACGGATCGCCGTATTGAAGTCGACCCCGTCGCGGATAGCCTGATCCAGGACGCGGCCGTCCACGTCCTTCAGATGGATGTACGCAATCCGCTCGGGATGAGCGCGCACGACGGCCACGGGATCGATCCCGCCGTAGACCGCGTGGCCCACATCCCAACACAGTTTGACCAGCGGCGCGGGCGCGCGTCCCAAGAGCGCCTCGAGGTCCTCCAGCGTCTCAACCCACGTCCCGGCGTGCAGGTGGAAGGTCGCCTGCAGGCCGTGCTCGCGGACGATCTCGGCCGCCCGGCAGACGCGCTCGGCGAGCTGATCCCACTCGGCCACACTCAGCCGGGGCGCGCCGTGCGTGCTGGAGCGGCCGGCAAACGCCTTCCGTTCGAGCGTGCCCTGATCGGCCAGGTTGGTGAACGAGGCGCCAACCGCCGCCAGGAACCCGCACAGCCGGCGCGTGTGTTCCAGGTCGGCCTGAATGTCGGCCTGAAAGAACCCGAGTCCGCACCAGGCGGACGGCAGCGACAGCCCGCGGGTCTGGAGCGCGTCGCGCAGCATCTGTGGATCGCGGGGAAACCCGTCGCCCAGCTCCGTGGCCGCATACCCGGCCGCGGCGACCTGGTCCAACACGGTGGTGTAGTCCACGGGTGGCCCGAGCTCATCGCCCAGGTCCTCGTTGTTCCAGGTGATCGGGGCGAAGCCGAGCTGAAATCCGGTCACTGCGAACGCACGTACGCCGTCGACTGGCGGACCATAAGCTCGTTCGGCATCAGCACGTTCGGCTGCACGTAGGCTTCGACGGCGGGCGTCACGCCCTTTTGGATGACCTGCAGCAACAGGTCGGCGGCTTGCTGGCCGAGCTGGCGGATCGACTGTCCCACGGTGGTCAGCGGTGGATTCGCGATCGCCGCGAACGGAATGTCGTCGAACCCGACGATCGACAGGTCCGCCGGCACGTGGCGGCCGGCGCTCCTGGCCGCTTCGAGCGCGCCCAGCGCCATGAGGTCGTTGAGCACGAAGATGCCGGTCAACTCGGGTGCATGCGCTAGGAGCTCGCTCATCGCGTGGCGGCCGCCTTCGATCTGGTGATCGCCATACATCGCCGGCACCGCGGCGCGGTCGACCGGCATGCCCAGCTCGCGCAGGACGTCCAGGAACCCGCCCTCACGATCCGCCATCCCCTCGTCCAGCGGCAGAGCGCTGATGATCCCGATGGCACGATGGCCGAGATCAATCAGGTGATGCGCGGCCAGTCGGCCGCCCTGGCGGTTGTCAGCACACACCGTCGGCACGCTGGGCATCGGGCTGTGCACCAGGACGAGGGCCAGGCCCTCCTTCACGGCCCGCTGGATCTCGGGCAGGATCGGACTCATTTCGTCGCCCAGGCAGTAGATGGCACCCCCGAGTTGCTGCGAGCGCACGAGCTCGAGGTAGGCCGCTTCACGTTCGGGGTCGTATTCACTGTTGCCCAGGACCAGGGTGTAGCCGCTGTGGCGGACACGGTCCTCGGCGCCCAACGCAAACGCCGGAAAGTACGGGTTGCGGATATCCGGGATGATCAGGCCAAGCGCGAAGCTGCGCCGCCAGACCAGGCTCTGGGCCACTCGATTCGGCCGATAGCCCAGGCGTTCGATGACCGCCTCGACGCGCTGCCGCGTCTGGCCACTGGTCGGCCGTTTGCCGGACAGGACATGCGAAACCGTGCTGATGGACACGTTCGCGGCGCGCGCGACGTCTCGAATGGTTACGCCGCCCGGGCGCGCCTCGCGGTCAGCATCGTCCCGGCTCACGGCCTTCCGGGCGTAGGGTACACAAAACCACTCGGTGGTTATTGTCGACAAAGCCAGTCGACTATGTATATTGAACCCCGATCTCTGACCCGGGATGGTAGGAGCAGCCGTGGCACGACTAACCCCGGACCCGACTTTCTATCCATCGCCCCGCTCGGCGATGCAAGCACCAGCCGAGCAGTTCGCCTACGTCGCCTTGCTCAACGTCGCCGAAGACGGCACTCGGCGACCAGATGCGCTCGCAGTGCTGGACCTCGACCCGTCCTCGTCGAGCTACGCCCAGGTGGTCAACCGTCTGGAGATGCCCAATGTGGGCGACGAGTTGCACCACTTCGGCTGGAATGCCTGCAGCTCCGCCTTGTGTCCGTACGCGCCGCACCCGCACGTCGAACGCCGCTACCTGGTGGTGCCGGGACTGAGGTCCTCGCGGATTCACATCGTCGACACACAGCCAGATCCGCGCACACCGCACCTGGTCAAGGTCATCGAGGCCGACGAGCTGGCCAGCAAGACGGGCTATAGCCGGCCCCATACCACCCACTGCGGCCCGGATGGCATTTACATGAGCGCCCTCGGCTCGCCGAGCGGCGACGGGCCGGGCGGAGTCTTTGTGCTCGACCACGAGTCCTTCGAAGTCAAGCGCGCGTGGGAAGCCGATCGCGGCCCGCAGTACCTGGCCTACGACTTCTGGTGGCACCTCGGCCAGGACACGCTGATCTCCAGCGAGTGGGGTACGCCCAATATGGTCGAGAACGGCATCAACCCGGAACTGCTCCTGGCCGGCAAGTACGGCCACCAGATCCATGTGTGGGACCTGCGCGGCCGCAAGCACCTGCAAGCCCTGGATCTCGGCGCGGAGCAACAGATGGTGTTGGAGCTGCGGCCATCGCACGATCCGAACAAGACGTTCGGCTTCGTCGGCGTGGTGGTGTCGCTGAAGGACCTCTCGGCGTCGGTCTGGCTCTGGCATCGAAACAACGGCAAGTGGGCGATCCAGAAGGTGATCGAGATCCCGGCCGAGCCGGCCTCCGCCGACCTGCTCCCGCCCGCGCTCAAGCCGTTTGGCGCGGTGCCGCCGCTGGTCACCGACATCAACCTGACCCTCGACGACAAGTTCCTGTATGTGTCCTGTTGGGGGACCGGTGAGATGCGTCAGTACGACGTGAGCGATCCGTTCGCGCCGAAGCTGACTGGCTCAGTGCGGCTGGGCGGGATCGTCGGGCGCGCGCCGCATCCGGCGACCGGCGCACTGAACGGCGGACCGCAGATGGTCGAGGTCAGCCGCGACGGCAAGCGCGTCTTTGTCAGCAATTCGCTGTACGCGAGCTGGGACGCGCAGTTCTATCCCGAGGGCATTCAGGGCTGGGTGGCCAAGTTGGATGCGGACCCGAAGGGTGGGCTGGCCGCGGACGCCAGGTTCTTCGTGCCGTTCGCCGCGAGCGAGCGGCCACATCAGATCCACCTTCAGGGGGGCGACGCGTCCTCCGACTCGTATTGCTTCCCGGACTAGGGGTGGACACCTGGCCGTGGCTGGCGCTCGGGCTGCTGGGCGTCTACCACGGCCTCAACCCGGCGATGGGTTGGCTTTTCGCGGTGGCGCTCGGGCTCCAGCGGCGCAGCCGCGGCGCGGTCGTCGGGGCCCTGTTGCCGATCGCCCTGGGGCACGAGGCGTCGATTGCCGTGGTCGTCGCGCTGGTCTCGCTGACTCAGGTGTTTGCTCTCTCGGACGCCGTCCGACCGGCGGGCGCGATCGCGTTGATCCTGTTCGGGTTGTGGAAATTGAGAAGACCGCTGGCGCACCCGCGCTGGGTGGGGATGCGGGTGAACAACCGCGACCTCGTGGTGTGGTCGTTTCTTATGTCGAGTGCGCACGGCGCGGGGTTGATGCTGTTTCCGGTGATCCTCGGGCTGCCCGCAACGCCGTACCCTGAAGATCCGCTGCCGACGGGTCTGCAGGATCTGGCGGCCGTGCTGCTGCACACGGCCGCCATGCTGGCCACGCTGGGCATCGTGGCGCTGGTCGTCTACGAGCGACTGGGCGTGGGCGTACTCCGCCGCGCGTGGGTCAATATGGACGCCATCTGGGCCGTCGCCGTGGTCGCGGCCGGCCTGGTAACCCTGTTTACCTGATCAGGCCGCGGCGGCGGAGGATGCGCCAGACTCGGGTGGCGGTCCAGCCTTGATTGGCCTGGGGCGGCTGTTCCAGACGGTTTGGGACGCCGTCGACGACGGTGTCGACGACTTCCGAGTTCACCCGTACGACGCCTTCGGGGTCACCGCGGAAGAACTCGGGAAAGCCGCCCACCTGGCGGCAACCGTCGAGCGTGCGTTGGTCGAGGTCGTCGGCGGCTCGATGTGCACCCCGCCGACGGAGACCGTCGGCAATGACGCCGGTGTCCATCGGCCAGACCGAACCGTTGTGGTACGCCCCGGCGCAGAAGCGCGGCGCCGCGGTTGACTTTGTCCGAATGCCAGCGCCGCCGAGCAGGTCCGGCTGGTTGAAGCGCGCGATCAGGGCGGCGCGATGCGGCGCCGCGTCGCGGCCGTCGAGCAGCCTGCTGGCCAGCAGATGCCCGGCGCTGGACGCCACCACCCGGGCGGGCCGGAGCTGGCCATTCGATTCCACCGTCAGCGCCTGGGCAAAGGTTCCGAGATCGGTCTGCCAGAACTGCGTCAGCACTTGCTCGCGCAGCCGCCGCGCGCGCCGGCGCAGCGTTCCAGTGTCGAATGGCAGCATGCCGGGCGATCGCTCCAACAGGTCTGCGCCGATCTGGAGCGCGTCGTAGGCGTAACCCTGAACCGCCACGGGTGCATACGGCCGGGTGGCGTCGAACAGGCTGCCGTCGGCGTGGTAGTACGAGTCAAACGAGTCTTCCCAGACCTGGTTCTGGATGCCGTGCGGCCCGGCGCGGCGAACCCAGAGGTAGCCGCCGCCGATCGGCGCATCCATGCGGCCGACGATCCAGGCCAGTGCCGCGAGCAGGCTGTCGCGCACGGTAATCGATCGCCAGGTCCCGTCGGTGAGCCGCTCGTCGAGGATGGCTGTGCCCTGGCGCGAGCAGTACGCGCCGAGCAGATTGATCCACTGCGGCGTGGTGTCGACCGCGCCGTAGTAGGGAGAGTCCCACGCCGCGGTCGCGCGCGGGTCATCCGGACCGCGGTACTC
>Ga0209166_10003307_pt1 | contig 11700 bp, 5 predicted proteins | sample Coa_R1_3_FD_187151 | JGI IMG/M metagenome (GOLD analysis project Ga0209166, IMG submission 187151) | Surface soil microbial communities from Centralia Pennsylvania, which are recovering from an underground coalmine fire - Coalmine... | ecosystem: Environmental > Terrestrial > Soil > Unclassified... | reverse complement strand
GGTATTGATCCCCATCGACAGTGATCTCCAGATCGCCGCGCAACACGTAGATGAACTCTTCGCCTTCGTGCGTATAAGGATCTCCGCTGCCTGCTTCAGGCGCGACCCGGAACAGGTGCGGTTCCATCACGGTGTTTCCCCAGGCCAGCAACTCCATCCGCACGCCTTCTCCCGCTTCCAGCACCTTGCGCTCCGCAGGACGTACTTGCCGCTTACTCGCTTCCGATGCGTCAAAGAAATCGAGGATGTTCGTTTTGTAGAACCGCGCCAGCTTGCGCAACGTTCCGACCGACCCGCTCATCTGCGAACGCTCTAGCGCACTGAGAAATCCCACCGAGATGCCAACCGCCTCCGCCACTTGCGCCAGCGACAGTTTCCGCCGCGAACGCAACTGTCGCAGATGTGCTCCGATCGCTCCGGCATTTCCGTCTGCTGCTGCTCGCACTTTGCCTTCGCGTTTTAGCAACTGCACGATTGCCGCTGCATTCAGCCCGCGGACCTTGCGCAGGAATCGTGCCCGCTTCAGCAGCTTCACATCTTCTGCGGTATATAACCGGTACTTACTTTCGGTGCGCCGCGGACGCGCCAACCCCAGGCTCTCCCATGAACGGATCACCGAGGGGGAGACACCCACCTTCTTCGCCACGTCTCCGATTTTCAAGTAAGGTTCAGAGTTGGTCGGTTTCATCGCTTGCACGCCAGCGGAATATTAGAGATTTCAATGGGTGGGACGTGTTTTTTCTCCTTGACAGCCCCCATCCCTTTTCTCTAACCTTGCGGGATTATAGCAAGGTTGTGGCTGGACACAAGCTGTCGTTTTCAAAACGAAACCAAACTCTCCCGAAAGATGTCTGGAGGCCCCATGCCGTCACTGCGAAGTTGCTGGTCGAAGCTGTGCCTCGCTCTCACCGTCTGCCTTTCGTTCTCAGCCATGCTGTCCGCTCAAGGCACCGGAGGCCGAATTCTAGGTCGCGTCTCTGACCCAAGCGGTGCGGTTCTCGCAGGAGCAAAGGTCACGTTGGTCAATGAAGCGACCAACGTAAGCCGTGATACTACGACTAACACGAATGGAGACTACGACTTTGTCGAAGTTCCCGTCGGGAGTTACCGGGTCGAATTCGATCTCAAGGGCTTCAAGAAGAACGTGCGACGCAACGTCGCGCTCGACATCAACCAGGTCATCACTCTGAATATGACCATGCAACTCGGCGCGGCTCAGGAGGTGGTGGACGTGACCTCCGAGGCGCCTCTGGTCGAAACCAGCAGCACTCAGCTTGGCGCCGTCGTCAACGACCGCACCGTCAGCGAGCTTCCCCTTAATTCTCGGGATACTTATCAACTCCTTCAGTTGCAGCCAGGCGTCATGTCTACCGTTGGTTCCAGCAACTCGATCGTCTACGGCAGTAATAATGCCGGCGCGGTTTCCGTCAACGGTGGCCGCGGTCGTTCCAATAACTTCAGTGTAAATGGCGGCGATGCGAATGATCAGTTCGTGAACCTGCCGACCGTCCAGCCGTCGCCCGACAGCATTGCGGAATTCCGGGTCCTGACAAACACCTTCGATGCCGAGTACGGGCGCAACTCGGGTTCGGTGGTGAACGTGGTCACGAAATCTGGCACCAACGACTTTCATGGGAATTTGTACGAATTCTTCCGAAACACGGTGCTGAACGCGAACGCCTATTGTTTCTCGGCTCCGTGCGCGAAACCGAAATTCAATCAGAACCAATTCGGCGGCACGTTTGGTGGGCCGATCAAGAAAGATCGCACGTTCTTCTTTGCGTCGTATGAAGGAAGACGTATACGACAGGGAATCTCGTCACCAGTCGTGACGGTGCCGAGTTCTGCGGAGCTGCCGAGCGCCTCACAACCCTTCGCCGATTTTTCATCCGATTTCCCCGTCTCTCAAGGAGGCTTCGGAGGAAGTCTCACGAGCGACTACATAGCGCAGACAATGAACAGCCGGCCGGGTTGCACAACCGCGCTGGGCGGGCCGGTTACGCCTCCGTCGCAATACTCCGCTAGCCCCGGATCCGAGCCGTGGTCCGCCATTTTTCCGAACAGCGTCATTCCTTTGGCATGCATGGACGAGACTGCGGTGGATCTGATGCAACTCGTTCCAAATGCCGCAGCGGGAAGCAACACGGTGCAGACTTCGCCGGTGCAGCCAGAGCGCGGCGATCAAGCTACCGTCAAGTTCGACCACCGCATCAACAACAGCCAGAACTTCAGCGCCTACTACTATTTGGACGATCACAGTGTAGTTCTGCCGTTCGCTCAGTTCCAGGCCGCCGGTGCGAATGTGCCCGGTTTCGCATCCTCGATCAAGGAACGCTTCCAGCAGTGGAACCTGACTCACACCTGGACCATCAGCAACAACACCGTCAATGAATTCCGCTTCAACTACAACCGCGAGGCGCAGCGAACTTTCCAGCATCCGCAACGGACCAGTCTGATCCAGAACTCCTGCCCCAGTGCTCCGTCGTGGCTTACGGCGGCTTTCAATGGCGCTTCGCCAGCCTGTTTCTTCGGGGATAACTACTCCGGGCCCGATCTAAACGGCAGTCTAGGCATCCATCCCGGACTCGGTCCCCAGCATGAGGGTTTGCCATTTATTCAGATTAACGGTGGTATGACGATCGGAAACAACGGCGAGGGCGAGTTGCCTCAAGTCGGAAACTCATTCCAGTGGTCTGACAGTTTGACGAAAGTCTCTGGCCGTCACACCATGAAGTTCGGCGGCGACGTCCGGCGGCAGCGCTTCGACCAGACCCTCTACTTCAACGTGAACGGTGAGTTCTTTTATTCCGGTTCCGGCACCAATAGTGTGGCCGGTCCTAATGCCTCGAACTTCTATCCGGACTTTCTGATGGGTCTCCCGGATTCCTACGGTCAGGGATCAGCCCAAGTAGAAAATGTGCGATCTACCGCACTGTATCTGTTCGCGCAGGATAGCTGGAAACTCAAACCCAACTTGACCCTGAACTATGGATTGCGATGGGAACTCAATACCCCAATCGCGGACATCAGCAAGCACGTCCAAACCTTCCGGCCGGGTCAGCTGAGCACAGTTTACCCTTGCAAAGACACCACGAATACTGACTGCTCATCCATGAAGCCGATTGGGCTCGTGGTCCCGGGAGATGCAGGCATCCCCGCCGGCCTCACCCAGACCTACTACAAAGCGTTTGCCCCCCGCATCGGCATTGCGTGGAGTCCCGGAAATTCGGGCAAGACCAGCATCCGCGCTGGATTTGGAATGTTCTACAATCCCGTCGAACAATTGGTGCTCGAGCAGTTCAGCGCCGAACCGCCCTTCGGTGTAAGCACATTCCCGGTGGGGACGCTCTTTAACACTCCGTTCCTTGGCCAGGATGGCCAAACCACTTATCCAAATCCTGCCAATGGAATCCTGCAAGCTCCGCGGAATCAGCCAGTGGATTGGGGCGTCTTCCGGCCTATTTTGCTCTTCGGTGCATTTCAGCCGCACATGCGCTCGCAGTATTCTGATCAGTACAACCTGACGATCGAACGCGAGTTGCGGAATGACTTGAAGCTGCAAATGAGTTACGTAGGTTCGCAGGGACACCGTCTGCTTGCGACGCATGACCTGAACTATGGGAATGCGCAGACCTGCCTGGACCTGAACTCAGTATTGGGAGACGGAACCTGCGCCCAGTTCTACGCCGACAGTTCATTTTTCATTCCTGGCGGGACCGTGCTTCCGGTCGATTTCCACTTGCCCTATGCGCAGAATCATTCGGTGATTCCCGCGGGCACGACAGTAGGTCCCAACGGCATTACGTTGGTGGGATTGCGCCCCTATTCGGCTCCTCAATGCGATCCACTGAGTGGGACTGGGTGTCCAACTGACGGGGTCGATGTCTTTAGCAGCATTTTTGCTCAAGACACGATTGCCAACTCTGCCTACAACTCGTTGCAGGCCTCACTGGATAAGCGCTTCGCTCACGGGTTGCAGTTCACCTTGGCGTACACGTTCAGCAAGTCGTTCGACGAAGCTTCTAGTTTCGAAGGGATTTTGAACCCGGTCGATCCCGCGCGCAGCCGGTCGCTTTCCAATTTCGATGCGCGCCATCGGCTTGTCGTCAGCTACTACTGGGAACTTCCCAAGACTGGGATCAAGGGGTTTGCGGGGAAGGTCGTGAATGGCTGGGCCCTGTCCGGCGTTACCACCATTCAGACGGGCTTCCCGATTCGCATCACCTCGTCGGCTGACAACGAGCTCATGTACAGTTTTGACTTCGAGTTGCCAGGCGAACCCGACCAATTGAAGGCGTTTAAGAGGCTGAAGCCTCAAAACACTTGCTTTACTGACCCTAATTCGGGTCTGCCAAATTGCAACTACTTCTTTGATCCAAGCACCTTCACCGAAAACACGACCATTGACCCCAGTTTGTTCGGGCGCATTGGCAACGCCCCGCGCACGATCTGCTGCGGCCCGCACATCAGCAACACCGATTTTGCGTTGCTGAAATCGTTTATCATTTCGGAGACGAAGCGTGTGGATTTCCGTGCTGAAGTGTTCAACATGTTCAATCACACACAGTTCTTCAACCCAGACGGCAACAGCAGCGACGGAACGCAGTTTGGCCAAGTCACCCAGGCTCGCGATCCACGCCTGATGCAGTTTGCGTTGAAACTGTTCTTCTGATCGATCACCCCGGGCGGCTTTGGCCGCCCGGGTAATCTAATGGCCCCGCACACCGCGTCGGCCTGAGTATTCCCGGAGCAATTCGATGTATCCCGACCTGCAGAAAGAACTCTCGACTTTCGAGCGGCGCACGCCTAAATCCGCCGAAGCCCACAAAAAAAATCTCAAACGTATTCCTCTTGGCGTCGCCAGCAACTATCGCGCCTACGACCCGTGGCCAATCTTCGTGAAAGAGGCCAGCGGCAGCAAGTTCCGCGATCTCGATGGCAACGAATATATTGATCACAACCTCACCTTTGGCGCACTCATGGCGGGACACTGCCATCCTGATGTGATGAAAGCCGTCGAAAAACGCCTCTCTACCGGCACCATGTTTGGCATGCCTCACGACATGGAGTGGGAACTCGCCGAAGAAATCTGCAACCGTTTTCCGGTGGAGATGTGCCGCTTCGGCAATAGCGGCACCGAAGCCACCATGCACGCTATTCGTCTTGCCCGCGCTGCCACTGGGCGCGACAAGATCGTGAAGTTCGAAGGCGCCTACCACGGACTGCACGACAGCGCGCTGGTCAGCGTGAAGCCGCACGCTCCCGACTATGGCGACATCAATGCGCCAACCTCAGTGACCGGCGGCCTGGGCGTTCCCAAGAGTGCAATTGCGAACGTCGTCATTGCCACCTTCAACAACCTCGCGACCGTCGAGCGCCGATTCAAAGAGAATCCCGGTCAGATTGCCGCGATCATTCTCGAGCCGATCTTGATGAATGTCGGACTGTGCATGCCGCAACCCGGCTTCCTAAAAGGTCTGCGCGAGATTTGCACAAAGAATGGCGCGCTGCTGATCTTCGACGAAGTTAAGACCGGAGCGAAACTGTGCTGGGGCGGAGCCAGCGAATACTTCGGCGTACACCCCGACATGATCTGCCTGGCGAAGTCAATCGGCGGTGGCCTGCCGCTTGCGGCGTTCGGTACACACAAGTCGGTGATGGATCTGATCTCACAGCACAAGGTCTTCCATGGCGGCACCTACAACACCAACCCGGTGTCGATGGCTGCGGGTCTGGCGACGTTCCGCCATGTCCTGACGCGCGACAACTATACTCACGTCGACAAACTGAGCAAGAAGCTGGCGGACGGCTATCGCAAAACCATCGCGAAGGTCGGTCTGCAGGCCTACATCGCGCAAGCCGGAGCAAACGGGGCGCTGATGCTCTACCCGAAAGAGATCGTGAACTACCGCGACTGGGAGGCGATCGACATCGATCTGTGGCGTCACTACTGGTTTGGCATGGTGAATCGCGGCGTGATGGCTCAGCCCTATTGGTGGGATGAGCAATGGACCATCTCGGTCCAGCACACTGATGCCGACATCGACAAGCATCTCGCCGCGTTCGACGACATCGCCGCCTCGCTCGCAAAAGCGCAGCAGGAGCGCGCCGCCCCGGTCGCCGTCGCGCACTAACCGAGTCACCGGTCGTCAGTTATCAGTCATCAGTTTGCTCAAGCAACTGGGATTGATGACTGGCGACTGAAAGCTGATATCTTGTCCACCGCCGTCCAATCCGCCGAACAGCCGCACCTGATCCGCGCCCTCGGGCGCCGTGATCTGGTGCTGCTCTTCGTCGTCGCCGTATTCAACCTCAATGTCGTGCCGTCGATCGCAGCCAACGGTGGCGTCACCGTCTGGCTATGGATCATTTCTCTGCTTCTTTTCTTCTGGCCGCAAGGCATCGCCGTTATCGAACTCGCGCATCGTTACCCTGGCGAAGGCGGTGTCTATCTCTGGGCCAAAGAAGTCTTCGGTGATTTTCACGGATTCCTCTCGGGCTGGTGCTACTGGACCAACAATATGCTCTACGTGCCGACGATCATGCTCTATTTCGTCGGCGTGTCGGTCTACGTGCTCGGCCCGAGCTACCGAGGCCTGCCCGACAATAAAATCTACGCAGCCACCGTCTCTCTGGCGCTGCTCGCCCTCCTGACTCTTCTCAACGTCCTCGGTCTCGGCGTGGGCAAATGGATCAACAACCTCGGTGCCATCGGCACCTTCATCGCAGCGTCGGTGCTCGTCGGACTCGGCATCGTGATCTGGTCGCGCTTCGGCAGCGGTATAACGCCGGCCGATTTCAAAATTCCCGCTAATCCGCGCTTTGTTCTCAACTCGTTCGGTGTCGTATGTTTCGGACTCATCGGACTCGAACTCGCTTCCGTTATGGGAGACGAAATTAAAGACCCGGCCCGTACACTTCCTGGCGCCGTTGCCTGGGGCGGCGTGATCTCCGGCACTCTCTACGTAGCGGCAACTTTGACTCTGCTGATCGCGGTGGGCAAAAGCGTTAATGTACTGCAGGGCGTGGTTCAGGCAGTCACCGGAATGGCCGCTCGCGTCGGGGTGAACTGGATCGCCGTTCCTTTCGCCCTCATGCTCAGCTTTGCCATTGCGGGAATCGGCTCGGCTTGGATCGGAGGTTGTGCTCGGATCCCATTTGTGGCTGGCCTCGATTCCTACATGCCCTCGTGGCTCGGAAACATTCATCCCCGCTACGCCACACCGTACGCGGCCTTGATCGTCCAGGGAGTTGTTTCGGCGATTCTCGTCATTTTGAATTTCGTGGGCGCAGGTGTTCAGGAAACTTTTCAAAAGCTTCTATCGCTGGCTGTTGTTCTGAACCTTGTTCCCTTCGTCTACATGTTTGGCGCATTGGTGAAGTTCGCAATAACCGAGTCCGTTCCGAAAGGTCAGTACGGCCGCGCCAAACTGCTCATCGCCGGAACGAGTGGACTCCTGACCACGATTCTCGGAATCGCCTTGGTATTTTTCCCAGCGCAGCAGATAACTTCGCTGTGGAAATACGAGTTGTGGATGTTCGGCGGCACACTCTTTTTTGTCGGCCTGGCTGCATTTTTCTTCTTCATCTATGGCCGCCGAAAACAGTTGCAAAAGGCGAGTATCGCAGCCATGGAAGCAGCCCGAATCGCGTAGCGATACGCACCGCGTCCATGCGCGAGCGAGGTTTGCGAATACATGAGGAGGCAGTCATCATGCCCAGCGGAGTGCAGACCGAAGTCAAGACGTACCAGATGTTCATCAACGGCGAATGGGTCGCGAGCAAATCGGCGAAGACATTTCCTGTCTACGACCCTTCGACCGAAGAAGTAATCGCGCAAGTCCCCGACGCTGGTCCCGACGACGTGAACGGCGCTGTGGCCGCCGCCAAAGCCGCGTTCGAGGAAGGGCCGTGGGCCACCACGACTGCGCAGGAGCGCGGACGCGTGCTCTTCCGCATGGCCGATAAAGTTCGGCAGAACCTGCCTGCGCTGGCCGAACTCGAATGCCGCAACACGGGCAAGCCGATCGTTGAAGCGGAATATGACATCAACGACGTCGCCACCTGCTTCGAGTATTACGGCGGGCTCGCCACAAAAGTGGTCGGCTACGTGAACCCGGTCCCCGACAACGCGATGAGCCTCACTCTGAAAGAACCAGTGGGAGTCGCAGGACAAATTATCCCGTGGAACTATCCGCTACTGATGGCTGCGTGGAAGCTTGCGCCCGCCATCGCAGCCGGATGCACCTGCGTCCTCAAGCCCGCCGAGCAGACGCCGCTCACCGCGCTAGAATTCGCCCGTCACTTCGCCGATTGCGGACTGCCTGCGGGCGTGGTCAACGTGATTACTGGATTCGGCGAGTCCTGCGGCGCGCCGCTGGTGCAGCACGCCGAAGTCAACAAGATTGCCTTCACGGGCAGCGCCGCCGTTGGAAAGATTATCGTCAAGCAGGCCGCCGACACCGTGAAGCGCGTGACTCTCGAACTTGGCGGCAAATCGCCCAACATTTTCTTTGCCGATGCCGACTTCGAGGCCGCGATTGACGGCGCGCTCTTCGGCGTCTTCATCAATCAAGGCGAAGTCTGCTCGGCTGGAAGCCGCATCCTCGTGCAGAAATCCATCTACAAGAATTTTGTCGAAGCCATGACCGAGAAAGCGAAGAAGATCAAGCTTGGCCCGCCGCTCGAGCGCGAGACCAAAATGGGTCCGCTGGTCAGCAAGGAGCAGTACGACCGCGTGAACTCCTATCTCGAGATCGGCAAGAAAGAGGCGAAGCTCGCGTCCGGTGGCGGACGCCCTGAAAAATTCGCGAAGGGCTATTACGTGCAGCCCACGATTTTCTACGACGTGACCAACAGCGCGCGCATTGCTCGCGAAGAAATCTTCGGCCCGGTTGCTGCGGTGATTCCGTTCGACGACGAAAAGGACGCGATGAAGATAGCCAACGACTCGCCGTATGGCCTTGCCGCCGCAGTCTGGACGCGGGACATTTTCAAGGCCATGCGTGCGGTGAAATCTCTTCGCGCCGGAATTGTCTGGGTCAATCACATGCAGCCCACCTACGTCGAGGCGCCGTGGGGAGGCTACAAACAGTCGGGCTTCGGGCGCGAGCTCGGCCCCTGGGGCATCGAAGAATATCTCGAGACCAAACAGGTCCACATCAACCTGAACGAAGCGCCAATTGGCTGGTACTGAGAGAGTCGCGAGTCCTGAGTCTTGAGTCCCAAGCAGCCGCGAAGCGGCGACAGAATGCAGCCCACGGCGCAAGCCGTGGTCGGCTAGCAAAAAATGATCAGGCCCGGATGGGGCGAAAGAAAACGCTGAGAAACTGAAAAACTGGAAACTGGAAACTACGATGTCCACGATTCAACTTCGCACACAGATCCCCGGGCCGAAGTCCAAGGCCCTGTCCGAGCGCCGCGCGAAAGCCGTGCCTCGCGGCCTTTCCCATGGCACGCCCATCTACGTGGCCAAAGCCGAAGATGCCTGGCTCGAAGACGTGGACGGCAATCGCTACCTCGATTTCGCCGGCGGCATCGGCTGCGCCAACGCCGGCCATCGCCAGGACGCGGTCCTCACTGCGGTGAAAGATCAACTCGACCGCTTTCTCCACACCTGCGTGCAAGTGACGCCTTACGAGAGCTACGTCCGCCTCGCCGAGCGCATGAACGAAGTCACGCCGGGCAAGTTCGCCAAGAAAACAATTTTCGTCAACAGCGGCGCGGAGGCGGTCGAGAACGCCGTCAAGATTGCGCGCGCCTATACCAAGCGGCCCGGCATCATCGCCTTCGAAGACGCCTTCCACGGCCGCACCATGATGACGCTGGCGCTTACGAGTAAGACGCATCCTTATAAGGCTGGATTCGCGCCATTCCCCAGCGAGGTCTACCGCGTTCCGTTTGCATATTGCTATCGGTGCTCGTACTCGATGAAGTATCCGTCTTGCGATCTTTATTGCGCGCGCCATCTCGAGGACACGTTCAAGCGCGTCGTGGCCAACGAAGAGGTTGCCGCGGTAATCGCGGAGCCTGTGCTAGGCGAAGGCGGATTCATCGCGCCTCCTCTGGATTACTTCAAGGTTTTGATCGAACTCTGCCACAAACATGGCATCCTCTTTATTGCCGACGAAGTTCAGTCGGGCTTTGGCCGCAGCGGCGCGCTCTTCGCCAGTGAACGCTACGGGATCGAGCCGGATTTGATCGTGACCGCGAAGTCGCTCGGTGGTGGATTGCCGCTAGCCGCTGTCACGGGACGTGCTGAGATCATGGACGCGCCGGCCCCCGGCGGACTCGGCGGAACTTTCGCGGGCAATCCTCTTTCTTGCGCTGCGGCCCTTGCTGTACTCGATTTGTTCGAGCAGGAGAACCTGTTGGCACGCGCGAACGAACTCGGCGATCGCTTCCAACGACGTGCTCGCGAATGGCAGTGCCGCTGGCCAATCATCGGTGATGTGCGTGGCCTCGGAGGCATGCAGGCCATCGAACTTGTGCAGTCGCAGGAGACCAAGACTCCGGCGGGAGATGAGACGAAGAAGATTACGCAGTACTGTTACGAGCACGGCTTGATCACGATCACAGCCGGCACGTACTCTAACGTGATCCGTGTCTTGGTCCCGCTCGTCGCCACGAACGAACAAATGGACGAAGGGCTCGACGTGCTCGAGTCGGCTATTGCCGCGGTCTGTGATCAGAAGGGTGCAGTGGCGCAAATGGTTTAAGGGATTTGTGCATCCTGAGCCGGGACGGCTTTCGCCCAGCAACCGCGAAGGCCAACCGTAGTCGAAGGATGCCTGTCAGCAGATGTATCATTAGTTATCTTGGGAGAGCTCTTAGCGGGTCCGGAGCCTTCCCCGCACGACACTCTTCGCGATAGCAGAGGCACCTCATGACGGTAGCAGCACCTCCATCCCTCAGACTAACGAACTTCATCAACGGCCAGTGGACTGAGTCCCGCGCCTCGGAATGGCGCGACGTCGTCAACCCCGCGACCGGAGAAGTGCTGGCCAGCGTTCCCCTTGCCGATGCTGCCGAAGTGAACACGGCGATCGAAGCCGCGGCGGCGGCATTTCCCGAATGGCGCCGCACCCCACCCGAGGACCGCATCCAGCCGTTGTTCAAGCTCAAGATGCTCCTCGAAGAGCACATCGACGACATCGCTCGCATCATTACGCAGGAAAACGGCAAGACGTTTACCGAAGCCAAGGCCGAGATGCGCCGCGCCATCGAGAATGTCGAAGTCGCCTGTGGCATCCCGATGATGATGCAGGGCTACAATCTCGAAGACGTGGCGCGCGGCATCGACGAAATCATGATCCGCCAGCCACTCGGCGTCACTGCCGCGATCGTCCCCTTTAATTTTCCGGGCATGATTGCGTTCTGGTACCTGCCTTACGCCATTGCGACGGGCAACACGTTCATCCTCAAGCCGAGCGAGCGCGTACCGCTCACCATGCGCTACGTATATGAGTTGCTCGAAAAGACTGGTCTGCCCAAGGGCGTCGTCAGCCTGGTCAACGGCGGCAAAGCTGTCGTTGATGCGCTCATTGATCATCCGAAGGTGCGCGCGATCAGCTTTGTCGGTTCGACTCCGGTGGCGCGCTACATTTATGCGCGCTCGGGCGAGCAGGGAAAGCGCTGCCAGTGCCAGGGCGGAGCGAAGAACCATGTCGTCGTTCTACCAGACGCGGATATGCCGATGGC
>Ga0209166_10003306_pt1 | contig 11703 bp, 11 predicted proteins | sample Coa_R1_3_FD_187151 | JGI IMG/M metagenome (GOLD analysis project Ga0209166, IMG submission 187151) | Surface soil microbial communities from Centralia Pennsylvania, which are recovering from an underground coalmine fire - Coalmine... | ecosystem: Environmental > Terrestrial > Soil >... | reverse complement strand
GTTGGCCTGGATGCCGCCACCGGACAGATCAAAGTCCGCCGCTTGGTGGATCCGCCCGGCAGCGACCCGCAAGTCGAGCAGCAACGGGCAGCCCTGGCCCTCTGGGGAAACAGCGTCTATGTGGCCCTCGGTGGGCTGGACGGTGACTGTGGCGACTATCACGGTCTGGTCGTCGCCTCGCGCACCGATGGGACGGGGGCGTTGCTCACCTATCAGGTGCCGACCTCGCGGGAAGGCGGTATCTGGGCAACTCCGGGGCCGGTTATTGACGCCCAGGGCAACCTCTACGTCTCCGTCGGCAACGGCGCGGCCACAGGAGGGGACTGGGATCACAGCGATGCCATCCTGCGGCTCTCTTCTACGCTCCAGTTTGAAGACGGCTTTGCGCCTGAAAGCTGGCCGAGCGATAATGCGAACGACGCCGATCTCGGTTCGCTGGGGCCAGTCCTTCTGCCCAATGGGTTGATCTATGCCGACGGGAAGTCAGGCCAGGGCTATCTGCTGCGGGCCGATCACCTGGGAGGTGTTGGCGGACAGATTCAGATGCTCTCTGTGTGCAGCGCCTATGGCGGAGCGGCGGTGAGCGGCCAGATACTTTTCATCCCGTGCAGCGATGGCCTGCGTCAGCTCACGCTTTCCTCCGGATCGCAGATCGTTCCCGGCTGGCAGGCGCCAGGGCAGATCACCGGCTCACCAGTGATTGGCGGGCAGACTGTCTATAGCCTTGATCCCGCAGATGGCGTCCTCTACGCCCTCAATACGGCAACGGGGGACGTGCGCGCCCACCTTTCCATCGGCGCCACCTCGCGCTTTGCCACGCCGACGCTCTCCCAGGGGCGCGTGTTCGTGGGAACCTTGACGGGGGTCGTTGCCGTAAGCAGCGCTTGAGCGCCAGCCAGGGCGCTTTTCGCTTGCTATGACCGCCTGCTTCTCCGGCATAAGTTTTGCGGTGATGGGCGAGCGGCGATATTCAGGATGGGAAGCGGTCGTAGAGGGGAAGGCTTGTGGCTCGCCTGCAATCGTCTGCTCGAACACTTTGTAGGAGAAGACGCTATGGGAGAGAAAGAACCGAAAGTTGCGCCGATCATCCGCCTGCCGCAGATTCGCGCGGAGCGAGGCGCACCGTCGGGGCTGGCCGCTGCGGGGCCACCGGATCTAGCAACGGATGTGCTGGCGAAGGCGCGGGCCGACGATGAGGCGGGGATGGAGGAGCCACTGGAGGATGAAGAAGAACCGGAACTGCCCTTGCAAACGCAGATTTCAGGCGATCAGACCAGGCTCTCCGGTGATACGGGCGCGGTGCGCGCGGGGGTCTCTGGCTTGCTGAGGCGCGCCCTGCTGAACTTTGCTGAGCAGGAGCGCCAGCGGGCCAGGCTGGTCACGATTCTGGTGGTGGTGCAGGCGGCGATGTTGCTGGTGGTGGCTCCTGGCTATCTGTTCGGCCATTTCCTGCTCTCCGGCCTGCTTGTTGTGTTGGGTGGCCTGGGAGTCTTTGGGATTGTCTGGCTCTTGAATTGGACGGGCAGAGTGACAGAAGCCAGTTTCTTGCTGGTGGTCGGCGGCGGCGCGCTGGTGGTGCTGGATCTGCTCTTGAGCGCGGCGCATCTCCTCTCGCTGGAGACGCTGCATATTGCCTTGCTCTTTCTCCTGGTGATTTTGAGCGGAGGTATTCTCTTCTCGCCAGAAACGGCGGTCATTCTTGCCATTATCTCGGCTCTCTTTACCACTATTGTCCTGCTGGTTTTTCATCCCTCCCCGTCGCTGGCGGCGGTCTTTACCGCGCAGGGGCGCTATCTCTCGCTGGTATATCTGGCGCTGATACAGCTTGGTGTTGGCGTGGTGGCCTGGCTCTTTGGACGGCAGATGCAAGAGAGTGTCCATCTGATTACCTATGTCGCTGGCCTGCAAATGAGCAACAAGCGCCTGCATAAGCGCCTGCATGAGACGGCTGCAAAGAAGCGCAACCTGGAGACGGGCATTGCAATTATCCAGCAGACGCACGCGCGGGTGGCAGCCGGAGATTATGCGGCGCGGGCGCATGTGGAAGGCGATCTGCTGCCGCTGGCGGTGAGCCTGAATCTGATGCTGGAGCGTGTCGAGAGTTTTGTGCATGGGGAATATGAGCGCGAGCGGATGGAAACAGCGGTTGCCGGACTGGCTGAACTGGCTGGGCGTGTGGGACAGGAGAGCCTGGGGCAGATTCCGGTGCCGACGGGGACGGCGCTTGACGGGCTGTCTATCGCTATCAAGCAGATGCAGACGAATGTCAACCAACGTCTGACGCGCGTGCAGCAATCGGCGGTGGCCCTGATGGCAACGGTTGGGCGCTGCCAGGATCACCTGCTGCCGGTGGCAGAGGTGCTGGAAGAGCATTTGCGCAGCATCGACGCGCTGGTGCTTGCCGCCGATAATATCATGAATAGCGCCCAGCGCCAGAGCGAATTTGCCACGCAGGCTGAGCAGTTGCTGCTCGCCGCCGCGCCAGTTGGGATTGATTTGCAGGCCACTGAGGATGATGCCAATCGACTGGTACAGTTTTCGGCTTTGCGTCTGGCCGAGGAGAAGGAGCGCCTGGCCGCTTTAGCCAGCAAAACAGACGCAGCGCCCGGCGCCTTACAGGCATCTACTCTGGCGCAAGGAGAAATAGCAGCCGAGCCAGCAGCATCTCTGGAGGCGCCTGTGACGGAGGAGCAGGCGCCTGGAAGCGACGAGCAAAGGCTTGCGCCAGCGGCAGATACGGCAGATATGAAGGAAATGACGGCAGCAGAAGAGCCGCCAGTTGCTGGCACAGCATCGGGTGAGGCGCTGGAAGGGGGGGCGGAAAGAGCGCAAGCTGTGGCTGTGGCGCCACAGAGCGAAGCGAGTCTGCTTACCTCTCCAGTGTTGTTCGCATCGGGGCCATCAGAGCGGAGCGAGGATGCCTCGGTTGCCGATGCTTCGCTTGTGCTTGGCGCGGAGACGGCTGAGAGGTTGACCCTGGCCGATGTAGACCGCGAGGCGGCTGAAGAGGTGTGGGAGCAGAAACCGGACTGGAATCTGGAGCAAATGCGGGCACTGGCGGGGATGCTTGCCAAATTGGTGGGCGAGGCCACGCAGCAGGAGCGCAACGCCCGCACGCTGACTTTTAAGTTGCGCGCGATGTTGCAGGGCATGCCCAACACGCGGCGGGTGGATATGATGGCGGGCTGGCTGCGCGCTGCGCTGGATGCGGTTACGCAGTCAGCCGTTCAGGTACAGCAGGCCAGCAAGACAATTCCGGCTAGCGCTTTCCACTCGACCAGCCAGGGGAGCGCTCCATCGCCACTTCAAGAGTAGGCTTCGAGGCGCGCGCGCACCGCCTGGGCGGCGTCGGCCAGTTCGCTGAGGAACTCCTGGGCGTCGTCGCGGCTGCGCAGGCGGAGGCCGCAATCGGGCGAGAGCCAGAGATGCTCCGGGCCGAGCCGCTCGACGGCGCGCTGGATGCGCTCCTGGATGGTCTGGCGCGTCTCTGGCGCTGGCGCCTGGGTATCGACGCAGCCATAGATCAATTGGATACCCGCGCTCTCCAGATCATCCGCCTCAAAGGCGCTGAGCGTATCGAATTGCGTGCCAGACACATTGAGCGCTGCGATGGGCAGGGCAAGCAGCTCGTAGGCGATGGGGCGCACATCGGCGCAGATGTGGAGGATGGAGAAAGGGATGAGAGCTGTGACCTCGCGCAGCGCCTGCTCAATCAGTTCCATCTCCAGCCCTTTGCCAACGGCCTCTGGCAGCATCGGTTCATCGATCTGGATGATTTCTGCGCCCGCTGCTACAAGCGCGACTGCTTCGTGCGCCAGTATCTCTGCCAGCCGCAAGATGAGTTGAGGGTCACTTGGGCTGCTATAAGGCGTGCCGGGAGCCAGGCGCGTGGAGAGGGCTAGTGTCACGGGGCCGGTGATCACGCCCTTGACGGTGGCCCGATCTCGCGCGAGCAGGCGCGCCAGCAGATAGTCTCCGGCGACCAACGGCTCTTTGGGGAGATCAGGTGGCGCTTCCAGTTCCCAGGTGTCATCGAGACCCTGACGGAAGCCGGGGATGCCCGCCGCGAAGAGGCTGATCATATCGCCGCGCACCTGGCCGTCGCTAATCAGGTCGATGCCTGCCGCGATCTGGTCTTCTACCGCGCGCTGGATCGCCCGCTTTGGGGGAAGATCGCCCGGTGGGTAGCTGCCCACAGCGGTGGTGAGCAAAGGGATGGCGCTCCAGTGGGCCATGAAGGAACTCCTCTCTCGTGACTTTTGTACTGGCGGACGGTTGGCCGCCTGGAAGGGCGACGCTACAGGTGGGCTGCCGCGTGTGCCTTGGGTGTGGATTTCAGTATCAATACTGTAGCACCAGGAGGGCTGGTTCTCAAGCTATGAACTCTGGTGGGTTGATTTGACCTGGGCCTGTTCCTTCGCTATACTTTTGTGCTGAAGAGGGCGTACTGACGAGCAATCATTACAAGCTATTGGTAAGGACTGAGCTATGTCAACTGAGGTTCAATCGCAAAAGCGACGAGGGCTGCCCATCAGCAGACGGGCGCTCTTTTTAGGCGGATTAGCTCTGGTAGTTGTGCTGGCTGGCGGATTTATCTGGTTTTTGTTTCAGCCAAGTAAAGATACTGGACCGGCTGGCGGCGTTGGTATTGGGCAGGCTGCGCCGAATTTCACCCTGATGGATGCCAAGGGGCATCCGGTCACGTTGAATAGCTTTCGCGGGCATCCGGTGATTATTAACTTCTGGGCCAGCTATTGTGCCCCCTGTCGTGGCGAGACGCCCCTGTTGCAGCAGTTTTATCAGCAGCATCAGGCGCAGGGCGTGGTGATTCTGGGTATCAATGAGGGCGAACCGATCAGTAATATCACCCAATATATGCAGGAATATAATGTCTCGTATCCGGTGCTTGCTGATCGCACCTACCAGTTTAACAACACCACTAGCTATGACCCGACGCCGCTGCCACGGACGTATTTTATCGATAAGCAGGGGATTGTGCGCGCAGTTTTCAATGGGGCATTGAGTCCGCAATGGCTGCAAACGGATTATCAGACGATTAGCCCGTGAGGCCCTACCAGCGGCGGCGTAGTACCCAGGCTATGGCAAAGCCAGAGGCGCTGAGGATCAGGAGTAGAACGCCCAGGCCGGTAATGGAGAGCAGCGGCTCGGAGGAGGCGCCTGACGATTGGCCTGGCTCAGCTTGCTGGACGACTGGTGTGCCTTGTGTTCCCACCGGCGTGGCAGATGTTGTGCCTGGGCGCTCGGTGGGCGCCGGTGTAGATATGACTCCTGGCTGGGTGGTGGGCGGACTCACGACCGGGTGGGTGGGAGCCGTTGGCCGCGCGTCGCCGCCATACCCAGGCGCTGAAGCGCTATTCTGCACGACGCTGCCGACGGTTCTTTGTTGAGATGAGAGTGTGGAGAAGCCGCTGGAGAGTAGGGAAACAATGCCCAGCACGGCGGCGATAGAGCTGAGCCATTGCAGGGCGCGCACCGGGCGGCGTTGATTGAAGCCCCGCGTGGCTGGCAGAGCGGGTGGCCTGCGCTCTGGCTCAGATACCTGTCGCGCAGTTGGTAGGGCATGAAGTGGTTTTTCTGGAACTGCTGGCGCAGCCACTGGGAGCATGAAGTTGCGGGGGAGGATCGGTTGAGGGAGGGCGCGCAAGAGCGCGCTGGCACGCCGCAGACTCTCTAGCTCGGCGCGACAGTCGGTGCAAGTTTGCAGATGCGCCTCCAGGTCAGCGCGCTCCTGTTCGGACAGTTCATTGTCCAGCAATGCCGAAAGCTGTGCGCGTTGTTGGTCCCCAGTGTGTTCCGAATGTTCCACCGTGATCTCTCCAGTGCTGCTCGCCCAGGGAAGCTCGCTCTAGCCGTTCTCGCGGCCCTTCTCTTCTTTTAAACGGTAGGCTCGCGGCAAAAGTTCCGCGTGCTGTAAGAGATAGTCTCGAAGTTGCGCGCGCCCACGCGCAATGCGCGACTTGACTGTTCCGAGTGTAGCGTTGGTGGCGCTGGCAATCTCCTCGTAGGGGAGACCCTGAATATCGCTGAGGATGACGGCCAGCCGCTGCTCCAGGGGGAGGCGCGCCAGTCCAGCCTGAATGAGTTCCTGCACCTCAACGCGCAGGGCGAGGGTTTCCGGGTTCCATCGCTCATCATCGGCGAACTGCTGCGCCTGCCCTTCCTCATGGCTGCTGTCTGGCTCGGTCAGAGCTTCTAGCGACTCGCCGGGGCGTCGTCGGCTGCGCCGCCAATAGTCGAAGCAGGCGTTGCTGGCAATACGCAGCAGCCACGCGCGGAATGAGCCGCCGCGAAAGCTGGCGACGGCGCGAAAGGCGGCGAAGAGCGCTTCCTGCGTGATGTCGGCGGCGGTGTCTGGGTCGCCGAGCATACGATAGGCCAGGGTATAGACGGCCTGCTGATGAAGCAGAATCAATTGGTTAAAGGCAGTCGTATCTCCGCGCCGACTGCGCGCAATCAAGAGCGCCTCAGCGTCGCCGGTATGTTCTGGGGGCTGGCGCCCGCCTGGCGGCGTGGCCCCTCGGTCTCCCTGGCTGCCTTTGCCAAAGCTCATCTGGCTCTTCCTCGTTCCTGCACTTGTTCGCCGGTAGTGTACCCGTTCTTCAGGGCCAGAGGCAAGAGGGGGCGGCCTATTTGACCCAGATGGGCATCTCTTCATGCGCGATGCCAAAATGGTGTGCCAGTTCGTGCAGGACGGTGCGGCGCACCTGATCGCGGATGCGGTCGGGGTCGCCCTGACAGTAGGTTTCGATGGGTCGTTGGAAAATAGTGATGCGTTCTAGCCCACCGCCTGCGATGCCTTGCGCCGTCAGCGGGACGCCCTGATAGAGTCCCAGTAGGATATGTCCTTCGTTGACTCCGACACGCTCTAGCGTCTCTTCGTTCGCCTCCGGTTCCACCAGTACGACGACATCCTTCATCTGCTCCTGGAACTCCTCTGGGATGTCTTCCAGCGCCTCTTCGACTAGCACCTCGAAGGCGCTCTGCACCTGATCGGCCTCCTCCGCTGCGCGCATGCGGGCGTGTTCAGCCTGGGAGCGCGCTTGCCTGAAGTCCGCTGGCTCGGTGTTCATCCAGGTGTTGACGAGGCGGCTGAGGGGACTCTCCGCTTGCAGGAAGAGCAGCCCGGCTAAGCCAAACACAAGGCAGCCTACGAGTAGGAGCGAGCCGGAGAGCGCGTCCAGTTGGCGGCTGAGGAGGGTGAAGAGGCAGCCCAGCGCGATGAGAAAGCTGAGGACGGCTAGGCCGAATCCCGCGCCGTTCTTATCCTCGCGCTGGATGATGCCTGGGGCGGGCGCAGCAAAGCCAGGGGGCACCGGCGAGGGATGGTAGAGACCGGGCATGGGCTGCCAGACCTGCGCATCAGCGTCGAGAGGATAGAGCGCCGCGCGGCGTTCATCATAGAGCAGGCGCAGTTTCGGATTGCCCAGCACATGATAGGCGCGGGTAAGCTGCTTCATGCGCCGCTCGGCCAGTTGGCACTCGCTCTCAGGAGCATTCAAGAACCGATCTGGATGCCACTTCTTCGCCAGCGTGTAGTAGCGATGGCGAACCTCCTCGTCCTCAGCTTCTTCGTTCAGCCCCAGAATATGGTAATAATCCTGCTTTTCGTCATCCAATTCCAGTTCGGGCATGCCGCGCCTCCTGGCCTGATATTCCTGTCTCTGGCCCTATTTTCTATTCTACCAGAATGGCCCAGACTATTTGCCGATGAACTCCTGGCCGCCCAGATAGGGCTGGAGCGCCGCCGGGATGCGCACCGTGCCATCAGCCTGCTGGTGATTTTCCAGCAGGGCAATGATCGTGCGGGTTGAGGCCAGCGCGGTGTTATTAAGCGTGTGGACATAGCGCACCGTGCCCTCCTGGTCCCGATAGCGGATGTTGGCGCGGCGGGCCTGGTAGTCGTGGAAGTAGGAGCAGGAATGTGTCTCACGGTAGCGCTTCTCTGAAGGCAGCCAGCATTCGATGTCATACTTCTTGACCTGCCCATCGCCCAGGTCGCCGGTGCAGACGACGACGACGTGATAGGGCAGTTCGAGCGCCTGGGTCAGTTCTTCGGCGTTTGCCAGCAGCGTCTCGTGCCAGCGGACCGACTCCTCGTGGTCATTGCGACAGATGACGTATTGCTCGACCTTGCTGAACTGGTGGACGCGCAGGATGCCGCGCGTGTCTTTGCCATAGGTACCCGCCTCGCGGCGGAAGCAGGGTGAGTAGGCGACAAAGCGCCTGGGTAAGTCACCGCCGGGCAGAATCTCGTCGGCGAACATGCCGGTGACGCTGACCTCGGCAGTGCCGACGAGAAAGAGTTCGTCTTTTTCGAGCGCGTAGACCTGCTCGCGGCCACGCGGGAATTGGGCGTTGCCGATGAAGCAGAACTCTTTCGCCAGCGCGGGCACGGTTAGCGGAGTGAAGCCCTTGCGGCTGATGCGGTCGAGGGCGAACTGCATCAGGGCCAGTTCCAGCCGGGCGGCGTCGTTCTTGAGGATATAGCTGCGGCTGCCCGCCACTTTGGCGCCGCGCTCCAGGTCGATCAGGTCGAGGCGCTGCATCAGGGTGACATGATCTACTGGCTCAAAATCAAAGTGGGTTGGCTTGCCCCAGCGTCTGATCTCGACGTTATCGTTCTCGTCGCGGCCATCGGGCACGCTGGCGTCAGGGATGTTGGGGACGAGCAGCAATTGCTCGTGAAGCTGCGCCTCCAGTTCGCGCAGTTGCGGCTCCAGGTCTTTGAGCGCGGCGGCGAGTTCACGGCCCTCGGCAATCAACTGATCACGGGCGGCTTTGTCGGCGCCGACCTCGCGCATCTGTTTGGAGAGCCGGTTTTGGGCGGCGCGGCGCATCTCAACGTCGTGGCGCGCCTCCTGAACGCGCGTGTCCAGCGCCAGCAGGGCGTCGATGTCAATGGCGACGCGCTTGCGGCGCGCGGCGTCTTTGACTACATCAGGGTTGGCGCGAATGAATGCCAGGTCAAGCATGGTGATTCAGACCTCCTCAGGCTTCGTAGGTTGACCCTTCCTGGAACAAGACCATTGCTAAAAGCGCATAAAAAAACGCCGCTCATCTCAAGGACGAACAGCGGATGCCGTGATGCCACCTTTGTTCACAACCGGATAGAGGGCGACACAGGCGACAGAAAGCGCGGGGGAAGCCCGCGTGATGCGCGCCTGGCGCGTGGTTGTCTCGTCTGCCTGATAACGGGGGCGACCGGCTCGTCTTAGAAGGCCAGGGTTCGCTGGCCGTTGGGCGGGCTGCTCACGAGGGGATTTCCGCGCTGCCTGCTGCTGCGTTGCACCATCCCGCAGTTCTCTGAAAGCTGGCAAGGCATACTTGTCTCGATCATTGCGCTGACAGTATAGCACATTTCAATATCCTCAAAGCTGATCGTCATGACGTGTTTCTCGCGCCTCGCCAACTCTGGGATATAATACTAGCGCCTGCTGAAAAGGTCAATAGATTTTAAGGAAAGCTGTCTCTTCGCCAGGAAAGGTAGCTGCTATGATTGATACCGGGTTGCGAGACAAAGTGGTTCTGGTGACGGGCGCGCAGCATGGCATCACTGTGAATATTGTCTCGCCGGGGCCGATTCAGACGGGCTGGATGACGCCAGAAGTTGAAGCGACTCGCTATTTTACCCTGGCAAGGAAGACCATCCTGAACATAGCGTTGGCAATCAGGGCACAAGCCCTGGGGAGTTCTCAAGCGCAGATGCTTTGAGGAGGAGTTGATGGCGACTTCCCTACAGACCGGCCAGGCGGTGGTTATTTTGAATCCGGCGGCCAATCATGGGCGCGCCCGGCGTATTCGGCCATTGGTAGAGCGCGCGCTGGTGGGCGGGCGTGGTGAGCTGGTGCTGACGACGGGGCCGCGTCATGGCGAGCAGATTGGGCGCGAGGCGGCGCAGAGTGGCCGCCCGGTAATTGTGGTGGGCGGCGACGGGACGCTGGCCGAGGTGGCGAATGGGATTCTTTCGGTGCAGCAACCGGCTGAGACGTCGCTGGGGCTGGTGGCGGCGGGCAACGGCAACGACTATGCCTGGAATACGCTGAAGCTGCCGCATCAGGTGACTGCGGCGCTGGAGGTGGCGCTGGCGGGCGAGATTGCGACGGTGGATGCGGGCGTGGTCAATGGACGCTACTTTGTCAATTCGCTGGGCATCGGGATTGATGCCAACATTGCGGCGGCGGCAAATGAGATGAAACGCTTTGCTCTGCTTCAGGGGCCGACGCTCTACTGGGCAGCGAGTTTGCGTGAGATTCTCTTTCATTATGATCGCTGCCCCTGGTTGAAGGTTTATCCTGATGGCGAGGAGACGGATGGACGCCTCTATGCGCTCTCGGCGGTGAGCGTGGGGCCGACGTATGGCGGTGGCTTTCGGATTAACCCGCAGGCTGATGTGCGCGATGGGCTGTTTGATCTGTGCATGATCGTCAAGCCACCTAAGCTCCGCGCGCTGCGCCTGCTGGGGATGGTGAGCAAGGGGCAGCATGTCACGCAGCCGGAGGTTCAGATGCGCCGCGTGCGCTCGGTGACGTTGGCGAGCCAGGCAGAAGTCTTTGCGCATCTGGATGGCGAGGTGATCAAAGCGGCGCGTTTTGAGGCTCAGTCGTTGCCAGGGGCGCTGCGCGTGCGGGTTGCCAGGGTGGGGGCGTGAGGCGCGGGCAACGGAGGTTGCTGCCCGCGCTTCAGAAGGCTTTCCGCAGGAATGTTGCTACTCTCTTTACACTTTTCTGAGAGCGAGCGCCACATTGGAGCCACCAACGCCGCGCCCACCGAGGAGAACGGCGGGTTGAGAGAAAGGACGCGCTTCGTCGCGCACCAGATCGATGTCATAGCGCGGGTCGAGTTCCTCACAGTTGATCGTTGGGGGAATCAGCCCGTGCTGAAGGGCTAAGAGGGCTGTAATCGCATCCAGCGCCCCTGCAGCGCCATAGCTATGGCCCAGCATCGTGCGCGGGACGCTGACGGGAAGCTGTTCAAGCTCGTCTCCGAAGGTCATGTGCAGCGCCTCGACTTCCCCCTGATCGGAGCGGGGGTCTGCGCGCCCATCCAGGCTGACATAGCCGATCTCCTTGGAGGAAATCTCTCCTTCCTGCATTGGCTTTCGACCGGCTGAATCCCTTATAGACCTGACTCGCTTTGCTTTGTTCAGCCATTGATGATTTATTTAGTTTTCCATATATCGTTGTATTCGATTGATACCGTGTGGCTGTAATTATTATACTTTATCATGCGAATGACCACTTCAATTGTTTCACTCTTTAGAATCAAAATTTGAATTTGCTCTTGGTGGTATCCAAGCCCTTCTTTTTCTATTATTTCAGTAAAATAGGGTTTGAATATTGATTTTACTTTTTCCCAATCAATCAGCGCTATCGCGAGATCATTCAGTTTATAGTCGATAGACCATTTGACAGAGACTCGTTTTCTTTTTCCGTTTTCGGAACTAAAAAGAATGACCAATTGATTGCGAATAGAATTCGCATTGAGGTTTTTGTTTTTTACTATGGAGCCTACGATTGATTTTTTTTCATCACGATTCGGATCCTCAAATAAGATAAATTCGCGGTTATCTGTAAGCTCTTTTCTAATTGAAGCAATGTCCGAGTCAAATGAAAGACCAAAAAAAAAGTCTTGCAATTTTTTCTTCACTTCATGAACCTGGGCAGACGAAAAACTCGTCACCCC
>Ga0209166_10003305_pt1 | contig 11703 bp, 10 predicted proteins | sample Coa_R1_3_FD_187151 | JGI IMG/M metagenome (GOLD analysis project Ga0209166, IMG submission 187151) | Surface soil microbial communities from Centralia Pennsylvania, which are recovering from an underground coalmine fire - Coalmine... | ecosystem: Environmental > Terrestrial > Soil >... | reverse complement strand
CAGGAACTTGAGCGCGCGGAACATCTCTTCTCCGCCCGTCTCCGGTGGTGTGCGGTAATCGGCTTCACCCAGAATCAGCATGAGAGGCGTTTTCACCTTCTCAATGTAGGTAATCGGCGAGCGCTTGGCGAAATCCTCGGGATCCTGAAAGGGCGCTGCTTTGAACCACGAAGGATGAAACAACGTAAAGTCGGCGCTATACCACCAGGCCGCCCAACTGGCGATGTCACGCTGGGCCACGGCTGCAGCAAAGCGGTCAGTATGACCGATGACCCAATTGGTCAGTAGTCCGCCGCCGCTGCCCCCGGTCACGCCCAGCTTCGCGGTATCAATGTAGCCGCGCTTGATCACCTCATCCACGCCCAACATCAGGTCGCGAAAATCGTCACCGGGATAGTGATACTGAATGATGTTGCCGAACTCCTGGCCATAGGTGGTGCTGCCCCTGGGGTTGGGATAGAGCACGACGTAACCCTTGGCCGCCATCCACTGGAATTCATGATCGAAGATGTATCCATAAGCGCCATGAGGCCCGCCATGAATGTTCAGGATCAGCGGATATTTTTTGGACGGATCAAAATCAGGCGGCTTCTGTATCCAGGCTTCAATCTTTCTGCCGTCGAAGCTCGAATACCAGATTTCTTCGGGTGCAGGAATGTTGAGTTGGGAAAAGAGCTTGGCGTTGATATGGGTGATCTGAGCGAGCTGGCTCCCGGAACGGTCCACCAGGAAGAGATCGCCGACGTTGGTTGGCGTGGAGATGAGAACCACGAATTTTGACGCATCAGCGTTGGCGCGGAATCGCTCCACAGCCTGATTGCCCTTGGTAATCTCCGTGGGCTTCCCGGAGGCAACATCAAACTGCACCAGATTGGCTTTTCCCTCTCGTCCGGTAACTACGATCAAACCATTGCCATCGGGTGTCCAGACTACGCGATCGGAGCCGCCAGCGCGGGGCGTACCCTGGTCGCCTCCTATTCCGCTGCACACATCAAAGTCATAATTTGTCGTCAGGTTGCGCGGCTTGGCGCCCGATGCCAGATCTACCACCCACAGATCGGGCTCGGTGTAAGATTGCACCGGCTCGTTTACGGAAGCGCAGAAGGCCAGGCGCTTACCATCCGGACTGAGAGACATTTCCCGCAGGCCAATATTCAGCGCCAGTATCTTCTCCGGCGACCCACCAGCAACCGGGACAGAATAAATGTCGCTGTGGGGCAGATCGTACGAGGCATCGAGGGCCCGCTCCGTCGAGTAATAAATCTGGCTGCCGTCTTTAGACCAGAGGGCCTCTCCTTCGGAGAACTGGCCACTGGTAAGTTGCCTGGGCTTCACTGTGTCTTCTGAGCTTCGCGGCGCAGCCACCACCCAGATATGGGATGGATGCTTGAAATCGAGATATCCGCCGCCATTGATGCGATACACGGAGCGTGTGATAACTTTTACGTCACTCTCGTGCTCAGGTTCGGCTTTGTTGTCGGCTGCCTGCTCTTTACCTTCCCCGGATTTCTGATCGGCACTATCTTTCTTGCCTTTTTGCTTGGCCAGATCTTCAGGCGACGCAGTGGCGGAAAAAGCAATCATCTTTCCATCCGGCGACCACACGGGCGAACCTACGCCCCGGGGCATGTCGGTCACCTTCCAGGATTCGCCTCCGGTGGTGGGAAGCATATAAAGCTGTGGCCCGGAAGTCCGGCCCGGAGTGGAGGCAGCAGGAGCAGGGGCCTCCGAAGAGCGGATGAATGCCAGCCATTTCCCATCGGGAGACCAGCGCGGCGAAGAGTCATGGCTGCCGCTGGCTATGCGCCTTGGCTCCTCATCACCACGAGTGGAGACGCTCCAAATGGAGGTATCGTAGCCATCCTTTTTGTCATTGACCGAAACCTTGACAAAGGCCACACGGGATCCGTCCGGAGAAAGCTGAGGATCGCCGATCCAGTTGAACTGGAACAGGTCTTTTTCGGTGATCGAACGCTTCTGAGCAAACGCAAGAAACGTGACAAAAATGAAGAGACTGATTGCAATTCGACGTGTACTACGACGCATGGGCTGCTCCTTACGGATAAGACTGACTGTTATAGCCATTCGTGAGCGTGCATGTCTAGGGGTGGGGAGAATCGGGTGATCACTTCGGCGCACCTCAGTGCTTATTTTCTTAGTGCGCTCCGCTTCGCTGCGCGCAAGCCTGCGGCGCTAAGGAGGCTTGCGTTCTTTCTGTACCCAGCACTTATGAGACAGGACGTGCGTGAACGCACACGTCCTGTCTCAACGTACCGGGCTATTTTCGGTCGTCCCCGTCGGGGACTGGTTCATCGGTGTTCCCACATCACCGCATTACTTAAGGTTCTGAACTCTACTGACCGTTTTCAGAAACGGTGCGCTGCCCAGTCGGCGCACCTCAGTGCAGGCTATTCATCGGATGATCGGAAATCCAACGACACCAATTCGAATAGCGTTCGTCATACCAAGCCAACAGCAAAAAAAGCACCAGTGATTTATCTGGCGCTTTTTGCAAAGAGAAGATAATTTGGCTTTTAACTAGCTTTCTGGGTCTTGTTCTTGAGCACTTCGATTGCGCGGCGAAGCTGCTCATCTTCTTTCGATTGCGGTTTCGGAGTCTCTTCAGGGTTGGCTGTGTTGTCTTCGTCGTCAGGGAGCACCACGTCATCCACGGAAGCGACCTGGATGTTAGGCGTGATTCCGGTCTCCTGGATGATCTTGCCATTGGGTGTGTAGTACTTGGCGATTGAAAGGATGAGGGCAGAGCCGTCCGGGACTTCGAGCAGCTTTTGTACCGATCCGTCGCCGAACGTCTTGTCACCCAGAACATCGCCGCGCGCGTTGTCCAGCACCGCAGCGGCCACAACTTCAGCAGCTCCGGCGGTTCCCCGATTGACCAGCACCACCAGCGGCAGGTCAGTGATCTTCTTCTGGGGATCGGCGCTGTAGCTGACTCGGGTGAATTTCTGCCCTTGGAGATAGGCAATCAGCCCTTTGTTCAGGAAAAGGTTGGCTGTAGCCACGCCTTCTTCTTCGTCGCCTTCGGCCGCGTTGCGCAAATCAAGGACCAGCTTTTTGGCGCCATCTTTCTGCAGGGACTTGATCTTGTTGGCAATCTCCTGGGATTTGTCCTTGGTCAGCACCAGGGCTTTGATGTAGCCGGTGTTGTCGGCAAGCATCTGGGATTGCACTGCCGGGGGATTTACGATCTCCCGGATGATGGTGACTTTCTGGGGCTCAACCTTACGGGCGCGGATGATGGAACATTCCACTCTCGACCCCACGTCGCCGATGAGACGGCTCTTGATCTCCGCCAGTGACATCTCATGTGAATTCTGGCCGTCAATGGTCTCAATGATGTCGCCGCTGCTGATGTTGGCCTTGTCGGAAGGGCCGCCAGGGATCACCGAGACTACAGCCGCATACCCGAAGCGCTTGGAAACCACGGCGCCGATGTTGGCCTTGCCTTCGGCTTTCTTCTGCTTGAAGATCTTGTATTCCGCCGGACTCAGGTAGCTGGAATTAGCGTCCAGGGATTCCAGCAGCCCATGCAAAGCACCGTTGGTAACGGTGTTCATATTGGGCTCTTCCACGTATTCAGTGCGGATGCGGTAGAGCACCTCACTATAGACCTGCATATGGGTATATGCGCCGTCATTACCGTTATTGTTGTTGCTGGTGGATGCATGAACCCCAAGACCGCCAACTACGGCAAACACGATGATTACGAGGGAGCTGGTGAGAAGAAGAACTTGCAGTTTTTTGGACATTGAATACCTTTACACCTAGACGAATCAGACGCCAAAAGGTGAGCTTGCATCATTATAGCCATTTTTTTGGATGCAGCTCACATTTCTAAGGAGGCAAGCATTTTTGTCTGACCTTATAAACTTTACAAAAGTTCGTGTTACAAACCTTTTCAGTACAACCAGAGAGAGTCTCTTAGACATGGGGAGGTAATTGCGAGCAAAATTCCCTCCCCCAATTATTGATTTGATCTTCACAATGATGAAAGACACAGCCGGGGGCGGCTGTGCCACAAGTTCCTAACGTTTGCCCGAGAGCAAACCCAGAATCTCCCTGAGTCCCTGGCGCACCTGTTTGATCTGCGTAAGATTGCTCTCTGATGGCGGGACGAAAGGCAGCGGTGTTTGCTTCTTCTTGATCTCGGCGCGCAGGTGCTGGCGCGCCCCGGCGATGGTGAAGCCTTCTTCATACAGAAGCTTCTTCACCCGAAGCACGTTTTCAACGTCTAATCGCCGATACATGCGTTGGCCGGTGCTACTCTTGGAAGGCTTCAGTTGCGGAAACTCGGTCTCCCAGAAACGCAGCACATAAGTGGGCAGATCGCATAACCGGCTGACCTCGCCGATGCGGAAATAAAGCTTGTCGGGAATCATGACTTCGACAGAAGCCGGTTTGCGTGAGGGTCTCTTGGCAGTCTTGTGCATGGACGTCCGCGTGGACGAAGTGGCTGAGCGGATATTATTTCGCCCGGAGAGAAGCGTCAACTGCTAAACACGCCCACGGACCGGGCGCATTTTCTTAAGACAATAAAAAAGGGTGTTCAATTGAACACCCGTCATAACTATTTTCCCTTGATTTTACGGAGACTTGGCTCCGCTCCAGTGCTACTTCTTTTTCTTCTTGGCAGCTTTCTTTGCCGGTTTCTTTTTTGCTGGCATGTTGAAATTCCTCCTTGAAGAATTTGATTCCTTGTTGCCTTTGCGAACCAGTTAGCCCAAGAGCTAGGGCAGCCAACCAGCCACATACAAGATATTGAGGTACTAGTGTTTGCGTTGTCAACATAAATCTTTAATAAATTTCTCATGCACACGTTTTTGGATTTGCGAAATATCAAGCAAAATTTCTGCCCGCAGGAAAATTCGGGGCAACCATTACGCGAAAGTGGCAGTCAATCACCCGATCACCGAGCCTGCACTGAGGCGCGCCGCAGTGATCACCCGATTTCACGAATCAACCTCAACGACTGTTTCTGCACTTCATCGTCAAATCCAAAACCTGAAAGCCACTGGACCTCCGGTTCGCGCCGGAACCACGTCATCTGCCGCTTGGCATAATTGCGGTGGCCCTGTTGAACAAGAGTAATTGCCTGGTCCAGCGTGAGTTCTCCTTGCAGATACTGGATGGACTGCTTGTAACCCAGCGAACTGAGGGCGCCGGCGCTTCCACCGTAGCGGTGCACAAGCGCGCGGGTCTCTTCGACCAAGCCATTTTGAAACATCTGCTGCGCCCGGAGATTGATCCGCTGATACAACGCCTCGCGATCAGGGTTCAACCCCAAACGCAAAATGCGGAAGCCCTGAAGCGGCGCTCGGCCCTGTTGCCACAGATCGGTCATGCGCCGGCGCGAACTGAGGCAGATCTCCACGGCGCGCACCGTCTTGGCCACGTCGTTGCAGTGGATTGCCTTGGCGGCCGCCGGATCGAGCCTCTGCAATATCCTGTGCAGATATTCGGGACCACGTTCCGCTGCCCGTTCGCGCAAACGTTGGCGCAATTCTTCCGAACGAGGAGGTCCCGCAAACAACCCCTCGAACAACGCGCGGAGATAAAGACCGGTCCCTCCAACCACGATGGGCAGGTGTTGCCGGGAGCGCACCTCCTCCAGCGCGCGGCGGGCGAGCTGCGAATAATCGCCCGCAGTAAAGACCTCGGTGGGGGGGACCACATCAATCAAGTGATGCGGCGCTCGCTGTCTCTCCTCGCGGGAGGGCTTGGCTGCGCCAATCTCAAATTCGCGGTAGACCGCCACCGAATCGCAACTGATGATCTCTCCTTGAAGTTGTTCCGCCAGGCTCAAAGAAAGCGAGGTCTTTCCGCTGGCGGTGGGGCCAAGGATGGCCACCAGCAATGGCAGTTTCAATCCGCACTCCAAAGATGACGAACAATCACAAACAACAGAACCAACAGGACAACAATAGCCAGGCCGATGATCCGTTGACGATGGGCTTCCATGACAGCAATTCTATCGCCCCGCCTCCGGTGAACCGGGGGATTGCCTGGGGACTGCCAAAATTGCCAGAATTGAAAACCAAATCACGATTCGAAGAAGCGCTTGATCTGGGGCCAGTATGTTTGCACGATGTGCTCGGTCCTTATGTGCCCGCCGCGGGCCAGTAGGCGAAGTTTGATTCCCACAGCAGCCGCGAAATTGCTTACAGATCGCCAGGGAATGTATGGGTCGTCCTTGGCATGGAAGATCAGGATCTTTTGCGGCGACAAATCGCTGACATGGTGCGCGGGGTTGTAGAAGACACCCGAGTGCAGCTTGTTCCAGTTTTTTTCAGAGAGCCGATAGCCGTTGCCGAATGCCTCGCGGATGTAAGCGGGATAGCTTTTGTTGGAAGTTTCTTTCTTCTGCTCCTCGCGCAAAATGTTCCAGTCAACCACCGGACAATTGGCCACAACTTTCTTGACTCGTGGATCGAGGGAAGCCAGAATTGCCGCCGCGCCACCGAAGCTGCCACCGATCACGAAGATCTCATCCGGGGTGAGCTTGAACTTCTGTCCAAAGGCAGCTTCGCGTATGCTCTTGGGCAGTTCGTCCATCACGTCGCTGAGGTCCTGCTGTGGAGCCTGTTCCAGAAACTGGCCGTCGCTTTCCCACGCCCCTCGCCAGCGAGGATAGAAAACCCAGTACCCCTTTTGTGCCAGGAATTGCGCTAGAGGCTGCTTGCGGGGAACGGAGGGCATGCCGTCGCAGAGGAGGATGACTCGCTGCTTCTTACGCGAACGAATAGGAGGCAAAAACTCGGCGACGATTTCATTCTTAAATCGAGTTCTGAACATGGTGGCAGTATAAGGTAGCGCAGAGAATATGCATCACCCCTGAACTGATCTAACGCCTTATTGGAATCCCGGTTGGTGTCAGTAGGAACCAGATACCGACAGTTACTTCAGCTATCTGGCGGCTTTCATGGATTCGGTGTCTAAGAAGAACATAGGGAAGCGAGTGCCACTCGCAGTACGAAAATGAATTCAGAATCGAGTACGCCGTCTTTGCACGAGCGGGAGATGAACAGAAGGGGCCTATGGCTGTCAGCCACAGCGTGGACGAGCATTGGTTTCATCTGCCTCGGCACCGTTGCGTATGCAAGTGTTCAACATTGGATGGCGCCGCGGACCTTGGTCCCTAAAGGTTATGCGGACTTCGCCAGCCTGTTCCTGTGGATGTCGGTGATGTGCGTCGTGGTCGGCATTTGCTTATTGGCTCTTCTGGCTTTCAGTAATCTCAGCGGGCAATCGACTCGGGCCTTGAAGTTTTCATCGTCACCGATCATTGGACAATATTTTCAGTGGGCGCAGAAGCTCCCACTCAGGCCAAAGTTCTTAGGGATACCTTCTTTCGGATTGATTGCAACAGCGTCTTACTTTCTCGTTGTAGCGCCCTACTGGCTGCTGGAAGTCCGCACGACTGTCGGACTGACCGTCCATTGTCTGAAACCAGGCGCTGTGCTGATGAAAAATGACTTTGGGACTGGGCCGGTTGTCGTTCGAGTTCAATCCGGTCGGTCCGGCGCAATGCCTGATTTATACGTGCAGTCAAAACTCATCTCATGGAGCACTTTGCAAAGTGAGCTGAAAGACAATCTGAGGCTGCGACCGGATTGGATGGTCTATGTCGAAGGGGATGCAGATCTGGAGTGGGCAGATATCGCAAGAGCAGTTGATATCATCCAAGGATTGCGGGCGGAGGTTGTTCTGCTCACACCAGACAGTACTCCGCCCGTCACCCACCGCAAGCAACGTTGATTCACCGCAGAAGCATGCCCTCGGATTCACCGCAGAAGCATGCCCTCGCAAACTGGAAAGTGGATTGGCTTCTCCGAGAATGATGACAGCCGTAAGAATTGCTGGGAGAATAAAGAGAGCGCATTAGTCGCAATTGCCTGCTCTCATGGAAACAGTCCTGAAATACAAGTTCGACGATTTTGAGGCCGACCTCAGGGCCGCGGAGCTGCGCCGCAAGGGTACGCGATTGAAACTGCAACTACAGCCCTTCCAGGTGCTGGTTGCTCTGCTGGAGCGCCCCAAGGAAGTGATCACCCGCGAAGAGCTGCGCCAGCGCCTCTGGCCGGAAGATACCTTTGTCGACTTTGATCATGGCCTGAATACCGCGATGGTCAAGCTGCGGGATGTTCTGGGCGATTCGGCCAGCAAGCCAAAATATGTAGAGACCATCGCCAAACGCGGATATCGTTTTCTGGGTGAAGCTGAGGCGGTGCTCGATCAACCTAAGGTGGATCCCACAAAAGCGGTTGTCCCACCGCCTCTGCCTCTTCCAGCAAAACCTGCCAACGATGAAGGGGATGTCGCCAGTCGGGAGATAGCACGCCGCAAATCATGGCTGGAGGTTCCGGAGCCGGAACTCCCTCGCGCCAGCCGGCCCACGATCAGGATTCTGTTTACCCTGTGCCAGATCATGTACCTGATTTTTTACCTTTGCGCGCTGTTCAGGCTCGAGCGGCTTGCGCAGTCGGCAGACATGACCTGGAGCCGCGCCGGACACGTGGTTTTTGTCGTCTATCTGGTCACCGCTTTGCTGGGAGTTGCGGTGCGCCTCTACCTCACAACCGCCACCGCATTCGATTACCACCTGCTGGCTGACAAATACCGCATTCTGTTTCCCGCCTTGTTTCTACTGGATATGATCTGGGCGCTGTCTCCGTTCCTGATTGCCGATCGTATCGGCCTGGGCTTGGCTTTGGGCGCAGCCGCAGCACTGATCTATATGCCGTTCGTGCAGCGCATGTTGATGCAGATGATGGCGCGCAGAAGTTAATCAAGATCGTTCTTGTCGGGGTTGTAGTAAAACTTGAATCGAAGCTGAAGAAATTGCCCTTTGAATTCGCCGGGCAGCGGAGGGAAGGGATTCGAGCCGGTGATGCTTCCCCAAGCGGGACGATCCAGCGCGTCATCGCCGGAAGTTGCAGCCAATCTCAAGCCGGCGACCCTGCCATCTTTCAAAATAGCGAACTCGATCGCCAGCTTGCCTTTCTTCATGAGTGGCGCCTTCGCCGATTCGGGAATCAGGTTATACCAATGCTCTCGTACCAGATAGACCACGCGCTGCAGGTAAGGGCCAAAGTCAACACCCATCGTGTCGCTCAGGATCTCCAGGTCGCCTCGGGGATCTGATGTTCGCTCGTGACGTACGCCATAATCGCCGCCAAAGCGTACACGGTTCGTGCCATGGCTTCCGGCAGCCGATTGAATGGCCTGTTGCACCACCGACCCGGGAGCGCCGACCTTAAAAGGATTCGTATTAGCTGCCGGTGTTGGAGTTTGCACCCGGGCGGTCTGCGCTGGCGGTTGTGGCGTCTGCTGGGCAGGATTGGCAGGGCTTTGTTGCTGCTCTGCCGGAGCCTGCTGCTGCATGGCCTGCTGGCTGGGCTGAGGCGCTGCGGGAGCACCGGGACGCTGAGGAGCGCGGAGCGTCTCCCGGCTGGGAACCGGAGTGCGCGTTTGCGCAAGGCGGTTCTTGTCGGAAATCATGTTCGTTTTAGGCGGCTTCACGCGTTGCAGATCGCTGGGCAGGGTCAGGAATGTGGGTTGCTTATGTGTTTGGGTGGACGAAAGTATGACAATCTTTCCCGGCATCCATTTGGGCGCCGTGAGTACGCCCACAAAAATCAAGGCGTGCAAGACCAGGGAAACCCAAACCGCTTCGCGCCAGCGATAACGCGAAAGTTCGTCATCCAGTTCACTGATCAGGAGATGCAGCTCTTCTGTAGTCGCAGGCTGCGGCTTCTGTGGTTCGTGAACTGGAGCTTCCATGACGGGGGTCAAACAACCACCTGACTAGTCAAACACCAAATGATTAGACTCACACATCGGGCCTATGTTTCTATTTTCTCATTAAGAACGATGGTTGCGAGAGTTCATGCACCAAGGAGATGTAAAATAGCTGTAATCTAGTACAAAAACTCCACTGGAAGTAAGGTTCGCAGGTTACATCTTTACAAATACTTTACAAAGAACTCAGATTGGCCCGCCGGCTATGATCAGCAATGGACGAAAGTATGTTCAACGCTGTTTCCAATGCGCGCCGTCCGTCTTCCAACGGGATGATCGGCCGGCTGCGATGCCGCACCGCATCAAGAAACGATTTAAGCTCCGCTTGCAGCGGTTCTTCCTGTTGAATGGAAGGCCGGTTCATGAGAACTCCGGGAATCGGCACCGGAGAAAGCGCCAGGTTTCGAAGTTCTTCCGGTGAGAGCTTGTGTTCTGAGGCCACGCGCAGCTGCAAGACATCTTGCCGCCCGTAATCGACGGACACATATTCGCGAGGCTGGAAGAAACGCAGCTTGCGCACGCGCTCCGTGCTCACCCGGCTGGCAGTGAGGTTGGCGACGCATCCGGACTGGAATTCCATGCGCACATTGGCGATGTCCACTTTGCCGCTGACCACCGGCAGACCCACCGCGCGAATTTCCTGGACCGGGGAATTGACCAGCGACAGCACGACATCGATATCATGGATCATCAGATCAAGCACCACATCCACATCCAGGCTGCGCGGCGTAAAGACGCTCAACCGGTGTACCTCGAAAAACATGGGCCTGGTGATCAGCGGCAATGTGGCGCGGACGGCCGGATTGAAGCGCTCCAGATGCCCGGCCTGGGCGATGCGTTGATTGGTGTTGGCGAGACGGATGAGCTCTTCCGCCTCGTCGAGCGTCGTGGCCAACGGTTTTTCGATGAGCACATCGATGCCTGCGGCCATCAGCCCCGCGGCCACGCTGAGGTGATGCACGGTAGGAACAGCCACAGAAGCTGCATCAACACGTCCCCGCAGTTCTTCAAAGCTGGTAAGGGCCTTGCAACCGAACTGACTGGCCACGGCTTGGGCCTGGGCCTGGTCTGAATCCACCACGGCCACCAGCTCCACTCCCGCGCCCTGCTGTTGAAGTTCGTGATAAACACGGGCGTGATTCTTGCCAAAAGCGCCCACACCTACGACTGCGACCTTGATTGGACTTTGGTTTTGCAAGCCTTGATTTTCTCAGAGCTAATCGAAAGCAGCAAAGTCTATGATGGCAGCAACCCAAGGGAGGGGATGAATGGGCCGCATGTTTGGATTTCTGGGCATCGTGATTGTATTGGCCGCAGGCGCATATATCTATACGCGCCAGGCCCAGAGCGTCAACCCTGGGGGAACTGCCAACCCGCTGGCTGGGGTGGAAACCACGGCGATCAAGAGAGACTTGATGAATATTGCCCGGGCAGAGCGAAGTTACAGCGCGGCGCACGGCGGATACGGTTCGCTGGATGCGCTGCGGTCTGCCGGAGAGTTGAGCCTGGCTCCCGACAATCGCGGCTCCTACAACTATTCAGCGGAAGTGAGTGACTCATCCTTTCGCATCGTCGCCACGTACACCGGCTCCAATCCGGGCATGCCCAAGACCATCAGCATTGATCAGGACATGCAGTTCACACAAGAGTGATAGTCATAGGGCTGCGATAGAACGGCGATGCCCGCTGTCGTTGGATTGATTGGGGAATGGATCAGATCAGTCGTACATCTGTTGGCGTCCTTCAACTGCCATGAGCAGCACGACTGCAGCCGCCACCAGCCGGCGGTCCAGTTGCCGGCCAGGATCGCCGGAAAAATCCACATTCATTTTAGGCACAAAGAAATTCCAGTTTTGACGCGCCGTCCCCAGCTCTCGTCCCTCC
>Ga0209166_10003304_pt1 | contig 11706 bp, 10 predicted proteins | sample Coa_R1_3_FD_187151 | JGI IMG/M metagenome (GOLD analysis project Ga0209166, IMG submission 187151) | Surface soil microbial communities from Centralia Pennsylvania, which are recovering from an underground coalmine fire - Coalmine... | ecosystem: Environmental > Terrestrial > Soil >... | reverse complement strand
GCCCCCGCCGCCGCCACCGGCCACGAGCAGCCGGGAGGCCAGCGTGCCGGTGCCGGTCCTGGTGATCGTCCGGACGTCGGAGGCGCCCCCGCCCCCGCCGCCACCGGTGTGCGTGGCCGCCCCGTTCGCGCCGCCATTGAAGCCACCCGTGCCCGCGGTGGTGGTGGTGCCATTCCCGCCGACGCCGCCGACCTCGATGTACAGCGTGCTCGACGGGATCACCGCGAGCGTGCCGGAGACCTGCTCGCCCTCCCCGCCCGCGCCGCCCGCGCCGCCGGCGGTCGGGGTCGATCCACTGCCACCGGCCGCGCCGATGGCGGTCACGCTGATCGAGGTGACCCCGGTCGGGACGACGAACGTCTGCTCGGTCCCGGTGTAGGTGAAGACGGTCGTGGTGCTGTTCTTGACGGTGTGCCCACCGGGGGGCAGCGACTGCACGGGAACAGCGCCCGCCGGTGCCGCCGTAGCCAGGCCCGCCGCCATCGTGACCAGGCCGGCCAGCGCCGCCATGCGGCCGCCCGGCGCCCGGCGCGGTATGAGCTTATTCATGGATAGACCTTCCCCCTCACCTGGAATTCCTGGTCCGGTCCCTTTTCTCACCCCTGACCCGGTTAACCACATTCGGTGGCAGCAGCCTGTTTTGGCGCGTTTGCGGCCCGCACTTACAGCCGTGTTAATTGAGCGTAGGCCCGGCCTGCAGGCCAGTAAGCGGCTTTCCCAGTCCCGTCGTGCCAGTAGATCGAGTTAAGCGATCCGGCGTAACGAGGTCAAAATCCAACATTCCGTGCTCCCCCGGGCACGATTCCCCCATTCGCGTTTCGCAATCATAGAACATATTGCCAGGAAGAAACTATGAGGGAGCTATGCCAGCGGTATACCGGTCACCGCGGTCGGCGCCGGGGCGACCGGGCGTCCTCAGCCGGAAGGTGCTGCGGTCTTGGCCGCGGGGCTGCCGCCCGGGTGGAAGACGCCGAGCACCCGCAGCGTGCCCTGCCCGGTGTTCTCCAGGCAGTGCGGCTGCCCGGGCGGCAGGTGGATGCAGTCGCCCGGCACGAGCGGGTGCCCGGCCGGCCCGGCGTGCAGCACGCCCTCGCCGGCGAGCACCAGCACCACCTCGTCGTAGGTGTGGCTGTGCAGCGGGGCTCGGCCGGGCGGGATCTCCCCGGCGAACTGGGTGGCCGCCTCGCAGCCGCGCCCAGGCCCGAACAAGACGCGGAACCGGCGGTCGCCGGTGATCTCCACCGCGCAGTCCTCCAGCCGGGACACCCGCGGCACCCCCGCACGGCCCGGCACCGCGGCAGGGCCCGGCATCCCGCCCCGGTCCGGCGCCTCCGCGTCTTCGGGCAGCGAGACGCTGTCCATCCGCAGCGTGCCCCTGGTGCCCGCGGACAGGCGGTACCGTACGCCGGGCGGCATCCACAGCGCGGTCCCTGGCCGCAGGGCCGCCCGGGGCCCGGTCCCGGGCTCCAGCCGGCCGGCGCCGCCGATCACGTACCAGAGTTCGCCACCCGGCCCGGCCGCCGCCTCGAACCGCGACCCCGGCGGCACCTCCACCAGCCGCCGGACCAGCCCGCCTGGTCCCGGCCCGGTGTCCAGGAGGGTGTGCACGGTGGCCTCGCCGCGGCGGCCCGCGGTCGCCCCGGCGCCGCTGACACCGCCACGCTGGCTCATCCGGGCCTCCTCGGTAGCGTTACTTGGCGCCTTATCGTCCCAGAGCGGCGCGATTGCGGCCTCGCCGGTCACGGGCGGGCCGGCGCACGACCACCCGGTGGGCAGCGCAGGAGAGGAACTGCCGATGACCGAGATACCCCGTTCCGGCTTTGACGTTGCAGCGGTCCGCAAGCGCTTCTCGTCCCTGCGGGACTTCGCTTTCCTCGATGCGCCCGGCGGCACCCAGGTGCCCGACGAGGTCGGCGAGGCCATTGCGCGGACGCTCCGCGAGGCGAGCGCCAACCTGGGCGCGAGTTACGCGACGAGCCGCCGGGTGGGCGAGATCCTTGACGAGGCCGAGCACAACGCGGCCCGGTTCCTCGGCTGTGAGCCACACGAGGTGATCTTCGGCGCGAACATGACCTCGCTGAACTTCATGCTGTCGCGCACGGCGGCCCGTGGCTTCCGGCCCGGCGACGAGATCCTTGTCTCCGCGCTGGACCACGACGGCGGCGTCGCCCCGTGGCTGGAGCTTGCCCACGATGCCGGGCTGGTCGTCCGGCATGTCGGGCTGCACGACGACACCACCTACGACTTCGACGACCTGCAGCGCAAGCTAGGGCCACGCACCAGGGTGGTCGCGTGCGCATGGGCGTCCAACGCCGCGGGCACGGTCGTGGACGCCCGCCGCGTCTGCCGGCTGGCGCACGAAGCCGGCGCGCTCGCCTGGATCGACGCAGTCCACTATGCGGCGCACGAGCCGATCGACGTCCGCGAGGTCGGCGCGGACGTGCTGCTCTGCTCGCCGTACAAGTTCTGCGGCCCGCACCTGGGCCTGGCCTTCGGGCGGGCCGAGGTGATCGAGGGCTGGCGCCCCTACAAGGCCCGCCCGGCACCGACGACACCGCTCGGCCGCCGGTTCGAGACCGGTACGCAGCCTTACGAGCTGCTCGCGGGCTTCAATGCGACGATCGACTACCTGGATTCGATCGGGGGCTTCGCCGCGATCGTGCCTTACGAGCGCGCGCTCGGCCAGCGGTTCCTGGATGGCATCTCCGGCGCGGTGACCGTATACGGGCTGCCGGGGATGGCCGGGCGGGTGCCGACGTTCCTGGTCAACGTGGCCGGCGTGGCGGCGGAGGACGTGGCCGCCTGCCTCGCCGAGGCACAGATCGGCGTCTGGGCGCACGACTCGTGGTACTCCCTGGACCTGTACCCGCGGCTCGGCTACGCCGGCAAGTCGGTGCGGATCGGCTTCGTCCACTACAACTCACCAAACGAGGTCGACCGCCTCCTCGAAGCCCTGGCAGCGGCCCGTCGAGTGGACCGCTGGCCTTCATGATCGTGGTCGATCACCGGGGTGATAGACCCAGCGATCGACCACGATCAGGATGCCGAGGGCTGAGAGGGCTAGCCGGGGGCGCCGGTGAGGATTTCGGCGAGCTTGTCCAGGTTGATGTTGCCGCCGGAGACCACGCAGACGACCTTGCCGGAGCCGGCCTGGCCGGACAGCGCGGCGGCCAGGGCGAGCGCGCCCGCGCCCTCGGCGATCACCCGGGCTCGCTCGGCCATCAGCCGCACTGCGGCCGCGACCTCGGCGATGCCGGCGGCCAGGGCGCCGTCGATCAGCGGCGTGACGAGCGGCCACATACTGTCCAGCACGCGCCGGCTGCCGGCCCCGTCCACGAACGAGGCACGGTAGTCCACGTCGATCGGGTGCCCGGCCGCCATCGCCGCGGCCAGCGCGGCACCGGTCTCCGGCTCGGCGGTGAAGATTTTCGTTTCCGGCCGCCTCGCCTTGACCGCACTGGCGATGCCAGCGGTCAGCCCGCCGCCCCCGTACGGGATCACCACCGCGTCCGGGTCGGGCAGGTCGTCGAGTATCTCCAGGCCGATCGTGCCGTTCCCGGCCATCACCCCCGGGTCCTGCACCGGATGCACGAACAGCCCCTCGGCCCCGTCCAGACGGCTGGTGACGATCACGTTCCACCAGTCGTCGTAGGGCAGCTTCAGCACCCGGCCGCCCAGCCGGGCGATCGCGGCCAGCTTCGCCTCCGGCGCGTGCTCAGGCACCGCGATGGTGGCCGGCACTCCGAGCGCCCGCGCGGCCCAGGCAACGCCCTGGGCCATATTTCCCGCGCTCGCCGTGACCAGGCCCCTGGCCCGGGCGCGTTCCGGCGCGAGCAGCACGGCGTTGGTCGCGCCGCGGATCTTGAACGAGCTGATCGGCTGGAGGTTTTCCAGCTTGAGGTAGAGATCGGCCGGTACGTCCTGCACCGGCAGCCGGATCAGCGGAGTACGGATCGCGGTGCCAGCGATCCGCTCCCGCGCCGCCTCGATCTCGGCCAGTCCGATCACAGCTCGACCTCGGTGCCGAGGCCTTGCGCCCGCGCGACCGCGACCGCGGTCTCGGCCGCGGCGAGGTCTTCGACGGCGATGCCCAGCGAGCGGAACAGTGTCAGCTCCCCATCGTCCATGCGGCCCGGGGCGAGTCCCGCGAGCACCTCGCCGAGTTCGGCGCGGACGTGCTCCTCGCCGGCGATGGCCCGCTCGCGAATCGCGAGCTGAAACTCGCCGGCCTCGTTGCGCAGGGATTCCCGGCTGTCGCAGAACAGCGCGCTGGCGGCCACCGTGGCGGTGTCGATCTCGCGCGCCCGCGGAGTGCTGGCGCCGACCGCGTTGAGGTGGGCGCCGGGCTTGAGCCAGGAGTGGGCCAGCACCGGCTCGGCGGAGTTGGTCGCCGCGACGACGACGTCGGCGCCGCGCACCGCGTCCTCGGCGCTTGCCGCGACGCTCACCGCCAGCGGGGCCAGGCCGGCCTCGTCGGCCAGGGCCTGCGCATGGGCGCGGGTGGGCGCGTAGACGCGGACCTGCTCAAATTCGCGCGCGGTGGCGAGCGCCTCCAGGTGAGCGCGCCCCTGTACGCCGGCCCCGAGGATCGCCAGGGTCCGCGCGCCGGGCCGAGCCAGCAGGCCGGTGGCGACCGCGCTGACCGCGGCGGTACGCACGGCGGTGATCGCGGAGGCGTCCAGTATCGCGGTGGGCACGCCGGTTTCGCCGTCGAACAGCGTGACGGTGCCCTGATGCGCATCCAGGCCGCGCGCGGGGTTGCCGGGCATGACGCAGATCGCCTTGAGCGCGAACGCCGCGCCGCTGTCCTGCTGTGCGCCGCGCCAACTGGGCATCAGTCCCATAATCCCGGCGGCGCCCTGTGGCGCCATGATCGAGCGGAGCGGCATGTGGGTTTCGCCCCGGGCCCGGGCGGCGAGCACCGCGGCCATCGCTTCGGCGCATTCCCGCGGTGGCAGCGCGGCCACCACGTCGCGGTGGCTGAGCATCAGCACGCGCATCAGCTGACCGTCCTTTCGGCCAGGGCCCGGTCCGGCCCGGTGAGCGGATTGCGGAGCGCCTCGGCGACCGGGACGAGATGCTCCGGGCGGCCGGGGCCGATCACCACCTGGATGGCCTGCGGCGCGCCGGCCGCCAGCGACGCCTCGAACTGGGCGGCGCCGAAGTTGCTCACCCCGTACGCGCCGACGGCGCCTGCCGCCCGGGCCTGCTCGAAGGCGCCGAACGTCTCCGCGAGCGGCACGTCCGGGTCGAAATCGTGCGCCAGATACAGCTCGACGTGGTCCACACCGAGCCGGTCCAGGCTGGACCGCAACTGACGGGTGACCCGTTCGGGGGCCAGGCCGTGATCGGCCCCTTCCGTCATCGGGTGGTAGGTCTTCGTGGTGAGCTGTGGCCGCACCCCGCGGGCGGCGATCCAGCGGCCGATCGCCGCCTCGCTGCGGCCGCCGCCGTAGGCGTCGGCGGTGTCGAAGTGCCGGATGCCCGCCTCCCAGGCGGCATCCATCAGCGCGAACGCCTGGTCCCCGGTCAGCCCGAGGCCGAAGTACCGCGGCATCGAGCCGAGCCCGCCGAAGCTGCCACAGCCCAGCGCGATCCGGGCGAGCGGCAACACGGGACGGCCCGGCCGCGGCGTGACCTCGGGCGTCCCGCTCATCGGCCGGAGCCGCCGCGAATGATCATCCGGGGTATTCAACCAAACGCGCGAACGCCCCCGCAACGACGGCCAGCGGCGTTGGGCCCGCGCCGTTGTAATCATGTGACCATCGAGGTGACCGGGATCTGGTGAAGGGACGAACCCGGTGATGCGCGATGACTCGGACGTGGCCGGCGGCGGGCCGATGGTGGGCAGGCTGGCCCAGGTCATAGGCGACCAGGAACGGCAAGGCGGCGCCGCAACTGGCGCTGTGCCAGCCGGCCCCGGGACGGCTCGATGCCCTGTGACGGCGACTGACCGGCCGAACATTGAGGTGTTCCAGCGGTGGGCCGATACCGGCCGCCACGCCTGACGCGATGCGGCGTATCAAAAAATCTCTATTTGGTAAGGGATGACTGCTAAGTGAACTGCATCACAACTCGCCTGGCAGTGGCATGTTAGGAATCGGCAAAAAGCTTGCCTGGTTGGTGTTGGCCCAGCACGCGCGGCGTCTTGGCGCGGCTGGACTGTGTTACCTAAAGTGACGCGTGGTGATGTTGAGTTCTGGTCCTACGAGGGTCGGTCTTGTGGCAGTTTCGCTTGGGTACACTGACCGCCTACGGGACGCCATGGCCGGTGCGCCGCCACCCCCGGGCGGCTCCTGGTCCCCCCGGCGGCAGCGGCCGCGGGCTTCACTCGATGGCGCAGCGTGATGGGAGTCGGAATGCGCGTAATGGTTCTGGGCGGTGATGGGTTCTGTGGCTGGCCGACGTCGTTGTACTTGTCGGATCGTGGCCATGAGGTGACCATCATCGACAACCTGAGTCGCCGGAAGATCGATGTCGAGCTGGAGGTTGAGTCGCTGACGCCGATCCGTCCGGTCAGTGAGCGGCTGCGCGTCTGGCAGGAGGTGTCCGGAAAGGCGATCGGGTTCGCGTACCTGGATCTGGCGACCGAGTATGACCGGCTGGTGGCGGTGCTGGAGGAGGTGCGGCCCGAGGCGATCGTGCATTTCGCCGAGCAGCGGGCGGCGCCGTATTCGATGCGGAACACCCACACCAAGCGGTACACGGTGGACAACAACGTGCGGGCGACGCACAACCTGCTCACCGCGCTGACCGCGACGGGGATCGACGCGTCGCTGGTGCACTTGGGCACGATGGGGGTGTACGGATACGGGTGGTCCGGCAGCGCGCCGATCCCGGAGGGATACCTGACGGTGAAGGTGCCCACCCCCGATGGGGAGATCGAGCGGGAGATCCTGCACCCGGCGAACCCGGGGTCGGTCTATCACATGACCAAGACCCTGGACCAGTTGATGTTCTCGTTCTATGCGAAGAACGACGGCCTGCGGATCACCGACCTGCACCAGGGCATCGTGTGGGGCACGCAGACCGAGCAGACCGGCCGGGACGACCGGCTGGTCAACCGGTTCGACTACGACGGTGACTACGGCACCGTGCTGAACCGGTTCCTCATGCAGGCCGCGATCGGGCATCCGCTGACCGTGCATGGCACCGGCGGGCAAACGAGGGCGTTCATCCACATCCGCGACACCGTCCGGTGCATCGAGATCGCCATCAACAACCCGCCGGCCACGGGGGACAAGCCGCGGGTGCTGAACCAGATGACCGAGGTGCACCGGGTGCTGGACCTGGCGAAGATGGTCGCCGACGTGATGGGCGCCGACATCGCCTACCTGCCCAACCCGCGCCGCGAAGCCGACGAAAACGACCTCAACGTGCGCAACGACCAGTTCCTGGCCCTCGGCCTCAAGCCCACCACCCTGTCCGAAGGGCTGCTGGAAGAAGGCCGGGAGATCGCCGCCCGCTACCGCGACCGCGTCGACCCCAGCAAGATCGTTTGCCGCTCGGTCTGGCGGGTCGGCATGGAAACCGCCGACGACCTGGTCACCGAGCTCCCCGCCCAGGCGTAGCAGGGTTCGCCCGCCCAGGCGTAACCGGGGTCCGGCTGGTAACCAGCCGGACCCCGGTCCCACTATCTCCGCACAGGGCTCGCCAGGCTGGCCCCGTACGGGCCGATCCGCCAGCCGGTTGCCGGCGCGAAGGTGCGCAGCACGCCGTCCTTGGACGCGATGAAGATGATGCCACGCGAGATGGCGGCGGAGGACCAGATGCCCGCGGTGGTGGGCCGGGCACGGCGAAAACCCAACCAGCGCGGAGGCCGCCGCCAGCGGCACAATGGCATGCCTTAATACAATCGATATGCCCAGAAAACTACCCTGCCGTTCGGCAATCAGATTGCCGGGCCCGATATGTAGCGGTTACCCCGCCTATCTCGGTCGCCTCATGTGCGGCGAATATTGCCAAACTTTTTCCAAGAAGTTTATACCGTTTTTCGCCAGGCGTACTGTGAAGGGCATGCGTGCGTGGATTGTGGACCGCCCCGGCCCCATGGCGTCGGGGCCGTTGCGCTTGGCCGAGCGGCCGGTGCCGGAGCCCGGCCCCGGCGAATTGCTTGTCCGGGTCCGCTGCTGCGGGGTGTGCCGGACCGACCTGCACCTGGCCGAGGGCGACCTGGCGCCCCGGGCATCCGGCGTCACCCCCGGGCACGAGGTGGTCGGCGAGGTCGTGGCCACCGGCACCGGCACCACCCGGTTCCGCCCCGGCGACCGGGTCGGCGTGGCCTGGCTGGCCGGCACCGACGGCACCTGCCGGTACTGCCGCCGGGGCGCGGAGAACCTTTGCCCGGCCTCGGTGTACACCGGGTGGGACCGGCACGGCGGTTACGCCGAATACCTGACCGTGGCGGACGCGTTCGCGCACCCGCTGCCGGACGGGTTCAGCGACGCCGAACTCGCCCCGCTGCTGTGCGCGGGGATCATCGGCTACCGTGCGCTTCGCCGTGCGCAGGTGCCGCCCGGCGGTACCCTGGGCATCTGGGGGTTCGGCGGGTCGGCGCACCTCGCGGCGCAGATCGCCATGGGCCAGGGCGCCGAGGTGCACGTGTTCACCAGGGCCCCGGCCGCCCGCGAGCTGGCGCTGGGCCTCGGTGCGGCGTCCGCGCAGGACTCCTTCGACCCGGCCCCGGTCCCGCTCGACTCGGCGATCGTCTTCGCCCCGGTCGGTGACTTGGTGCCCGCCGCGCTGGCCGCGCTGGACCGGGGCGGCACCTGCGCTATCGCCGGGATCTACCTCACCGGCATCCCGCCGCTTGACTACGGCAAGCACCTGTTCCAGGAGCGGGCGCTGTGCAGCGTCACGGCCAACACCCGGGGCGACGCCGCCGAATTCCTCGCTCTGGCGCAGCGGCTGCGGATTCGGGTGACGACCACCCCGTACCCGTTCGGTCAGGCCGACCGGGCACTCGCCGATCTGGCGGGGGACCGGATCCACGGTGCTGGCGTATTGATCCTGGACGACGCCGGGACGAGCCGGTAGCGGCGAACGTCGCGGTGCGCGGCGCGGTGGGTGCTGCATAGGCTGACCCGATGACCGATCACCTTGCCGCCGCCACCGCCCTGCTCGCCCGGTCCCCGCTCATCGACGGGCACAACGACCTCCCCTGGCAGCTTCGCGAGACCGTTGGTCCGGACGCTGCGCGGACCGATATCGCCGAGCCGCTCGGCTTCACGCAGACCGATCTGCCGCGGCTGGCGCAGGGGCACGTGGGCGCGCAGTTCTGGTCGGTGTTCGTGCCGGTCACGCTGGCGGGGGAGGCAGCCGTGGCGACCACGCTCGAGCAGATCGACTTCGTCCGGAACATGGTCCGCCGCTACCCCAGCGCACTGGAACTCGCGCTCACCGCGGCCGACGTGGAGCGGATCTGCGCCAGCGGCAAGGTGGCCTCGCTGCTCGGCGCCGAGGGGGGCCACTCGATCGCCTCCTCGCTCGGCGTGCTGCGCATGTTCTACGAACTGGGGGTGCGCTACATGACGCTCACCCACAACCGCAACACCGGCTGGGCCGACTCGGCCACCGACGAGCCCGACGCCGGCGGGCTCAGCGATTTCGGCCGTGAGGTGGTCACCGAGATGCAGCGGCTCGGCATGCTGGTGGACCTGTCCCACGTGGCACCCGCCACCATGGCCGACGCCCTGGACGCCGCGCGGGCGCCGGTGATCTTCTCGCACTCCAGCGCGCTGGCCCTGTGCGACCACCCGCGCAACGTGCCGGACGAGATCCTGGCGCGGCTGCCCGGCAACAACGGCGTGTGCATGGTCACCTTCGTCCCGGCTTTCGTCTCGCAGGAGTGCCGGGACTGGGACCTCGGGGTGCGGGCCGAGATGGCGCGGCGCGGCATCGACCGCGAGGACTACCCGGGGTACAGCGCGGTCCGCGCGGAACTCGCCGCGGCCGCCGCGCCGCCCGAAGCGACGATCGCCCAGGTGGCCGACCACATCGACCATGTGCGCAGCGTCGCGGGCGTGGACCACGTGGGCATCGGCAGCGACTTCGACGGCACCCCGGACCTGCCCGACGGCCTCGGCGACGTGTCCTGCTTCCCCGCCCTGTTCGCGGAACTGCTGGACCGCGGCTGGAGCGAGGAGGACTGCGCTCGGCTGGCCGGCGGCAACGTGCTGCGGGTGATGCGCGACGCCGAGGAGTTCGCCCGCACCGCTGCCTGATCCGCCCGCGCCGGCTGGGTGCCACCCCGGGCGGCGGACCCAGTAGCGTCAACGTATGCGACTCGGTGTCCTGGACGTCGGCTCCAATACGGTGCATTTCCTCGTCATTGACGCCCATCAGGGCGGGCGGCCGCTGCCGGTTTTCTCGCACAAGGCAGAGCTCCATCTGGGCAGCAACCTGGAGGACGGCAACCTGCTGTCGGCCAGCGTCGCCCGGCAACTGCGGGCGTTCGTGGACGAGGCGCTGCAGATCGCCGAGGACAAGGGCGTGGAGGAACTGCTCGCCTTCGCCACCTCCGCAGTCCGCGACGCCGCCAACGGGGACGAGGTGCTGGCCTCGGTCCGGGACGCGACCGGGGTCACGATCCGGGTCCTGCCCGGTGCGGAGGAGGCCAGGCTCACGTTCCTGGCCTGCCGCCGCTGGTTCGGCTGGTCCTCCGGGCGGGTGCTGATGCTGGACATCGGCGGCGGATCCCTGGAGATCGCGGCCGGCCTGGATGAGGAGCCCGACGTGGCCATCTCGCTGCCGCTGGGCGCGGCCCGGCTGACCAGGGACTGGCTGAACGGGAACCCGCCCGCGGCCGAGCAGGTGCGGCGGCTGCGCAAGCATGTGCGCGCCGAGATCGCACGCCGGGCCGCCGAGCTGACCAAGGCCGGCGTGCCCGACCGGGCGGTGGCCACGTCCAAGACGTTCCGGCAGCTCGCGCGGATTTCCGGTGCCGCCGCCTCGGCGGAGGGCCCCTACGTGCGGCGCAGCGTCAGTCACGCCGATGTGACCGATCTTGCAAAACGCCTGCCGGCCATGCCCGCCGACCAGCGCGCGGAATTGCCGGGGGTATCGCTGGTGCGGGCCCCCCAGCTCGCCGCCGGAGCACTGGTGGCCGACGCCGCCATGGACCTGCTCGGCCTGGCCGAACTGGAGATCTGCCCCTGGGCGCTGCGTGAGGGCGTGCTGTTGCGCCGGATCGACACGCTGGCGGCTACCTGACGGCCGCCTGACCGCACGAACACAGAACTCCGGCCCCGTGCGAACAACTCCGCTCCCCGATGAACACAGAACTCCGCCCCCGCAGGCAGCGGGGAGCGGAGTTCAGTGTCCGGCGGGCCGACCGCCAGCCACAGCCGTACCGCATAGGTCCGGCCGGGTCAGTCCGGCCGGGTCAGTCCGGCTGGCTGCCCGGGGTGCGGGCGGCGCCGCCGGGGCGGATGCCGCCACCGGCGGGGGTGGATCGCGTGCTGGGCTTGGCGGCCGAATCGGAAGCCGTGGTGCCGCCGACGCGGGTGGCCGTTTCCTCGCCGAGGTCGCTCACGCGCTGGGCGGTGCGGGCCGGCGTGGGCCTGATCGGCTCCGGCACGCCACGCTCCGGTGCCGCGTCCCGGCCGCCACGACCGGGAAGCTGGGCACCTCCCGGCCCGGGCCTGCCGCCGTCCCCGAGGCCAACGCCACGGGCCGCCGGGGCCGCCGGGGCCGTGGCACCCGCCG
>Ga0209166_10003302_pt1 | contig 11712 bp, 6 predicted proteins | sample Coa_R1_3_FD_187151 | JGI IMG/M metagenome (GOLD analysis project Ga0209166, IMG submission 187151) | Surface soil microbial communities from Centralia Pennsylvania, which are recovering from an underground coalmine fire - Coalmine... | ecosystem: Environmental > Terrestrial > Soil > Unclassified... | reverse complement strand
GGCGGCAGCCGGGGACCGAGGTGGCCCGGTCCCAGTAGATCCAGCGGACCGCGGGCACGCCACGGCTCAGCACGACCGACTGCGATCCGGCGCCGGGCACGCAGTCCGCCGATCCCCAGATCCGGGTGCGGCCGGAGCTCACCACGACCGTGGCGAACCTGCTGCCCATGTTGAACCGGCACGGCCTGGCCCCGGTGGAAACCGCGTCCACGCCGAACAGGGGCCACCGCCCGCGCTGATACCAGGAGCGGGGCGAGACGAGCGAGAGAACCACATCACCACGGCCGCAGGCCGGGATATTCGGGGCCGGGGCGCGCCGGGCCCGGGCGTGGTGTGCCTGCGCGCGCATTACTGGCCGACGCGGCGCCTGGCGCGCGGCGGAGACGGCCCGCTGACGTGCGCCCGGCATGGCCAGCACATCAGTGATGCCGGTCAGCGTGCCCATCGGGGCATGCCCGGCGCTGGTCGGGTGCGCCCGGCCGGTGTGCTGCGCGGACCGGTTGCCGCCCGCGTGCTGGTGATCCGATGACCGCCCGCCATGCCCGGCGGGCTGGCTTCCCCCGGACCCGTGGAGCACCCCGCTGACAGCCCAGGCCAGGAACGTCAGGACGGCGATACCCACGGCCAGGGCCACCGTCCGCCGGCGCCAGTACATCGCCGGGGTGATCCAGGCAGCCCCCGGCTCCGGCGCGCAGTCCTCCCCGGCCGGTGCGGCGTGGTCCGCGGCCGGATCCGGGGCGGGGGTGTGTGCCGGGGCGGGACCGGGTGCCGGGGCGGGACCGGGTGCCCCGGGCGGGCCGGGGACACCAGGAGGGCCGGGGACGCCGGGAAGGCTGGGAGCCTCAAGACTGGGAGCCTCGGCGGGGCTGAGCGGCGCGTCGTAGTGGAGCACCTTGGCGTAGTCGCGGGCCGCGTCGTTGTCCGGGACCGGGCCGTAGTCCACCGCCAGGCCATAGTCCAGGTCCGGGACATAGTCCGATACCGCGTCAAGGTCGAGAGCCGGTGCCGGGCCGGGAATGGCCGGGCTCGGGGTCGTCCCGGTGCTCCCGCCGGGCGGCACAGCCGCCTCCGGAGGAAACAGAACTTCCTGGTCAGGCCGTGGATCGGGGCTGACCGCCACAGGCTGCCGCCCGGACCGCCCGGCCCCCGCGGACGGGTTGTGGTCCATACGGTGAGTATGCAAGCCCGACACTAGCGGTAATCGAAGGCTCGCCGGCGGTGCACACAGCGTTATTACGCCCGCCTCAGCCACCAAATCCCCGCAAGCCCGGCCCGGTCCACCATTGCACCGCCCACCCCTCGCCGGCGTGCGACAATCGGCGTTGTCATGGTGGACGGGCGGGCTGCGGCGATCCTGCGCTGGTATGCGGCCCACGCGCGTGACCTGCCCTGGCGCCAGCCGGACGCCAGCCCGTGGGCCGTCCTGGTCAGCGAGATCATGCTGCAGCAGACGCCGGTGCCGCGGGTGTTGCCCGCCTACGCGGCATGGCTGGAGCGGTGGCCGACGCCTTCCGCGCTCGCGGCGGCGGCGGCGGCCGACGCGGTCCGGCAATGGGGGCGCCTGGGCTACCCGCGGCGCGCGCTGCGGCTGCACGCCTCGGCCCGGGCGATCACCGAACGGCACGGCGGCGTGGTTCCCGATTCGCTGGCCGAACTCCGCGCCCTGCCCGGGGTGGGCTCCTACACCGCGGCGGCGGTCGCGGCGTTCGCTTTCGGGCAGCGCCACGCGGTCCTCGACACCAACGTCCGCCGGGTGCTGGCCCGCCTGGTGCGCGGCGACCTGCTGCCGTCGCCGAACCCGGCCGCGGCAGAGGTCAGGCTGGCCGAATCGCTGCTTCCGGCCGAGCCCGGCCTGGCGCCGCGCTGGTCGGTGGCCGTCATGGAACTCGGCGCGCTGATCTGCACCGCGGACCGGCCGAACTGCCCGGATTGCCCGGTTGTCAGCGAGTGCGCCTGGCACCGGGCCGGGCGGCCCGCCGACGACCCGCATCAGGCCCGGCGGCGCAGCCAGGGCTATGCGGGCACGGACCGTCAGTGCCGAGGCCGTCTGCTCGCCATGCTCCGGGAGTCCGACGGGCCGGTCCCGGTTGCCGTGCTGGACACGGCCTGGGCCGATGAGACCCAGCGCGCCCGCGCGCTGGCCAGCCTGGTCGCGGACGGCCTCGCCGAGCCGCTCCCCGGCGGCCACTACGCCCTGCCCCGCTGACCCGCCACCCGACCGCGCGTGGCCGGACCGCCCGCAACTAACCCCACTCAGACAGCGACTGGCCCGGGCCGGTTTCCCGGTCCGGGCCAGTCGCTGTGCCCGCAGGAGCGCTAGTCCTGCTGCTTGGCGGCGCTGCTCTCAACCTCGGCCAGGGGCGTGTCCGGCATCGAGTCCGGCTTCGGCACACCCTTGAACCCGAACTGCGCCTCCTCGCCCTCGCCTTCCACATCGACGATGACGATCTGGCCGGGCCTCAGCTCACCGAAGAGTATCTTCTCGGACAGCATGTCCTCGATCGACCGCTGGATCGTGCGGCGCAGCGGCCTGGCCCCGAGCACCGGGTCGTAGCCGCGCTGGGCCAGCAGGGCCTTGGCGGCCGGCCGCAGTTCCAGGCCCATGTCCCGGTCCTTCAGCCGCTCGTCCACCTTGGCGATCATCAGATCCACGATCTCGACGATCTCGTCCTGGGTGAGCTGGTGGAAGACGACCACGTCGTCCACCCGGTTGAGGAACTCGGGACGGAAGTGGTGCTTGAGTTCCTCCTGCACCTTGGCCTTCATCCGGTCGTAGGTGCCGGCAGCGTCACCCTCCCGGGTGAAGCCCATCCGCAGGCCCTTAGAGATGTCCCTGGTACCCAGGTTCGTGGTCATGATGATCACGGTGTTCTTGAAGTCCACCGTCCGGCCCTGGGCGTCGGTGAGCCGCCCGTCCTCCAGGATCTGGAGCAGCGAGTTGAAGATGTCCGGGTGGGCCTTCTCGATCTCGTCGAACAGGACCACCGAGAACGGCTTCCGGCGCACCTTCTCGGTGAGCTGGCCGCCCTCCTCATACCCGACATATCCGGGCGGAGAGCCAAACAGCCGCGACACGGTGTGCTTCTCCATGTACTCGCTCATGTCGAGCTGGATCAGCGAGTCCTCGTCCCCGAACAGGAATTCCGCCAGGGTCTTGGACAGCTCGGTCTTGCCGACGCCGGACGGCCCGGCGAAGATGAAGGACCCGCCCGGGCGCTTGGGGTCCTTCAGGCCGGCCCGGGTGCGCCGGATGGCCTGGGACAGTGCCTTGATGGCGTCGTTTTGCCCGATGACCCGCCTGTGCAGCTCGTCTTCCATCCGCAGGAGCCGCTGCGACTCCTCCTCGGTGAGCTTGAACACGGGGATTCCGGTGGCGGTGGCGAGGACCTCGGCGATGAGTTCCTCGTTCACCTCGGCGACGACATCCATGTCGCCGTCCTTCCACTCCTTCTCCCGCGCGTCCTTGGCGGCGATGAGCTGCTTTTCCTTGTCCCGCAGTGCCGCGGCCTTCTCGAAGTCCTGGGAGTCGATGGCCGACTCCTTGTCCCGCCGGACCTGGGCGATCTTCTCGTCGTACTCGCGCAGGTCCGGGGGTGCGGTCATGCGGCGGATCCGCATCCGGGAACCGGCCTCGTCGATCAGGTCGATGGCCTTGTCCGGCAGGAACCTGTCGCTGATGTACCGCGCCGCGAGCTGGGCGGCGGCGACCAGGGCACTGTCGGTGATGGACACCCGGTGGTGCGCCTCATAGCGGTCCCGCAGGCCCTTCAGGATCTCGATCGTGTGCGAGATCGTGGGCTCGGCCACCTGGATGGGCTGGAACCGGCGCTCCAGCGCGGCGTCCTTCTCCAGGTGCTTGCGGTACTCATCCAGCGTGGTGGCGCCGATCGTCTGCAGCTCGCCCCGGGCCAGCATCGGCTTCAGGATCGAGGCCGCGTCGATCGCGCCCTCCGCGGCACCGGCGCCGACCAGGGTGTGCAGCTCGTCGATGAACAGGATGATGTCGCCGCGGGTCCGGATTTCCTTGAGGACCTTCTTCAGCCGCTCCTCGAAGTCACCGCGGTAGCGAGACCCGGCGACCAGCGCGCCGAGGTCCAGCGTGTAAAGCTGCTTGTCCTTGAGGGTCTCCGGGACCTCGCCCTTGACGATCTTCTGGGCCAGGCCCTCCACCACGGCGGTCTTGCCCACGCCGGGCTCGCCGACCAGCACCGGGTTGTTCTTGGTGCGCCGGGAGAGCACCTGCATGACCCGCTCGATTTCCTTCTCCCGGCCGATCACCGGGTCGAGCTTGCCCTCGCGGGCCGCCTGGGTCAGGTTGCGCCCGAACTGGTCGAGCACCAGGGATGTGGACGGCGCCGACTCAGACGGGGCCCCCGAGGCCGCCGGTTCTTTTCCTTGGTAGCCGTGCAGAAGCTGGATCACCTGCTGGCGCACCCGGTTCAGGTCCGCGCCCAGCTTCACCAGCACCTGGGCCGCCACGCCCTCACCCTCCCGGATGAGGCCGAGCAGGATGTGCTCGGTGCCGATGTAGTTGTGGCCGAGCTGCAGCGCCTCACGCAGCGAGAGTTCAAGCACCTTCTTGGCACGTGGGGTGAACGGGATGTGCCCGGACGGCGCCTGCTGGCCCTGGCCGATGATCTCCTCGACCTGCTGCCGCACCGCTTCCAGGCTGATCCCCAGCGACTCCAGAGCCTTGGCCGCCACGCCCTCGCCCTCGTGGATGAGGCCAAGCAGGATGTGCTCCGTGCCGATGTAGTTGTGGTTGAGCATCCTGGCTTCTTCTTGCGCCAGGACGACAACCCTCCGCGCCCGGTCGGTAAACCTCTCGAACATCTTGTTGCTCCCTCACACAAGCGGCCGGGGGGAGGCCCGATGTCCGGCCCCTGTCCTTCCGCATGGTAGCCCGCATGCCAGGAAGACGCTGCGCACGATTTGCCGTGCATGAAACGTTCCCAGCCAGGGGGGCATTCATCCCATCCAACCCGGTCAAGAAGGAGACTGTTCCCTGCTACGCCGCAAGCGAACGCCCGGCAGTGGCAGGTTTAGCGCCAGACCTGGCGGGCTATGGGCTGGTTTCCGGCCCGGCCGGTTCACGGTGCATAGGGACAGGAGCGGGGCAACCACGACGGGCTTAGGCCCGCATGCGGTACTAGCGGCGGGGTGGCAAGTTGGGCACACCGCGCGCAGTTCAGCTGCGGGCCGCCCCATCGAACTAGTGCGAAGACTCGTACTCCGCGATGATCGCGGCCGGAATACGGCCACGCTCACTGACCTTGTGGCCGCGCTGCTTCGCCCATGCCCTAATTTCCGAGCTGCGCTCGCGGCCCGGGCCACTGCGTGAGCGGCGGCGGCGGCCACCGCCGCCACCCGCTACCCGCCGGGAGTGCTCAACGTACCTGCTGAACTTCTCGCGCAGATCCTTGGCATGCGTAGAGCACACATCGATCTCATAGGCGGTGCCGTCAAAGGCGAACGAAACCGTCTCGGTTCCTTCGATCTCACCGTCGTGGGGAAGGTCACACACGACCGTCACCACCGTCTTCTGTGCCATGGGAGGCCAGCCCTTCTGCTGGTAACTTTAATAGGCTGACGAACAATATACCAAGCCTGTTGCCTATTGCAATTCCGCCCGAGATGATTGGGCCGTACAGTTTCTGATGCCGTGAGCCGAGTGCAGCAGTGCACGCGATTAGCGCGTAACTCTCCGTAATCGACCGCCGAAGGGGTCATCAATCGGGCAGATCTGCATCGGCTTACGATGCGACCGCTGTTCCGGGGGATGAGGACTATACCTTATGCTGGTCTGCGGATGGGCCATGTGAGGCGTCTGCAGGATCGGCATTCGAAGCGCCGCCGGCATTATCAGCCTCTTCATCACCCTCATCGGTGGGCCGGCCGCGGGGGCCCATCTGACGGCGGAGGAACAAGGCAACCCCGATCAGGAACGCGGCGGCCATGATCAGAGGCGGTGTCAGCGCCTCCAGATCGGCAAGCATCCCGCGTCTCCTCATTCACCCGCCCGTGCCTCTCCTGCATTGTTACTCACGATGACGTGCTCCGGCGCACGGGGCCCCGGGCCGCGCGGGGCTGACCACTGCCAGGCGCAGTCCACCGCGCGGGGACGCACAAGGACCGGCCCGCACATAGCTGCGTCACCTCACCGGGAAGCCTGCGCCCGGCGGCGTCCCGTGGCAGGATCATGCGGCGTGTTCCACGCGGACCTGCATGTCCACTCGCGGTTCTCCCGGGCGTGCAGCAAAGACGCCGATATCGCCAAGCTTGCCTGGTGGGGGGCCCGGAAAGGGCTCTCGGTGATCGGCACAGGCGATTTCACCCATCCCGCGTGGGCCGCCGAACTGGCCGAGTCGCTGGTGCCCGCGGAACCGGGACTGCTGGCGTTGCGGCCCGAGCTGGCCACCCGTCTCCGGCGCACGCTGCCGCCAAGCTGCGACGCGGAAATCCGTTTCCTGCTGTCGGCTGAGATCTCTACGATTTACAAGCGCGACGGCGCGACCCGGAAGGTCCATCATCTGCTCTACGCCCCCACCTTCGAGGCAGCCGGCGCCATCACCGCGGCACTGGCCAAGGTCGGCAACCTGGCCTCCGATGGCCGCCCAATCCTCGGCCTGGACTCCCGTCACCTCTTGGAAATTACGCTGAACGCAGGGCCGGGGTGCTTCCTCATTCCTGCCCACATCTGGACGCCGTGGTTCGCCGTTCTTGGGTCGAAGTCCGGGTTCGACGCCGTGCCCGCCTGTTACCTGGACCTAGCTGACCATGTCTTCGCCGTGGAGACCGGGCTCTCCTCTGACCCGCCGATGAACTGGATTTGCTCCGCACTTGACCGATACCGGCTGGTGAGCAACTCCGATGCGCATTCGCCGCCGATGCTCGGGCGGGAGGCAACTACGTTCTGCACCCCCGTGGACTACTTTGCGATGTTGGGTGCGTTGCGTACCGGCCAGGGTCTTGCTGGGACGCTGAACTTCTTTCCAGAAGGCGGCCGTTACCACGCCGATGGGCATCGCAAGTGCGGAGTCCGCCTCTTGCCCGCGGAGAGTGTTCGCCGGGCTGGTAGCTGCCCGAAATGCGGGAAGCCGCTCACGATTGGTGTGATGAACCGGGTGGCGGAACTCGCGGACCGCCCGGCAGGGTTCCGGCCGCCCGGCGCGGCGGCTTCGGCCAACCTGATTTCGCTGCCGGAGATCATCGGTGAGATCCGTGGCACCGGGCGGCAGAGCAAGACGGTCACGCTGGAGGTGGACCGTCTGGCCGCCACGCTCGGCCCGGAATTGCACATTCTGTGCGAGGCCGACATCGACGATATCCGCCGTGCCGCGGGCGGCATGGTTGCCGAGGCGATCACCCGGCTACGCCAGGGCAAGGTGACCAAGGAAGCGGGTTACGACGGGGAGTATGGGGTGATCCGCCTGTTCCGGCCGGAGGAACTGGCCGGAACGGAGGCACTCTTCGTTATCCCAGCGCCAGCGGCCACCCGGGAAGGGGCGCCCGGCGTCATCCCAGCCCCAGGGGCCACCGGGGAAGGGGTGCCCGGCTTCCCGGCGGTTGCCGGGCCAGCGGCCGCCGGGCCGACCGGTGAAGCAGCCAAGGCCGGGCGCGCGCCGGCACCGGCGCCGCCCGGTCCCCCGGCGACGGAGGCGGAGGACGCCCAGCCGGCCAGCGCCCAGATTGCCCGCATCCCCGCAGCGGGCACCCCGACGGCCAGCGGGCTACTGGCGGGCCTCGATCCGGGCCAGCGAGAAGCGGCGCAGGCCCCAGGGCCACTGATGATCCTCGCGGGCCCCGGCACCGGGAAGACGCGAACGCTCACCTACCGGATCGCCGTGCAGATCGCGGAGCATGGCGTGGCCCCCGAGGCGTGCCTGGCACTCACCTTCACCCGCCGCGCGGCCACCGAAATGCGCGAGCGGCTCGCGGCGCTGCTTCCCGCCCAGGCAACCCGGCTGATGATCACCACGTTCCATGGGCTGGGCCTGGCCATCCTGCGCGAGCACGGCGACCGGGCCGGCCTGGACCGTGCGTTCACGGTTGCCGGCGAACCGGCCAGGCTCGCCGTGGCGGTGGCGGAGGCCGGTTCCGTGGCCGCGGGGCGGCGGCTGCTCGGCCAGGTGTCGCGCGACCCCGCCATGGCCGGCGAGTTCACCCGGCTGCTCGCCTCGCGTGACCTGGTGGATTACGACGGGCTGATCACCCTGCCGCTGACGATCCTCCGGGAGGACCCGGCCCTCGCGGCCGGGCTTGCGGCGCGCTGGCGGTCGATCAGTGTGGACGAGTACCAGGACACCGATGCCGGCCAGTACGCCCTGCTGCGCCTGCTGGCCGGGGACGGCGGCGGCCTGGCCGTGATCGGGGACCCGGACCAGGCGATCTACGGGTTCCGCGGCGCCGACGTGGGTTTCTTCCTCAGTTTCGGGCGGGACTACCCCGGAGCCAGGAGCGTGGCCCTGACCCGCAACTACCGGTCGTCGCCGGTGATCGTCGCGGCCGCGACGCAGGCCGTGGCACCCGCCACACTGGTCCCGGGGCGGCGGATGAGCGCCATAGGCGGTCCCGGCCCGGGAGCCGCGGACCGGATCACCGTGCACGAGGCGGCCACCGACCGGGCCGAGGCCGCGTGGATCGCCCAGGCCATCGACCGGCTGCTGGGCGGTGCGTCGTTCCATTCGCTGGACTCCGGCCGGGCCGACGGGCATGCCGGCGGCAAGCTGGCCCTGGCCGACATGGCCGTGCTCTACCGCACCGACGCTCAGGCCGTGGCACTCGGCCAGGCCCTGAGCCGGGCCGGGCTGCCGTTCCAGAAGCGCTCACACGACCTGCTGTCGCGCCGGGCCGCCGTCCCGGACATCCTCCGGGAGATGGGTAGCCTCGCGGCCGAGGCGGACGGCGACATGGCGAACCTGCGCGAGACGGGTCTCGGTAAGCCGGATACCGGCCAGCCAGACACCGGCCAGCCAGACACCGGCCAGCCAGACACCGGCCGGGCGGCCGCGGGTCAGGCGGGCTCGGGCGTGGCGGAGCGCCTGCGGGCCGCTGTTCGCGGGCTGGCGGCCCGTGCGCCGGATGGGCGCGCCGCCGGTGGCCTGCCGTCGCCGGTGGACGTGCTGGCAGCCGGGGAGGTGCTGGCGCCGCTCGCCCGCCGGTGCGGCGACGATTTCGAGCGGTTCCTGACCGAGATCGCGCTCGGTGCCGAGGCAGACGCGCTGGATCCCAGGGCGGACGCGGTCTCGCTGCTGACCATCCATGCCGCCAAGGGACTGGAGTTCGGCGTGGTCTTCGTGGCCGGCTGCGAGCAGAACCTGCTGCCGCTCTGGCTCCCCGGGAAACGGCCGGGCCGCCCAAGAGGAAACGGCATGGACCCGGAGGCGCCCGGCCCGGAGCCAGACGCGGGCAGCACGCCCCCGGCGGCCCGCGGCACAGACCTGGCGGAGGAGCGGCGGCTGCTGTTCGTCGCGATGACGAGAGCCCGGTCGCACCTTTTCCTCACCTGTGCCGCCCGGCGGCGCAGGCACTCGAAGGTGACGACCACCGGCCCGTCTCCATTTCTCGCCTCGATCGACCCCCGGCTCCTCGACCGCCCAGTATCCCCGCGCCCCCGCCGCCCCGCGATTAGCCAGCCCCGCCTGCTGTAAGGCGTCGCAGGGGCGGGCGGGATCACAAATGCAGGAGCATACGGTGGTTGCCGAGGGTGTTCGGCTTGACCCGGTCGAGGTCCAGGAACTCGGCGACGCCTTCGTCGTAGGAGCGGAGCAGCTCGTCGTACACCTCGGGCGCGACGGGCGTCCCGTCGATCTCCACGAAACCGTGCTGCCCGAAGAATCCGGTGGCGAACGTCAGCACGAACACCCGGCGCACGCCTACCTCCCTGGCGCTGCCGAGCAGAGCGGCCACCAGCCGGTGCCCGATCCCGTGCCCCTGGCAGTCCGGGCGCACCGCCACCGTCCGGATCTCGGCCAGGTCCTCCCACATCACGTGCAGCGCCCCGCAGCCCACGACGGTGCCGCCGGCGGCTTCGGCCACCCAGAACTCCTGCACGTCCTCGTACAGCGTCACGGTCGCCTTGCCGAGCAGGCGCCGGGACTCGACGTTCGTGCTCACCAGGTCGGCGATCGCGCGCACATCCGGGGTCCGCGCCCGCCTGATCGTGTAGTCCATTGCGCCGCACACCCTAGTGGGCGCGCCACCGGGCCGCCGGGGGCAGGTCCAGACTTCGGCCGGAGCGCGGAAACGTCCGCGCAGGTCAGCGGTGCATTACCACGCCTTTACCAGGGCTCGGCCCCCAGATCACCAGGCAGCGCCGGAGGCGCTCATCTCAATGCGGCATATCACGGCCAGATCACGGTCGGCCCGATACCCCGACGGGCCCTCTGAACAGGGAGAACGCGGCTAACTAATTCGCCACCAAGGCACGGGGACCCACCAAGGGGGACCCGCATATTCCGACCGGGCCACTCACAAGACCGGCGTTATGCAAAGATACAGCCGATCCGGTTGGCGGCCCTCCGCAGGCCTCATTACCCTGCGGCGCCGCGACCATGCTGATCGCGTCCCGGCAGCAAGCCCACGCAGTACGGCCATGCCTCGCACGGCCAGACGAGCCCCGGCCTGCCGAGCCCGGCGCGGACGGCGGTTCACCGAGGAGAGGAGGCTGGGTGGAGCACTTGCGTCCCGGCAGGAACGTGCCAAGTGGTCCACGAATCGTCCACCGCGGGCCCAGCCGGGCCTGGGGACGGGTGGCTACCGTGCTCGGCACGGCCGCGCTGATCAGTCTCGCCCTGCCCAGCGGCATCGGGGGTGCCGCACCGAGCCAGCCGATGCCCAGCCTGAAGGACCTGGTGGTCAGGGCCAGGGCCCTCTCCAACGAGATCAACAGCCTGAACGAGCAGTACGACGGGCTACGGATCCAGCTTGCCCAGGCGCAGACCGAGGCGAAGGTCGCCCGGGCGACCTACGTGCGGGACCTCTCCCAGCTCGGCGCCGGGAAGCTCGCCGTGGGCCAGCTCGCGGCACAGAGCTACATGAACGGCGGCATGGCGACCCCGCTGGAGCTGCTGACCAACAGCTCGCCGCAGACCCTGATCAGCCGGGCGGCGTTCATGGAGGAGCTGCAGCAGGAGAACGGGGCCCAGGTGAGTCAGATCGCCCTGGGCGTTGCCGCCGCACAGCGGGCACGCGCGAGCGCCCTGCAGCAGACCAAGCGGGCGCAGCAGCTCGCCGCCCAGATGGCGGGTAAGCGGCGGCAGGCCCAGGCCAAGATCAACCTCTTGAACAGCTCGGTGTTCAAGAAGGCCATGGACGTGTTCAACCGCACCGGCAACTACCCCAACTTCACCATCCCGACCGCCAACACGATCGGCGCGCAGGCACTGCGATGGGCACTGACCCGGCGCGGTGACCCGTACGTCTGGGGGGCAGCCGGGCCGAACGCCTTCGACTGCTCGGGCCTGGTCATGTGGGCCTACGCCAAGGTCGGCATCAGCCTGCCGCACTTCACCGGTGATCAGTGGAACATGGGCATCCACATCGGCCGCAACCAGCTCATGCCCGGTGACCTGGTGTTCTTCTACCCGGACATCGGCCACGTCGGCCTGTACATCGGCAACGGCCTGATGGTGGACGCGCCCGACTTCGGCGAGACCGTGCAGGTCCAGCCGATCTGGTGGAACGTCTACGTGGGCGCCGTCCGGATCGTGG
>Ga0209166_10003300_pt1 | contig 11715 bp, 9 predicted proteins | sample Coa_R1_3_FD_187151 | JGI IMG/M metagenome (GOLD analysis project Ga0209166, IMG submission 187151) | Surface soil microbial communities from Centralia Pennsylvania, which are recovering from an underground coalmine fire - Coalmine... | ecosystem: Environmental > Terrestrial > Soil > Unclassified... | reverse complement strand
CGCCACCACGTCGTCGGCGGTGATCAGGGCGCCGCGCTTGTCGTTGGTGAGCTCTGCCCAGGCGCGCAGGCCCCGGGTCAGCACCGCCCGCAGGCCGGCTTCGTGGGTCCCGCCCTCGGGCGTGGGAACGGTGTTGCAGTAGGAGCGCAGGAAGCCGTCGGCTTCGCCGAACCCGGCCGCGGTCCAGGCCACCGCCCACTCCACCGCCCCGGCCTCGCCGGTGCGCTCGATGCGGCCGGCGAAGGGCTCGGGAGTGACCGTCTCGGTCCCCTCCAGAGTCTCGGCGAGGAAGTCGGCGAGGCCGCCGGGGAACTTGAATACGGCCTCAGCCGGCGTGTCGTCGTGGATGCGCTCGGGGGCGCAGCGCCAGCGGATCTCGACGCCGCGGAACAGATAGGCCTTAGAGCGGGCCATGCGGTAGAGGCGGGCCGGGCGGAAGGCGACGCCTTCGCCGAAGATCGTCGGGTCGGGGCTGAAGGTGAGGGCCGTGCCGTGCCGGCGAGTGGGGGCGAGCTGCTGCAGGCGGGAGGTGGGCTTGCCGCGGGAATAGGTCTGGCGCCACTCGAAGCCGTCCTTCCAGACGGTGATGTCGAGGGCGTCCGAGAGGGCGTTGACCACCGAGACGCCGACGCCATGCAGGCCGCCGGAGGTCTCATAGGCCTTGCCGGAGAACTTCCCCCCGGAGTGCAGCACCGTGAGGATCACCTCCATGGCCGATTTGCCCGGGAACTTCGGATGCGGATCGACCGGCATGCCGCGGCCGTCGTCCTTGACCGTCAGGGCGCCGTCGGCGCCGAGGCCGACCTCGATGACCTTGGCGTGACCGGCCACCGCCTCGTCCATGGAATTGTCCAATACCTCCGCGAAGAGATGGTGCAGGGCCCGCTCGTCGACGCCGCCGATGTACATGCCCGGCCGCTTGCGCACCGGCTCCAGGCCCTCCAGCACCTCGATGTCCTTGGCCGAATAGGCCGAGACGGGCGCCGTGAGGTGGAGGGGGGCGAGGGCTTCGTCGAACAATGAGGCTTGGGCTTGGGCGGCGGCCTTGGGCATGATGGAGCTTGGATCGATTCGGGGAGGTGGAAGCAGCCCCTATACACGGGCGCCGGCCCGGTGCGTCAGGCCGATACGCCGATCTCGTCAGGCTCGATGAGACTGATGCGCCTCAGGTCGGCGACGGTGCGGCCGTCCTGCTGGGAGACAGCGTCGACGAAACGCATGCCCGGGCGAATGTCGCGTGCGAAGTAGGCTTTCATGTCATAGACCATGGCGGCCAGCTGCGGATCGCGCGCTTCAAGGCTAAGGATGATCGTCATGTTCGACTGAGCCAGGGCCTGCTCGTCCAGGCCGGCGAACGGACTGTGCTCGTCGATCTCGTGCATCAGCAGCAGAACCATCGGGAACACGGGGATGGACGAGCGGGCCAGCGGCAGTTCCTGCAGCCGGCGGAAGCGGCCACCCTCCGCCGTGGTCTCGCCGACCAGGGCGTTGGCCTCCACGCGTAGCTGGGTCATCACCGAGGCGCGGGCGTTGCCGATCCGGAACATCAGGGTGGGGCGGCCGTTGTGGCGCGTGACGACCGCGACGTCGGCATAGACGATCTTGGCCTTGGCTTTGGAGAAGCGCACGAAAATCAGGCCGGTCATGATCGCCGTGAAGGCGATGCCGGTGATGATCTCGGCCGACACCACCACGTGGCCGTAGAGGTTGGCGGGGGCCATCACGCCATAGCCGACTGTCGCAAGGGTCTCGATGCTGAAGAAGAAGGCGTCGCCGATCGAGCCCGGCCGGGCGTTGGCGATGCAGCCGGGCTGGGCGAGGTACAGGCCCGCAAAGATGAGGTTGATCACCCCGTAGGCGGCGAACACCCCGGCCACGAAGGTCGGCCAGCGCACGGTCAGGGCAAGGTGGTAGGGGTCGGAGAGGTCGTATCGGCTCGCGCCGATCTTCGAGAACTCCAGACCGAAACTGGTCTTGATCACCCGGGCGGGTGCGCGGGGTGGCCGGATCGTCATGTCCGCACCTTAGACCAGCGCATCCCCCATCCAACCCCGCTCATCCCCGCGAAAGCGGGGTTGAGCGGAATTAGAGTCTCTACATCAGCACTTGAAGTACATGTCGAATTCCACCGGGTGCGGGTGGAGTTGCAGGCGCATGACTTCTTCCATCTTCAGCTCGATGTAGCTGTCGATGAAGTCGTCATCCATGACCCCGCCCTTCTTGAGGAAGGTGCGATCCTTGTCGAGATGCTCCAGGGCCTCGCGCAGGGAGCCGCACACCTCGGGCACACGTTTTTGCTCGCGCGGCGGCAGGTCGTAGAGGTTCTTGTCGACAGGAGCGCCGGGATCGATCTTGTTCTCGATGCCGTCGAGACCGGCCATCAGCATCGCCGTGAAGCCGAGGTAGGGGTTGCCCATGGAGTCCGGGAAACGCACCTCGATCCGCTTGCCCTTGGGGCTCTCCACGTGCGGGATGCGGATGGAAGCGGAGCGGTTGCGGGCGGAATAGGCCAGCTTCACCGGCGCCTCGTATCCCGGCACCAGGCGCTTGTAGGAATTGGTCGTCGAGTTGGTGAAGGCGTTGATCGCCTTGGCGTGCTTGATGATGCCGCCGATGTACCACAGGCAGAGATCCGACAGGCCGGCGTACTTGTCGCCGGCGAACAGGGGCTTGCCGGCGTTCCAGATCGACTGGTGGACGTGCATGCCCGAGCCGTTGTCGCCGAACATCGGCTTGGCCATGAAGGTGGCGGTCTTGCCATAGGAGGCGGCGACGTTCTGCACCACGTACTTATAGAGCTGCAGGCGGTCGGCCATGGTGATCAGGCCCGCGAACTTCATGCCCAGTTCGTGCTGCGCCGGCGCCACCTCATGGTGGTGCTTTTCGGGCTCCATGCCGAGCTCGCCCATCACCGCCAGCATCTCGCCGCGCAGATCCTGGGCGGAGTCGACCGGATTGACCGGGAAGTAGCCGCCCTTGGGGCCCGGGCGGTGGCCCATGTTGCCTTCGGCATAGACCTTGCCCGTGTTCACCGGCAGTTCGCTGGAGTCATAGGAATAGGCGGTGTCGTGCGGATCGGTGGACCAGCGCACGTCGTCGAAGATGAAGAACTCCGCCTCGGGGCCGAAATAGACGGTGTCGCCGACGCCGGAGGCCTGGGTGTAGGTGAGGGCCTTGCGGGCGATCGACCGGGGATCACGGCTGTAGGGCTCGTTGGTGTCGGGGTTGAGCACGTCGCAGGTCAGGCACATCGTGGTCTGCTGGTAGAACGGATCGATGTAGGCGGTCGCCAGGTCCGGCCGCAATTTCATGTCCGACTCGTTGATCGCCTTCCAGCCGGCGATGGACGAGCCGTCGAACATGGTGCCGTCGTTGAGGAAGTCATCGTCGACAAGATTGAGATCGAAGGTGACGTGCTGAAGCTTCCCGCGGATGTCCGTGAAGCGCATGTCGACGTATTTGACTTCCTTTTCCTTGATCTCGGCAAGGATGTCAGCGGATGTCGTCATTGATGTTAAGATCCCCTTGAGACTGATTAGATGGCGCTGGCGCCCGTTTCGCCGGTGCGGATGCGAACGACCTCGATGACTTCGGAAACGAAAATCTTGCCGTCGCCGATCCGCCCGGTGCGCGCGGCGGACTGGATGGCGTCGACGGCTCTCGAGAGTTGATCGTCGGCGACCACAACTTCAATTTTTATCTTGGGCAGAAAGTCAACGACATATTCCGCCCCTCGATAGAGTTCAGTCTGGCCTTTCTGGCGACCGAAACCTTTGGCCTCGAGGACTGTCATGCCCTGAAGACCGAGTTCCTGCAGAGCCTCTTTGACGTCGTCGAGCTTGAAAGGCTTTATAATTGCTTCGATTTTTTTCATCAACTCCGACCCGATGCGGTGGCGGCCCGGTCAAGTTCGAACTGCATGACGCCCCAAGGGCGCACAAGAGGCCGTCCGGATCGGCCTGTGTCAATCGGCGCGGCGTCTTGCTCTAGCCCAAAAAAGCGGCCGCGCGCGCCTAAAATTTAATCCCGACCGAGAGGCCCTTGCGGTCGCCGCCGACGGTCCTAGAACCGCCGGCGCGACCTCTCGTCCCGGAGCGACCGGCCATGGCCCTCTATCTCATCCGTCACGGCAAGCCGGCCGCGGCCTGGGGCGACGACGACGATCCCGGCCTGGACGAGACCGGCCACGCCCAGGCCCGCGCCATCGCCGGGCGGCTGATGGCGCTGCCGGAGGCGGAACGGCCGCGCGCGGTGGTCAGCTCGCCCCTGCGGCGGTGCCGCGAGACCGCCCAGCCCCTGGCCGACGCCATGGGCGTCGAGCTGGAGATCGAGCCGGCGGTGGGGGAGATCCCAACGCCCGCCGCCTTGAGCGTGGCCCAGCGGCCCGAGTGGCTGCGCTCGGCTTTCACCGGCGCGTGGGCGGACATCCGGGGCGATATCGACTACGAGGCGTGGCGAAAGGGCGTGGCCGAAGCGGTCTCCCGGCGGCGCGACACGGCGATCTTCAGCCATTTCGTGGCCATCAACGCGGTGATGTCGGTGATCACCGGCGACGATCGGGTGATCGGCTTCCGCCCGGACCACACCTCGATGACCACCCTCGCCGTCGAGGGCGGCGCGATCACCCTCGTCGCCCGCGGCGACGAGGCGGTGACGGGGGTCCTGTGACGGCCGCCGCCGCGCCTTCCCCCCGCGAGATCCTCACCGTCACGCAGATGGGCGAAGCGGACCGCGCCGCCATCGCCGCGGGCACGCCGGGCCTGGTGCTCATGGAGCGGGCCGGCCAGGCCGTGGCCGAGGCGATCGCGGCGCGGTTCGCGCCCTGCGCCACCACGGTCCTGGCCGGTCCGGGCAACAACGGCGGCGACGGCTATGTGGTCGCGCGGCTGCTCAAGGCGCGAGGCTGGCCGGTCCGCGTCGAGGCCCTGGCGCCGCCACGATCGGCCGACGCCGAGGCGGCCGCCGCGGCCTGGGACGGCCCCGTCGAGCCGTTCAACCCGCGCGGGTCGGGCGCCGCCCTGATCGTCGACGCCCTGTTCGGCGCCGGCCTCGACCGCCCGCTGGCCTCCGAGCCGGTGCGGCTGGCCGTGGCCCTGGACCGGGCGGGGACCCCGGTCGTGGCCATCGACGTCCCCAGCGGCCTGGCGGGGGACACCGGCCAGCCCCTCGGCGGGGTGTGCTTCCGCGCCCAGCTGACCGTGACCTTCCACCGCCGCAAACCGGCCCACGTGCTGCAGCCGGGCCGGGCCCTGTGCGGCGCGGTGGCGGTGGGCGACATCGGGTTGCGACACGGGGACCTGAGAGACAGGGGCCTGATGGAGGGGGGGCGAGGGCAAGGGAGCGCGGACGCCGCTCCCGTCACCCTGTTCGAGAATATCCCCGAGCTCTGGCGGGCGCGGTTTCCCTGGCCGTCGGTGACCGCTCACAAGCACACTCGCGGGCGCCTGGTGGTGGTGAGCGGCGAGGCGTGGAGCACCGGCGCCGCCCGCCTGGCGGCGCGCTCGGGGCTGCGGGTCGGGGCGGGCCTCGTCACCCTGCTCTCGCCGCCCGAAGCGCTGATGGTCAACGCGGCCCATCTCGAAGCCGTCATGCTTCGCCCGTTCGACACCGACGAGGAGTTGGAGGCGGCGGGGGCGGACGCCGACTGCGCCGTGATCGGCCCGGCGGCCGGGGTTTCCGACGCCACCCTCTCCAACGTCCTGGCCCTGGCGCGCACCGGGGCGGCGCTGGTGCTCGACGCCGACGCCCTCAGCGTCTTTCGCGACGACCCGGGGGAGCTGTTCTCGATCCTCGACCGCGACGACGTGCTCACCCCCCATCCGGGAGAGTTCGAGCGGGTGTTCCCGGGCCTGCTCAGGTCGGAGCCTGAGCGCATCAGCGCCGCCCGGGCGGCGGCGGGACGGGCGCAGGCGGTGGTGCTGCTCAAGGGACCCGACACGGTGATCGCCGCGCCCGACGGGCGCGCGGCCGTGAACCTCAACGGGACGCCGTGGCTCGCGACCGCCGGCTCGGGCGACGTGCTGGCCGGCCTGATCGGCGGTCTGATCGCCCAGGGCATGGAGAGCTTCGAGGCCGCCTGCGCCGGCGCCTGGATCCACGCCGCCTGCGCCGAGGCGTTCGGTCCGGGGCTGATCAGCGAGGACTTGCCGGGCCTCGTGCCCATGGTGTTGAAGCAGTTGCGCGCGTGAGTCGCGCCACGGTCGGGAGGCCAGCATGATCACCACCCTCAGGAAAGCGCTTCCCAAAGACCTGATCGCCAGGACCGTGCTGGCCGCCGCCGTCGCCTGGGTCGCGCTCGTCCTGGCCGGTCCCTCGGCGGCGGCCCAGACGACCCCGCATCGCCATCACCATCGCCACCCCACGGCCGCCGCGGCCCCGGCGGCGACCACCCACCATCACCACCGGCGCGCGCATCATGCCGCCGCGGCCCCGGCGGCGACCACCCACCATCACCACGGGCGTGCGCATCATGCCGCCGCCGCGCCGGCGGCGAGCGGGCGCCATCATCATCGCCATGGCAAGGCGAGCGCCTCCACGGCCAACGGGCGGCACGGGGCGCACGGACGTCATCAAGGGCGCGCGCATGGGCGCGGACGCCAGCATGAGGTCATCCCGCATACCCATAAGCGCCACGCCGCCCTCTGCCAGAGCGTGATGGTTCATCACCACTGGGTGCAGCGCTGCCGCGGATGAGCTGGGGCGCCCCGCTCTTGCGTGGCGGGGCTCACGCGGTGCAAAAGGCGGCCGCCCAGGCGTCGCCCGGGCGACTGGAGGACAGCCGGCCCCATGGGCGTGCACCCGATCGTCTTGTGCGGCGGCCCCGGCTCGCGGCTCTGGCCCGCCTCCACGGCGCGCAAGCCCAAGCCCTTCGTCGATCTTCTCGGCGGGCCTTCCCTGTTCCAGCGCACCCTGACGCGCCTCGCCGCGATTCCGGGGGCGCATCCGCCGACCATCGTCGCCGGCGTCGACCACCTCGCTGAAGCCCGGGCGCAACTGTCGGCGCTGGGCGGGGCGGGCGTCGTGCTCGTCGAGCCGCTGGGCCGCGACTCGGGGCCCGCGCTACTGGCGGCGGCCGTGCTGATCGCCCGGAGCCATCCCGCGGGAGTCGCCCTGGCGGTGGCCTCGGACCACCACATTCCAGATGCGGCCGCGTTCGCGGCCGCGGTAGGCGCCGCGGCTCCCGCGGCGGCGGCCGGCCAGATCGTCACCTTCGGCGTGAAGCCGACCTTCCCCGCCACCGCCTACGGCTATATCCGCGCGGGCGAGCCGCTGGCCGGCGCCCGGGGCGTCCGGGCGGTCGGCCGGTTCGTCGAAAAGCCCGACCTCGAGCGCGCCCAGGCCCTGGTGGCCGAGGGTTGCCTGTGGAACAGCGGCAACTTCATGTTCCGCGTCGATGCTCTCATCGACGAAGCGAGTCGGCACATGCCCGATGTCCTGGACGCCGTCCGCAAGGCGGTGGAATGCGGTGACGCCGAAGCCGGCGTGTTCCGGCTGGGCGCAGCGTTCGCCCAGGCGCCGCGGGTCTCGATCGACATCGGCGTCATGGAGAAGACCGCGCGGGCCGCGGTGCTGCCGATCGACTACGCCTGGTCGGACCTCGGGTCCTGGGACGCGATCTGGACCGCCTCCACCGCCGACGCCGATGGCAACGCGGTCAGCGGCGCGGCCGTGGTGCGCGACAGCGTGGACTGCCTCGTGCGCGCCACCGAGGGCAGCCGGGTGGTGGTCATCGGCGCGCGCAACCTCGCCGTCGTGGCGCGGGGGGGCGAGATGCTGGTGGCCGCGCTGGACAAGGCCGCCGACCTCAAGCCTGCCCTGGCGGCGCTGGACGCCGTGTCGCCGGACCGGCCTGAGCCGGCCGCGATCGAACCGCTGGACATCGCCGGGCCGAGGCTGAAGGCGTGGCTCTTCGAGAGGGCCCTGCCGACCTGGTGGTGCTTCGGCGCCGATCACGTGGGCGGTGGCTTCCAGGAGCGGCTCGGGCAGGATCTCGTCCCCGTCCGCCTGCCCCGGCGGGCCCTGGTCCAGGCGCGGCAGGTCCACGCGTTCGCGACGGCGTCGCTGATGGGCTGGGCCGGCCCGTGGCTGGCCGCGGTCGACCACGGCCTCGACTACCTGGCGCGCCGCTACCGTCGTCCCGACGGCCTGTGCCGCAGGGCGGTCGAGCCCGACGGGAGCGTGGCGGACGACCTCGCCCGGCTCTATGATCAGGCCTTCGTGCTGCTGGCCCTGGCGACGAGCGCCCGGGCGATTCCGAGCCGGCAGGCGACGCTCGAGGCGGAAGCCCGCGGCCTCGCCGTCGCCGTACGGCGGACGTTCGCGTGCGAGGGCGGCGGCTATCGCGCCGACGACGCCTCGATGATTTACCTGGCCGACCCGGTCATGCACCTCTTCGAGGCGGTCCTGGCCTGGACCGATATCGCCGACGGCGAATACTGGCGAGCGTGGGCGAAGGAGATCGCCGACCACTTCCTGACCCGCATGGCGGACGCCGACGGCGGGCGGATCGTCGAGGCGTTCGACGCCCGCTGGGAACCCTTCGACGGACCGGAGGGGCGCCGGCTCGAGCCGGGGCACCACTTCGAATGGGCGTGGCTGATGGAGCGCTGGTCACGGCTGACGAGGCAGGCCCGGCCGCACGAGACGGCGCTGGCCCTCTATGCGTCGGGTGAGCGGGGCGTCGACGCCAGGACCGGCCTGGTCGTCGATGCGCTTCTGCCCGACTTCACGCGGCTGGAGACGACCTCGCGACTGTGGCCGCAGACCGAGCGCGTGAAGGCGGCCCTGCTGCTGGCGCCGGACGGCGAGCCTGGACGGTCGACGCACGAGCGGGCGGCGGCGTCGGCGGCGGGGGCGATCGGGGCCTACCTCGACACGCCCCATCCGGGTCTCTGGCGCGACGCGCCGCGCGGCGCCGGTTCCGCCGCCGACGAACCCGCCATGGCCAGCAGCTTCTATCATATCATCGGGGCCATCGAGGCTCTGCAGCATCCCCGGCCGGCGAGCGGCGCCCTGGAGCGCGGGCTTCGAGCCCGCTCTCTATCCTAGACAAGGCCACCAGAGCGGGCGGCGATCGGCCCCTCTTCACACTGAAGGATACCGCATGCGCGTGGTGATGATTGGGACCGGCTATGTCGGCCTGGTGTCGGGCGTGTGCTTCGCCGAGTTCGGCCATGTCGTCACGTGCGTCGACAAGGACGAGAATAAGATCGCCCGGCTCGAGCAGGGGGTCATGCCGATCTATGAGCCGGGTCTCGAGGCCATCGTAGCGAGCAACGTCGCCCAGGGCCGCCTGTCCTTCACCACCGACCCCGCCGCCGCGGTCGCCGGCGCCGACGCGGTATTCATCGCGGTGGGCACGCCCTCGCGGCGTGGCGACGGCTATGCCGACCTCAGCTACGTCTACGCCGCCGCCGAAGAGGTGGCGGAACTGGTCCGCGGCTTCACGCTGCTGGTCACCAAGTCCACGGTGCCGGTCGGCACCGGCGACGAGATCGAGGCGATCGTCCGCCGCAAGCGTCCGGACGCCGACGTCGCGGTGGTGTCGAACCCGGAGTTCCTGCGCGAAGGCTCGGCGATCGAGGACTTCAAGCGCCCCGACCGGGTGGTGGTGGGTCTCACCGACGAGCGCGCGAGGCCGGTCATGCGGGAGCTCTACCGGCCGCTCAACCTGAACGAGACCCCCATCGTATTCACCGACCGGCGCACCTCCGAGCTGATCAAGTACGCCGCCAACGCCTTCCTCGCCATGAAGATCACCTACATCAACGAGATGGCCGACCTGTGCGACAAGGTCGGGGCCGATGTGCAGCAGGTGGCCAGGGGCATAGGCCTCGACAAGCGGATCGGATCGAAGTTCCTCCACGCCGGGCCGGGGTACGGGGGTTCCTGCTTTCCCAAGGACACCCTGGCGCTGACGCGCACGGCGCTCGACGCCGGCGCGCCGCTGCGCCTGGTCGAGACCATGACGCAGGTCAACGACGACCGTAAGAAGGGGCTGGCCAAGCGCGTCGCGGCGGCCCTCGGGGGCGAAGTGCGTGGAAAGACGATCGGGATTCTCGGGCTCACCTTCAAGCCCAACACCGACGACATGCGCGAGTCTCCCGCCCTCGACCTCGTGCCCGCTCTCGTCGGCATGGGCGCGCGGGTTCAGGCCTTCGACCCCGAGGGCCACGAGGCCCGCTCGCTTCTGACCGACGTCGGCTTCAAGGACGGGCCCTACGAGGCGGTGCGCGACGCCGACGCCCTGGTCATCCTGACGGAGTGGGACCAGTTCCGGGCCCTGGACCTCGACCGGGTCAAGGCGCTCATGCGGGCGCCGGTGGTGATCGACCTGCGCAACGTCTATCGCCCCGAGGACTTGAGGCGCCGCGGCTTCGACTATACGAGCATTGGCCGTCCCTGATATGGCTCGCCGACCCCTCAGACGAGCGGCGATCCTGTCGCCGCCGCGATCGCCCAACCCAGTTCGGAACAGTTTTGCATGTCGATGAATTCAGCGCGCCCCCACTACCTCTTCACCAGCGAGAGCGTGTCCGAAGGCCACCCGGACAAGGTGGCCGACCGGATCTCGGACGTGGTGGTCGACGCCTTCCTGTCGGCCGATCCCTACGCACGCGTGGCGTGCGAGACGATGGTGACGACAAATCGCATCATCCTGGCGGGAGAGGTGCGCGCGGCGGAGGCGGTGCTGGGCGGCGTGATCGACGGCCTGGAGACGAAGGTCCGCGCCGCGGTCAAGGACATCGGCTACGAGCAGGAGGGCTTCCACTGGCGCGACGCCGACTTCGCCTGCCATCTCCACCCGCAGTCCGCCGACATCGCCCAGGGTGTGGACGCCGCCGGCAACAAGGACGAGGGGGCGGGGGACCAGGGCATCATGTTCGGCTACGCCACCGCCGAAACGCCGGAGTACATGCCGGCCACGCTCCAGTACTCCCACAATATCCTCAGGAACCTCGCCGAGGCGAGGCACGCCGACAAGGGCATCGGCCTCGAACCGGACGCCAAGAGCCAGGTCACCCTGGTCTATGAGAACGGGAAGCCCGTGCGCGTGGCCTCGATCGTGATCTCGACGCAACACGGCGAGCGGCTGTCGACGGCCGACGTCGCGGACATCGTGCGACCCTATATCCTGAAGGTGTTCCCGGAGGGGTTCGTCGACGAGCGGACCCAGTGGCACATCAATCCCACCGGCAAGTTCGTGATCGGCGGTCCCGATGGCGATTGCGGCCTGACGGGGCGCAAGATCATTGTCGACACCTACGGCGGCGCGGCCCCGCACGGCGGCGGCGCCTTCTCGGGCAAGGATCCCACCAAGGTGGACCGGTCGGCGGCTTACGCCTGCCGCTACCTCGCCAAGAACGTCGTCGCCGCCGGGCTGGCGCAGAAGTGCACCCTGCAGATCGGCTACGCCATCGGGGTCAGCGACCCGCTGAGCTTCTACGTCGATCTCCACGACGGGGTCGTCGATCCGGCCAAGCTGGAGACCATCCTGCCGCAGATGATCGGCGGCGCCACGCCGCGGTCGATCCGTGAACACCTGGGCCTGAACAGGCCGATCTACGCGCGCACGGCGGCCTATGGCCATTTCGGACGCACGCCGGACGCCGAGGGCGGCTTCTCGTGGGAGCGGACGGATCTCGTGGACGAGTTGCGGCGAGCCTTCTGAAGACGCAGGCGGGGAGGTGGCTACGCGGAGCTCACGAGTGGAAG
>Ga0209166_10003299_pt1 | contig 11717 bp, 10 predicted proteins | sample Coa_R1_3_FD_187151 | JGI IMG/M metagenome (GOLD analysis project Ga0209166, IMG submission 187151) | Surface soil microbial communities from Centralia Pennsylvania, which are recovering from an underground coalmine fire - Coalmine... | ecosystem: Environmental > Terrestrial > Soil >... | reverse complement strand
CGGGGTGGCCGAGGGGGAAGGGGTCACTCAGGAGGAGGTCTTCGCGGAGTTCGGCCGCAACGTCGGGCGGCTGCGTGACCTCGTCTTCGCCATCCTCGCCGCGCTGCCTGAGGACCGCGACTGCCCCTGCCCGCACGCCCTGGACGGCATCACTCTCCCGTTCGAACTGCCCTGATCGTTCGTGGCTGGCCGGGCCTTCCCGGGCTGACGCGGCCGGGGCTGGCCTGGTCAGCGGGACTGCCCGTGCTAGTCCAGGTCGCCGTGCTCGATCCTGGCCAGCCGCCGCTCCCGCACCAGCAGGTCGAACTCGTGCTCCACACTGACACCACCGGGTGCGAGCGCGGCGAAGATCCCGGCGACGTCGCGCATGCTGACCATGCCGACCAGGCGGCCGTTCTCCTCCACCGGCAGGTGCCTGATCCAGCGGACAGCCATCACGCCGGGCCGCGTCCACCAGGGGCATGTCCGGCGGGACGGTGAACACCTCCGTGGTCATCGCCTCATCCACCGTGGCGGCGGCCGGGTCGGCGCCGAGGGCTACCGCGCGCAGCAGATCCCGTTCGGTGAGGATCCCGGTGAGCCGCTCGCCGTCCATGACCAGCAGGGAACCGGTCTGCCGCCGCCACATGCGCTCCGCCGCCGACCGGAGCGTATCCGTCGTGGAATCGGTGACGGTCGCCTCGGTCATTACGTCTCGAACCTGCACCGCGCTGCGCTCCTGTCCCTGGGAGGTTGTCCCGAGTCCTGCCAACCACCCTAGGCGCGCGTCCTGGGCTCGCGCGGGGCACCGGGCACGAGAGCGGCAGCATACCGGTTAGGCTTGGTCAGGCTCAGCCGCGTGGCAGGCCCGTGGCGGCCGCCAGCCCCGATAGCTCAGTGGATAGAGCGACTGCCTCCTAAGCAGTAGGTCGCAGGTTCGAATCCTGCTCGGGGCGCAGGTCAGAGGGTTGTAGCGCTTTAGAGACGGTCGGTGGGGAGCCAATCGGGGAGCCAAACTGTTAGGCTCCTCTGTTATGGCGGAGGCCAGCGTCAAGCGCCGGGGTCACGGCGAGGACGCGATCTACTTCGAGGCGGCGAAGAACCGGTACGTCGGGGCCGTCTCGCTCGGCTACGGCGCCGATGGCAAGCGGATCCGGCGCAAGGTGTCCGGCCGGACCAAGCAGGAAGTCCGCGACAAGCTCAAGGCGCTGCACGCCGACCTGGACGCCGGGATCCGGTCGTCGGCCGGGTACACGGTGCGTCGCGCGGTGGAGGACTGGCTGCGCGAGGGCCTGCACGGCAGATCTGAGCGAACCCGGAGCCTGTATGAGGGTCTGCTGGAGCCCTTGTTGGAGAGCATTGGGGGCCGGCCGCTACGGAGCCTCAGCGCGGGCGATGTCCGGGCCGCGCTGGGCCAGCTCACCTCCCGCTACTCGACCCGGTCCCTGCAGATCACCCGGACCTCACTGGAGCGCGCCATCCGGCACGCCCAGGCCAACGATCTCGTCGGGCGCAACGTCGCCGCCCTGGTGCGGCCCCCGCATGGCCGGACGGGGCGCCCGTCCAAGAGCTTCACCCTGGACCAGGCGAAGGCCCTGCTGGCGGCCGCGGAAGGCACTCGGATGCACGCCTACGTGGCACTGAGCCTGCTGGTGGGCATCCGCACCGAGGAGGTCCGCGCGCTGCGCTGGGACCATGTGGTGACGTGGGCGGGTGGTAGCGCGGGCTGGCAGCCGGTCACCTCGGCCGGGTTCGACCACGGCGCAGCGGGCGAGGACCAGTTCGCGATCTACGTGTGGCGGTCGCAGCGCTATGGCGGCGACACCAAGACCGGGAAGTCGCGGCGGACACTGGCCCTGCCGCGGCACTGCGTGGATGCGCTGCGCGAACACCGGAAGCTGCAAGCCGGGGAGCGGCTGCGGGCCGGAGCCCTCTGGGAGGACCACGGCCTCCTCTTCGCGACCACCATCGGCGCACCGCTCACCGCGGACAACGTCATCCACGCGTTTCAGACGATCACCAAGAAGGCGGGTCTCGGGCAGGGCTGGGCGCCGCGGGAGATGAGGCATACGTTCGTGTCGGTCCTGTCCGCGAACGGCGTGTCAGTGGAGAACATCGCGCTCCTCGCTGGGCACGACCGCACCAGCACCACGGAGCTGGTCTACCGCCACGAGCTTCGGCCCGCGCTCACCCAGGGCGCAGAGGTGATGGACAAGATCTTCGGTTAAGCACAAGCGATGCCAGACCTCGCTGGCGAGCGATCCGCCGCGTGGAGCACCCAGTTGGCGTCCCGGGGTGCAGCTACGGCACGGCCGAGGATGACAATGCTGAAGCGCGCCTGGTAAGCCCCGTCAAGGAGAAAGGGTGGCTCGAAGGAGACCGCGACTAGCACGTCGGCTGCATCCGAACCGACGGCCTCTTCGTCCCGAACGATGGACCGCCCGCAGGCCAGCGGATTTACGTCTAAGGATGTCTCAGCATCCCCCACCATGATGCGCGCTCCTGACGCACGGCTGACGCACGCGCTAGGACCGCCCGGTGACGTAGTACCCGCGGCCGGGGTAGCGGACGACCAGGCCGTCGGTTTCGAGCGTCCGCACCGCGTGCTGGGCGGTGTCGTAGGCGACGCCGTACTCCTGCATCAGCGTGCGGACTGACGGGATCTTGCCGTCATTGTCGAACTCGCCGCCCTCGATCCGCGTGCGCAGTTCGTCGGCAATGCGCAGGTAGATGCGCGGGTCGCCATGATCATCGCTCACGTCCCGTACGGTAGCCCACCGCCTCGCACGGTCCCGCCTGACCGTGCTGGGTAGAGCAGGGTAGTGCTGTATCTAGTAGTGGAGTAACGTGACAAGTCACGACACAAGAGCGGGCCCGCCGCGAGTTAGTGCCTCGCAACGGGCCCTCGGAACCCGCCTAGCTTGGAGGCGAAGTCCCTTGACTGACGATGCTACGGGCAGACCCGGCGCCCGCGAAGATGCGCTCGCGGAGGCGCTGGCCGCCGCCCATGACGCTCTAGCCGCGAAGTTGGCCGTGCTAGAGACCGAGCAGACCGCGGGCACGTTAAGCTCCGCACAGGCTGCCCAGCAGGCGCGGGTCGCGCAGGCGGTGTACGAACGTGACTGCGCCCTCGCCAGGATCGCCGCGGAGACCGGCTGGACCACGTGGGTTGGGGTCGGCGGCGTGCTGTACGCCCGGCGGCCAAACTCCACCCCACCGAAGGTGGTCCGCGCGGCCGACGTCGAGGGCTTGAGCGCGGCGATCGAGCGCGCCGAGGTCGGGCCGGGCGCCTAGGCTGCGCCGACACCGGGCAGACCACGCCCGTGTGGGGTGCCCTAGGTCTCGTTTACGACGAACGCCTGCTGGAGGTTAGAACTGTCCGCGTAATTTCCACCGGCACTGCAGGTCGGCGGGCAAATGTTGAGAACACGCCAGCGACGACGCGACGCGGAGGTCTTGACCAAGCGGTGCGCGTAGCGCGCCGTTCTCCGGGGCCACGCTCACGGCAACCAGGAGCCCTCAGCCGCCTACCTCTCGGCCACCCGCGCGATGTGGCGGACCAAGACCGTGTCCTCCGTGATCTGGTACAAGACCCGGTACCGGCCGGCCCGCAGCCGGTGGTAATCGCCGCGATGAAAGGACCCCGCCGGCCGCGGGTCAGCTGCGAGGGCGTCGATCGCGTCCATGACCTCTGCGAGCCCTGCCGGATCGTCCATGTACCGGCCGAGCGATAGTAAGACCTCTTCGCTGATGATGACCCGGCCGCCAGTCACCGGGGCAGCCCTAGGCGCTGCCGAACCTCCTCAGTGGTCAGGTACTTCTCGCCGTGGCGTGGCTCGGCACCCACGACGCCTAGGACCTGGTGCAGCTGCTCGCTGGACATGCCGGACGTGATACCGGTGTCCTCGAGCACGTCGAGCAACCTCTCCAGCCGGGCCTCGGCCTCCTCGGCGCGGCGGGTGGCGTCCACAGCGAACTGCCTAAGGCCAGGGTCTGCGGGCTGAGCGGTCACCGGCACGCCTCCTGTAACAGCCGTCCGGCCGATCGTACGCCTCACCACCGACGCCTGGCCTGTCCACACGGCGGCGAGTCCGGCTATCGCGCCTTGTTGATGGTGAGCCATTCAGCCACGGGGCCGGCCAGTGGACCCGCCTCCCGCACGGCATCACCGCTGCGCCGGCCTGATGGCTCAACTTTCTGAGACCAGCAGCCCAATGGCCCAGACATCGGACTAGCGGCCGGACCAACGGGCCGGGCCGGGCGAGCCGCCCACATGGCCTGCTAGCGACGTCGTTACCGCAGGTCTGTTACAGCCTGTGAGCGGTTCTCTTATTAGCGATCTTGGTGCCAGCGATCTTTCCCCGTGGTGCTGCACCCTGTCCCTGCTGGCCCGTGATCGCGCTTGGACCCTTGCATTCCAATGATCATGGTCAGCTCAGCGGCCCGGTTTGATCTTGGATTCGGGCGGCGGGAGGAGGCGTGCTCGCGGTGACCATGGTGACACCCAGGTCCGGTTACGACCTTGAGTACTACCTCAACCGCGCGGGGGAGAAAACCGCGGGCGGGTACTACCTCAACGCCGCCCAGCAGGGCGAGCCGCCGGGCCGCTGGTTCGGCAAGGGCGCCGAGGTCCTCGGCTTTGCCGACGGGCAGCTCGTGGAGCGTGACCCGTACTTAGCGGCCTACCAGCAGACGGACCCGGTGACGGGGGACAAGCTGGGGCGGGCGCCGAACGGGTGGAAGCGGTTCAGCCAGATTTGCGCCGCCAAGCTGGCCGCCGAGCCGCACGCCACCTTCGAGCGCCGGCTGGAGCTGGAGCGGGAGGCCGGGCAGGAGGCGCGGCGCTCACCGGTGTACACGGATCTGACGGTGGCGCACAACAAGTCCATCTCGGTGCTGCACGCCTCGTTCCGGGAGCAGGCCCGCCGGGCCCAACTGGCCGATGACAAGGAGCGTGAAGCCCTGTGGCGGAGCCGGGAAGAGCGGGTGCAGGAGATCTTGCAGGAGGCCAACCACGCCGCGCTGGTGGAGCTGCAACGGCGGGCGGGGTTTGTCCGGACGGGGTATCACGGCCGCCGGGTTGATGGGCGGGAGCCAGGCCGGTGGGAGCAGGCAGGGCTGGTGGTCACGAGCTGGTTGCAGCACACCAGCCGCGACGGTGAACCGCATGATCACGTCCACAACGTGATCGCGCGGATGGCGCGCACTGATTCCGACGGCGCCTGGCGCGCAGTGGACACCATGGCGCTGCGCGCGCAACTCGGCATGTTCGGCGCCATCCAGGAGGTGCGTGTCAAAGCCGCGCTGTCGCGCGAGTTCGGCGTCACATGGGTTGCCCGTGCGGACGGCGCGGGGCATGAGATCGACGGGATTGCGCAACAGACGCTGGATGCGTTTTCGACGCGGGCGCACACGGTGACGCAGGCGCAGTTGCGCCTGGCACGCGAATGGGAGCGCAAGCACGGCCGGGCGCCGAACGCACGCGAGATGCAATACCTGGGGCTGAAGGCCAACAAGGTCACCCGGAAGGGGAAGGAGGGGGAGATCGACTGGGAGGCGCTGGCCGCCGAGTGGGATGCCACGATCGGCGGGCAGCTCGCCGCCGTCGCCGAGAACGCCTGCGACTTCGGCGGCCAGCCCGCGGGGGCAGCGGGTCTGCCGTCGCGGGAGGTGCAGGAGCGGGCTATTCAGCAGGCCCTGGACATGGTGCAGGTGAAGAACAGCACCTGGACCCGGTCGGATCTGATGAAGAACCTGGCCTGGGCGATGGGCCAGGAGTTCGCCCACCTGCCCGCCGATGCCTGGCACGAGCTGCTGGAACGGATGACCGGCCAGGCCCTTGGCGTCGAGTACGGCGCGGTGTGCCTGGAGGCGCCGGAGTGGCCAGCCGTGCCGCGGTCGCTGGTACGGGAGCTGGATGGGCGCAGCGTCTACACCCGGCCCGGCGTCACCCGGTACGCAACCCTGGGGCAGCTCGCCATGGAGCAGCGCATGCGCCAGCAGGCGCAGCGTCACGGCGCGCCTGCGCTTGGGCGGGAGTTTTGCGCCACGCAACTGGGCACAGACGCAGACGCTTTGGATGCGCAACTGGGCGCACGCGCGCAGGACGCAACCGAGCTGACGCGGACCGGGTTGCGCATGGACCAGGCCGCCATGATCTACGAAGCGCTTACCTCGGCGCGGCGCGTCTCGGTCGGGGTCGGCCCGGCCGGCGCCGGCAAGACCCATACCGCCGCCGCCGGCGCCAAAGCATGGGAAGCAGCCGGCGGCAAAGTGATCGGGCTGGCCTGCGCGCAGTCGGCCAGCAACGTGCTCCGCGCGGCCGGAATCAGGGAGTGCTACAACACCAGCCGGTTCCTGCGGAGAATCGACTGCGGCAGGCCGATCAGACCGGGGACGCTGTTTGTGATCGATGAGGGGTCGATGGCGTCGATGAACCACCTGGCCCGCATCATCGACTTGGCCGAGCGCCATAACTGCAAAGTGTTCACTACCGGGGACCACGGCCAGCTCACCGCGGTGGAGTCTGGCGGTGGCATGGCCATGCTGGCCAACCACCTCGGCTACACCCAGCTCGCTGTCCCGGTGCGGTTCACCGCCGGCTGGGAACGCGACGCCAGCCTGCGCCTACGCCACGGAGACAAGAGTGCGCTGGACGCCTACGCCGAGCACGGTCGGATCCTCGGTGTCAGCCGCGAGCAAGCCCTCGACATCCTGCGCCAGCGGTATATTGCCCAGCAGCTCGCCGGCGAGGACACCCTGCTGATGGCCCATGAGCGGGCCGACTGCCGGGAACTGTCGCGGATTATCCGCGACGACCTCATCCACCTCGGCTTGGTCGATCCCGGCCCCTCAGTGCAGCTCAGCGACGGCGAGCGAGCGTCGGCTGGGGATGTGATCGTATGCCGGGAAAACGACGCCCGGGTCGAGACCGACCCCGGGCACACGCTCAGCAACGGGGACGTCTTCAAGATCGAAAGCGTCGGCGAGGGCTGGGCGTGGGTGCGGCGGGTTCTCGACTCCGGCCCGCAGACCGGGGCGATGCGGCTTGCTGATCATGCTTTTTTCTGCGGCGAGTCCAAACTACTTTCCGTGACCGATCTGGGGTACGCGGTCACCGGGCACAAGGGCATGGGCGGCACCGTCCGCGGCGGCCTGGCCCTGGTCACCGGCAACGAATCCCGCGAATGGCTGTATGTCGCCATGACCCGGGGCACCGACGACAACACCGCCGTCGCGGTCACCTACGAGGGCATGTGGGGCAAGGACAGCGCCGAGCTGGCGATCCAGCCGCGCGAGGCTGATCCGCGGCCCGGCACCCGGCCCGACCCCGAACTGGCCCGCCGCGAACGCCTCGACCTGGAGCGCGCGGGCCTGCCACCCGAACCCGAAGACCAGCCCGGCGACGAGGTACGGGGCCCGGTGGCGGTGCTGGCCGACTGCCTGGACCGTGAAGACGCCGAACCGTCCGCCAGCGACTACCGCGACCGCGCGCTGTCCGGCGCCGACCACCTCGCCGTCTTGCACGCCCGGTGGGCCGACCTGGCAGGCCGGGCTGACCGGGAACGCTACCACCGGCTCGTGATGGACGCCTTGCCCGAGGAATACCGGCAAGACGACCTCGGCCCGAAAGCCACCTGGCTGTGGCGAGACCTGCGGGCCGCCGAGGCGGCCGGGCTGGACGCCGCGGCGGTGATCCGGGCTGCGGTGAACTCCCACACCGTGGCCGACGCGCGCAGCATCGCAGGCGTGCTGCACAAGCGGCTGAGCCTGATCGTCAAACCGCTTGTCCCAGTGCCGCAGAAACCCTGGACCGACCGGCCACGCCAGTTCGGCGACCCTGAGATCGCCGGGTACGAGGCCGATCTTCGCCAGGCGATGGATGAGCGGGCCGACCGCCTGGGCGAGCACGCCGTGCAAACTTCACCCGCCTGGGCACTCCAGGCACTCGGGCCGGTGCCGGAGGATCCGGTGGCGCGGCTGGACTGGCAGCAGCGCGCCACCAAGATCGCCACCTACCGCGAGCTGTACGGCGCCGGGGACGACCGTGAGGTGATCGGCAACGAGCCCACCGGCAACGCCCCGGAGATGCGCGCCGCCTGGCACGACGCGTTCGCCGCCATCACCCGAACCGACGGCGTCGATGTGCGGGAGATGCCCGACCGCAGCTTGCAGTACATGCGCGGCAGCTACCAGGCCGAAACCGGCTGGGCACCACCGCACGTCGGCAAGCAGCTCCGCGACGTGCGCCTCGGAGCCGCCACGATGCGGCTCAAAGCCATCCGGGCCGAGGAAGAAGCCCGCCTCGCCAACGACCAGGCCACGGCCGCGCGGCACACCGGCATCGCCGCCACCGCCCGGGCGTTCGAAGCACAGTACCGCGACTGGGAAACCCTACTGGGCGCGGTGATGGAAGACCGCCAGCTGTGGGACAAGCTCACCGAAGGCGGCCGCCGCCTCGCCGTCCAGGCCGACCTCGAACTCCGCCGCCGCCACCCGCACCGCAAGCTCCAGCCCATGGAATCCGCCGAACCGCAGGCGCCAGACCAGCCGCTGGCCCAGCCGACCTGGCTGACCGAACTGGAGGAACAGCGGCGCGTGTTCCGCCAAGAGGTGGAGGCCCGGCAGAACGTCATGGTCCCGGCCGAAGACCCCGACTGGCAGGACCAAGGACCGGCCTGGCGGGTGTGGGAAGCCCAGCGCGATGCCATCCTCCGGCCACCCAAACCCGAGATCCAGCCCGCCGAGGGTGTGCTCAACGCAGCACGCCAGCACGACACCCAACTCGAAACCGAGCCCGAGGGAGTGTAAATCCCGCCCGGGCCAGGGCATCCTGGACAACAGGGAGGTGGCGGCCGTGCACGATCTGGACCACCTGCACGAGGACGAAACTGTCGCCGCAGTGCGGACACGCGGGCCCCTGCCGTTGCCGCTTGAAGGCTGGGACCAGGCCAGCGTCTGGGGCTGGGACGAGGCCATCGGCAGCCTGTATGCGTGCTTGCGGCGCAATATCGACGACCAAGCGCCAGCCATACAGATCGGGCCCGATGACTACACGCCCGCCATCACGTGCGACACCACGCTCGCCCAACACATCGCCATGGCCGCCGACTGTGATCTGGGGGCTGTGCTCATGGCTCTAGACGACGCGTCCGGGCTGAACGACGAGGACGATGCTCCAGCCGACCACGAAGGCGGCACCGTCGTGACCATGACCGAGGGCTACGGCCTGCCTAAATAGCTATACAAGCCGTAGCCGCTATAGATGATAGTCACCCCTTTTCCGGCGGCTGTTCCCAGTCTGTATACGGCTGGCGTGGGTACCGCGGCCCAGGTTGCGTTGCTGCCGGATTGAGCCGTTTGGAGTCAAGGCGGCGCCTCCGGCGCCGCCGACCCGGCGTCAGCGCCGGGCTCTGCCTCTCCGAGGCCCGCCCGGCGCACGCCGGGCCGCCATCAGGAGGACACGCAGATCAAGGTGGCTCGCCCATTGGCAGGCTTGTGCACAGCATGATCGCCCTTGCTCGGCACCGAACTATCCAGCTTGCACGGGAGAGCGGAGCTATGTTCCCGCCTGGCGCACCAAGATGTAACTGAGATCCAACCGGAGCCACCTACCGCTAGTCGCTCTTCGCTGTGCGCAGGTCTCTTGTAGCGCCTCAATCGTCCTGCCGTCCAGCCGAGGGAATTCTAACTACTACTCAACGGCTCCTACCGCCACCAACACAAGGCCAGCGATAAACCCAAGAACGCCCCAAAACACAAAATCTCCCACTCTCGTCGAAATGCCCACTACTATCGCAACGAAGCCCCTAACAAAAGAGCCCCGACAACAAAGTTTGGCCAGCAGAACAGGACAATATGCCAAGCCCAGAACCCGACGCACTTACCGCTGGCGCCGAAAGCAGGCTAGCTATCACGATAAAGTCCCCCTCTCAACTATTCGGCAAATCTAGGGGAGCCTAATAGACACTCAGTGCGGTCCTAAAGAAGGATTTCATGCACGCTGGTCGCATCGATGCGCTGTCATCTGCCGATACTACAGAGCAATGCGCATCGAGAGGTCGCGTAACGCGACAGGTAAGGGAGGATCGGGCTGGCGCCCGTGGATGGCTACGCCAACTCTGAACCCGCGGGCCACCCACAACGACCTGGCACGCACACAACAAAAGTAGGTAGGTTGGGAATCCTGACAAGACGCCTGAATGGCCTGGTAGACGCTACACCAAATCTATATCCTACTATATGCTTCAATACCGATCAGGGATAAGAGCATTCTGGATTTGTCCCCGAGTTGGCTCAATTTAGTGCACAGGCCGGCAGTAAGTATTCGGAAGTCGTGTGGTCGCCTAGAGCATCTGCCCAGGTCAGCGCCGGAATGCTAGGTCCGGATCCACAGCATTTCCGAATAGTTACGGCCGGCAAGACCGCCCCCTTCGGGCAACGCCTGGTGACCAGGCGACCACCAAAAGGGATTCGCGCCTACGAGAAAGTAGGAAGAAGTGTTGTCAACCGGTCGATGACGGCCGTATCACCGTTCAGGATTGAACCGAAGAATGAACCAGTCGGCAAGTTCGCATGCTATATCTTTTAGTACAAGAGCCTTCGACCTATTGACGCTTTCGCTAATGCCATGAGAGATCTTGTTACGTCGGTCCATCATAAATGCCAACTCTCTCCGGCAACGTTCATCGTCAGCATCGAGCATGGCCCTGAACTCATCACAGATGATGGCATCAAAACGACCGACCAGTTCTTCAAGATTAACTGGTGTCGGATTCCTGCTCTTTTCGAGCCAGGACTGAGCAAATGCCTTAACGAGTCCGCCAGAACTTTTGGCTATATAGAGGGTTATTCACAGGGTTAGGAAAATAGCTGAGGGAGATTTACTCTGAACGGCGCGCCTGCATGAAAGAAGGCTCGTTTCCCGAAAGGATTTGGTTACCAAGCCGATCCTGAGAGAAACGAGCCTTGCGTGTATTCTACCACGGGACTTTACAGGGATGAGATCGAGGAGCTGTGCGGCCTGATCTACTCGGCTGAGACGGAGCCAGATGATAAGAGGTGGCCGCCGTCCCTCGGGCTTTTCAAGTCGGTCGTGGTAACGCTTACCTACCTGCGCCGGAACCGTATCCAAGAGGAGCTGGCTGAAACGTACGGAACTTCCCAGCCGACAGTCAGCCGCGCGATATCGGCAGTCACTCCGCTTATCAGGGATGTGCTGGAGCCGTTCGTTCCCACCGCCGATGATCTGGATGGGCGATGCCAGTACCTCGTCGACGGGACACTGCTCCCCTGCTGGTCGTGGGCCTCTCGCCCGGGGCTTTACTCCGGTAAGCACAAGACCACTGGCATGAATGTCCAGGTCGCTTGTACCCTTGCCGAAAAGCTCGCGTGGATTTCAGACCCGATTGAGGGCAGCCGGCACGACAATCATTGCCTGAACGAATCCGGAGTCCTGCTGACTTTGGATCCAGCGAACTGGATCGCGGACAAGGGATACGTCGGCAATGGGATGATCACGCCGATCAAGAAACCGGAAGGCCGCGATCTCCTCGGCTGGGAGAAAGAATTCAATAAGCAGATTAACAAGATCCGGTCTATGATCGAGCGGGTCATCGCCAACTTCAAAGCTTGGCGCATCATGCACACCGACTACCGTCGCCCCATCGACACGTTCACAACAACCATCTCAGCCGTTATTGGCCTGCACTTCTGGAGAGGAGCGTGAATAACCCTCA
>Ga0209166_10003298_pt1 | contig 11718 bp, 8 predicted proteins | sample Coa_R1_3_FD_187151 | JGI IMG/M metagenome (GOLD analysis project Ga0209166, IMG submission 187151) | Surface soil microbial communities from Centralia Pennsylvania, which are recovering from an underground coalmine fire - Coalmine... | ecosystem: Environmental > Terrestrial > Soil > Unclassified... | reverse complement strand
TGCCATTTGCCGGCTTTTTCAACGTCAACACGGCTTCGTCGCCGGTCAAGAATAGCGCGTAGCCGCTCCCACGCGAGAGGAATTTGACCGGTCCATCACTCTGGCCTCGATTGGCTTCAAAGCTCAACGGCAACTGGCCGTAACGCTGGGCCGGGTGGTTTTTGGCCGTCAAGGACTTCGGAAACCCGGTAGGGCTCGCTTGTCGGGCGGCAGGTTTCACTGAGAGTGGAACTGGCGTAACTGAATGCGACCGGTGAATAACCACCATTGCGATTGAGACAACTCCAACAACAAGCAACAGAAGTGCATGGCTTGCGGTCCTTGCTTTCAGCATCCCGAACAATTCCTGTGCGTTCATCACATCCTCCTCATTTCCATCGACCGACTTTTTTTTCTTTGATCCAAATTTTCCGGTCATGTTATTCCTCCTGGTTCAATTGCCCACCACTTGCGTGCGCAGCGGCGACTCTTGCTTGTTTGCCGGGGGAACGCAATGGACGCGGGCTGATTTGAGTCTGGTATGAATCTGATTCTCCAAGTTGCTGGCGGAGATGGGGCTTATCTCGCGGCGGGCGGAGCCCGTCTGATTGGCGTCCTTGGCTGCGATGTAAGATCCATAAATGTCGAGCCTGAGGAAGCTCGCAGTTCCCAAAACGAAATCAATCCTCTCGGCCCAAAATTTGCCATTCATCACGCCCTCCTCTAAAACAGTTGATACATTTCCAATAATCGCGGAATTCCCCGTGGCTGGAGCGCTTCGCCAGAAGTTGACGAGCGCTCCAGCCGGGCGATTTCCAACTCCGATCACTATTGCGGGTCACTGAGCTTCTGCCGCGTGCTCACGTATAAATCGTTGCCCCCAAATCCGCCGGGTCGGTTCGACCAAAAAATTATGGTTTGACCGTCCCAGGAAAGTGCGGGTGCGGCATCATTTGAACTCGTGTTTACAACCGGACAATCGGCGGCGGCGATGCCCAGCTGGTCGCACTTGGCCAGATTGTCGTCGTTGATGTTTACTGGGGGGGACGACCAGTTATCCAGCACGACATCAACGAAGGGCCGGGTCGAAACCCACAAGTCAAGTTCGCCCGCCGACGGGTTGTTGGTGCATAGAGCGAAGTCGGCCGCGGGAATCGTGGGATTGCAGCGGCCGCTGGTGATGATCATTTCCAGCGCGTCGCGGCGTCGCAACGCCGTGCGGGTGTCGCGCACCGAACTATTCAATGATTCAATCTTCTCCGCAACCCCCCACAACTGAAGGCGATTGCAGCTAGCGAGGTCAGCGGTGCAGGTGCTAACGTAGATGTCGAAGCCGTTGCCCGAGGGGTCGGTACCGGGTCCCCGCGGAGTCAGGTCGCGGGTGAAATAGAGGTATAGGATGCCGGTCGCGTCGTCTTCCCAGAAGTTCGGCCCTGCATCGTCGGCGGCGGAAATGTTCAATGTGCAACCCAGATTGATGGGCTCCTCCCAGTTGTCGCTGGTTGCGTCCTGGCGATACGCAGCCCAAAGCTCACGGAAGCCGCCGCCATTGCAGCCGCCCGGGCGCTGGCTATGGAAAAACAGCCAGTGTCCATCGGTCGTAAGGTTTGGAGCGTGGTCTTCCCCGTAATTGTTGTCCGGCCCATAGATGTCTTCGTCCGGCGCCGCGAGGAGCGAGGTCAGCGGCGTCGGTGTTTGCCAAACTTGGTTGACGGTGTCGAAGTGGGAGACCCAAAGCCGAAGCTGCGCGGGGCTCGCGCAATCACTGGCGGTGAACCATTCGCCAGGGTCGGACGGACGAGTTGAGCTGAAGATGAGAGTAAGCCCGTCTTTGGACAAGGTGGGGTGCATGTCGTTGCAGGCGGAGTTGACTGTCGAGCCGAGGTTTGTGGGCGCGGCCCATGGTCCAAATTCCTGAGCCGTTGCCAACGTGCAAGTCGTGAAAAGCACCAATGCTGCTGCAAATCGAAAAATGTTTTTCATATTGGCCCTCCTTTATAGGGTGCGGCGACTTTGGCTTGATTGCGGGGGGAGCGCAATGGACGCGGGCTGATTTGAGTCTGGTATAAATCTGATTCCTCAAGTCACTGGCGACGGTAAACTTATCTCGCGGCTCGCCGCCGATGATTTCAATCGGCGTCGGCGAAGGACGGGTCATTCGCGTTTCTGCACCCCTCCCCGACGTAACCGCCCAAAAACCTGCCAATATCACCGCCAGAATTGTTGGCGCCAAGAACCGTACCAGGTACCTGGCCGTTTGCTTATTCATGGGAATGCCTCCAATCGCAGTTCTTTGTTTCCTACTCCCGTTTATCAGGAAGGCATTCCGGCGCGGTGGCCCGGAAAACCGTCGACCAAAACGACATCCCTTGCCGCAAGGTTGCCGAAATTACCCTCATATCGCAGGATCGTTCCCGCGGGCCTCCGCGCCGCGGGAGTTCATCCACAGACATTCCGCATCCGCAACTTCGTTCATGGAAGAAGCTCAAAAATCTCCGCCGTCCCAGTCGCCGCTGAGGACAGGCCGAGGTCGGGGCGCGAATTGGTATTACCCCCGGCAACGAGCACTGTGGCGTCCGGAAGCAGCGTTGCGGTGCGCGTGCTGCGCGGCGATGCCAGGTTGTCTGCCGGGCTGAAGTACCGCGCAACTGGATCGTAGTTCTCGCCATCCGGCGGCTCCAGCCAGCTTGACGAGAACGAGAGTGAGGATTGTTGCCCGGCTAGTTCTGCCCTTCATCGAGCGCTTGTTGGGGCCACCTCTGTTGCCGGCGAAGGCGGATGGTAGATTTCGGCGCTGGAGGTCGGATTCGGCCAAATGCTGAAGCCACCAGCGATCAAAACCGTGCCATCGGGGAGCAGAGTAGCAGTGTGCTCATGGCGGCCCATGGTCATGTTCCCTGCAAACGCGAAAGTGCCGGTCGCGGGAACATAGAGGTCGGTGCCGGCGCTACCAGCGCCGCCTTGCAATTGGCCGCCGGCGATCAAGACCGTGCCATCAAGGAGGCGCGCTGCTGCGGAGAACTCGTGAGGCGCAGTCGTGTTCCCGATAAAAGTGAATGTTCCAGCGGCGGGGTCGTAGACTTCCGCGTCGGCTGGCCATCCATCATTCTCGGCATTACCCACAAACAAAACTGTGCCGTTCATGAGCAAGGTCGCCGTGTTCACGTTGTCCCACCCGCTCATTGGGCCCGTAGGGCTTAACGTGCCGCTCTGGGGGTCAAAGAGTTCAGTCGCTCCTACGGTACATGTCGCTGCGCACCCGGCAACCAGGACATTGCCGTCCGGGAGCAAGGTGGCCGCGTCCACCAATACCGGACTCGGACTGACGTACGCGCCAGTGAGAGCAAAAGAACCGTTAGCCGGGTCATAGATTTCGGCGTTGTCGGCCCCCGCGAAAAAGACCCTGCCGTCCGGGAGCAACGTCGACGGGCCTCCGCCGCTCGAGATCATATTGCCCGTAGCGGTAAAAGTTCCGGTTGAAGGATCGTAAATCTCCGCAGTAGGGTTGTTGGTCCTGGTCCCGCCCGCGATCAAGACCTTGCCATTAGCCAGCAAAGTTGCCGTGTGGCCAGCTCGAGGCGTGGTCATGTTGCCGGTGGGGGTGAACGTGCCAGTAGCGGGGTCGTAGAGCTCAGCGCTGGCAAGAGGTATATACACCTGCAAGCTGTCGCCGACGCCAGCGCCCCCGGCGATCAAAACCTTACCATTGGGGAGCAGCGTCGCTGTGTGCTCTGCCCGTGCGGTGGTCATGCTGCCAACCGCCGTGAAAGTGCCCGGCAACTCCATTACGCTAACGACGGCAGTTGCGGTCTTGCTCGTGTCTGCTGAGCTTGTGGCAACCACATGAAACGTACCGAACGTGTTCGGGGCGGTATACATACCAGAGCTGGTGATTGAGCCACCGGCCCCCCCCTCTTGCACGGCCCAGGTGTCCGCTGTGTTCATAGATCCGCTGCTGGTTGCGGTGAATGAAGTGGTCCCTCCGGGGGCAACCGTCACCGATGTCGGTGAAATGGACACCGAAACCTGCGGCACAGTGACTATCGCGGTGTCATGCTTTGTGAGGTCGGCTTGGCTCGTCACCAAAACGTGGTAGACCCCTGGGCTGACGGGGGCGGTGTACTCACCTGTGCCTGTAATCGACCCTCCCGATGTACCTTCTTGTACTGTCCAGGTCACAGCCGTGTTGCCTGACCCCTGCACCGTTGCAAAGAAGGTTTGTGACCCGCCTTGAAGCACGGTGATCGCCGCCGGGATGATGGCTATAGACACTTCGGGCTGTGAGGCTGAAGTGTTTCCACCACCGCAGGCACTTAGGCCGAGGCCCGCCCCAATGGCCAGCAACAGCAGGGCGAGACTTGCTCTTTTTCCCTTCATCATTCCGAACAATTCGTTTGCGGTCATGACAGCCTCCTCATTTCCATCGTCTGCCATCTTGCGATTTGGCCCGGAATATCTAATCATCGCTTTCCGCAGAGGCGACCGTCGCCTTTCCCGCCCGCCGCCCGTCAGCAAAGAAATCGAAGCCGATTGAGTCTTAATGATAAAGTTCCGCGCTGGCTAATACGTTCCCCGATTTATCTATACCTCCCACGACAAGAACTTTTCCATCTTGCAGCAGCGTCGCTGTATGAAGGGCTCTCTCCCCAGCCATACCGCCGGTAAACGTAAAGGCGTCGCTTGGCGGGTCGTAAAGTTCCGCCGTAAAGAGCCCATTATCGGAATTGTCCTCCCCCCCAACAATCAGGACCTGCCCATTTCCCAGCAGAGTTGCAGTATGCCTGGCCCGCGTCGATAGCATCACTCCATTTCCGAGGGTGGCTGCAGTGAATTGCTTGCTGGCTGGATCGTAGCGGTCTACGCTAGCGAGGATGTCAGAGTTGTCACCGACGGCATCAAACCCTCCGCCAACTGCACAATGCCGCTCGGCAGGAGGGTCGCGGTGTGTCCAGCCCGCCCCACATTCATTTGGTTTGAGGTAGAAGTAAATAAGCCAGTCGCCGGGTCATAAAGTTCAGCGGTGGAGAGTACGCTCTCCACGTTATCCCCTCCCGCCACGAGAACAGTCCCATCTTGGAGAAGAGTCGCCGAATGACTCTCCCGTGCATACGACAGGCTCCCCGTAGCGGCAAATGTCCCGGTCGCTGGATCATAGAGCTCCGCAGAAGCGAGTTCGCCGACGCCGAAAGAGACTCCTCCTATCAAAAGCACTTTGCCAGTGGGCAACAATGTGGCCGTGTGACCTACGCGGCCCGCAGTCATGTCGCCGGTGGGGGTAAATGTCCCGGTCTCTGGATCGTAAAGTTCCGCGCTGCTGGCAGTAGGATTAAATACGCCGGCGTTTTCAGTGCTTCCTCCGGTCACCAGCACCTTCCCGTTAGGAAGCAGTGTTGATGTGTGGTCCGCTCGCTTGGCGGCCATGCTTCCCGTGGAACTGAAAGTACCCGTCGAGGGATCGTAGAGTTCAGCGGTCCCGAGCGGTCGCCCGTTTCCATCCAAGCCTCCAACCACCAGGACTCTTCCATCTTGCAGCAACGTCGCAGTATGATCAGAACGTGCTTCCGCCATACTGCCGGTGGGAATAAAGCCGGCTGGCACGATGGTAACGGATGCGCTCGCGGTGATCGTTGAATCGGCGGCGCTGGTGGCAATCACATGGAAGGTGCCTTGCGCCGTGGGCGCTATATAGCCGCCATTGGCGTCAATCGCGCCACCTGTCGCCCCCTCCAGCACGCTCCAGGTAACCCCTGTGTTGATCGTTCCCCCCACCACGACGCCTGCGGCTGTGATGATCGTTCCCTCCACGACGCCTACGAAGGTGCGTTTTCCGCTTGGTCCCAGGGTGTCCATCGCCGGAGTTATCGAGATAGAAATGGCGGGTACGTTGATTACGTTGACCGTCGCTATCGCACTCTTCGTGTTGTCTGCCTGGCTTGTCGCGACGACAAAGTAGATACCGATGGTTTGTGGCGCGGTATAGACCCCCGCACTGGTAATCAAGCCGCCCGCGGCCCCTTGCTGGACGCTCCACGTTACCGCTGTGTTGTTTGTTCCTGTGACCATCGCGGTGAAGGGCGCCGATTCACCTTTGATTACAGTGGCTGTATTGGGCGAAATCGCCACGGCAATTGGCGGTACAGTGACGCTCGCCATCGCGCTCCTGGTACTGTCGGCCTGACTGGTAGCAATCACATGGTAGACCCCCGGCGCGCTGGGAGCGGTGTATAGACCCGCGCTCGTGATCGTGCCGCCTGCCGCGCCTTCCTGTACTGTCCAGGTCACAGCCGTGTTGCCTGACCCCTGCACCGTTGCAAAGAAGGTTTGTGACCCGCCTTGAGGCACGGTGATCGCCGCCGGGATGATGGCTATAGATACTTCGGGCTGTGCGGCGGTAGTGTTTCCACCACCGCATCCCACGATGCCCAGGCAAAGAACCAGCGCTGCGAAAATCACCCCCAGCTTTCCCATCCGCTTCATAAGGATTTCCTCATTTCCGCTGCCTGCCATCTTTTTCTCTGGCCCAAAATTTCTACTCATGTTCTTCCTCCTGGTTCAATTTCCCGCAACTCGCGGGGTGTGGCGACTCTTCCTTGTTGGAGGGGGGAGCGCAATGGACGCGGGCTGATTTGACCCTGATATAAATCTGATTGCACAAGTGGCTGGCAAAGGTGGACTTATCTCGCGCGGCACGCACAGCAGGGACGCTGGACTTCCTCTTGCCCTAAATGTAAACTTGCGGGTACGCGGCACCACTATGGAAACTCAAGCTGCTTCCCGCAATCGCATCCGGTTCGGTCCATTCGAAGCCGACCTTCAATCTGGAGAACTGCGCAAGCACGGAATCAAAATCAAGCTGCACGGACAGTCGTTCAAAATCCTTGCGAGACTCATGGCGCGGCCCGGTGAACTGATCACACGGGAGGAACTGCATCAGGCATTGTGGCCACAGGATACTTTCGTGGATTTCGAAACGGGGCTAAACAGCGCCGTCCTCAAGCTTCGTCAGGCGTTGGGCGACTCGGCCGACAAGCCTCAGTTCGTGGAAACCATTCCCCGCCACGGCTATCGCTTCATCGCCACGCTCGAAAAGCCGGGCCTCGAGCCTCCGGAAAAAGCCTCGGAGGGCCAGCGGCGGACGCCTTACCGACTGCTCGGAGGAATCGCCGCGGGCGTGCTTGCTCTCATTCTGCTTTTGGTTGCGGGGAACGTCAGAGGATTACGCGATCGGTTACTCGGCAAGGTCAAGCCGGGCCCGATCCGCTCGGTTGTGGTGTTGCCTTTCGAGAACCTGACCGGCGATCCCGCGCAGGGTTATTTTGCGGATGGAATCACTGATGCGCTTACGACCAAGCTGGCGCAAATCGGTTCAATTCGCGTCATCTCGCGCACCACAGCATTCCAGTACAAGGGAAGCAAGAAAACCCTTCCGCAAATCGCTCGCGAATTGAACGTGGATGGCGCCATCGAAGGCAGTGTCGAGAGAGGGGGCGGCCGAATCGCAATTCACGTGCAATTAGTCCGTACGCAGACTGATACTCACCTATGGGCCAAGTCGTACGAAACTTCGCTTGGCGACGTCCTCTCGCTTGAAAGTCAGGTTGCCCGCGAGGTCACCCGGGAGATGCAGGCCCAGCTCACGCCCCGGGAGCAGGCGCGGCTGGAGCGGACGCGCCCAGTGAAACCCGAGGCGTATGAGTATTACCTGCGTGGGATGGTACATCATCAACTCGAAAACCGGGTGGACAATGCAGCCGCGATCGATTTGCTGGAGCGGGCTGTAGCCGCCGATCCCAATTTCGCCCAGGCCTATGCCGCTCTTGCGGCAGATTACACCGTCCGATTCGTCAACCTCGATCCGCAGCAAGAGCAGTGGGAGGAAAAGGCTTATGCTGCCGCCCAGAAAGCCATTTCGCTGGACCCTGACTTGGCAGAAACCTATGTGGCGCAGGGCAGCATCATGTGGACTCTGGCGAATCACTTCCCGCACGAGCAGGCAGTTCGGGAGTTTCAGCACGCTGTGGCCCTGAATCCGAATTCGGCCGAAGCCCATGCTGAACTCGCACATGTTTACGACCACATCGGGCTGCTCGAAAAAGCACACGAAGAACTCAAAAAATCCATTGCCCTGGACCCGCTGAATTCTGAATGGCGCCGCCGCTCGGCCGTCAACCTGATCTACCAAGGGAGGTACGAAGAGGCGCTGACCACCATGCAGGGCTCCGGGAGATCTTTCCCACGGCTGACGGCCTTCCAAGCCGCATTTGCCCTGTTCCAATTAGGCAGGAAAGAGGAAGCGTCAGCCAGGGTCGAAGAATACCTGCGAGCACACCCCGGAGAACCAGACGCGGGTGGATTGATGGCAAGCATGAAAGCCCTGCTCGCCGCTTCCGGAGGGGATAAAACCAGGGCAGAAGAAAGGATTCAAGCGGCAGTCAAAAGCGGGCAAGGCTATCAGCACTTCCACCATGCTGCCTACGTGATCGCCTCAGCCTACTCACTGATGAACAAATCGGAGCCTGCCATGGCGTGGCTTGAGAGAACAGCAAATGAAGGGTTTCCGTGTTATCCCTTGTTTGAGAGAGACCCAGATTTGAACAACCTGCGGCAAAACCCGAGGTTTATTCAATTCATGGCCGCGCAGAAAAAACAGTGGGAGCACTTTAAGGCTACACTGTGAGAACTCGTCCGGGAGAGCGGCGCGAGTAAAGCAGATTTTTGAATCTGCTTGCCCTCTGGTAAGCCCTGATAGAACGAGGAGGAATGAGGCGTGGCTCCGCATGTCGCACGCAAGGCCAAAGCCCGTTTCGCTCGCCCCACAGGAAGTCCCGCGTTTCCACGAAGCTGCGCAATCAGATTGGTTTCAGGGACAAATCAGCCGGCGTCTATTGCGTTCACGGTCCCGGCTGTGCCAAGGTCACGCATGCGCGGGAAGTCCGCAAAAACTGCGAGCCAAGGTGGTAGGAAATGAAATGCATTCTCTGCGAGGCCTCGGGACTCTTGCTGGCCATCGGTCTCGTGGCCTCTGCGCCTTCTGCACTCGCTCAAAGCCAGACCACGGGCAGCATTGCGGGTGTTGTCAAGGACCCCGCCGGAGCAGTTGTCCCCGGCGCGAAAGTGAGGGCGAAGAACGAGGCTACAGGCGATACGCGGATGGCGGTCACCGACGAAACGGGCAGCTATACGCTGCCGCTCCTTCCACCCAGCGTCTATACGATCACCGTGGCCGCAAGGGGTTTCGAGAAGGCTATCGTTCCCGGAGTACAGGTGGTGATAACGGAAACAACAATGGTGGACGTCAAGACAAAAATCGGCCCAATAGCTCAATCCATCATCGTCAGTAGCGTGAGCTCGCTCGTCCAACGCGACGGCCCACAGCTTGGCCGCGCTGTTGATTCCCACGCAGTTTCAAGGCTGCCCCTGGCCACGCGAAACTTTACCCAGATTCTCAGCCTTTCGCCGGGAACTGCCACCTTTCTGCCGGACAGCACTGGGGTCGGACGCAACACGCAAGCCATTTCAGTCAACGGCGCGCGCGTCACCCAGAATGACATCCTAATCAACGGCGTGAACGCCACGGGGATGGGAACGAATGAATCCATCTTGGTTGGTGTTCCGGCGCCGGAATCCGTCGAGGAATTCAAAATCCAGACTTCACTCTACGACGCCAGCTTCGGCCGCGCTGGGGGCGCCAACATCCAGTTGATTACCAAGAGCGGCGGCAATTCCTTCGACGGGAGCGTGTACGAATACTTTCGCAATGAACTTCTGAACGCCAACAATCCCTTCCTGAAAGCGGCGGGCATCGCCCGGCCCGAACTGAAGCGGAACGCCTTCGGCGGCACCCTGGGTGGCCCATTGCGCAAGGACAAGGCCTTCTTCTTCGTCGGGTACCAGGGGACTCGCGAAACGAACGGCGCCTCGATCATTAACAGCCTTTCGCAGAGCGTCCTCGTCGCCCCGGGGCTCACCGATGACCGATCCGCACAAACACTTCAAACGACATTCCGTGTTCCTTCTGTTGATCCGGCAGCACTCGCGCTGCTGAATGCGCGGCTCCCCAGCGGAAAGTACCTGATTCCTACCCCTCAGGCTGGCGGCCAGTACTCCGGCTCGTCGCCCTCGACATTCGAGGAGAACCAGTTCAATACCAATTTTGATGATCGCTTTGGACCGAAGAACTCGCTCTCTGTTAAGTTCTTTTTCGCGAACACATCATCGGTGCTGGCATTGCCCAGCTTTCGCGGTAGCGGGGCGAATGTCCCGGGCTTCGGCGCCGACCAAACCCTTAACAACCGCGTCGCGGCGGTCCAGTACATTCATATCTTCAGCCCCACCCTCGTCAACGAAGCCCGGATCGGCTATTCACGGACCCCCAATACGACGACACCGCAGGAGCCAATTACCGACTCTGCCGTCGGTATCGCGCGGAGTAACGCCGTGGCATTTCCCGGGCTGCCACTCATTCGCATCGCGCCGGGGGCGGGCGGCGTGGCCATCGGAACGCCGCCTGCCATTGCACCGGCCACGCCTTATGTTGCTAGCCTGTACGACAATCTCTTGAAAGTGCAGGGCAAGCACAACTTGCGCGCCGGCATGGAAATCCGGTACAACGCGGTGGACTTTGTTTCTCAAAACCTCACCCGAGGTCAGATTGACTTCCAAAGCTTCACCACTTTCCTGAGCGGAGCGACGCAGGTTTCCACGATTGGCGACGGCCTCGCCAACCGCAGCCAGCGAGCGTGGGATTATAATTTTTTCGTACAGGACGACTGGAAGCTTTCACCGCGCCTCACCGTCAACCTCGGACTTCGCTACGAGCTGGATTTACCCGTCTACGACACTCGAGGACGGTTGACCACGTTCGACCCCGCCTTGTATGTGCCGCGCCCATTGGTTGTGAATGGCACGCCCAAGGGCCCGCCGCTGGGCGGGTTTGTGCAAGAGAGCGACGTCATTCCGAGCTTTAACGTGCCAGGAACGTTGAAGGTGGAGAAGGGTCTCTTGAAGAGCGTTGACCCGGACAATTTCGCACCCCGGATTGGCTTTGCTTTTTCCCCGGGTCAGTCGGATCGCCTGGTTATTCGCGGAGGCTACGGGATCTTTTATTCTCGAGCCAGCTTTCAGTACGCCTCCTTGGTGGCGAGCATACCGCCTGCTTACGCCATCAGCGTTCGTAACAGAGCGCCACTTTCCACACCTTTCTTCAATCTGCCCGCAGGGAATCAGTTCCCCACCTTCGTCCCGGGGATCGACCTTTCCGGCTCGGCCTTCGATCGCAATCTACTTACGCCTTATGTGCAGCAGGTAGGCATGGGTGTGCAGTACGCGGTGAACCAAAATCTGTTGCTGGAGGCAAATTACGTTGGGACTCGCGGAGCGAACCTCTTTCGGCAAGTCGCCATCAACCAAGCGCGGTTAGCTAGCCCACAAGCTCCCATCACCAACGATGTCACCGGCCAAGAGATTACAACCAATACTTCTGGGAACGCGCAACTCCGAGCGCCTTATCAGGGCGTTTCGATCACGGGCTTCAGCCTGAATGAAAGCACCGCGCAATCAACCTATCACTCGTTACAGCTCAGTCTCACTCAGCGGCTCTCGCGCGGGTTGCAGTTCCTCGCTTCCTATACTTACGCGAAATCCATCGACAATGCTTCGGGTTCAGGAGGCGGCGCCGGGTTGGTTGGAATCGTCAACACGGGCGCGGTGGGTGATACGAGCGCCATTCTCGGCAACCAG
>Ga0209166_10003296_pt1 | contig 11727 bp, 7 predicted proteins | sample Coa_R1_3_FD_187151 | JGI IMG/M metagenome (GOLD analysis project Ga0209166, IMG submission 187151) | Surface soil microbial communities from Centralia Pennsylvania, which are recovering from an underground coalmine fire - Coalmine... | ecosystem: Environmental > Terrestrial > Soil > Unclassified... | reverse complement strand
CCTCCCCTCAACACACAGTCTGAACGCCCGGAACCAGCTTACCTCGCTAATCCCCTGACCTCCGCAAGCTCCCCCAACAATTCATCAAATCTCTCACTCCCAAATGCCTGCTCAATCCTCGCCTGTGCCTCCTGCCACAGCGGCCACGCCCTCCTCAGAGCCTCCTCTCCCTCTTCCGTCAACGTCACTACCCTCGTCCGCCGATCCTCTCCCTCCTCGCTGCTCACCAGATGCTCTTTCCCCAGTACGCCCAGGTTGCGTGTCAGCGTTGTCCGATCCATGTCCATAATCTCGGCCAGCCCATTTATCGTGACCGGCCCGGCCTCGGCAATGGTCGCCAGCAGCCCAAATTGTGGTGCATACAACCCACTCGGCGCTAGCATCTCATCATAGAACCGCGTAATCACACGATCGGTCTGCCGAATATTGACACACGCACAACGCCTCACTGCCCTCGTATCCAACTTCTCCTTCATTTCTTTCTTCTCCTCTCCGATATATACGTGTATATACACGTATATATTACCCACTTCGTACCCTGTTGTCAAGTAGGAGGCTGAGATGAAAGTAAGGTAACAGGTGACTTTTCCTGGAACAAAACTCTCTCCCAATATGACTTTCTAGTAGAGAAAGAAAGATGGCTAACCAGTAATGAGTCTTCTCCCTCACCTTCTCTTAAGCCCTGGTCGCATCTAAGCAGAGTTGGGATGTAGCCTTCACAACCTACCTACCAAATCTCTGAGCGGAGCGCTCCTTCGCACGCGCCTCCTCTTCCTCCCGATTTTTCGGGGCTGCGGTCGATTCGAGCGAGTTGAGAAGCTGACTCGCAATCCTGGCGATCTCCTCGACCGCCTCGTTGAAAGCGGTCTCGTTCGCCCTTGATGGTTTGTTGAAGCCGCTGATCTTCCTGACAAACTGCAGCGATGCCGCGTGAATCTCCTCCTCCGTAGCTGCCGGCTCAAAGTTGTAGAGCGGCTTAATGTTTCTACACATCTCTCTTTACCTCCTGCCCGTACATTGGGCTATAAAACTCTTTCACCTTTTGCATAGTATCTACGGACAAACCGCTAAATATCTCACCCTTTGTCATGAGAATATCTCTCTTTTGTTATGATTGAGGGACCTGTAAATCGCAACCCCTCTACCAGCTATCTATTCTGCCAGCCCTCTGCGAAATCGGCAAGGGTGGGTGTCCCACCCCACCTCCAGAATTGTAATATCAAATCCACTTGAGGATCGAGAGTCATATAATTTTCTCCTTGATTTCTATCTGTCTATCTATTCTGCTATTTCAAAAAGTATTCGCTGACCGCCCTGGCGACTTCTTGTGGATCACCTTCATTGATGCCGAAGTGGTCGAATTTTGGAAATTCCTTTATTTCAGAGCGTGAGAAGATCGCTGCGAGCCGCTTCATTCGGCTATGTGCCTCTGCGGTATAACCTTTCCCGCCATGCATGAGCAGGACGCCTGCAGCTATTTCCCGATAGTTTTCATAACTATTATCAAGTCGAGCCACTTCCTGATGTTCGCACAAATTTTCCTGGAGGAGGCTCAGCTTTAGCTTCAATCCACTGGAACCCATGAAAAGCGGAAGCAACAGCTTCAGGAGCCAGGCTGGCGTTTTGGCGGAATCAGGGTTCATACCTTTGATGAACTCGATAAACGCATCCATTTCTTTCTTCTCAGCCAGTTTCTGCTTGTAACCAGTCATCCAGCCAGTCGGGACGGACCCGTCGATAGACACACCAGGCTCGTACACAGCTACTTTAGTGAGAGCCGGGTTGTTGCGCGCCACTTCCAGCGCAACGAGCCCTCCAAAGCTGTGACCAACGAGCAAGGATGCCCCAGTCTTTTGCTGGAGTGCAAGGACATCCTCGTGGTCTTTGGCAATGCTATAATCAGCGCCCTGTGGACCGCTCAGACCTCGCCCGCGCCGCTCGATGGTGTGGACGGTAAAGTGCTCGGCTAAGGTGTCCGCAAAGGCCGCGAAGTCGCTAGCCAACGAGAGTGCGCCAGGAATAACAATAACCGCTGGCCCACTGCCCACAGTTCGATAACAAATCGTAGTCCCATCCAAAGATCGCAATGTCTGTGTGTTCTCCATAACAACATTCGCCTGATTTTTGCTCATAATAGCTCCCTCTTCATTTTTTAATGAATACAAATTTACACTCATATACATGTCGATTTATCGATACATCCCGCTGATTTATCAGCCTGCCTCACCTGATTCCCCCTCTCGTGCCTGCGCCCTCCCATCACTTGTCCAAAGTATACTAGGCAAAAGGATCGATGCACATTCCCCAACCGGGTAGTTGAACGGGTGGTTAAAGAAGGTTATCTCAAATCCGATTGAATCGCCACCACGGACATCTCGCGCAGCGAGATGTCCTCGCCGACTCGTGTGTGTAGAGAAAATGCTGGCTATAGTCTTGGAGGGAGGGCTCAAGGTTAGGTAGCGTCTGCCTGTGCCCAAAGCTCCCTAACACACAATCCATTGTGCAAAAAGTGCCCTTCAAAGTTTCTTCGACCATCTCTTATATTATCTCAATTAGGCAATTGCCTAATTATACAATTTGCTAATTAAGCAATGAACGAATAATGCAAAAGCGTTATTTACGGGATCTTACTTAACCCCCTCAAAGTGTAATTTTGGAATTCTGTAATTTTGAGCCATCAACCAGCTCCACAGGCTGGTCGAGCAAAATTACAGAAAATTACATGCCAAAAAGTGTAATTTTCTGTAAGTTTCTTGCCTGCGACTACTATCGCATTGATCTCCCACCTGAAACGTCCAGGCAGACATCGGCGTTATAACTTTGACGATTTATGCAATGTATCGTGACTTAATATGGCTTATGACGCCCATGATCCTGTTTTTGCAGTGCTTTGAGGTTTTCAATGTCAGATTATACCACTGATAGCGATTCATCCGATCCATATGATATTATTGCTGAAGCCCAGCAGATTGCTGCACGCGCCCAGGCTAGCGCACCTCTTGCTGCCGTAGATCCAACCACCGTGCCAGGCTCACTGGCCGGTCCGCTGGAGATCGATGAGGCCCCGCAGGAGCAGAATAGCGGCCCCATCATCATTGACAACTCTGCTCCCACGCTCCTTCCCAATCATCCTACGGGCCCTCTGCCCGCTTTTCACCAGCCCCGCTACTTCCGGCTCCTCAATAGACGCCAGTCGCAGCGTCGGCATGGTCGCTTCTCTGACTTGCGCCTCGCCTCCATTGTGCTTCTGCTGCTCTTGCTGCTAGGCATTGCTACCCCTCTGGTGCTGGCTGCAAGCTATGGCCTCAATGCCTACAGTGCCTATACCACCATCCGCGCTCACGCCACCAACGGTTTTCAATATCTTCAGGCTGTTAAGGCCCTCTTCACAGGGTCCAGTTCCAATCCTACTGGTGCGCTCGACGCTCACAAACTGGCTCAGGCCGAGCAGGATTTTACTTCAGCATATCTGGAGTTTGTCGATGTGGAAACCGCTCTCGATCAAACTCCCGCCCTACATACGATCTCTCAATATCTCCCGCAATATCGCTCACAACTCACCAGCGCCCGTGCCGCCAGCCAGATTGGCGTCGATATCTCTATTATGGGCGAACAGGCTATGACGCTCCTCTCCACCTTCGCTCCCAGGCTCCATACCCCCCTCTTGAGCACAACTCAGACGCCACTTCTTACTCCCACAGACTTGCAGCTGATCGATACGACTATCGAGAACTTCCAGCCGCTGGTGGGCGATATCCAGAGCCAATCACGCCAACTCTCTCTCGATACTCTGCCCCTCAATGCTCATCAACGCACGCAGGTGCAGCAACTTTTGCAGCTTCTCCCTCAGATGGCTACCGCTCTGCAGTGCGGTCATACCTACCTTGCCGCCATTGGCTGGCTGCTGGGCGTTGACAGGGCTCGCACCTTTCTGATCCAGACCATGGATCGCGCGGAACTTCGCGCAACGGGTGGTTTCACCGGCCAATACGGCGAGCTGGCTGTCAATGGCGCTCGTATTGCCCCGTTCTCTCTGCACGATATCGCTCTAGTCGAATACGCCGATAGTAGCCCTACCTATGGTCAACTGGCCCCGGATGCTTACCGTTCCTGGTGGCCCTTCGCCAACTGGGGATTGCGTGACTCCAATCTCTCTGCCGACTTCCCCACCTCGGCCAGGCTGGCCATCAATGAGTATAAGCTCGATACCCATCACCAGGTCGATGGTGTGATCCTCTTTACTCCCTTGCTGATTGAGCATATTCTCCAGGCCATTGGCCCTCTGCATGTCCCTAAGTATAACGAGACCATTACCGCCCAGAACCTGGAGGAGCGCCTGCACTACTATCAATTGGATAACAAGGGTATTCGCCGCGAGGAACTGGTTGAGCATGTCGAAGATCCGGCCCAGGCTCGTAAACTCTTTACCTCAGCCCTGGCCCGTGCTCTGATGGATGAAGTCCGCCATGCTCCTCCCCAGATGCTCCTGGCTATCGCGCAAGAACTCTTACACGACTTGAAAACGAAAGATCTGCAAATCTATCTCACGAATCCCCAGCTTGAGGGTCTGCTCCAACAGTATGGTGATGCCGCTCAGATCGATCGCTCGACGACCCATGATGGCTTCTATATCGTCCAGACAAATGTCAGTGCGAGTAAAGCCTCCCAATATGTCCAGACTATTGTCCATGATACGGTGAACCTGGACGCGTCAGGCGGGGCCACCCATACGCTGCAACTGCGCCTCGTCTATAATCAGACGGGCCCGGTCTATGGCCTGGACACCTATCGTGACTACATTCGTTTCTACGTCCCGCCCTCCGCCCAATTTCGTCACGGTAATGGCTTCGATACCGGCACGCCCCTCTGTGGCGGCCCCCTAGGCCCCTGCCCTGCCCACGGCATTTACCCTCACAACGAGCTGGTCTGCCCTGCAGGCGGCTATGACGCCGGTTGGGCAGCTCCTATGCTCAACGATCCCTATGCTGGTCAATGGCACCCGCTGGATACCATCGGGCCGCCAACCAATTTTCATAGTGATGAGCCAGGTCGCGCTATGTTTGCTGGTTATGTGGTCATTCCCAAAAACTGTACCATGACGGTGACGCTCTCCTGGTACGTTCCCCCTCTGGGGAAAGATGCTTATACCCTGCTCGTGCAGCGTCAGGCTGGCACCTTCCCAGTGCTGGATCTGACCATCTTGCCTCCTGCAGGTGTCTGTACGCTCACCGCCGGGTTGCACTTTAATGGAACTCTGACCGAAGATACATCCTTCTCACCTGCCGTCTCTGCTCGCCCCCATATCATTCGCGACTCGCCCACGAGGTGTGGACCAGACAAACAGGTGTAGAACCTTATCTGAAAACACTGATCAGGCTGATTGAAAAGCAACTTTTTACCAAATCAAACGTTCTTATATGTTAGGGGGCTCTTGCAGAGCCAGATGCTTTCAATGGGGAGTAGCAACCCGATCGCTTATTAAGGAGAAGGGCGCATCCTCCCTATCTACGGGTCCAGGAGTCTGCGCGCCACTGTCAACATGCCAAAGAAATTAAAGAAACATTTGCTGACCAGTGTGCATTCCGAAGAACCTATCGCTCTATCACCTCCTGATGCCAGTAATGAGGAGATTGATCGATACGCCTTGGGCAACGCTGAAACTCTCAAGCGTCCAGCTATTACTAAATCACTCTCCCAAAGCCATAGGGATGGGGGAAGCAGCGGCAGTGATGACCAACTCCTTGACCTCAACGTGAACGCTGAAATTGACGGGGAACAGGAGAGCAAATCTTTGTCTACTCTCCATAGTGAGGAGGATGTTGCGGTGGATATTTCTCAGATACCTCAATCCCGACCGGATGAGCAGGAGGCCGATAATGCCTCTGGCATGGAGAAGGACGCTCCTGAATGTAGAGCGACGACGGGCAACGACTCTGGTGGCCATCGTCTGGCACCCGATGATGTTCCCCCCTCTCAGGAGAATGTTCCCCCGTCTCAGGGGAATGCTCCCCTGCCCCCAAAGGAGCCATTGCCACTCGAGAAGATGGTGGCAGATGCAGCTCCTCCATCGCCTATCGTGCCCCGTACCCCAAAGAAGAAACGCTCAAGGCTAGCGATAATCCTGCTGGCGATTCTCCTCGTGAGCCTGCTTGCACCCTCTATTGGGTTGATTATTGAAGGGGTGCATCTCTACCCCTTCTACGCCGATGCCCACGATGGTACGCAGCACTTGCTCAACGTCAAGGGCATCTTTAGCGGCCAGAAAACGCACCTGGTTGGTCTTCTGGATGAGGGCAGACTCCATCAGGCTCAGCAGGAACTCACTTCGGCCCATCAGAACTTCCTGCACTTATCCAATGCCTTACGCCAGGACCCGGCCTTCGATATCACCATGAAATTTCTGCCGCAGCAGATCACCTCGGCTCGCGCACTAAGCAAGATTGGTCTGGACACTACTGAGATAGGACAAAGACTTATTCAGACTGCCTTGCAACTGGCTCCGTCCTTTCGAGGACCCCTGCTGGCAGACACGCAAAAACCGCTGGTAACTCCAGCTATGATTGCGCTCGTTCGTACAACGATCGATTATCTGCTCCCTCGCCTGAGCGACATACAATTGCAGCAGCGCTCGCTTACCCTGGCCGCGCTTCCTATTAGCCCACAACAGCGCCAGCAGCTTACCCAATTGCTTCAGCTCGTTCCGCAGGTCCAGGCCGATCTGACACAGGGGCGCGCGCTCTTGAATACCCTTAGCTGGATGCTGGGCGTCAACGAGCCTCGTACATTTTTGATCCAGACCATGGATCGCGCGGAGCTACGCCCGACTGGTGGCTTTACTGGCCAGTTCGGCGAACTCATGATTAATGGCGGGCGTCTCTCCCCCTTCTCGCTCAAAAACATTGGGCCTTATGAAGAGAATAACCCGCATAGCCCGTTCAATGGTCAACTGGCTCCTGCCCCCTACACCTGGTGGCCCATCCCTAATTGGGGGCTGCGTGACTCTAATCTCTCGGCTGATTTCCCAACCTCAGCCCGTATGGCCATCCAGCTCTATAAGCGCGAGTTTGGCCATCAGGTCGATGGCGTGATCCTTTTCTCACCCTTCCTGATCTCACACATCTTGCAGATCACCGGCCCCATTACCCTTCCAGAATATCAGGAAACCATTACCGCTCAGAATCTAGAGGCACGCCTGCACTACTATCAGTTGGATAATGTCGGCATTCGCAAAGAGGAAATTGTTGAGCATGTGCCCGATTCGCCCGATGCTCCAACACAGGCCCGCAAACTCTTTACCGCTAAACTGGCTCGTATGCTGATGGACCAGGTGCGCCATGCTCCACCCGATGAGCTGCTTGTCCTGGCCAGTCAGCTGCTCTTTGATATGAAAACCAGAGATCTCCAGGTCTATGTCACCAATCAAGAGGTGGAAAATCTCCTGATCCAATTTGGTGGTGCTGGTCAGATGGATCGTTCAAATACGCATGATGGGCTCTATGTTGTCCAGGCCAACGTTAGCGCCAGCAAAGCTTCGCAATATGTAAGTACACTCATGCACGATACCGTCAGCCTTGATGCCGCTGGAGGCGCTACCCATGTGCTGCAACTGCGCCTCGTCTATAATCAGACGGGCCCGGTCTATGGCCTGGATACCTATCATGACTATGTGCGCATCTATGTGCCACCAACGGCGCAATTTCGTTGGGGTGACGGCTTCGATAGTGGGATGCCGCTCTGTGGTGGTCCCTATCGAGCCTGTCCCCTCTATGATGTTTACCATAATGGCGATCTGCTCTGCCCTCCAGGTCTGACCCAGGCCGGGTACTCCACCAGTCTGTTGAATGATCCCTATGCTCAGGGTCCACATCCTATTGATAAGGTTGGGCCTCCAACCAATATGCAGAGCGATGAGGCGGGGCGGGCTATGTTCGCTGGTTGGGTCATCGTCCCCAAAAATTGCACTATGACTATCACGCTCTCCTGGTATGTTCCGCCCATCGGCCATGCTGGTTATACACTGTTGATTCAACGGCAATCCAGCACATTTCCAGCGTTGGATCTCACTATTCTCGCCTTATCGGGACACTGTAAAGCATATACAATACCAGGAATACATTTTTCAGGTATAATGGGAGGACAGGATATGTCATTTTCATTGCCAGCCAACCACACCAGTAATCAGGGTGGTGATGCCAGATGTGTCCCACTGCCAGCTGTATAGCATGACCTTTGTCTGCTTCACATGCTTTTGTTGGGGAATGGATCTGGTCACACTGGCAAGCTTCGCCTTGTGTGTGGAGATACAAAACCTTAAAACAAAGGAAGCACCAAAAAAAGTATGATCGATCATCGCATAAATAGAGAAACATGGCAAGCCGTATTGGCAGTACAAGATACAAATTGACAAGAAACCAGGAGGGTCGTATACTCTGTTCAGAGTAATCTATTCTCATCAAATTCATCATTGAGTAAACACAAAGCTATGTTAGGAATGTGTCTCTTCCCCAAGCCGCATGGCTGGGGGTCTCCGCTCTGTAGTTTTATCTTGTAACGGGAAGATTGTGGAAGAGAGTATTCATGGAACAACCAGCCTTATTAAGCATCATTCGCACAGATACCACTTATCGGTTTCGTCTTGATCTTCCCGACGGCCCAGCAGGTCAGGAATATAGCGCCGATCTATCAAGCGAGACACGCGAGCGCTTACGCCGTGTGCTCCAGACGGCCACGCAGTCAATGCAGACTGTCGCCCAGGCAGAGGTCAAACGACAAACCGTTCGGCTGGGCACTGTTAATGATGCATTGCTTGCGTTGGGGCGTTTCCTTTTCGATTCTCTGCTGCCAGCTCCATTGCAGGATGCTGTGCGTCGTCTTGATACCGCGCTTATCATCAGCGCCAATACGCCAGATATTCCCTGGGAGCTGATGTTTGATAGCAACCCCAAACCGGGCCGCTATCTCTCTCAGGCCTTGAGCGTTGGACGGTTGATTCATTCCAATCGGGAGCGCGATCTCTCAACACATCATGTCTTCTCTGAGCGCCCCACCCGCAAATTGGGACGACGAGAAGCGCAAGGGCTTTCAGTGCTTTTCCTGGTCAATCCTACCGGGGAGCGTACCAGTGCGGAAGAGGAGGTTGCCTCGTTATGCACAAGCTTGCCCGAAACGATATCGCGTATCATCCTTTATCGGCAGCAGGCCAATCAACTGGAAATGCGCATGCGTATGAGTGCGGAAGCGCCGCATATTCTCCATTATGCTGGCCCCTCCCCACTTTCGTCGAGCAGTGATGAGCCTTTGTTAGCGTTGGCCGGCAATTCACGCCTCGATGGACATGTTGTTGAGCAATTATTCCAGGGCCTGCCCAAACATCCATTGGTATTTCTAAGCTATCACGAAGACGAGAAACAACAGCGCAGCACAAACTCTCTATCAAGCCAGCAGGAAAAGGATGAGAGCACGGAACGCCTCGCCGCGAATCTGATGGCGGCTGGCGCCGGTGCGGTTCTGACAATGCGCTGGCCGATCAGTGCCCAGCGCTCCCGCGAATTCATCACTCTCTTCTATCAAGATGTGGCCGATGGTGTCACTCTGGGTGAGGCCCTGCGCCGTACGCGTACAGCGATGGGTCATCATTATACCGATGATACCTCCTGGACGGCCTTCGTGCTCTACGGTGATCCTACACAACGACTGGTGGCGAGTTCTCTGTCCAGTAAAGAACGCATCGAACCACATTTCGATCCGTTCGATGATAGCCATCTGATGGCCCCCATCCTGCCTTCCGCCAATGCACCCGATCGACGCTTCCTGCGCGCTGTACTGGAGATGGCGCTCAATGAGGCCCGCAAGATGCACAAGGATTATCTGGGAACACCTCATCTTTTTATCGCTCTTACTAAGTTAGATGGTGGATGTACCCAGGACGCGTTGCGCAGCCTGGGCTTCTCGCATAAACAGGTACGCGAGGTTATTCGTCTGGCCCTGGGTTCCGGCAAGGCTACTGTTGATACGCCCATTCTCCCTACCCGTCGCTGTAAAGAGATTCTGCAAACTGCGGAACGTAATGCAATCACATCAGGAGCTATGTCCGTTGATGAGCGCTCGATCGCCCAAGCGGTCTTGAGCGAAGGTGATGGGGTTACCCATGAACTGCTCACCAAATTGGGTATTAATCCCACCCAATTGATTGAACTTATCATGTCGAGCAATGCCCGCGCCCTGCTCGAACTGGTCCCATCCGCCAGTTCGAATCCCGAGGTGGTCCCGGAAGAATTGCCCGGGGCTATCAATCCCGACGCACCAACTAAAGGGAGTAATTCTGTTCTGGAGCGCCTGGGCCGCGACCTCACCAAACAGGCCAGCACCAAACAACTTACTCCGCTCATCGGTCGCGACAAAGAGATTCGCCAGCTTATGCAAACCTTGATGCTCAAGGATCGCAACAACCCTATTCTGATCGGCGATTCCGGAGTTGGAAAGACGACGATCGTCGGCGGACTGGCTCAACGTATCGTTGATGGCAAAGTCCCTCCGGAGTTGCGCGGAAAACGCCTGATAGAACTTTCAGCCAGCTCGTTGGTGGCTGGCACGAAGTATCGCGGCGAGTTTGAAGAGCGCCTGCTGAAAGTGTTGGAAGAGGCTGAGGGTAGTGGCAATATTATTCTGTTCATTGATGAAATGCACCTGCTGATCGGCACCGGTCGGGCCGCTGATGGCAGCATTGATGCGGCTGGCATTCTCAAACCTGCGCTGGCTGGTGGTCGCTTACGCTGTATTGGCGCCACCACCCCTCAGGAATATCGCATGATCGAGAAAGATGCGGCCATGGAACGTCGCCTGCGCCCCATCATGATTGAGGAGGCCTCGCAGGAGGAAGCCTTGCAGATTCTGAGAGGTATGCGCGACCTCTATGAGCAGCATCACCACACGCATATCACTGACGAGGCATTGCAAGCGGCTGTGAACCTTTCTGAACAATATTTACCCAACCTGCGCCTGCCTGATAAGGCGTGCAGCGTGCTGGACGAGGCCTGTTCTCAGGCTCGTATCTTCTGGGTGGAGAACGAAGCGCAGGAGCAAGACGAGATTACCCCTATACCTGAGATCACGGCTCCCATGATCGCGGATGTCATTTCATCCCGCACCGGTATTCCAGTACGTGCCCCCGGACGTGAAGAGCGCGATCGCCTTCTTAACCTGGATGTCCGTCTGAGTTCACGCGTCATTGGGCAAGACGAAGCGATTAGTCGTGTCACCCAGGCCATTCAAGTTGCACGCGCTGGTCTTAAACCACGCAACCGTCCGGCTGGCGTCTTTATGTTCCTGGGCCCGACCGGTGTGGGCAAGACTGAACTGGCGCGTGCCCTGGCCGCGGAAGTTTTCGGCTCCGACGAGCATCTGATCCGGGTGGATATGTCCGAGTACATGGAGAAGCATTCCGTCTCGCGTATGGTTGGTGCCCCTCCAGGCTATATTGGACATGACCAGGAAGGCCAGCTAACTGGGAAACTACGCCGTCGGCCCCACTGTGTTGTGCTGCTCGACGAAATAGAAAAAGCCCATCCAGAGGTCTTCGATCTTTTCTTACAGGTTTTTGATGCTGGTCGACTTACCGATGCCCAGGGACATACCGTGGATGCCCAGCATGCCATCTGGATTATGACCTCTAATACTGGTACCGAGCTATTAGGTCGCTCCTTTGGTTTCAGCCAGAAAGGTGAGGAA
>Ga0209166_10003294_pt1 | contig 11729 bp, 15 predicted proteins | sample Coa_R1_3_FD_187151 | JGI IMG/M metagenome (GOLD analysis project Ga0209166, IMG submission 187151) | Surface soil microbial communities from Centralia Pennsylvania, which are recovering from an underground coalmine fire - Coalmine... | ecosystem: Environmental > Terrestrial > Soil >... | reverse complement strand
AAGCGCGAGGCGATGACCCGCTCGTTCATGGCCACGCATTGGATCGAGCGAGACCGACAAGGCTGGATGCTCCCGCCGCGAGATCGGGAAGCAGGCCAGGGCTGAAGCGATACGTGCGGACTCGTGCGTGTGTTACTCACTCAGTTGCCGAAACGAATCCGGTCGTCCCATTAAGAATCTACCCCAGGCTGATCGTGCGCGTCGTTGTGGTGACTTCGATCCGGTGGAGCGCAACGCACCAGCGCGGCCGTTGCGACCGTTGGACGTCGCTTCTACACTGGCTGCGATGCGCCTCGATCATGTGGTCCTCGGCGTGCGGGACCTCGACGGTGCGGCCGCGCGGCTGGGGCAGGAGCACGGCCTGAGATTTCTGCGCGGCGGCCGGCACCCCGGAGGCACTGTCAATAGCGTGGCGCCACTTGCGCCACCTCAATACCTCGAACTCCTGGCGGTAGTGGACGTCGGTGGCGCTCTGGCGCGGAGGGTTCAGGCGTTGATCGACGGTGGCAGGTGGTTGCTCGGCTGGGCGATCGGCGTGGACGATGTCGAGCTGATCGCGGCACAGGTCGGTCGTCGCGTTGAGGCCGGATCGATAACCCGCGTCGACGGTTCGATCAGCAGTTGGCGGTTCGTATCCGACCCCAGCGACGAGTCGTTACCCTTCTTCATCGCTTACGACGGTGACCCAGCCGAGCGTCAGCGGTGGTGGCAGGGACGAGTCCGCGAAGCGGGCGGCGAGGATTTTGGCGGCTTCACGTTTGTCGAAGTCGGTGGTGACCCAGAGCGGATACGCGCATTGCTGGCCGACGCGGACCTGCCAATTCGATTTGTGAGTGGCCGTCCAGGCCTGCAGGCCGTCGGCATCAAGGGGCCCACGGGCGAAATTGTGCTTCGTGAGACAGGGTAGCTGTTCGCACCCCGGAGTGCATCCAGTCGGCTCCTGCCGTGCGGTGAGACAGACGGAAACGCCATATCAACTGGGCGCGCTAGGTCGCGGGCAACATGCGACCAGCGCAGATCCACCAGCTGCATGCCGTGCCGGCCGCAACAGTCTGTTCGCCACAGCGACACGGTCGAGCCCGTGTGCCGACGCTGGGCTTCGCCCTCGGGGTCGCGCGTCCGCTGATTCGAACAGGCGCCGCCAACCGCCTCGGGCTCGACCTGGAGTTACCAGTCTGAAGCACGGATCGGCGTGCACCTTGCACAACCGCAAGGTCGTGACGGCAAGCGATACCGTCAGGTACTCCCCTGCGCGCATGCCTGTCGTAGACGGCTGCGTAGGCGTGCACGCGATAATCTTCGCTATCAAAGCGCCGAATCCAGACAAACTGGTCCTGGTCCTGCTCAGCGGTGAAGGAGCCGACGACCACCACCCTTTTCGAGAGCGCGTACGGCACAAGTTCCTCCTCGAAGAACTTGACCCATGAGGCGCGTTGTCCGGGTCGGGTGCCGTAGATACGCAGTTCGAAGAGCATTGACACCTCCTCAGCCGAACGTTTGCCGTGGTCGGAACTGCTGTCGATCTCGAATTCCGCCTGCCATTGCAGTTCGGGTGGCGGCGGTATCATCGGAGCTCTGAAGCAGCATTTTCCGTATCACCGATCCACCTCAGTTCTTGCCGCGCATGCTGGACCAATGAAATCGCGATTGCTCTAACCCCGGTGGCGAGCTCCCGGAGATCCTGATTCCGACTCGTGCGGATGCTTTGACTGAGTGTTTGATCGGCGCTTCGGCGCAAGAAGCGCAGTTCGCATCCGCCGACCAAGAGTCGCGTGGCCCGCGATTCATGCCATTCCTGGTTGCGGCGGCGATTGCGCGCGCCGGACCTCGGCGTACCTTGCGCTTCGGCTGACCCAGGTATCGCAATCGACATCAACACTCTCCCCGAGTGCATACGCCGCGGCGCGTTCCCAATCCATGGCGTTGCCCTCGGCCCATGCTTGTGCACCAGCGTGGTCTCCAGAAGGCCCTTGCATCGGATCCAGCGCAAGGGCCGTGGTCCGCGCGTACCAAGAGCCGATGAAGTTGTTCGGATCGACCGCGCCGATCGCCTCACGGCATGCGGCAGCGGCGCCGGCCATACGCAAGCTCCGCTCAGGCTCCGACACTGCCGCGGCGAGGTATGCAAAGCCTGCCAGGCTCTCGGCCACCAAACGTAGATCGGCCCGTTCGCGAGCGATCGATATGGCTTTTCGAAAATAGTCTGCGGCTGACGCGTGCTCGCCTTCATATAGATCGAGATAGCCAAGGTTGATGAAACTGATGGTGAGCAGACGCATGTCTCCGGATTCGCTGAGGTAGGCGACGCCCTGGTTCCAGAGCCTACGCACGCTCGTGTAATCGCCTCCTATAGCCGCATACAGGCCAAGATTGCTCACGACCATCCCGGCGCCATGCAGGTCCCCCAGTTGCTGGTACACGGCGAGGCTGCGTTCGTACCAGGTTTTGCCTGCCACAAAGTCATCTTGATGGTATGCGGCTACGCCGAGTCCATTGAGTAAGTGTGCACACGTTTCCAGATCGCCGAGTTGCTCAGCAATGACCAGGCCTTCTCCAGCGAGTGCAGTCGCCGCAGGATAGTCGCTCTGGAATATAGCCAGACGAACCGCCTGATTGAGGGCTCGTGCTCGGTCGACGGTCGCCGCAGGCGCACCCACAAGCGCGCGGGCCAGTCTCTGGCGGCCCTCCGCGAAGTGACAGCGAACAAGCCAGAACGGCGCCCAGGCGGTTGCCAGTCGCAGGCAGAGGACGGGGTCCGTTTGCTCGCTCCAATCCAGCGCCGCACGAAGATTGTCGTGCTCCACGCTCATGATCGCCAGCCACTTCGCTGCCTCGGGACCGGAGGTCTTCCGGTCTGCATCTTCCCCGAGAGTCAGGAGGTAATCTGCATGCCGCCTGTGGACATGCTCACCTTCTCGTGCGGATTGGAGCCGTTCACGCGCATATTCGCGAACGGTCTCCAGCAAACGGTAGCGACCAGCCAACGGATCGCCGGCCTTGCCTGGATCAGAGACGACTAGTGACTTTTCCAGCAGCCGCAGCAACAAAGCCAGCACATCCTCGGAGCGAATCCCATGGTTTGGGCAAACTTGCTCGGCTGCTGCCAGCGTCCAGCCACCCGCGAACACGGACAGACGTGCGAGCAACATGCGCTCAGGCTGGTCAAGAAGCTGGTAACTCCACTCGATCGTGGCCCGCAGCGTTTGCTGGCGTGGAAGCGCGGTTCGTCGGCCCTGCACCAGCAAACGGAAGCGCTGATCCAGACGCTCGGCCAGAAGTTTGACCGACAGCCCCGCAACGCATGCGGCCGCCAATTCGAGTGCCAGCGGCATTCCATCGAGTCGCCGACATACCTGAGCCACTGCGCTGGCATTGTCCTCGGTAAGGGTGAAGCCGGGTCGCGCACTGGCGGCACGCTCAGTGAACAACCGCACCGCCGCAAACCCGGACAGGCGCGCTGGCTGGACTTCTGCGCCCGCCTCGGGAGGAAGCGCCAGAGGCGAGAGTGTCCATGTCGCCTCACCCCCAACGCGGAGCAGCTCGCGAGTGGTTCCCAGCACACGGACGGCCGCGCACTTCTGGAGGAGCGTTTCGGCAATTGCGGCCGAGGCCTGCACCAGGTGCTCACAATTGTCGAGCACGATCAGCAGCTCGCGGCTCTGTAATGCGTCAACAAGGGTTTCGAGCACTGAGCGCTGTAACTGCTCATGAATACCAAGAGTTGTGGCAATCGCCTGCGGCACAAGCGCGGGATCAGCGAGCGAGCCCAGTTCGACCAACCAGACACCGTCGGGATATGTGGCATCGAAGCTGCTGGCGACCTCTAACGCTAATCGGGTTTTGCCAACTCCACCAGGTCCGGTGAGCGTTACCAGGCGATGGGAGCCAACCAGGCGCCTGATCTCGCGAACTTCGTCCTCACGACCCACAAAACTGGTCAATTGAAGTGGCAAGTTGTGCTTACCGGTCCGAGTTTGTGGGACTCGCCGCGGCTCCAGCTGGAGGGCCGGGTCCTGATTGAGGATTTGAGTCAGCAGTCGCTGCAATCCCGGCCCGGGCTCCATCCCCTCCGCTTCATCAAGCGCTTGTCGCAGCCGATGGAAGGCTGCAGAAGCGTCCGCCTGTCGGCCGCCGCGGTACAACGCGAGCATTAGTTGGCCGCAGACTCGTTCACGTAGCGGATACTGGACTGTCAGAGCCTGGAGCTCGGGAATGACTTCTGCATGCACACCGAGCGCAAGGTCGGCTTCGATGCGATCCTCCAGCGCGGCTAGCCGAAGTTCCTCGAGTCGCGTCCGCTCGGCGTGGGCGAACGGCGCCTCAACATCGGCCACAGCCGACCCGCGCCACAAAGCCAGAGCTTCTCGAAACAGCCGCGAAGCGTCCTCCGACTCGCCCTTCGAGAGAGCTTGTCGTGCGGCGTTCGCCAGGCGTTCGAACCGTTCCAGATCGAGCTGGTCCGGCTCTACGGTCAGCATATAGCCGGCGCTGCTGCCGACGAGGAGGCGCGGCGGCTCATCGCGCTGGCGCTCGGGCTCGAGCAGCTTGCGGAGTTGGGAAATGTAGACCTGCAGGACATTGTGAGCTGTGTCTGGCGGCTCATCACCCCACAGCAGCCCGATAAGGCGGTCAGCAGCGACGACACGATTGGGCTGCAACAACAGGGCAGCCAGCAGCGCTCGTTGCTTGGCACCCAAGCGCAAGCGAGAACCCCGCGCCAGCACCTCGAACTGCCCCAGAATACGGAACTCCATGCCGCTCGGCCATGATGCATCGAGCGCGGTCCAGACGCAATCCTCATCCGCCGCAGACAGTCAGGGTCGCTGAAGGCCGTCCTTAAGCGGTTCTTCAGCGAATCTTCAGCGGCACCTGCGAGTCTGTCCCAGAGTCGATCGACGGATCACTCGAACAGACCGAAGGAAGGGAGATTGTCCTCACCCCGCTCAACGTCGTTCCCGGTTTCACTGCGTAGCCAGCGTTAGCTTGGCGTGTTCATTATGGGAGATTCCGATGTCCAGTGCCTACTTCGATCCGTACATCGGCCTGATGCTTGCGAAAGAACGTCAACAGAGTCTGCTTGCCGAAGTCGAGCACGATCGTCTCGCCGACAAGGTGAAGAGCGCCCGGGCGGCGTTCCGTCCAGCGCGCCATGCACAGTTCCACCGCACCTTGCAGGTCGCGCTGGCGATGATGCTTTCAGTGCTACGGCGTGGCTTCAGTTTCAGCTGACGGCGCGCATTGCGTTACCTGCCGCCGCCCGGGTGGAAAATGAATGGACTGGTGATCAAGCGCCCGCGCTCGGTCCCAGGGATACGGAGAAGAAACGGACATGAGATCTAAAGACACTCGTGTAATTGCCGGCGGTGTTTGGTCATAGGCTGAGGCCGGAGTGACGAAGGAAGGCGAAGCAGAGTGAGGCGTCGCTGCCGATGCGATCCAGGCCGCCTTCGGCAATTGCCTCAACCTCAGCGATCGTGTCGCGACACAGGTTGACAAGCTCCGTGGATTTGAGATTGCCAAAGACTTGCTCGGTGGGATTGAGCTCCGGCGCGTAGCCAGGCAGGCGTTCGACGGATAACCACGAGCGTTGGTTATCGATCCAATCGGTCATGCATCGACTGCGGTGCGCTGGCAGGCCATCCCACAGCAACACCATCCGGCGGCCGGGTTCGAGTTGATGCAGGTCGCTCAGGAACTCGATCAAGGTTTCGCCGTTGTAGGCGCCAGGACGCAGTTGGAAGACGAGGTGAGCGTCGCTCCCGTCGAACTCGAACACCAGCGCCGCGGCCAGGGACAGCCGTTTCCACCCGAAGCGGTGGCGCAGCACCGGCGTCTGTCCTCTGGGCGCCCAGGTCGCGCGCACTGACGGCAGCAGCGAGACGCCCGACTCGTCCTCAAACACGATCAGCGCGTGCTGGCGCCGGGCTCTTTTTTCAGTTGCGGCCAGCGCTGCTTGACCCAGTGCTCGATGGCGGCATCGTCGCGCTCCACGGCTTTCCGAGCTGGCCGCTGCCAACTCCAGCGCAATTGCTTGCGCAGGATGTACCAGACATACCCTGGGTGGTAGGCCACGCCGGTGAGCCGCTCGATCACCTCGGCCACGCGCGGCAAGGTCCACACGTCGGTGACGTAGCCATGGGCCTCGGGGCCCTTCGCGAGCGCCTTTTCCACCTTGGCCAGTTGAGCTGTGCTCAGCTTGGCGGGTCGTCCCACACGGCCCGCCGAGCGCAATGCACCTCGACCACCCTGCCGCCATGCCTTGCGCCACTCCGACACCACCTGATGGCTTACACCCAACTGTCGAGCGATCTCCGCCGGGATCACACCACGACGAAAAAGATCGGCCGCTCGCAGCCGGCGCTCCTCCATCGCTTTCAGATCGCGCCGCGGCCGTGGCTGCCTCTGTGTCGAGCTTGTCCGTTCCGCCTGACTCGCAACTTGTCGGGCCATGCGCCCAGTGTCTCACCATTGCCCTCGCGCCGGTAGTCCCCACGCGCAGTCTGTTTAACAAACGTCTTTAAACAATTTGCTTTGGCTGCTCCAGCAGACCTACAGCAGCTTGGGGCAGAGGTCGTGCTCCTGAGCGGCGTCGATTCGATTGCCAGGCACGTGGTTGCGCGACTCGGCCGGACACTCGATCTCTCGTGGGCAGCCATCGCGTTACACCCCTCGCCGCTATACCACTGGGGCATCCAGCCTGACGGCTGGGCTGACCGACCTGGCGAGCTCCACCCGCTCTTGGTGGCGCTTGCCGAAGCCGCGGCCAGTCCTCCGTCGCCGTACGTGACGCGAATTGTGCCGCTTGTCGCCGACGGCGCGACCATCGGGCTCCTCGGGGTCGGACCCAAACGCCACAATCTCGAACTTTCGCCGGACGACACTGCGTTGCTTGACACCGTCGGGCCCCTTGTCGCCACCGCCCTCCAGAACGCGCTCCTAGTTCGCGGGCTCGAGGCGCAGGTGGAGATGCTCGGCGAACGGGAGCGAGCGCTGGCAGCGCTGAGTGCGCAGTTTATGGGTGCGCACGAGGAGGAACGTCGACGGCTCACGCTCGACCTGCATGATTAGCCGCTGCTACCTCGAGCGGCCCCCAGGATGCGGAAGTCCATCTGCAGCATGCCATCGTGCATCGGCCGCGAGGTCAGCGCAACAAGTCGCCGAGGCTCGATGCCAGCAACGATGCGAACGGGCAGTCACCTCAGTGAAGGTGCCAAACGACATTGAAGATGATTGACGTCTGTCTAGCCGCGGGGGGAGGAATGCGGCGTGGAACTCGGGCTGCTTGGGCCGCTCGAGGTTTGCGACGGAGGGCGCAGGCTGCCGCTGGGCGGGGCAAAGCAACGCGCGCTGCTAGCCGATCTCCTCATCCACGCCAACGAGGTCGTCTCGGCCGATCGTCTGGTCGACGACCTGTGGGGCGACACCGCCGGATACGGCGGCCAACGCGCTGCAGACGTACGTGGCGCAGCTGCGGAAGGTGCTCGAGCCTGGGCGGCAGTCAGGCACGCCCGGCCGGGTTCCGCAGACCGTCGCGCCCGGGGTACGTGCTGAAAATACGACCCGATCAGCTTGATTTCACACGTTTCGAACAACTACTGAGGCGCGGGCAACAACTGCTCGAATCGAACCCCGCTGAAGCTTCAGTGCTGCTGCGTGAAGCACTGTCATTGTGGCGTGGGCCGGCTCTAGCGGACGTTGCCGACGCAGCCTTTGCCCAGGCTGAGGCGGCGCGACTGGAGGACCTCCACGTGGGCGCGCTGGAGAGTCGCATCGAAGCGGAAGTGGGGCTCGCACACCACCGTGATCTGGTGGGCGAACTGCAGGCGCTGGTCAAGCAGCGTCCGCTACGTGAGCGGTCATGCGGGCTCCTGATGCTTTGCCTGTACCGGGCCGGTCGCCAGGCTGAAGCATCGCAGGTATTCCAGGGGATTCGGGAGCGCCTGGTGGAAGAGCTGGGGGTGTACGCTGAGCGACAGGTGGCTGTCGATACATTGGGCTCGCAAATGATAACCTTGCGCAGCTGGTATCGTAGCGTCTGCAATTGTGTGGCGGTCGAGAACATTCCGTCCCATCCGGTCAATGCCCGCAGTGCCGTCCGTGCCGGCCCAGAGCAAGTAGGCAGCATCCGCGCTGGCTCGGCAAGTAAACCCAAACGAATTGTCACCGCCGACGCTGCTCTTCCCCGCGTCGACTTCGAGGATCAAATGTGACGGGCTGGCACGGACGAGCGGATCGACGTAGCGCTCGCCCACAAAGCCGACCTCAAAGGCCCGGCTGTCAACAACGTCCACGCCGGGTCCATCGAACATCCAGTGATAACCGTCATGCTGGAAGCCAAAGGTCAACGTCGCTCCAGACACCAGCGTAAACGAGCCGGTCAGCCAGGCATCTGGAACGCGAAGCAGATCGTTCACCGCTGGTTGTGCCTGGTCGTTGCGAACAGTGACGCAGACTGCTGCTGGGCAAAACCGACACCGATCGACATCACTGGCAGAACGCTCAGCAGTAAAGTCACGCTCGCGGCGACCACGCCGCGCGCCGACCGTCGCCGCGTGCGACTCGCGAATTGTTCAAAGAATTGGTTCCATTGCAGCACCTTTCAAGAGTCCTCAGTTCCGAATCTTTCGACCCCGTGCACCAGACACTGCGCTATCGGGAACACTCCGCTGCGTATCAGCGCACGACGCATTCTGCCGACACGTTGCGCATCCATCGTCTGCGGCAGGCTATTTCACGAGTCTCTTGTAGGTCAGGGATTCTTGGCCACCAGATTGGTGAATACGAACTCGTCGCCTTCACGTTCATTCGTGCTCCCGAACAGCGCTACATGGCCCGTGCCAAACGGCACAGGGTCGTCGGCCTCCACCACCTTCGTCCCGTTTACGCTAAGCGCAAGGTGGCTGTCGATGCATTCGGCTCGCAAATGATAACCCTGCGCAGCGGGCACGGTACCGTCGGCAATCTGTTGATCGGCGAACCCGCCGTTGGAATTCGGGGTTAGTCGGCCAATACCTGCGGTCCCGTCAGTGCCGGCCCATAACGCGTACCCATGCAACCCATCACCGTCTGCGCCGTAGCGGCAGGCGAGCCCGAATGCATTGTCATCCCCGCCGCTGCTCTTGGCCACATCGATTTCGATGATGATATTTGAAGCGGGCGCGCCGACAAATGGATCGGGAAGCAACACGGTCACCTCGCCGGGCCCATCGAAGATCCAGTGATAGCCATCATCCTGCGACCCCAACGACAACGTCGATCCAGACTGTGTTTTGAGTGATTGTGGAGGGGCATCGCGAAGCAGGTTCACCGGGGATTGTGGCTGGTCGTTGCGAACAGTGACTCGAGGCTGTTGTTGGGCAAAGCTCACGCTATTCGACATGCCTGGCATCAGGCGCAGGAACACACTTACACTCCCAGCCGCTACAGCACGCCTGCACACCAGCGCGCGTAGCCGAATACACGGCGACGTCGCGGTAGGCGCTACGACCACGCCGCCTACCAACAATCGCAGGAAGCGTCGGGCAATTTTCGAAAGAATTCCTTCCATTTCAGTACCTCTCTTTGTGAATGTCGTATCTAAACGGCGACCGGCACAGCGTGGGACGCAGAGTTGTCTGGCCGGGTAGATGTTTGCGTGCCTAATGTCGCGCACCCAAGCAGCACCAGCACCAGACCACCAGCGATCACATACGCGATGCAATCGGTTGTCAGGACGGGAACAATGCCGATCTTGTCGCCCAGAAAACCCGCCAGGCCCATTCCTGCCAGGCTGGTCAGCGCTTGTGTGGCGAATAACAGGCCGAGGATCCTGCCGCGGAACGCATCAGGCACCGCTGTTTGCACCAGAGTGTGAAAGCCAGTAAATGTGGCCGCTGCTGGACCGCCGACCATCACCATCAGCGGCAAGGGCACGAGCACCACGGGGGTGACAAGCGGCGCAAAGTAAATCAGGAAGTCGATCACCCCCAGGAGGAATCCTCCGAATCCGAGGAGCAGCGCGGGCGCAGTACGCACGCCGAAACGTCCGAGAGCGAGGGGACACCGCGCCCGCCCTGCGCGGTGCATCACGTCGACTCGGGCTGGGGGTGGACTTCCGGATCCAGAGGCGGCTCGCGGTGTTCAACGATGGCCATTCGCTACGCTGGGCGCGCGAGGCAACCGCCGGTTTGGCGCACGGTTGGTAAGGCCAATCGCGTCGCTAGGATGGATGGGTTGGTCGAGCTGGTGTGGAGCGAATGGTCGGCGCAAGCCGCCGAGAACGTGCTACAGCTCTACCGTGTCGCTGCAAGGCGAGGTGCTGGAGACGATGCGCCGGCGTGGTGAGGCGCCGCGCATCCTGGTCCGACACAGGGCCTGGTACATGCTGGTAATTGAGCCCGAGCAGCTCGACCTCGAACTTTTCCAACGCGCCTCGCGAAGGCGCGGCGGCAATGCCTGTCGGCGGGCGCCATTCAAGCGGCGGCGAGGACGCTTAGTGAGGGGTCGGCTCTCTGGCGGTGGTCACGCGTTGGCCGACCTCGAAGCACCCTTTGCAACCGTTGAGAGCGTGCGGCTGGAAGAGAGCTACGCCTCCGCGCGCTGGAGGATCGGATCGAGTCGGACCTCGCCGGGTCAACACAGAAGTTATTGCATCTGGTGGCGGGAGCACCCGTTGCAGAGATTGTGCGACCAACTGAAGCCTGTCTATGACGACCGGCATGTCTGCAGGAGCGACGCCCATTACGGTGTTGCGGCGTTCACACACCAGCGGCTGGTGTCACTGGCGCGCCTGCCCAAGTGAGGCCCCGGACCTCCCGGCCGACGCGTTCGACAATTGATGCCGCTCGTTGTCGGCGCTGGCTGCCAGGCTCGCATCGCCACGCGCCCGAGCCACTTCGGCGAGCACTGCCAGGGTGCGGCCAAGTTCGAGGACCGCTTGCTGCGACCGCGCGCTGTTGACGCTGGACTGCAGCACTGAAATCGCGGCGTCGAGATCACCGCGGTGCCAAAAGAAGATTCCACGGGCACGCTGCAGTTGCGGCTGCATGGCGCGAAGCTGGTATGTTGCTGCGATTGCTTCGGCTTCCACCAGAATTGCCTCGGCTTTTTGAGCCTGCAGTCGGACGGTTGCTTCCGCATAAGGCCCCTGAGCCGATGCGCTCCAACCGGCCAATTCACGGCTGGGGTCCAGATCCACCGCTTCGCGCGCTGCCGCGGCAGCCTCCATGTTTCTCCCCACGTCGAGTGCGATGTTGCTCTTGTGCCAGAGAATGTGAATCTGTGTCTGCTGGTCGTCCCTCGCATGGGCGTCCGCGGAGAGTCTGTCAACAAGGCTGAGCGCCCGTTCTGGGTGACCTTCCATCACAGCAAGCAGGAGGAGATAGAAACGGCCTGCGGTCGGGGCTGTCCGCGCGACTTCTCGGCCCTCTTGCCACATGCCCCGTAACCTCCAGGTGCGCCTCTCTTCGACCTTTGGCGCCCAACGACAACGCACACGGATTGACAACCGTTCAGCGGCGGAGTAGGAATGCGGCGTGGAATTCGGGGTGCTCGGACCGCTCGAGGTCCGGGACGGTGGGCGCAAGTTGCCGCTGGGCGGCGCCAAGCAACGCGCTCTGCTTGCGGATCTGCTCACCCACGCCAACGAGGTCGTCTCGGCCGATCGTCTGGTCGACGACCTGTGGGGGGATGCGCCGCCGGAAACGGCGTACAACGCGCTGCAGACGTACGTGGCGCAGTTACGGAAGGTG
>Ga0209166_10003290_pt1 | contig 11743 bp, 27 predicted proteins | sample Coa_R1_3_FD_187151 | JGI IMG/M metagenome (GOLD analysis project Ga0209166, IMG submission 187151) | Surface soil microbial communities from Centralia Pennsylvania, which are recovering from an underground coalmine fire - Coalmine... | ecosystem: Environmental > Terrestrial > Soil >... | reverse complement strand
CTCAACACTACTACAAGGCTCGATCTTCACCATCTGCGGAAAACTCGCCTTTGGCCCCGCATCGAAGCTATTTTCTTTATTTTCCACGTTTTAGCCCCATAAATGCCTCAGTCAAACTCTCAATCACTTGTTCCTGCCTCAATCTCGTTGCATTATCTTCAGCGTCAAAAACCGCAAAATGGCAGTGCAACAGCTCATGAACCACTGTATCTTCAACATCTTGCTGTCTTTCGTTGTATTCCTTATCCCAATCCTCTGGTCTAAGTATATGAATCTTCGCTTCTTTTGCTTCTACAAAACTCTCATTTGCCCCAACCGGGTTCTCCGTCCCCGTAACTTCCTTCAAAAATCCCAAAGGCGCAAATTTACTGGTGATCTTCCAATCCTGCAATCTCAACCTCTTCTGCCATTCTCGCCGAAGAGAGTCGAGTTTTCGCTGAGAAATTACTTTCGCCACCTAGCCTCCATCACAAATACTATTATACCACGTTAGTCCCTTCTTGTCAAGTAACTTGAGTGACTTTTTATCAACTTTTTTCACCAAACTTGAGTCCCTTACACTCAGATTTCTTTAGAATAATAGGTTTACCGGGACTAAATTCTTAAAATTTTTTAATAATTTTTGTAAAAGTAGTGTTATGATGACTATACGCCCACGTTCACCACCGCCCCCACCTGCATCGGATCGACCTAGCCCCGGCTCGCGGGCTGTAACATTTTGTAACATGGCTGTAACATCGGCGTAACGTACCAGTACGGATCAAAAGATATCTCCTGTATCTTGATAGACTTACGGTAGTATGAGCATAACACGCTCAGATAACCCTGCGCGGGCTGCTATCACCTATCTTTGGCATGAAACGTGCAGCAAAGTTGAGTGTGATAGACTCACATTTATCTGAGCGTACCAGACTCACATTCCCTGAGTGTGTCAAGTTTGACACAGATGAAATATCATATTTGGTCGATATGAAAAACAGAAGTCCCCTAGAATGTAGGGGTTATAGGGCGTTTTATGGCGTTTGGCACACGGATTGCATGGCTATGGTTTTTCATAGTTGGTAACGGTAAAAACACTGATTCTAAAGGGGTTAGCTTTGGCACGTCCCTTGCACTAGGATGGCTTCACTCGTTTCCCGATGCGGTCGTGAGAGTGACACGCGGTAATGAGGCGGAGCTATGGGCGAAAGAAGCGACAAGGCGATTAGACGGGCTGCAAAGGGGTTAGGTTGCGGGTCGGTCGTTAGCATCGCCTCAGGCCGTCCGATGCAAGCAAGGGGCGTTTCCGCCTCAGGGAGCGGCCATCTGGCAAGCGTCCTGGCATTCCGTCCGGCGCTGCTAACGCGGTCGTCCGAAGTGCAGGAAACGATTCGGCTTTATCAGAACTATCTGAGCGTAGTAGGCTCAGAAGAAAGGGGTTAACACTAATATGGCAAATTTGTTTGCTCGTGTGGCGCAAGAAAAAAAGCAGTTACCTCTCCCGATTGTTACGCCTGAGGTGATTGTAGACGGCTCGATTGTGACTCTGAAGCTTGACGTTAATAAGCTTGCGGAGCTTGCAGTGGAACGTCCTGGCGAGCGTAAGAATCCTGATGGTACGGTTGTAGCCTACACCAAAAATCCCGCGTTTATGATGGCTCTGAAAGCTCAGAACATCGAAGTTATTCAACGTGGGGAAGACGGTCTAGACCGTATCTTTACGGTGACGCTCAATTTCGGCCGCGCTGGTCAAGGCGTTTACTGCAATCTGTCCCAACCGGAGCTAATTGAGACAGTAACCGCCGATGCGCCTCCGCTACAAGCGTAGTACCGAACATAGGGCTACACACTTTAGCCTGTAGCCCCTTGTTAGCTGTTACGCTTAGTGAACCGTGAAGCAATTACGATGCTTATCTCCAATCATTCCGAAAATAGTTACCTCAGGGTATACACTAAGGCGATTCGGATGATAACGCGGTCGTTAGCTTCTCAGTGTTTCGTGTGTAGCAGCCCCATTTCGTAGTATGTCGAATCTAATCAAAACGATTGAACGTCTGGACCGCGAAGCATTCTTTCGCAGGGTAGATGCTGCGCAGCCATGGGGCAAATCACGCGGATTTGACTACCTCAGGGGAACGGTCCATCCAGATCATTGCCCTAATCCTGCTATCAAGACGGCGCCTCCTACGTGGCATTTCCGCATAGGTGTTCTGAGGTTAGTTCCTTACGCTCACGTTGACTATATCTGGTATGGCAATTTTCGGCGTGACGCTGAACGTCTCCTGGCACGGTACAAGCTTGAGTATCCTCTTGATAAATTCCGCATGGTTGAATACCTCAAGACTTCTAAGCAAGCTAGCGCGAGTCTACCTGAGGCTCAGGCCGAACATCATGCTAACCTGCACTTGCCATCTGAATTTCGCCACGATAAACCGAAACCGCGAAAAGTCTACTATGTCGGTACTCTGCCGAAGCTTGAACGTGTGCAGGAGCCTGTATACGGTCCAGAGTACTACAATCCGATTAGGGTACCAGTTATGAGGCAACCTGAGGCAATGGTACAGTCTGAGAGTACTAGTAGTACTAGACCCGAACCGCGATTTTACCTGTGGCCTTCGAGAGTACCAGTATGGTAGTACTGGTAGTACTAGTACCAGTCTCCCTGGTGCTCTAGCGCTGGTCATTGGTGGAGGAGTATTAGTGGAGGAATATGCTTTATCCTGATACACTGATTATCTTTCAGAGTTTTGCGTTGATTAGTATAGGAACTGCGATGTTCCTATGGTGGTTGTGGAAGCCCTAATGGAGGGACGATAGAATGGACATGACAAAGTGTGTTTGTGACAAGCCAATGATGCGGTCTGATCGGCCTGACCAGAAGTGTGGGTATTGTCAGGCTGTGATTTGCCGTGCTACAAAGCGGAGGAATAATTACAGGACTCATGGCCCTTGTCAGACTGATGCGACGAGGGAGTTTGGACGGCAGAGGAGAAAGAAATGAAGAAACCGAATTATCGGAGAGTTTACCATGCTTGGCACATGGCAAAGAAGTACAATGGAACATTTTGGGCGCTCCGAGCACTTCGGATTTATCTTCAGGAGAGATGGGGTGTTAAATACATTGAAAGACCCACTTAAACTCCTGATGTGGAAGATGGACACGTGTGAGGGACCGCGTGAGCCAGGATATCAGATTTTATGGAATGCATACAATCATTTGAAGTACGCGAATTTCAACGGGAGGATTCACTTTGACACCAAGGGGATTCTTGGTGGGTGTTTTAAGGAAGAGGTGAATAACAATGAGTTAGATTTTGCTGGAGCGATCAAATTGAGTGAGTGATTATGAGTGATTAGCACCGAACATTGGACAATGCCCTAATAGGGAAGTCAAACTCCCCATTGTCCCTTGTTGGCTGTTAATGGAGGGAATATGATCTCTGAATTGGACGCGATTGTATCGGAAGCCAGGAGTGGCCAGGATGAATGTATCTTGGAAGTTATTCCTGAAATTCAGAAGAGCCAGGAGTTTAGCAAGTTTGTGGCAATGGTTCAAGCGAAGTTACTTGCACAGCATCCATTGAGAATTGCGGTGTTGAGTGAGCTTGTGAGGACAGGAATGGAACTTAGTGTGGCTATGGGTGTTAAAGCTGCACGAGCGGAGGATAATAATTCAGTTTTGGAGGAAATGTTCAAATGAAGAAAAACGAAGAGTATCATGCAAGTCAGAAAGACACTCGGCCTATCCAGAGATGGTATAAGGCTGACGGAACGCAGAGGTTGAGTAACAAGAAAGGTGAAAAGGGAGTGGTTGCCCGAAAGGAAAACTAATGGAACAACAGCGAAAGACGTTTGCGCATTTGCATTATGAAGATGTTTGCTGTGCGATTAAGGCGTTGGAAGAGTTGGAGGAAGGATGTGCGGATAATCTTAATCCACAGGAAGTGAGGAGCTTGAAGAAGTTCAAGGCGATTAAGGGGAATATGGAGAAGAGGTTTCACCCTGTGACGGAGGCTCTGAATGGGAAGGTTGTTACGATTAATCGGGTGACGGCGATAGAACCGGAGGTAGCGTAAGGTGGAGAAGATTATACAGCTTTTGAATTTTATTTCAAAGAAGACTGTAGGTAGTGTGTCTGTTAAGATTTATTGTGATGGATCGGGACACTTTGAAGATTACAAAGGAAAGCATTATGGTCCAACATTTAATGACATCAGAAATCTAAGGATTGTAGATCCTTCTGAAGCTGGTGTGTACGAAGGCGAGAAGAAACTGTTTTAGATCTCTTCTCTTGAGACTTCATTCGTGTGTGGGGTGAGCATGTCGCCCCCTGGTCACTGGCATTGGTGATAAGAGTGAAGAGGTAAAGAGTTGAGATGGGCGAGTGGACTGGACACCGGAGGATACGGACTCCAATCCGTTGGCTGGTAGGTTCCGCACTCGCCTGTTCCAAGTTTTGATCTTTGCAAAGTAGGTTTAGTAGGGAGTTGCCAAAGCGACTCCGAATGCGCTAGCTACTAACCTAGAGAAACACGGGTAAATCTGGCTAATAGGTCAGAGCCGGGCAGACAGGCTGGTATACCATTAACGGGCTGCTGTTTCTTAAAATTCTAATAAAGTATGCATATCAGACTTGAAGTCGCAAAACCCGGATTGCTGGAGGAATTGAAACACACGAATCATGAGAGGGTTTGTGATTTAGCAAGGAAGTATAAGGTTTCAAGGCAGGGGATTAGGATGTTGGCTCTTAGACATGGGATTATGATTGGCCCGTCTAAGAAGTCGGAGTATGTGAATAAGGGAAATGAGAAGTATGGAATGACATGGGAGGAGTATGTGAAGGTGCCAGGGAATTTGGCGTGGCCGGATGGAGTGGAACCGAGAGAAGAGAAGCACCAGAGTTGTAGTTTGGGGATTTTGTTGCAGCAGTTGGAGGTGGGGTGAGTCATAAGTATAGCGATACCTGTAGATGTGATGGATGTAATAGAATATGGTTGAAGGCGGTGTTTAAGAGGATTAAGGTTTCAAGTAAGAAGAAAGGAAAGAAATGATTACAGTCGCTGGTCCTAATTGGACGGTAACGAGGAATCTTCAGGAACGATTAAAGAATGTCCCTGAGAATGGGAGGTTTGTTTTTGGAGTTGCGAAGTGTAATAAGCTGGAGCAACTTCAGAAGATGCAGGAGAATCGGGTGAGATGTGTACCGTTTACGAATTTGCTGACGGTTGCAAGGGAATGGGTAAAGGATGGGAAGGTGGTGCTTGGAAGAACCTTGGATCATACCCAGGGGAAAGATATTGTAGTGAATAAGGTAAAGAAGACTACAAGGGCTTATTGGACGGAGTTTGTGCCCTCACTGGAAGAGTGGAGGATTCATATTTTTGACGGGAAGAGTATTGCGCGAGGGAAGAAGGTTTTTACTCGGGAACAGCCTTTTATGAATGGTGGACATACTGGAACTTTGGATGGGATTTTAATTCGTAATCGTGCGAATGATTATCGGATGGTGCATAATGTTGAGCCGCCGAGGGGAATGAGAGAGATTGCACGACAAGCTGTAGCTGCGGTTGGGGAAGAGTTCGGTGCAGTGGATATTTTGATGGAGGGGGCTGGAAAGTTTCGAGTGTTGGAAGTGAATAAAGCTCCAGCGATGGATAATTACACCTTGGAGGCATATGTTAGAGCAATCAGACGTAGGTTTGTTTAATAAGATTATCCGATTTCATCGATATCTTAGAGAAGAAGATGCAAAGGCGATGTTGGAGTATGGACATACGATTTTTCAACCTCTTGCGGAGAGTATTGATGAGATCTTTCATGTTTCTTATCGAAAGGAGCATGAAAAGAAAGCACTGCTTGGTAGAGGCGCAGAAGATTTTGCGTGGAAGTTAGGAACAATGATTCAGCAGTATGGAGAGAAATTGGCGAGGGAACTCGCGGAGAAGAATTTTGGTTATTGTAATACAAGCACATTTAATCGGAATGAATTTATAAGAATTGGAAAGATTCTCCAAGTAGGTTGGGAAGTGATGTATTTTAATCAGGATTAAGGAGATTGAGAAGGAGGTTTATTTGACCTTGCATAATAACGGATATGTTTTGGCAACTTCGGATAAAGACACAGCTCGAATGCATCGAGGCTCGGGTTGTGCGCTTGCACAGAAAGCTATGAAAGTGAAGTTCGTTAAGGGAGAATTTCCAGATGTGGCTCCGAAAGTATAATCATATTCTCTGTCAGGCGTTTTTGCTTGCGGAGTTTATGGGATTTTGGGCGGTGTTTATGATGCTGCCTGTATTGTGGAGAGAAATAAATGAAAACCACTGAAGATTATGATAATTTCTTTGAGTTTATTTATGATATTTGTGAGCAATGGCTTCGTGGAGAGTTAAAACCTGATGAAGCAATTTCTCATATCGCTGATGGATGTGGACTTATCGGCGAGTAAGTTTCCCGCCTGTAAAATGGGAGATCAGAAGTGGGAGTGATATAAGATTCGGGAAAATCGGGTGGTTGATATATGGAGTTGGCTAGGACTGCTGGCTTCGGCCTTGCTATGTGACTAGCTAATGTATCAGGGCCTATGTGACTAACCGGGTTTTAGAGTTATCATGACTGCGAGGTGGGCGGGGCGGAGAGCCTTGCTCCGATTTCTTTTGGCGATGCAGGCGGGAGCAAATTTCTTAGGAGAGTAACAATGCCGGAGCAGCAAAAATTCGAAGCGGGAACATGGACGAGAGAAGGGTTGGTGGTTTCAGATGGTGGTTATAGTTACCTAACCCTTGTTAATGGCCGAGGGCAGAATAACCAGTATAAGGAAAAACTCATTGTGGAGGATTTTGATCCGAAGGTTATTAAGGAAAAACTCCGTCCTGAGGTTTTTGGGTTTATGGCAAGGGGTTTGGATTTGATGGTTGGATCTGACCCGGAGATTTTTATCAAGAATAAGGATACTGGGGTTATTGTTCCTGCGTTTGCCGTGATGCCGAAGGGGCAGAAATTTTCCATAGATGGAAAAACAAATTGGGGTGATCGTCCTGGAATGGGGTTTGTGTATAGTGATGGTTTTGCTGCGGAGTTTACGGTGACTCCTGAGACTTGTCTGAGTTGGGTTGTGGATCATTGTTATGAACAGATGAGACAGCTCAGGGAGAGACTAGCGAAGAGTAAGGATTTTAAGAATGCTGATCTCAATCCAGTAGATGTGATGGAGATTCCTGAAGAAGTAATGATGATGGCAACAGAAGAGGATATTCAGCTTGGGTGTATGCCGTCTCTTAATGCCTATGGGGATCGTGGGGAGCTTGTGCATAATGGACGGGCTTTGATGATGAGATGCACGGGGATGCATATTCATATTGGGAGTAAAGAAGTATCAAAGGAAAATGCCCCTCGCATCGTAAAAGCAATGGACGGAATGGTAGGGCTTGCGGCGACAGCGTTGTTTGGGGATGAGGAGAATAAATGGAGGAGACGACTTTATGGACTTCCGGGTGAATATCGCTTACCTAAGCACGGGCTTGAGTATAGGGTTGTTAGTGGTGCTATGCTACGGCACCCTATTAGGGTACATTTTCTTATTGATATTGCTCGGTATGCTTTCCAGCTTGGGGTTAGCAGGCTTTGGGAGGTTTTTTCAGAGAATAAGGAAAAGGATATCAAGAAAGCGATTTTAGAGAGTAACCAAAAACTCGCTTGGAAGTTGATTAAGAAGGATGAGGAACTTTGGATGCCGTTTTTGCGGGGCAGGTATGTTGATGGAAGATTGGAATTGGATAAGTTGTTTGGGGTGCTGACTGGCCAGGAGAAGATTAAGACGGGGAAGTTTGTGGATAACTGGCGTTTTGGAAAATGGATTTATCACTCTGAGGGGCCGAATTGCAGTGTCCATAAGGCGGTGCTTGCGTGAGACTGAGATATTATTACGATCACGCTCGGGATTTGACCTTTGTAGATGGGTTTGATGGATATGATCCTGAGATTCCGAAGTGGAGAAGGCATTGTTTTTTAATTACTGGCGTTAGTGGAGTGATTTTTGGAAGACCACCAGCGAATTTGATAATTGAGGGTAACGCTCAGATTGAACCGCTTGACTGGATTAATTCACATAGGGTTTACTGGGAAAAGATTGTGAGGGATTTTAGAAAAGCTCCTAAACCTCAAAAACCTTCTGTGAAATTCGCGGCGTTGAAGGTTTTTGCGAAGCTGTCAGGGAAGCCGGAGGAGAAGATTAAGGTTGTGCTTTATGAAAATAAAACTCACGACAAAGAACGGTAAACAAGTTGCAGTTTGTGTGAAGTGTGGTAAATTCGCGAATGGATGTAGAAGTTGTGGGAATTGTGTTTATTGTGAGCCTTGTGAGTGTATTTTTCACTGTGATGCTTGTAGGATTAGACATCCGTATAGATTTATATGCATGAAATGCTTGAGAGGATGTCGGAGGACGTGTCTGTGCAACAAAAAACAAGAGGAGATGAACATGGGAATTGTGAATAAGTTGAATAGAACTCTTGGAGTGGAATTGGAGATGGTTGGGATTAGGAGTTTGTATGATGAAACCAGCCATTATCAGGATAAAGAGCAAGGGTTTCATTGGGAACATGATGGAACGCTGACTGAGGGTGGAATGGAGTTGGTGGTGGCAAAGGCTGCGGGAGATACATGGGTCAGGAGAATGGGTGGGATTTTTGATCTCATGCAGGAGTTTGGCGCGAAGGTGGATAGGACTTGTGGGTATCATGTGCATGTTGGGAGTGGGGATTTGAGTTGGGCGGCACTCCGCAGGCTGATTAGAATCTGGGGTGGAGTGGAGGGAGATCTTTGGGGGACGTTGGTAAGAGCGGATCGACGTACTGCCGGGAGAAATGGAGTAGAGTATGCTGCTCCATTGATTGTTGGGAGTGCGGATCAGAGGTATACTTGGCAGTTTACCCCAAAGGATCTGGTTGCGGTGATGAGAAAGAGATTGGATAATGAAGGGGCTGTGAAGAATTGGATTGTGAAGAAGTTGTATGGAGTGGATTTGAGTTTGCCGGAGGGGATTAAAGACCCGCAGAAGAAGCTGGTTGCGGAGATTAAGTATCAGAAGGCTGTGCAGCAAATGCAGAGGATTAAGGCTTATAAGAGGACCAATGAAGGTCATGGCGGGTGTCGGTATGCTGCGATGAATTTACATAGTCACTTCTTCCGAGGGACTGTGGAGTTTAGATTGAAGGAAGGGACTGTGGATTTTGAAGAGATTATCTTTTGGGCGATGTTTTGCGGGTGGATGGTGGAGAGTGCGGAGAGGTTAGAGGATAGGGTGGTTTGTAGTTTGAATAGATTAGATCATTGGGTTGACGCGGTGAGGGGGTTTGTTCCAGGGAGTGTGCTGGATTGGGTAAAGGAGAAGCAGGAGAAGAGGGAGTTGGAGAAATGTGCGTAGTTTGTGAGGTAGTGGCGGTTGTAAGTGTGCCTGTGGTGGTGAGGATCTGGAGAAAACTCTGTGAGAAGCTTAAGAGATAGAATTCTTTGTAAGATCTGGCCGGATTTGTGGTATAAGTTAAATACGACTTTCACGGAGGAGGAGATAAGAGAGATTGAATGTATTGCATACGCCCATTTTGAAGCGGGATTTACGATATCTTGGAAGATAATAAATTCAATTAGATTAAAGATGAATCCTCTTCGGCAGAAGTTTTACGACAAAGAGTATGCAGATAAAATCAAGAAAGAGTGGGAGATATGAGAGAGAAGTTGTTTAAACTCGCGAAGGAGTTGGAAAATTCTAGTTGGGATACTCTTATTAGGATTGGCCAGGATATACATTATCTTGCTGAATACGCACCTTCTCAAGATGTGAATGAATTTAGGAAGATACTTCAAAATTTCATTAAGGAGAATTACTCGTAATGTGCGGAGTTTTTGGATTTAGCGAACTCAATCCTCGAACGAGGTTTATGTCGAATTTTCTTGCCTACAGCATGGAGAATCGTGGAGATGATTCCTGGGGGGCAAGTAATGGGGAGGAGGTAATTAAGAAGGTTGGACCAATCACCGCGAGTTTTTATATTCCTAAGAATTGGAAGAGTGGGATTTTCCATACTCGTGGGGCGAGTGTTGGGGCGGTGACTGTTAAGAATGCCCATCCGTTTGATGTGAGATTTAATGGGAAGAGGATTATTGGGATACACAACGGCGGAGTGTCGAATCATAAGGAATTGAATGAGAAGTATAAAAGACACTGTGAAGTGGATTCAGAGCATATTTTCCTTCAGATGGTGGAAGGAAAGAGAATGGCAGAGCTTAGTGGAAGGGGGACAATTGTCTGGTATGGAGATTACCAGGGGAAGAATGATGTTATTCATCTTGCGAGGTGGAATTTTGGGGATTTGGAAGTCGCGGAATTAAAGGATAATGGATTGGTGTTTTGTTCGGAGAGAGTGCCGATTGTTAAGGCTGCGAGATGTGCAAGAGTTGAGATTGTGAATTTCTATCAAACCCCTGTGGATGGTTGGGAGCATGTGTTTGATGGGAAGGATTTCAGGAAGATTGAAGATATGAAGTTCCGGGATTATCGCCAGGAGGAGTGGTTTAAGGCCTGGGAGAAGGATGTTAAGAAGTGTAAGAAATGTCACTCAACTCAGACGAAGTTTGTGGTTTGCACGGGGTGTATGCAGAGTTTTCGGAGAGAATTTGAGAAGATCTGGCAGAGGGCGGCGTAAAATGAAACACTTTCTTAAAAAACAAAAGAAAAGGATGATTTGTTGGTTTTGTGGAAAGAAGACATTTTATTGGGGATATGATCCATTTATACTTTGGCTGAAATTCCCCAAATCTGAAGCTCGTATGTGTGAAAGTTGTTACTTGGAGATATGATGGAAGAACAAGTTAAACGCCCCGTTGGTCGTCCCCCGGAGGGGAACTCGAATGATATCTGGAATGCGGAGGTTTTACAGCTAGTCAAACTCTCCCGAGAATTCCGAAAATTCGCTGGAGAGCAATTGGAGAAACTACAAAAAGATGCAGAGGGGATTACGAATGCTAAACAACGCTTGGAAGTTCTACGGACGGTTAGTACGATTCTGTCAGATCTTACAAAGACTACCAAGACTGTTATAGAACAAACGAAGAAAGGGGATGAGGAGGATTCTGGAGGGTTTAACTTCGCGGATTTTGTAGAGGAGGCAAAGAAGTGAGTTATGTCGCCCATGATCGGTGTAATTGTAGAGTCCCTAGGCCGGATACTCATGGATTGAATTACTGTACGAATATTGACTGCTATCGGAGGATAGTGAAAGTCTGTGGATATTGCCAGGAGGAGATTAAAGAAGGTGGGAAGTTTTACTCAGGGATTAATCTTTGCGAGGGGTGCTGGAAGGAAAACGCAACTATGGTTTGTTCTGTTTGTACCGCGAATGTTCCAATGGTGTCTATTGACCCGGATACGAAGAAGAGGTATTGTGATACTTGTTGGAAGTTTGTAAAGAAGCCTGCTGCTCCGACTTATCCAAGGAATAACGATGTTTACAAAACCTGCACTTCCTGCGGGAAGAGTGTTTATTATGGAGAGAGTCATAATGGGCTTTTTAAGTGTATGCTTTGCGTCCGGGAGGAGAAACACAACGTGGTTGGAATAACAACGTATTATCCTAATAATGGAGGATCGAAATTAGAAAAGTGTATTTCTTGTAAGAGTCTTTGTTCGCTGGATGGTGGGGATTTCATCCAGGGGGAATTTATTTGTAATGGTTGTATGCAGGATGACAAAGGCGGGGAGATCCATGT
>Ga0209166_10003289_pt1 | contig 11744 bp, 5 predicted proteins | sample Coa_R1_3_FD_187151 | JGI IMG/M metagenome (GOLD analysis project Ga0209166, IMG submission 187151) | Surface soil microbial communities from Centralia Pennsylvania, which are recovering from an underground coalmine fire - Coalmine... | ecosystem: Environmental > Terrestrial > Soil > Unclassified... | reverse complement strand
TGCGGAGGTACCCGCGTCTTTCTTGTCCGCGGCTTCCTTGTTATCTCCGTCCTTCTTTTCGCCTTCCTTTTTTTCTTCCTTGGGCGGTTCAAAGGAGATGGCACTGACCGGCTCGCGGAACAAACTCGCCCCCACCGCCCAGGTAATGGTCTTACCATCGTCGGCCCAGGCAAAATAGTCCGCGCCAATATCCGTCAATCGCTTCACGGGTACGGACGCCGAGGACACGTTCACGGTGGGCGCTTCGCCACCGACCGTGGGCATAGCGATGAGATAGAGCTGATTGCTGATGTGAGCCAGCACCCATTGGCCGTCCGGGCTGGGCTGGACATCGTCGGCTGCCACCGGCTCTTCGGCGTAGAAAATCCCCTGGCCTTTCACTTGTAGGTGCGTGCGCCGGTCGGTCCCGTCATAACGCAAAGAGACCAATCCCTGCGGAGTGTAAATATAGATGCGGTCCTTTTCGTGCGTGAAGTGCGGCCCACCCGCTCCACGCGCCGGCAAGATCAGGTGCGCGTCCCCGCCGTCCGACGGAATCCAAATGAGATCGGCGTTGCTCGTTTGGCCGCCATCGAATCCGCTGTTTTCCCGGTCATAGGCATTCCCGCGCAGGGCTACGATTTTCGTGCCGTCCGGGGACCATGCCGGGTTGCTGTACACCCCCGCCGCCTTCGACAACTGCTGCGGCGTTCCTCCCGCGGCGGGCACCTTCCACAGTTGTCCGCCTTCGTTAGACCAGGTTACATACGCGATCATTTTGCCGTCGGGCGACCATGCCGGCTGGAATTCGCGGGCGTTGCCGCCGGTCACGCGCCGCGGCTTGCCACCGGGTAGATCCAGAGTATACAGATGCGTCAAAGCGGAGAACGCCATTTGCTTGCCATCCGGTGATTCCACCGGATCCTGAATCAGCCGTGCCTTAACGACGCCTTGTTCGACCCTTTGCGGAAAATCCAGCTTGGGTCCAAGCTCTTGAGAAACTTTGGCGGTGAAGGGAATCACCGTGTCCGTTCCGGTGGCCAGATTCAACCGGCGGATCTTGCCGTCCTGGTTGTAAACGATCTCCTTCCCGTCTGGCAGGAAGGCATAGCCGGGGAAAAGATCGCGGGTAAAGCGCGATTCCTGGTCATCGCGGGTAATGGGATACTTTACCCAGCGATCCTCGCCCGTCTGCAAATTCCGGACGCGCAATCCACTTTCCGTTTCGTACCGCGTGACATAAAGAATCTGCGTTCCATCGGGCGAAAGCACTGGCCGGAAACTGCTCTCCGGTTGTTGCAGTAGTACGTCTTCATCGCCGGTTTTGCGGTCACGGCGTGCGATCTGCCACAGAGGAAGCTGCGCATTGTAAGCAAACCCGCCATGACGCATGGCGTAGTACAGATATTTTCCATCCGCTGAAGCTACTACCCCCAACGCGTTATGGCGCTGCTCGCGCGGCGTATTCGGCGCCGGTTTGGCTTTGGTGACTTGTACGCCTGAGCCGCCCTGCACGTGATACATCCAGATTTCAAACGTATTGATGCCAAAGCCGGCTTTGGAGACGAAGATGTAATTGCCATCCGGCGCCCAGCTTGGCGACGCGAATTCGCCGCTGGGATCCTTGGAAATTTGCTTCGGCTCGCTGCCATCGGCGTGCATCATCCAGACGTTTTCGTTGCCGTCGCGGTCCGATAAAAAGGCGATCGATTTTCCATCCGGAGAAAATTTTGGCTGGCTGTCGAACGCCATTCCGCCGGAGATCAATTTGGCTTCGCCTCCCGCGATGGGCAACGTATAGATGTCGCCCAGCAGCTCAAATACGATGCTCTTGCCGTCCGGGGAAACGTCCAGCGAAATCCAGGTGCCTTCGTCGGTGGTGAATTCGACTTTGCGATCGGGCTTCAGCGACAGTCCCTTCTTCTCATCCTTCTTCTCGTCTTTCTTCTCATCCTTCTTTTCCTGCCTGTCGCCGTTCGCCTGCCGGGGCATACCGGCGTGAACATCCGTCGCCTTCCATGCAAATACCGCCGCTAGCGCCAACAGCCACCCACTCACACCACTTCGCACCAATCGCTTTGCGCTCATGCTCTTCCCTCCGAAGAACATCCCTACAGCAGGAATTCAACACCGCCGGCCCGGGCACACCCCACCTGAGCAACCTTAGACGCCTTAGCCGGGCAAGCGTTTCCTCTTTTTTCCATCGGCCTATGAAAAACAAAGTCGATCAGCGATCCGTTTCTTCGTCGGTCCCACCATTGCGCCGATGCTCCTCTGACTTCGGCACGATATGCGGAATTCCGGCGTCGTTCATCTTCTTATTGAGTGCCGGCAGATCCTCGCTGGTCAGCTTCTTGACCTGCGCCGAAGCGTCGTTGACCAGCGGGCCTAGTTCTGCGAGCTTCTCCTTCTGTTGTCCGCCCGGAGCGCCGGCGAATCCGTCCAGGTCCTGCAGCAAGCCCTGCACTTGATCCGGCAGCGGTTCCGGCTTCCATTCGAAAGGCGGGCCGGCATTGCCGAGCCCCTCACGCTCACGCACGTATTTCTCGGCAACTTTGTCTACTTTCTTTTGCAGTTCTTCGGCTTCCTTCTTTATTTCGTCGGGAATTTTCGGAGCGTCGGGTTTTCCGGCGTCCGCCTTCCATTGACCGCGGACCGCGTTCAACGCATCTTTGAGTCCCTGAATGGTCTTGCGATCCTTGGCCGCGGTTTTTTCCAGGGCATATAGCTGATCCATGGCAGCGCGGCGCGCGGCGCGCTCCTCCGCCGAAATCTGGATGTGCGGGTCATCCTCGACCACCACGTCCTGTGTAGCTTCCTTGGTCCCAGCCTTGATTTTAACGGTGTACTTTCCCGGCTCCACGTGCGGGCCGCGCGGGCCTTCAAAGTATCCTGCGTTGATCGCTTCGATCTGCTCCGGTGTGGGCTCCGCGGCCGGGTTGTAGCGCAGATCCCACGCCGCTCGATTCACGCCGGCAGCCCCCGGCCCGTCAAATTCGCGCACCACCTTGCCATCCTTATCGGTGACGGTGAACTTGACTTTGCCTTCTTTCTTAGGCTCGGCCGCCGATTTTTCCTTCTCGTCCTTGTCCGCTTTTTGCTCGGTCTTCGGCGGCTCAAGAGGCAACGCTTCCTTCAGGTAGTAATTGAGGATCGCTCCATAAGGCGGATTCTTCGCGGTGAAGAATTTCTGGCCGCCGCTCCAGCGCCGGTTGCGGATGTTGAAAGTGGTGGCGGCGTGCGGCGGAAAAAAAGTCAGGTCGCTGTTCATCACGCCGGCGTTCATTTTTTCTATAGGGGTGATGTCGTCGAAAACCCAGATCGAGCGTCCGTGGGTGGCCAGCACCAGGTCATTCTCGCGCGCTTGTATTTGAATATCGTCCACCGGGACCGTCGGGAAATTGTTTTTCAGCGCCATCCAGTTTGCTCCGCGGTCCCAGGACACCCACAACCCGAACTCCGTCCCGGCAAACAACAGGTTCTGGTTGCGCGGATGTTCGCGCACCACGTGTACGCTTCCCGCCGAGTCCGGAATGCCGTTGCGAATCGCTTTCCAGCTCTCGCCATAATCATTGGTCGCAAAAATGTAAATTCCGTAGTCGTCGTTGCGATGCCCGTCAAAGGTCGCCAGCGCCGCTCCTTCGCCGGTCCTCGACGCTACCACCCGGCTGACATATGTCCCCCTGGGCACGCCTGGAACCCGCGAAGCCACATTCTTCCAGGTCTTCCCGCCGTCGCGTGTCACCTGGAGATTTCCGTCATCCGTGCCAACCCACAGCACGTCGGGCGTCCGTGGCGATTCGCTGATGGTGGTAATGGCCGGATATTCCTGCACCCCGTCGTGCCGCGACAGCGTGTTCTTGTCCGGGGTTTTCCCAAAGATTTGCAGCTTGTTGCGGTCCACGCCGGTGGTTAGGTCGCCGCCCAGTCGCGTCCAGGAATCGCCGCGGTCGGTGGACTTGAACAAGTAATTTCCGCCGTAATAGATCGTCGTATGGTTGTGCGCGGAAACCGCCACCGGCGAATTCCACTGGAAACGATAATGCGGCTCGCCGTATTTTGCTTCCGGCGCTATCGAGTGCTGTTGCGCGGTGCGCAGATCGCGCCGGTCAATGTAGCCATCCTGCGCTTCGGTGTACACGATCCACGGCTCGACCGGATCGATAGCCGCGTAAAATCCGTCGCCACCGTGAATCACAAACCAGTCTTCATTGGTGATCCCGTCGCGGGTCAGTGATTGGCTGGGCCCGCACCAGCTTCCGTTGTCCTGCAAACCTCCGCAAATGTGGTACGGCTTTTCATTATCGAGCGCAATTTCGTAAAACTGCCCGATCGCGAGGGTGTTGACGAAATCCCAGGTTTTCCCGCTGTCGTAACTCCAGTGGATTCCGCCGTCGCTGCCGGCCAGCATGTGGCCCGAATCTGCTGGATCGATCCACATGGCGTGAAAATCGCCGTGGATGCCCTTGACCCGATCGGTGACGAATTTCTTCCCGCCATCCTCGGAGTAAAACATCTGCGCGCCCAGTTCCCAGATGCGCAAATCATTATTGGGATCGATCCGAATCTGGCTGTAGTACGAAGGTCGCGGGTTGGTGTCGCCCATCTTTTTCCACGTCTCGCCTTTGTCTTCGCTGCGAAACGTTCCGCCCTTTTCGTGCTGCACCACCGCGTAAACGATGTTGGGGTCCTTGCGATAGATATCCAGCCCGATGCGCCCGGTGTCGCCGCCATTCTCGTACGGCAAGCCTTTGGTCAGTTTCTTCCAGGTCGCCCCGCCGTCGGTCGTCTTGTAAATTCCGCTATCCGGGCCGCCGCCATTGAACCCAAAAGGCGTGCGCCGCCGTTCATAAGCCGCCGCGTACAGGGTGTCCGGGCTCTGCGGGTCCATGGCGATGTCGCTCACGCCGGTGTCGTCGTTGATTTTCAAGACCTGCGACCAGGTCTTTCCTCCGTCGGTAGTTTTGTAAACGCCGCGCTCCGAATTGGATCCCCACAAATGTCCCTGCGCCGCGACGTACACCACGTCCGGGTTTCGCGGATGAATCACAATGCGCCCGATGTGATGCGTTGCGCGCAGCCCCATGTTCTGCCAGGTTTTTCCGCCGTCCAGCGACTTATACGCGCCGTCGCCCCAGGACGAACTCTGCCGGTTGTTGGGCTCTCCGGAGCCCACCCAAACGACGGAAGGATCCGAAGGAGCAATGGCGACATCTCCGATGGTCGACACCGCCTCCTTGTCGAACACCGGCGTCCAGGTAGTACCGTTGTTGGTGGTTTTCCACACTCCCCCGGCGGCCACGCCTACAAAAACAATATTCGGATTGCTTTCCACCACCGCGAAGTCATCAATGCGTCCGCCCATCACTGCGGGGCCAATTTCGCGCAACTCCAGGTTCTTCAGCTTGTCCGTGGGATTTGGCTGGTTTCCAGGTCGCGGCTCGGCCCCGGCAATCAATGCTCCGCAAAACAACCCTGCGCCGACCACCAACCTCCAAACAGACGACACTCGCTTCATGATCCTCTCCTCATCGCGCGGCGCGGCATCATACCCTGCTGCTTTCCGACGCGCATCATTTGTTTGTGGAATATCCCGCCACGTGAGGAGAGAGACGCATGCCACCGCACGCCGGTTTCGCCGCTTGCTACACAAGCCGGGAAGCCCATGTTAGGCTATCGAACTTACTCCATTGATCGCTTCTTCCGCGTGAATCGCCACTCTCATGCCCGGAAAGTTTCCGCGCTCCAATTGCTTGGGTACCTGACGCTGGCCGGTTTCGCTTTGCTGAGCGCGGGCGCGGCCGCTGCCCTTCCGCAAGAGGTACGTCCACGCGCGGCGAAAGGCGGTGTCGCGGAGCTCTCCGCTGCCGGCCCGCAGCGCCGCCAGGGCAATCTCTTCATCGCCGACGACAATGTCGATATTCACTACGCTGGACAGCGCCTGCGCGCCGATCACATCGAATACAATGACGATACCAATGAAGCCTTAGCGCGCGGGCACGTGCAATACGACTTCGAAAATCAGCATCTTGAAGCCGATGAGGCGCACTATAACGTCGGCACCGGACGCGGCACCTTTCGCAATGTCCGCGGAACGCTAAAGATCGAGCGCCAGCCGAATCCCACCATCTTGGTCACCGACAACCCGCTCTACTTCGAAGCCCGCTCGGTCGAACGGTTCGGCAATGATCTATATATCGTTCGTGACGGCTGGATCACGGTTTGCGACCCGCGCCACCCCAAGTGGCAGTTTTACGCCCCCACCGCCCGCGTTCGCGTTGGCAAGAAAATGGCGGTGGTTAACGCTAACTTCCGCTTATTCCGTATCCCCTTGATCTGGATGCCATACGCGGATGCGCCGGCCGGAGCCAAGGTCCGCCAGTCCGGCTTGCTGGTGCCCGTCGCCGGAAATAGCACCAGCAAAGGCTTTGTCTTTGGCGATGAGTTTTATTGGGCCCCGGTGGACTGGATGGACACCACGTTGGGAGCCGAGTACCTAAGCAGCCGCGGCTCCGCCGAGCGCGCGCAGTTTCGCGCCGCACCCTGGCGCGACACCACCATCCGCTACGACTATTTCGGCGTAATCGACCGCCAGCACCAGGGCGGTCATCAGCAGCGCGTCTCGGTGCAGTCTCTACTGCCGCACGATTGGCGATTTGTCGCCGACGTCAACGAACTTTCCTCGCTTACCTTCCAACTGGCCTTCTCCCCCACCTATGGCGAGGCCATCAATTCCGATATCCGCAGCTCCATTTTTCTGACTCACAATTTCCGCGGCTTTAGTTTCAATCTTGCCTCTCTCAACGACCGAAGCTTCCTAAATACCAATCCACAGTTAAGCGTGGCATTGCGTAACGCCCCGCAAGTCCGGTTCGGCTCTGTCGAGCAGCAACCCTGGCGCCGTCTGCCCTTTTATTTTGGATTCGACGCCTTCGCCGGTGCCGTTAAGCGCAACGACCTTGGTTTCGTTCCCAGCCCCACATACCTGCCGATTGAGACTCCTGATTTTGTTTCGCGCATGGAGTTCGCGCCGCGCGTTACCCTTCCGTTTCATTTCGGACCTTGGCTTAACGCCACCACCACCGCCACCTTTCGCAGCACTTATTACGGAGACTCGCTCACTCCCGCGGGGACCGTCAGCACCCAGGCCTTGATGCGCAACGACGGCGAGTTTATGTTCGATCTGCGTCTCCCGGCCCTCGAGCGGTTCTTCGGCCCGACTCCATCCCCCAAAGCCAGGCACCGCAGGCGCTACAAGCACGCCATTGAACCGGAAATCGTCTATCGCAACGTCACCGGCATCGATAATTTTCAGCAATTCATCCGCTTCGACGCCGATGCCACCCGCACCGACACCAATGAAGTGGAGTACGGCGTTACTCAGCGCTTGTGGGTGAAATCGGACGACGATCAGCCCCAAGAGCTGCTTTCCTGGCGTCTGGTGCAGAAGCATTATTTCGATCCCACCTTTGGCGGCGCAATTCTCAACGGCCAGCGCAACGTCTTCGACGCCCTGGACTCGGTCTCGCCCTTTGCTTTCGCTCTGGGACCGCGCAACTCTTCCCCCATCGTCAGCGATTTCAAGATTACCCCTGGCGGACTCTTTGACACCGAGCACCTGCTCGAATACGATCCTCAACTTCATAAGATTACGGTCATCGGCACGCTGTTCAAGATCAAGCCTTATCGCGAATTCTTCGCTACCGTCGCCCATTTTCGCCTGCAAGCCGATCCCATCCTGCAGCCGCTTTCCAATCAAGTGCGCGTCCTCACCGGCTATGGCAGCGAAACGCGCCGCGGCTTCAATGTCACCACCGGCATCAGCTACGACATCACCAACAGCGCGCTGCAAAATCAACTGGTGCAGCTCAGCTACAACGGCAAGTGCTGCGGCCTCGCTTTGGAATACCGCCGTATCGCTCTCGGCCAGGTGCGCACCGACAATCAGTTCCGCGTGGCCTTCATCATCGCCAACATCGGCACCTTCGGAAATCTCCGCCACCAGGAAAAAATCTTTTAGACCGCCGGTCTTTCGCTGCGCTCCTCGACGTTCTCCCGTCTCTGCGTTAGCTTTTGACTCTCGCATTTCGATTGCTACTCGCCCGGCGGTTTGCTTGCGGTGCGCCCCGCTGTGTTAGATTCTTTTCCGTCTGCTGCCAATGACCGACACCGATCTATGCTTTGCCTCCATCGAGGAAGTGGGCCGCCTTTATCGCAGGCGCAAGCTCTCTCCGGTCGAACTGACCAAACTCATGCTCGCCAGAATCGAGCAACTGAATCCGAAACTAAACGCGTACATCACCGTCACCGGCGACCTGGCTCTCTCCCAATCCAGAAAAGCCGAAGCTGAACTCTTCGCCCCCCGTGGCCGCAAAGGTCATCGCGACCGCGGCCCGCTCCACGGCATCCCCATCGCGTTGAAAGACAACATTTACACCAGAGGAATCCGCACCACCGCCGGTTCCAAAATTCTGAAGGATTTCACACCGCCGGAGGATGCCGTGGTCTGGTCCAAGCTGCGAGAAGCCGGCGCTATTTTACTGGGCAAGACCAACCTCCACGAATTCGCCTACGGCGTCACCACCAACAATCCGCACTACGGTCCCACGCGCAATCCCTGGGATCTCGCGCGCATCCCCGGAGGTTCCAGCGGCGGTTCCGCGGCCGCCGTAGCCGCAGGACTCTGCTACGCCAGCATTGGCACCGACACTGGCGGCTCCATCCGCATCCCGGCCTCGCTGTGCGGCGTCTTCGGCCTCAAGCCGGGTGTCGGCCGGGTCTCCGCGGAAGGTGTCGTGCCGTTATCGCCGCATCTCGATTTCGTGGGCCCCCTCGCGCGTAGCGCCGCCGACGCGGCTCTTGTCTTTGGCCAAATTTCCGCACGTGGCAAGGGCGAATCGAAACGTTCTTCCGTACAAAAACTCTCAAAGCTCGCCGGAAAAATTCGTCTCGGAGTGCCAGAAGAATTTTTCCTGGATTTGCTCTCGGAAGATGTCGCTCTCGCGTTTCAAGATGCGACTCGTGCCCTGCAGGAGCAGGGCGCGCAGCTCAAACAAGTTTCTATTCCGCTGTTGCAGGCAACCGAGGACGCCGGGAACCAAATCGCCTGGGCCGAGGCGACCCATTATCACCAGCAAGCTGGCTGGTTCCCCGCCCATTCCGCGGATTACAGCGAGGATGTTCGCATGCGCCTCGAGATGGGGACCAAGGTTTCCGCCACTGCCTATTTGCAGGCCTTGGCATCGCGCGACGATTTCATACGGCAGTTCCACCTGGCTATGGCCAATTCCAAAGTCGACGCGCTCGTTGTTCCTACCACTCCCATAGCCGCCCCTTTGATCGGCGAAGAATCCACCCGCATTGGAAACTCTAACCATCCCACCCGCGCTTTGTTGCTGCGCTTGAATCGTCCCGCGAATCTAGCCGGTGTTCCCGCAGTCTCGCTTTCGTGCGGATTCAATTCCGCCGGCTTGCCTATCGGCCTCCAGTTAATCGGTGTTGGCAACAGCGAATCCCTGCTTCTCCGCATCGCCCAGGTTACACAGGCAATCTTGCCTGTGCTCCGACGGCCCAAATGGTAGTTAGGGTCACAACTCACTGACGGACTGAGGCGGCCTCTACGCTCTCTGCTTTTCCGCGATGACTCCCGGCCTCTCGCCGAATCAGCCACTTCCCGATCACATATCCCAACGTCCCCGTAACCACCCCTCCAAAAATATCCACCACATAGTGATACCGTCCCCACACCGTCGAAACGCACATGCACAGCACCAGCGGCAGCATCACCCAGAACAGCCAGCGGCGGTGCCGCCACGCGCCCCACAGCGCCGCGAACGATCCGGCCACATGTTCGGAGGGGAACGCCGCTCCCCGCACGCGCCCATAGTGCTCGATGAAATTGATCGCGGCCGTGAACGGTCCCCCGCGCAGCGGCTCCTGCCACCACCCCGCCATCGCAAACCACGGGCTTTCGATCGGAAAAAGAATCGCGATTACATACCCGATGGCATAAGCGATCCCGGAATAGGTCATCACTGACCAGTATCCGTGCCAGTCCTCCCGGTAATACAAAATCCCGCCCAGCACCAGCAGGTACACGAAGTACGTCATATACGCGAATTGCATGAACTCGTTGCGGCCCGGTGTCGCAAACTGCTCAAGCCAGATCGCCGGATGCACTCCGGTCAGCCACTGGTCCATCGCGATCAACTTGGCGTCCTGCCAACGCGGCGAAACCAAATGCACCAGCGCGCCCAACTCCTCAAAACAAAACAAAAAGAAAAGATGCGGATACCAGTGCCGGCAGAAATGCCAAAACCTCTGCGTCCAGCTGGGACAGCCATCTCTTTCCCTGAGTACTGCCGAGGCCGTTGTCCGCGCGTCGCCCGCCCCAAGCGACGCTGAAATCGGATCCCAGACATTCGCCTCCGTCCGGCAGAGCGCGATGATCGTAACCGCGACCAATGCTTGCACGCTAAGCAGCCGCAGCGGATGCCCCAGATTTGCCGCAAACGCCGCGATCAGCACGCTGGAAATGGCCAAATATCCCAGCGCTACCCATTCAAACGTTCCGTAAGGCGAGGCCTCTTGTGCCCTTTCTGCGCGCAGGTTTCCTGCTATCCCCGATTGGAAGTCCGCCTCGCTGAGCGTCGTAACTTGCGGCTCGCACCTCACGATAGGCCGCCACGCCGTCGCCAATTCGTTTCCGCGATACCCGCTACCCGATGTCTCGCTCATCCCGCTTTCTCCCACGCTCGTTCGCCGTGTCCACTTGCGCCCAATTCACTCGCGCTCCGTTCTGTAAGCATTTTTGGGTCGTGCCATCTCACGGTCGGCCAATCCTTGCGTCGCGCCAGCTCTTGCATCTCCGCTGAGGGATTCACAACGCAAGCCCGGCCCACCGCTTCCAGCATCCATCGATCGCTCAGGCCATCGCCATACGCATAGCACCGCGCCAGATCGAAACTCTTTTCCTTCGCCAATCGCCGAACGGCCCGGCCTTTCGCCTCGCCGAACATGGCGTCCCCGATGATCTGCCCCGTCCACCGCCCATCTTTCTCTTCCAAATGCGTAGCGCAGACCGCCACCGAAGTCGCAATGCCGCGCACGGCCAGCCGTACCACCAGCGCCAAAGCCATCTCCTGCGCCAGCGGCGCCAATGTTCCGCTCACCAAAACAATCGAGTGCCCCTTCCGGGCATGCCAAGCCACTTGATCCACCCCCTCCGGGAAAAGCCGCGGGACAGCCATTTTTGCTTGTCCCGAGCCTTGCCGAGGGGGCTGTCCACCTTTTCGAGCCCCTCTGCCGCTAGCGCACAATCCTCGCAAATACATCTTGTTCCCGTGACGTATCATCGCTATCCCGCGCGGCGCGAGCCACAGCGCTCGTGCCAGCCACAGAAAATAATTCCGCGCCGGAATTGCTCCCCGTTTTCGCAACTCCCCAAGAAATCGCCGCTCCAGCGACGGCAATGCAGTCAGCGTCCCATCCAAATCAAAGAACGCCGCAGTCGGTGACGTCGTCCCGCGCCAGTTCATGCGATTTTCCTCGCCACGCTCTTCCCGCCGCGCATCGCCACTCCCTCCGCGAAATATTTCCATCCTTCCAGCAGCACCGGTAAGCCTCGCACAAAGCAAAAGCCCGCCGTGGCCCACGTCAATACCTGTGCCCCCGCGCTAACCCATGCCTGAGCATCCGGCGCCAACCCTCCGATCAATGCCACCGGTCCTCGCGTCAGCGCCAGTTCCAATCCCAAATAGCAAAAG
>Ga0209166_10003288_pt1 | contig 11744 bp, 9 predicted proteins | sample Coa_R1_3_FD_187151 | JGI IMG/M metagenome (GOLD analysis project Ga0209166, IMG submission 187151) | Surface soil microbial communities from Centralia Pennsylvania, which are recovering from an underground coalmine fire - Coalmine... | ecosystem: Environmental > Terrestrial > Soil > Unclassified... | reverse complement strand
GTTTTACATAACGTGACAGATTGTTGTGCCTCTCTATCATTTCCATATCAACGTATTCAAACCCGGCTCCATAGGCATCCCCGATAGCAAGTTCTAGCAGCATAATGGCCTCCTCCTAAGCGGGAAAGGATGACTTTTCCTGTGAGAGCTGTTGCTCGCATTCTTAATTAGTGTCTATTATACACTAATTTAGTGTCAATTGTACACTATTACAGAAACGGAGTCAAGTCTTTTGGGCATAAGATTCAGAGCTTATGAAGAATGACCCTGGCTACCAGATGGGTTTGGCTGGAACGCGCTCCAGCACGCCAGCGCCGAACACATCATATAATTTGAGGTCGGGCATATGCACATAGCCGATATGACAGCCACAGGTGGCATTGGTGCAGGCTCGGGGGCGCAGAGCCTCCTCAAACCCTGGCTGATAGATATTGCCAAGGGGCGTTTTGATGAAGTGACAACGCCGCATAGTACCATCACCGTCAACTGAGATCACGCTCTGCCCACCATGGCAGGCGCGTCCAAAACTCGGATGATATTGATTATTGATGGGGAAAAGCGGATCGACTTCTGTAAAGCGCTGGATCTCCTCAGCACTGTAATACTCAGGCAATCGCTTATAGGCGTTGATCCACAGGTAGACATGAGATGGCAGAGCACGGCGCAGCGCATCAATCTCCTCAGCATGCTCTTTCAGGCCGACCACGCCAACGCTATAGGAAACCATACGCTGCTCAAGCTCCTGACACTTTGCCAGGAAACGCTCCCTCGTTGTCTCAGTGGGATGAAACGTTGCCCACAATGCTATTTTTTGTTTATCGCAGCGCTCCACCCAATCCAGGCGGCAGGACAGGTTGGTCTGGATCGCCACCTTCATCACACCAGGCAGATGTGAGAGATGCGCAAAGGCGTCCTGATAGCGTTTGCGCACCAGAGCCTCGCCCCAGGGGGTGAAGAGTATACCAATTCGGTCGTCCCCACGCGACGCGACCCAGGCTATAAAACGCTCAAGGGCCTGGCGGTCCCTTTCGTGCTCTTGACGAGTCTCAGTATGTTTGGCAAAGGGACAATACTCGCAGCCATAATTGCAACTTGACAGCGGCCCACGGTAGAGAATGGAGAGGTTCATCGCAGTGCATATCCTTTCACCAGGTCACGAACATGCATCGAATAAAGCCAGGGTCCGATGGTATCCGAGCGCTCGATCCCGGCGGACGTTAAGACTATGGTATCACCTGCACTGCTGGCCAATTCTAAGCGCAGCAATTCCAGCAATGCTGGCAAATCAGCGAAGGCATCACTCCCAAAACGCCGTTGATAGGCAGCACAATTCAGTCCGCCAGCCTCTAATAGAGACTTGATGATATAACGTCTGCGCTGCTCCTCACCGTCAAGCGCGATGCCATAACTGGCGACATCGAACTCTTTGGCAGGTGTCTCTAGATATCTGGACAGGATAGCGCGGACACCCTTTGCGCCAACCGCATACTCGCTCGCGTAATGATGTGTGCTGGTATAGGAGCGCGCACCACAACCCAGGCCCACCATCCCATCCTCCTGCACACAATAGACCGGGCCGGTTTCCTCTGGTGCGTGGGCAGCGCGGAACATGCGCATCGATACTTGAGTGTAACCAGCGGACAGCAATAGATCACGCCCCGCACGGTAGCACGCCAGGCGAAGATCCTCAGTCGATGAATGGCGAGCAGCACTGACACGATCCAGGCCGGTCAGAGGACGGATGTAGAGTGGATACAAATAGAGTTCTTCTGGCTCATAGCGCAGAGCCATATGCAGCGAGGTCAGCCAGCTCTCCACGGTCTGACCGGGCAGGCCATAGATGAGATCGATATTTAAGGTCGGAAACTGTGCTTCACGAATTGCCGCGAGCGCTTTCTCCACGTCAGCTGTTTTCTGCGAACGTCCCGCCGCATGCGCCTCCTCCTCAATAAAGCTCTGGACGCCGATACTCACACGATCCACACCGCGTGCACGAAGCAATTGCAATTTCTCCGGCTGGGCCGTTAGAGGGGAGGTCTCAACTGAGGTTGGCACCATGCCTGGAGCAATGCCAAAAAGTTGCTCGGCGATATCGAAGAGTCGGGCCAGGTCGGCGGTATCCAGGTACGTGGGAGTACCACCGCCGATTGCCATACGCGCAATCGCACACTCGCCTAAAGCTCTTCGGGCGCGCTCAGTCTGTCTTTGCAACGCCTCAAGATAACGAGAGGCAAACGAGGTCGCTGGATCAACGGTGGTAAATAAATTGCAGAAACCACAGCGCATTTCACAAAATGGGATATGCATGTAGAGGAAGAGAGCGTGACGATCCTCCCTGGCCCATAGCTCGTCCAACTGCAGAGGCTCAGGGAAGGCGCGATAGGCCATTTTGTGCGGGTAGGAATAGGTATAGGCAGCATAGGGCGTACCATCCAACATCTCTTCAAGCGATTGCATAGCTTAGCCTCCATTTTGCTGATCTAGCAGTAATTCAGTATAGGGGACGGTCCAGACGACCGGGTGCGCGATACGATGACCGGAATAGCCATCTTCGCCATAAGCCGTGCCGTGATCGGAGCAGATAATCGCCAGGAGTGGCGCTCGTCTTCGCAGGGTCGTGAAGAGTCGTAGCAACTGACCATCTACATACCTTAAAGCAGCCGCATGCGACTCAAGCGAATCCTGAGTAGAGCCGGGCAGATAAAAATAGTTTGGCTGGTGGAGCGCGGAAATATTGATGAAGAGGAAGACACGCTGTGTGGGAGGCAAGCGCTGTAATATCTTACAAGCCAGTTCGATCTGATGCTCGGTTGAATGAGGATCAGTCACGCCCAGTTTCCGCTCCCAATGGCTCTCTTTGAAAAGCGCGGGAAGCACACTACCGAGCGGGCTTTCCTTATTAAAGAAACCCACGCCACCAATGCAGATCGTATGATAGCCACTGGCCGCCAGCCCACTTACGATATCGGGGGCATCGAAAACAAAGGTGGTATCAGTTGTGGTTTCGCTACCCGGGAAACGAGCTGCGAAGAGCCGGGCATGCAGTCCTGGCGTCGCGGGAGTTGGGAAAAAGCCAGCGAAGAAGGCCTGGTGCGCGGCATAGGTGAAGCTGCCAGGGGAATGACGCGCCTCCCAACCCGTTGTGGGGAGCAACGAAGAGAGAAATGGCGTACGTCCCTGCTCCCACAACTGCTGCGCCACGTCATAACGCAGCGTATCCAGCGTGATAAAAAGAATATCATGTGTGCCAATTAGATGACGAACATTGATCATGCTACTCTTGCTTTCAGTGAGGAGACGATCTCCGCAGTATAGGTATCCTGGTCATGAGAGAGCACGCCAGGGAGCAGATCGCCAAAGGCATTCATCTCCAATAGCGCGTGCCGCTTAAAATCGGGAGTAAAAAGCAGATCTATCCCCATATAGAGGCTATCGAACAGGCTTGCGGCTCGCTCACAGTTTCGACGCGCTAATTCCCATTGCGCAGCCCCCCTTGCGGAGAGAACAGATGCCACTTCGCCTCTTTTATTGAGTAAATGGAGATTCGTCATAGGGCTATGGCTCAGGCGCGCAACAGTATGCCGCACTTTTTCCGCGATCACCACAACACGCACATCAAAAACCTGATTGGCATAGGTAGCCTTGGGAATCCACTGTTCGACATGGACGCGCTGCCGACAGAGTTCATCGATCAGAGCCGCGATCTGCCCCTGATCCTGGTAGGTACGAATATGGCGCGAGTTGTAGAGTTTCCACGCATTCCCGCTCTGGACCATTTCCACAGTCGTGATGGCTTGATGACGTGCTCCCTGGAAGCGATAGGCTACCACACCCGATGCGCTTGACCCGTGCGCTAGCTTGACAAAGACGCGCCACCAGCCACGTTCTTGCATAAGCGCCATTAACTCATTGTATGAACGCACCGGACCAATAGCGGGAGGCACCGCCACAACATGCTGGCTCAACAGAGCATGAGAGCGGCGCTTATCGAACATCAACATAATATCTGCGGGACGATTCATTACCTGGCTCAGGCCTATCTGCCGTTCGATCAGTTGAAGCACCATGCAATATCCCAGATACCATTGGCGCGAGGGCAGGATATGTCCTTTCTCAAAGACTAACTGCTCGATCTCGCGCCGCGTTATTCGCGTGTATACTTCCCCATCCGGGTCCTCCGCCTCTGCCCCCAGCGTCAGCAAGGCACGCTCAACCTCGAAGCTCTTGCCGGGCGATTCGATGCGCACAATGGATGCAGGAGTAATGAGATCCGTTAGTGATACCCGACCTGCGATGAGGTCCAGGTAACTGACGAAGCGGGCAGTAGGGAGTCCCAGGCTAGTCAATGCGGCCTGAAACAAGTCAATGCGGCGGTCGCCAGAGCTGCCAATGACGATGAAATCCGAATGTTCGCTACTCACCGACGGCAACATAGCGATATTCCTCATCATCATCATAAATAGTTGCGTAACTCCTATCATCTTCAAGCTCAACGCCCAGTTTCCTCAATTCCCGCAGTTGCTGAATCATCTCATCAGAGCAGTAATGGAAGTGAATATCCAACTTCTCCAGTTTGCGAACGGCGGGGCAGGCCAGCAGGGCAGCAGCACCCTCATCACCTAGTGTACCAAGCGAGAGATCAAGCACGCGAATACGCTCCAGAAGGGGGGATTGGGTAAGAGCTATTGCTATCGCATCGGAAAACTCGCTATCACGCAGACCCAGGTAGCGCAGGTTGGGGAACAACTCCCCAGAGAGCAGAGGCGCCAGATCTTCTAGCGTGGAAGTCGCGCCATAGTCCTGAGTGCCCAACCACAATTCAAGGTGCTCAAGCGCAGGCAGGTGCGAGCGTATTACCGTACGTACCACATCTGCTGACAAACCACCAGTCTCTACAACCAGTGATTTCAGGTGCTCAAGCTGCATCGTCCCAAGCGTGAGTCCGTTGCCGCCACGTACACCAAAATGCTCCAGAGCTGGATAGGCTTCGAAGAGCGGCGACATATCGCCCTGCTGAATCCATGAGATTTCATTTTCATCAGAAGCGATATCACCAAAAAAGAGCGCTTTCAGATGAGGAAGCCTTTCACGGGCTGCACAAATTGCCTCAATCACCTGGGGAACCTCCGCCAGACCACCAGATCCATCTCCCAGGTTCCACCATACACCGACCACCAGCCCGGTACTGGCACGAGATACAGAAGCATAGAGAAAAAGTGCAAACTTATCAACCCAGGTTATATCAGCTTGATCATCAAAGGTAAGACCTATCTTATAGATATGTGTGGCTGGATCAAACTGCTCTATAACATCTGTTGCAGGATCCCACCAGAGGACCCCTTTGCCAGCCCGCTCGGCGAAGGCTTCAATGCTCATAAATTTTTCCCTTTTTCTCTCTTATGTGCCAGTATCATCTCTCTGTATTCTTCTCATCCAGTAACTCTTCACGAAGATCTCCCGCTGACATCAGCAACTGCACAAACAGCCGGGAGGTCAGCGCTTCTTCATTATACGCACCAGCTTCACAGGGAGCGCAGGAGTAGCTAGATATTCCTGCTATTCTCTTCCTTTTGTCCCCCCATAAAATGGAAGCTTGCTCTTATGACGATCCCGGTGATACAGGATATCGCTCCCTAACACAATACTCTGGTCACTACATTGCCAGCACATCTATTAGTAATCTCTATTATTCATAAATAGCCAACCACTTATTTATGAGTCTAGTCCATTTGGGCTATGTATCAGCTTATATCTTTACACATCAATTTATGGATGGTATTATTCCACAAGTCCTGACTACACCAGAGCTAAAGAAGCCAGCACATTTATGTGCATAGTCGGATGGACCGCCAAAGGTGGTGGTTTTCTAGTAGGGACCGATTGATCGAGTCCGTTTGCAGGGTCGCTCCTTGAGGGGCCCCACGGTAGAGTCCGAGGGCTGCCCTAAAGGATCCCCTAACGGGGCCAGGTCCTCCCTTGCGGATTGATCGAGTCCTGGATACCCAAAGGAAGAGGAAAATTTGAAAGCATATCCATACAACCGTAGTTTCGACCAACAGTACTTCAGCAAGAGCGTCATCATCAAAGTCAGCGTCATTGTCGCGCTTGCCATGGTATTGCTAGCAGCCACGTTGAGTATGAATGTGTCGAAGGCCCAGGCCCACACAACCAGCGCGCAGACCAGCGCCACCCAGCTCAGCAAGAACCAGGCGGCACTCCCAGCGAGTTATATATCCATGATTTACCAGGTCTTTGGTCCAGTCTATGGTCCAGGGGCTGTCCATGTTGCCATGTGTGAGTCAAGCCTCAACCCTCAGGCCTGGAACCCGCAGCCCATTCTCGGCGGTCATGCCATGGGTCTATTCCAGGTTCTCTACCCAAGCACCTGGGTTACAACCGGAGAGGCTGGCAGCAGCCCTTACAATGCTGCCGCTAATATTCAGGCCGCTCACCAGATCTTCTTGAGAGATGGATATAGCTGGCGCGAGTGGGTCTGTCAACCCTAGTATATAGACAAAACTCAATACATTTTCGCTAGCAAGAGCATGGGCAGTTATGTTGCCCATGCTCTTGCTGATTCTATCTTCTGTTGGGAGGGTCACTCCCTTGAAAGGATCTGTAGGTTTGCGTCTCTATAGAGCGGCGGTGTACGTCCTGGAATGAGTTCAGGTGGTACAATTGTAGTCTTGAAAAGGTGCTTCGCGTCACAAAAAAAAGAAAAGATGCCAATAGAATAGGGGGCGCTTTCCATGATTACTCGTTTCGACCATACAGTTATTGCTGTGCGTGATCTTGATACGGCGATGAGCAGCTATCAGAAGTTGGGCTTTGCGGTAAGCCAGGGTGGTCAGCATCCCGGGATGGGCACACGTAACGCGCTGATCCGCTTCGGACTGGACTACATTGAACTACTCACGGTTGATGATCCAAATCAGGCGATCGCGGCCAGGCTGGCGGGTCGTGCGCTGGTAGACTTCCTGCAGCAACGCAATGGCGGCCCGCTCGGCTATGCACTGGCTAGCGATGGCCTTGAGCAGGAGGCTGAGCGCCTGAGTCATACCAATCTCACCATAGGAGCGCCATTTCCCATGCAACGTATGCGCCCGGACGGTCATCTACTGGCCTGGCGCCTGCTGATCCCCAACCAGGTAGCCTGGCGTCGACCCTGGCCCTTCCTCATCCAATGGGATACCCCGGATGAGCAGCGCCTCGCCTGGGAGATGAGCGGCGCCCATCCTAATGGGACCGTTGGTTGGAGTGGGATAGCCGTGGCAGTACGTGATCTGGAATATACGACGGATCTCTACCGCCATCTCCTCAAGCAGGAGCCGGGTCCCGCGGACGAGGCAGAGCACCTGGCGGCGCGACGTGTGCGCTTCCAGATTGGCGCCTCCAGCATCGAACTGCTGCAGCCAGCCAAAGATGGCCCGGTGCAACAGATGCTTGAAGAGATGGGGGAGGGTCCATTTGAAATTACGCTGGCCGTCAGCAACCTGGAACAGAGTCGCGCCTATCTGGCACAGACAGGCATTGGCGCTGAGCCATATCCTACAGATAGCCAGGAGAGTCCGAGGCTGCTGCTCGATCCGCAACAGGCATTGGGAGTGAGGCTGGTCCTCGCGCAGGCTGCTAAATAAAAATTGATGTAGGAGCATCGCGACCCGATGGATATTGCTGAGTTATGTTCCAGTGGAACATCCTAAGGAATTGTTGAGTTATGTTCCAGTGGAACATCCTTTTTTATCACAGAGCGGTGTTCCAGTGAAACATCCTTTTTTATCACAGAGCGGTGTTCCAGTGAAACACCGCCTGGTATTGTTGAGTTATGTTCCAGTGGAACATAACTCAACAATACCAGGCTAGGCGAATTCTACATAATGGAGGATCACTTTGGGGGCCAGGTAGATACGATCATCGTGGTCCAGGAAATGCAGGCTGACGCGGTTCCCCTGGAAGACCAGCCCATTCAAACTTTCAGCATCTTCAATCTGCCAGGCCCCATTTTTGAGACTGATGGTCGCGTGGTAGCGCGAGACACGCTGTGATGGCACAACGATATCCATATCGGAATGGCGACCCACTCTGAGCACAGGCTTATTCGCATTCAGTTCGTAGTCCTTGACAATTTTTCCATCCGCCTCGATCAATATGCGAGCACTTCTCACCTGCCGACGTGGTCGCCCATCGTTTCTTCTCTGCAAGTTATTGTTGGGATCATTGGGAGCCAGCGGCGTGCTGGGATTAAAGAAGCCGTTAGGTTGTTGTGAGGGGGCGCCGGGAGCGAAGGGGCCAGTGGGCCTTAGAGGAGGGCTAGAGACAGCAGGCCCGAGTCCCTGTGCCTGACGAGCCTGATTGATCATCTGCACCATCTCGGCCTTTGGCACGATCATCGACTTACCAGCGTAATCCACATTATAGCGATTCTGCTCTTTCAGCAGGCCAGCGAAAATGCCATTGCGGCGCTTCAAGTCCTGATACGAGCCCTGCTCGGCGATAAGACCATCCTTGAGCACAATGATCTCATCAACATTACCCAGCGTACTGAGGCGATGCGAGATCATCAGCACGGTCCGACCTTCGACCAGCGTATCCAGGGCGCGCAGCACCTCCGCCTCCGCTTCTACATCCAGAGAGGCCGTCGGCTCATCCAGCATCAGGATAGGCGCGTTCGTTAGAATAGCACGAGCGATAGCCAGGCGCTGGCGCTGGCCACCGGAGAAGTTCTTGCCCTGCTCTCGTACTCTCGTACTGTAGCCATCGGGCATTTTCAGGATGGTCTCGTGAATTTGCGCCTGTTGGGCCGCGCTGACAATCTCTTCCATTGTGGCCGAGGGGCGCCCTATCTTGATATTATCCAGAATGGTACCCTCAAACAGAACCGATTCCTGTAACACCTGACTGACATTTTGACGCAGCACAGAGAGCGGATACCGGCGATTATCGATGCCATCAATCAGGACGGCCCCCTGCTGAATTTCATAGAAGCGTGGGATCAGCTTGACCAGCGTCGTCTTGCCGCCGCCAGAGAGTCCAACCAGCGCCACCTTCTTGCCAGCAGCAATATGCAGATTGATCCCTTTCAGAATTGGACGCTCCGGGATATAGCCAAAGATCACATTCTCGAAACGAATATCCCCTTTGAGTTGATTTGATCCTGTATAGGGAGTGGTGGGCTCAAGCACCTCCGGAGCCTGATCGAGCACCTCCTGGATACGTTCGGCGCCCGCTGCCGCACTATTGGCAACATTGGTCAACTTGGAGAGGTCGCGCATGGGTTGATACAACTGCTTGAGGTAGGCCAGGAAGAGCGTCAAGGTACCAATGGTTACCGGAGTCGAGGGAACGATATTGAGAATGGGAAACCTGCCGGTGAAAATCGCGAAGCCACCCATACCCAGAATAAAGGCGGTACCAGCGCCGGTGAGAATAGAGACAATCGGCGTGAACTGCGCTTGCAACGCACCAGCTCTCATCCCGGCCTCTTCATTTTTCCCCACATACTTATTAAAGCGCATGGCCTCACGATCCTCAAGCGAGAAGGCTTTGAGCACCGTAATCGCGCCCACATCCTCGACAGCCACATCCGCCACCTGCCCGGCCGCTTTGGAGGCCACCTTCGCCGCCGCCTTGATACTCTTTGTATAGGTAAAAATCATTACAAAGAGCGCGGGGAGCACAACGACCGAGATCAATGTCAGTTGCACCTGGCTGAGAAACATGAAGATGGCAACCATGACAAATGTAAAGACGCTCCCCAGCACATCTACCAGTCCATCCGTCACCACCTTTTCAATATTGGTAATATCACCAGTAATGCGTTGCGTGAGGTCGCCTTTTTTCTGTTTACCAAACCAATCTAACGAGAGGCGCTGCAGGTGATCGAAGAGCTTTCTACGCAACCGTGCCGTCAGACGTTGTCCAATCCTGGTCGAGATATACAATTGTGCGTAGGTCAAAACCGCGCTCAATACGCTTAGCACCACCAACAAGATGGCTGAGAACAGCACAACAGCCCCTGGGGTATGAGGGCTCCTCCCAGGTTCCATCAAGTTCAGCAAGGCAGCAAAAGGCCCTCCCGGATCTAGCCCCTGACCTCCATTGGTAGTAACTAGCTTATCCGCGATAAACTTGAGAGGAAAGGGAAGCAAGGTTTCAGCATTGACCTGTAAGATGGTCGCGATAAAGGCTATCACAATCATCAGGTAGTAGCCTTTTAAGTTGCGCAATAAAAAGCGGATGAGAAACATAGCAAACGCTCCTTGCGGATCACGATGAAAGGATAGGAAAGGTGGTGCCAAGTTACCATAATAACATTAAAAAGAGATGAGAAACCTCAACGGTTCAACAACACAGGATGCCGATAAGAACAGGTAGTATCTGAGAATTACAGCTTCTGCGATATAAATAAAACGTATAGATACGCTAAAATTGGGGGATGGTAGTATATATTCCTATCCAGATAGCATGGTGGTCCTGGCCAGGACCACCATGCTATCTGGATAGGAATATATACTACTGCGTCTTATTTCTTGCCAGGCGGCTCTGTAGGAGGACAACCACAAGCAGGAAAGCGCCGCGAATAACCGATTGCCAGTAAGGGGTCAGGCTAATGAAGCCGTGGCCATTCTCGAAATTCAAAATATTGAAGAGCAACCCCAGCAACAATACACCAACCAGAGTAGCGCCTACCGAACCCATGCCGCCGGTTAATAATGTGCCACCCACTACCACCGAGGCAATCGCCGATAACTCCCAGCCCAGACCTTCGTTAGGCGCGCCTGTGAATGTCTGCGCGGCCAGCAGGACTCCGGCCAGGCCCGCCAACGCGCCACTCATCATATAGACCGCCAGCTTAATGCGCTCGACTGATAAGCCCAGCAAACGGGCAGCCTCTTCGTTGCCACCCACCGCCAGCACATGGCGGCCAAAACGGGTAAAATTGAGCAGCAATGAACCAAGGATATAGGCTATCACCAGGATATACACGGAAAAAGGGAGCCCAAACAGATTGCCAAGGCTGATAGAGGTAAAATCGCCCGATGTATCTACGCTCACCGTAGCATTTCTGGCCAGTACCAGAGCCAGCCCGCGCGAGGCGAGCAACATAGCCAGTGTCGTAATGAAGGGGGGTATCCTCAGCCAGGCGATTGCCCAACCATTGAAGAGCCCAATCATCAGACCCGTCAGAATGGCAGCTGCGATGGCTGCCCACAAACCAAAGGGACTCACCAGAGCCGCCACAACACTGGTCAGAGCAGCGACCGCGCCAACCGAGAGGTCAATACCTCCTGTCATGATCACAAAGGTCATCCCTAATGCAATCAAACCAAAGGTCGTATTATACGCCAGTACCGTACCAATATTATAGGGAGACATAAAGCCATCGTAGCGAACCCAACCAAAGAGGACCAGCACCACAAGCGCGATCAGTGCCCCCTGGCGCTGCAAAATGATCTTGCTACGGGTCCATCCCTTCACCAACCAGCCACTCCGATCGGATGGCGTTGTAGAAATATCTGCCATAACCACTCCAGAATCTGCATACCAGAACGCATTTAACCGCAACCTACGCCTTGCGCTGGCGCTGTAGATAGACGGCCAGCAAAATAATAGCGGCATTAATCATTTGCGCCACCGCGAAAGGCACATTATTCGCCAGGAGCGTGGTACGAATAAGTTGAATAATCAAGGCGCCAATCAGCGTCCCCGTGACAGTTGCCTGCCCCCCGGTCAGGGCGGTACCG
>Ga0209166_10003287_pt1 | contig 11745 bp, 13 predicted proteins | sample Coa_R1_3_FD_187151 | JGI IMG/M metagenome (GOLD analysis project Ga0209166, IMG submission 187151) | Surface soil microbial communities from Centralia Pennsylvania, which are recovering from an underground coalmine fire - Coalmine... | ecosystem: Environmental > Terrestrial > Soil >... | reverse complement strand
CGTCACCATCGCCTTGAACCTCCCGGGGCCGGTCGCGGCCGCCCGGCTCCGTGAGCTCGGAGCGACCGTGACGAAGGTCGAGCCGCCGGGCGGCGACCCGCTGGAGGCGTCGGCGCCGGCGTGGTACGCGGAGCTCACCGCAGGCCAGACGATCGCGCGTCTCGACCTGAAGCAGGCGGCCCACCGGGAGGAGCTCGACGGTCTGCTCGAGCTGGCAGACGTGTTCCTGACAGCACAGCGTCCGGCTGCGCTGGAGCGGCTCGGCCTCGGCTGGGACGCGCTCCACGAGCGGTTTCCGCGGCTTTCGGACGTTGCGATCGTCGGGCGCCGCTCGCCGGAGGCCCACAGGCCCGGCCACGACCTGAACTACGTCGCCTCGCGCGGCCTCGTCTCCCCGCCGGAGCTCCCGCGCACGCTGCTCGCCGACCTGGGCGGCGCCGAGGCGGCAGTCAGCGCCGCCCTCGCAGCAGTCGTCAACCGGGAGCGCACCGGCGAGGGGACCTACGTCGAGGTGTCGCTGACCGACGCGGCCGACCGCTTCGCCGCGCCGCTCCGCCACGGCCTCACGCGGCCGGGCGGGCCGCTCGCGGGCGGCTACGCGGGCTACGGGCTCTACGAGACGAGCGACGGATGGGTCTCGGTCGCGACCCTCGAGCCCCATTTCCACAGCTGCCTCTGCGACGAGCTCGGCCTGGCGGAGCTCTCGCACGAGGCGCTCGCCGACGCGTTCCGCTCGCAGACGGCCGAAGAGTGGGAGCAGTGGGCGGCCGACCGCGACCTCCCGATCGAGAAGGTGCTCCTCTGAGCGCGTTCTCGAAGACGCTCGAGATCCGCTGGCGCGACGTCGACGCCCTGGGTCACGTGAACAACGCGGTCTACCTGACCTACCTCGAGGAGCTGCTCACCTCCTGGCTGCGACCCGCAATCGGCGACGACTGGGTGAACGCGCGGGTCGAGCTCGACTTCCGGCGGGAGCTCCGCCTCGCAGACGGCCAAGTGATTGCCAGGGGAGAGCTGTTGCGGGTCGGAAGCTCGAGCCTCACGGTGAAAGTGGCCTTCGAGCGCCCCGACGGCGAGGTCGCGGCCGAAGGAGAAGCCGTGATCGTCGCCTGGGATCCCGCCGGCCGCCGCAGCCGGCCGCTCACGCGGGCCGAGATCGAACAGCTCCAGGCCTAGGGACTTCGACCGAAACGCTAGGGGTGGTAGGAGACCTTCAGCGTGCTGGTATCGCAGTTGCGGCCCGCGCCTAGCCGACATGGCACGCTGGGAGGACGGGTCTGGAAACAGGGCTTATTCCACAGTTGTTGAGAACTTTTGTGGACGCCGTGGAATTGACGCGGAACCTTTCGCGATTTTCAGGCTTTTCGTCCACCGCTCTAGGCGGCAGCGATCAGCCCGTTGTCTCGGCCATCGAGCGTGGTATTCGGCCCTTCGAGAAGCTGATCAGCCCCGACGGAAGCATCCAGGGCATGGCCTTGAGCGAGTACAGGCCCGCCTGCACGGCGGGATCGGCCTGCTTCAGCTCGAGCGCCCGCTGCGGGTCGACATCGAGAATCGAGAGGCCCGCATACTCCTCGTCCCGGAGCGGGCCCGCGGCGAGGAGATGGCCGGCGTCCGCGAGATCGGCCAGATGGCTCAGATGCGCGTCCTGAAGCGCGGCGGCCCGCTCCTCGCTGAGCTCGGGCGCGTCCGGGCGGCGGATGAGCAGCGTGATCGTGTACCGGTCGAAGTCCAAGCTTTGCCCCCTTTCGCGCGTCGTGGAGCGGGGCCGGAGCTCCCGCTCCACGACGGTTGATCTACCGGGAGACCAGCGGCTCGCCGGTCTCGAGCAGCGTCTTCAGGCCGCTCAGGATGTACGTCCAGCCGCCGGACACGCTTGCCGCCGTCAGCGGCGATGCCTCGAGCTGGTCGTGGACGACGGTCAGCTTGGTCGTTCCGTCCTCCTGGGGTTCGATCTCCCAGGTGACGCGGCTCGGCGGCTCGGCGGAGGCCCCCTCGTCGTACAGCGTCCGCCACGTGTGGCGGAGGAGCCGCGGCGGGTCGCACTCGAGGACCTCGCCCTCGGCGAGCCGCTGGCTGCGGTCCTCGGAGAGGCTGAGATACGGCGAGCCGACTTCGAAGGTCGAGTCGACCGCGGTGCCGTAGAAGTACTTCGTCGTGAACTCCGGCTTCGTGATCGCCTCCCACACCTGCTCCGGCGTGGCCCGGATGAACACGGCGCTGACCTGGTCGGTCTGCGTTGCAACTGCGCTCATGCGCTTTCCTCCAGTCGAGTCTTGAGCTCCGCCAGCGCTGACACGCGGTGCTCCGTGTACTTGTCGATCCAGCGGTCGTGGATCAGCCGGATCGGGACCGGGTTGAGGAAGTGATGCTTCTCCCGGCCGGATCTACGCGTAGTGACGAGACCGGCGTCCTCGAGCACCCGCAGGTGCTTCATCACGCCGAAGCGGGTCATCTCCAGATCCGCCTCGAGCTCGCCGAGCGTGCGGCCGTCGCGCTCGAACAGCCGATCGAGCAGGTGCCGCCGAGTCGGATCGGCGAGTGCCTTGAACACACGGTCGTCGTCGTCCATGGCTCAGAACCATACGTGACTAAATAGTCACATGTCAAGCCGCCGCCTACGGGTTGCACACCACAAAGAAAAAGCCCCGCCTGAGCGGGGCTTTCGAGGTAGACCTCTTTGAGTCCCTTTCACACGTTGCCTTCAGCAGTCAACTCGACCGCCTGACGGCACGGGACTGGCAGGCCGTGCCTCCATCTTCCAGGAAACGCCTGCAAAAGACAAGAACTAGCTGTCGCTTCGCTGAAGTCGGCGATGCAGTTGTGCAGGTTCTACGCGAGGCAGGCGGCGAGCTACAAATGTACGAGGTCCACTTGGCAGTCGAGGAGCTGCTGGGCGAGCCGGTATCACGCTCGAGCGTCAAGAACTACCTGGCCTGCGGTGCAGACCGCCGGAAGACGAGGTTGTTCGAGCGGGTCAGTCGAGGGCGGTATCGGCTTCGCGCGTGATCTTCTGAGGCCTTGGGATAAGGTCGACTTCGTGAGAAAATTGGCCTAATACTAAAGATCGGGTTGGGGGAGGTTGCACCCGCACGATGGTTATTTCGCCAGCCATCCATCTTGGCCAGGCTCCGGATCCGGCAGTTCTTGACTCGCTGGCTGACTTTATCTGCGGCGATGATACGAGCCGCTTTCCGGTCTATCGGAGTTCGAGTTTCCTAACTCGATTTTTTCAATCGATTGATATCGATGCAGTTCACGACGGCTCAACCCGTAAGTGGTGGGTGCTTGAAGTCCTGAAGCAACTCGCACCAAGTCAGGTTGAAAAGGTGATTCTCCGTTTGGTGGACCTCCGTGAGTACAAGGGAGATAAAGAGTCTCTCGGGATGGCAGTTCGGACGATGAATGACATTCTCGTCATGGAAGGCCTCAGCGTCGGATTCAGCGGAACCACCCCGGAATTGAGACGTGCCGACCCAATCGAGTTTGATGCAGCTGAGCTTGTGAAGGTTCCACCCGTGGCTGAGGAAGCAGATTTCCTCGAAAAGCAATTCAGTGATGACATTCGGATTGATCAGCTTGGCCTGGATCCCGTCATCACCAAGTTCCTTCAACAGAGAGTCGACGAGATTCAGGCATGTCCGAAGAGTAAGGTTCCGTTAGGGACGATTATTCTCCTTGGCAGTACGCTCGAAGGTCTGTTGCTCGCCATGGCAGCTAAACACCCCAAGATCTTCATATCTTCGGTAGCTGCACCGAGAGACTCCCGCGGAAAGACCAACAAGCTCCAAGATTGGACGCTCAGCGAGCTCATAAACGTTGCACGGGACGTCCGATTAATTGACCTAGACGTGGCAAAGTTCAGCCATGTGTTGCGTGATTTCCGAAACTACATCCATCCGTATCAACAGATGTCCGAGTCGTTCAGTCCTGATCAGCACACGGTCGATATTTGTTGGCAGGTCTTCAAAGCGGCTTACAGCCAGATGAAAGACAACGAGCCTCAGCTCTGACAGGACCTATCGTCTTTGACGCGGGAGCTCGCTCTTGCCTGATGCTCAGCCAGCATCAACAATGCAGACGCCAGTTTGTCGACATCGATTTGCGGGCGTACGACGGCCCGCACCTGAATTCGGCGTCCAGTGCGGGGATCGGTGTGGACGGTCGGAGTTGCTGAGGCCGGCGCGGCGCCGATCAGGATCTTGAAGGCCTTGCTGGCTCGGTGCGGCAGAGCTGGCCGCTCGTGGCTGATCCGCCGGCGGCGCTCGAGCAGCTCAGGCTTGGTGAGTTCTTCGGTCGGCCGGTAGTAGTCGTGGACGTCCCACTGCTGGGTGGGCGTGAGCAGGGCGAAGCGGGCCTGGTGCTTGTGCCACAGCTGCCGCAGTAGCTGATGGCGTTTGATGTATTGATCGTTGGTGAGTCGTGGCATCGGTACATGTTTCTCCTTAAAGAACTAGCCTGACATGGTGTACCGATGGGTCCAAGCAGGATGGCTTTCACACCCCTGTAGCCGTAGTTGCAGAACATGAGCTGCGGCGGTGTCAAATCAAAAAGGCGTACCGATCGGAACGCCTTGACCTCTGATAGATTGTCACAAATGTTACTACTTGATAGGCCTCTTTGAGTCGCTTCCACACGCTGGGTTCAGTGGGCGGCTCGAGCGTCTGTCGGCTCGGGACTGGCAGGCCGTAGCTCCATCTTCTGGAAAATCCCTGCAGAAGTCGCCCAGCAAGCGGGACTTCGGTGAGGTTGGCGACGCGGTCGTTCGCGTGCTTGCGGAAGCCAGGCTCTGAGCTACGGGTGACCGATGTCCACGCAGCGGTTGAGGAATTGCTGGGCGAGCCGGTGTCGCGCTCGTCGGTGAAGAACTACTTGGCCGCTGGCGCAGACCACCGCAAGACCCGCCTGTTCGAGCGAGTCAGCCGCGGGCGCTATCGGCTCCTCTGAGCGCCGCCGCCCTTGGGGCGGCCGTCCCACGTCCGGACCCGCTGCAAGATTCGTGAACGGCCGCGGTCTTTACTCGCAGCAGGGATTCGAGGAGGCCCTTTGCCCGACGACCCAGCAGCGATCAGCAGCCACGACGCGCGTCGGCGTGGACTCAAGTGCGCGCTCTGCGGGCATGACGTCGGCCTCGAGCAAGCGAAAAGTCGGTACGGCGTCCCGATCATCCGTTGTCGAGACGCGATCGCCTGCGAGCGTCGCTTACACGAGGCGGAGCGCAAGTAAGGGCTGTGGCCTGACCCCGTTTTTCGGTCCGCTCGGTCTGGCCCCAGTACTCCGCCAACCTGCTCAGCCCGGCTCAGTGACGCTCGCCCCGAGTGCGGGTCCTCGAGCCGCGCAGACGTGGCCGAGCGACCGCTCCTACAGCGAATCCACAACCCGCACAACAAGCTCTGTGACGCGCCCGCGCCGAAGGGCGCTGGCGACTCCTAAGCGGCCAGAGGCTCGACAACCAGTCCTGAGTCGTCGTTTCGAAGCGAGTTCTCTTCCGCCGGCAGGCTCGGCCTGCAGGTTCTCGTGCCCCCGGTCTTGGCGTGAAAAGACCCCCGCTGTGGGGGGTCTTTTCCGGCGCTGGCGTGCCGTTATTTCCTGCTCGTAGGGGTCGGCTGGTACGCGCGTTGGATGATGGGCATGTGCCTCTTGCGTCGCTGTGTTCTATGACCAGGTGTTGCCGAGGCAGCTGGTGTCGGAGCAACTGTCTGATCCCTGGCTTTTGATCGGGTCGATGTAGAGGTCGTCGATTTGCCAGTTGCCGCCTGTGGCTTGGAAGGTGAGACTGATCTGAGTCTGGCCTTGGCCGCCGACGGTGGCGGCGATGTTGTTGAGGAACAGCAGCCGCGGGCTGAGCGACCAGCTGTTGCCGCCGGTGAGGGTGCTGACGAGTGCGGTTTGGGGGTTGCCGCTGCGGTCTGTGTAGTTGACGAACACTTCCAATGTCGATGCGGGGCCGCCGTTGTTGAGGCTGAACAAGCGGAGGTCAGGCGTGAAGATGGAGACGCAGATTCCCGGTGTAGTCGCTGCTGAGCCGTCTGCTAGCGACAGCGACTGGCTGTCGGTGGGCTGGCCAACCTGGTAGCTCTCGTTCCCGCTGACGACTGCCGCTTGGCCGCTCGTCGACCAGCCGGCCAGCGGCGAGGGTCCTTCGAAAGAGCCGCCCGGGACGAGGAAGTAGCTGCCCTGGTCGTTCCAGGGCAGGAACGGTTGCGCCGTCGCCTGCGGCACGGCGCACGAGGAGCTCGCGTTCCCGGCTGCCCCGGCGGCCGCCGCTGACGAACCCAAAAGCGTCAGAGCAGCGAGTGCCACCACGAACGGTCGCGAACGGGCGAGTCCCCGGTCAAGCATCCGATGAACGCGTGATCTGTACATGCATCTCACCGTGAGACAAAAACTGCACCGGCGCATTCCCCCACGCGAGTGAACGTCCTCCCTCAAAAGAGGAAACCCGAGCCCCCCGCGGGTGCTGTAGGGAAGAAACACTATTCGCCGGTACGCCACGTTTTCGCGTCGTTGCCGTCTTGTTTAGGCTCTCTTGGGGCGTGAGTTGATTCTGTGCCGGTTCGCCGCCGAGGAACTGGCTGCTACGTTCGGTTTGGCGTCGATCTGGGCGACAAGCAGCAGAGCAGGCTGAAAGAGCCAGAGCCTGATAGAACGCGAGCACGCCGAGAGGGCGAGTCAGGAATCACTCCGAGGACACTCCCGACTCGGTGGCCCGTTCACGATGGACCGCTCCGTCTCCGGTGATGACAGTAGGTGATGACAGTAGTTGAGCCGGTTCGGTGTTCCATCGTGTCTGGCAGCATCTGTCTTGCCGTGGCGATTGATCCTCTTGTTCAGCTCGTCAACGAACGACTCGACAGCTTGGTTGAGGTTCTGTCTCGGCCGCGACGGAAGAGACCGCGCGATCCCGAGGTGCGCTCGCTGCTGGCAACGATCTATACCCAGCTATCGATGGCACGCGACAGTGTTCTCGAGATCGAGGCGGCACGGCAGCGTCTCCGGCAGGCGTTGGCCGAGGCCGATCCCAAGAAGCTTGGACTCGACGCCGCTCTCCAGCTGAACGCCCGTCTCAGAGAGCTGTTGATCGAGTTCGGTGACGATCCTTACCTGCTCTCCTGTTACGAGGAAGAGGTCGCCTTCGGGAAGCGCCCAAACGAGCCCGTCGGTTCAATCAGTTGGCACTCCCTCTACGCCGACAAGGCACCAGCCGCCGTCAACGTCCAACTGCAAGGCGCTGATCCCATCCCCAACCAACGGACAGCGCTACGAAACCGCCTGCTCGCTCTCCACAGAGCCAGGTGGCACTTCTACGGGCTCGACCGAGGGCGGGCAAGCGTCAAAGGCCGCTACATGGCCTACCTCGCCGGTCTGCTTCTCCTCCTCGGCATCGGTCTCTGCGCCGGAATCATCATCTCCGACAAGCACCACATCTGGCCGCAAGTCCTCTTCGTCGCCTTCGCCGGAGCCATCGGCTCCAGCATCAGCGGCGCATTCAAACTCAGAGACCAAATCACGACAATTGGCCAGCTACGCGCCTTCGCGCCAGCGTTGCTCGCTCAACCGCTCATAGGCGCCGTTGCCGGACTGACCTGACCCCCTGAAACTGGTCCAGCCGGTGTGGCCCCTGTTTCGTGGACTCGGTGTGTGAGAGTCAGGCGGCTTGTTGGGTGTGGTTGTTGACTGTTTCAAATTCGATTGGTGTCAGCATCCCGAGCGCGCTGTGGCGGCGGTTGCGGTTGTGGAAGATCTCGAGGTAGTCGAAGAGGGCGGTGCTGAGCTCGATCCGGGTCTTCCACTTCTTGCGGTCGAGCAGCTCGGTCTGGAGGCGGGCCCAGAACGATTCGATGAGGGCGTTGTCGTAGGCGTCGCCGACAGTGCCCATCGATGGCACGAGGCCTGCTTGGCGGACGCGTTCGCTGAACGCCCAGGAGGTGAACTGCGAGCCGTGGTCGCAGTGGATCACCGTCCCTGGCGGCGGGTTGCGGTTACCGACCGCCATTGCGAGCGCGTTGGTGACCAGCGAGGTCGCTTGGTGGCTGTCGATCGACCAGCCGACGATCCGCCGTGAATGGGCGTCGAGCACAACGCAGCAGTAGACCCGCCCCTCCCTTGTTGGGTGCTCCGTGATGTCGGTCAGCCAGAGCTGATTCGGAGCGCTGCGGTTGAAGTCGCGGCAGACGAGATCCTCCGCGGTAGCGACGTTGACGAAGCTCTTGCGCTGCTTTCGGGCCGGAACGCCCTTGAGCCGCCCCTCAGCCATCAGCTTGTGGACGAGCTTCCTGGAGACGACAATCTGCCGGCCCAGCCGCAGCTCCGTCGACGACGGCGTCCGCCGCCGCCAGCTGAAGTACCCGGACGCTGCGATGTCGAGGATTCGGCAGCAGCGCTTGATCTCGAAGCCCTGCCCGGCCAGGGATGCAATCACCGGGTATTTGCTTTTGGGCGCACCTCCCCGGCCGTGAACAGCGCTGATGCCCTCTTGGTGATCTCGAGCTCGGTCTCCAGCTCCCGGATCCGCCGCCGCGCCTGGGCAAGCTCGGACCGCTCCACACTCGACAGACCAGGACGCTCACCCCGGTCGATCCGATCCTGCGCCCGCCAGCGGTACACCGTCGCCTCACTCACCCCGATCTCGGCAGCCACCACCGCCACCGAACGGCCCGACCGAACCAGCTCAACCACCCGCCGACGGAACTCCGGCGCATACGACCTGGCCATCCCACGATCCCCTTTCCTCAGGCCTGATTCTCATCAACCAAGACTAGAAAACGGGGACCAGACCGGCTGGACCGAATTCAGGGTGTCAGTAGAGGAACGAAAAGCTCGCAGTTTGCCCTCTTCCATCGATCTTCGCTTGACCTGATATCCGTATCTGAAATCTTGGCGGCGTTGTTTGTTTCTATTTGAGCCGGAAGTCGCTTCTTGCGGCCGCGGCGTCCGGGCATTAAAAAGGGAGTGATCGTGCGTCCCGTAGGTGGGTCCGCTGTCTCGTGCCCGCTTTGTGCCTGGTTGGCTGCGATCGCTACCGTCAAACAGGCCGGTCGTCCAGGCAGAAGAAACCTGAAGCAAGCTGCCCTTGTGCCAGCTTTGCGGGCGTTGTAGGGTCGCGTAGCCGTCTGTCGTAGCGAACCGAAAGGCGTCCGTCAGATGAGAGTGCTGGCGCAATTACGGTTGCGCTGGGAGTCGTGCCGTCACGTCCAATCTGTGGTTGGTCACGTGCACGCCAAAAACGCACGCCTCACGTCGGTCGCCGCAGGCCAAGCGAAGGAGCGGAGTCGGCGGCCCCGGGCACCCCCGGGTGCGCAGCTCTGCACATCTTCGCGCCAGGTGGATCCGCCCAGGGTTTGCATCAGTTTCCGACCTGCAAAGGAGTGAAGCAATGAAGGTGAAACTCTTGCTCGCGGCGGGTCTCGTTGCTTTAGCAGGCTCTGTTGCTGTCTTTAGCGGTGGGACTCATCGGGCGAGCGCTGCTCCGAATCCCGCGGTCGCTCCCTATCTGCCATATGAGCAAGCTTTGGCCGCGCGCTACAAGGGCGCCGAGCAGACTCAATGGTGGATCAGTCAGAATCCCGAGCACCTACCCATCTGCTCCGCAAGCATGTTCAAACGTGAGGGCGGCTACAGTAGCGCAGCTGCGCTGCACGCCGCAGTGCTTGCGGCTCCCGAGAAACCAGCGTGTATGGCAGATCCGCACGACACGCTGTACGGACCGCAGCTCAACCGCTGCTCGCCCGTCGTCACGCTGGCTCCGGTTCCGCCTTCACGCCTTGGATGCTCGCCGGCCAATCGTAGACCTGCCGGGAACTCAAGTCAGTCACCGTCTCCGGAAAATCTCAACCCAGAGCAGTGCAAGTGGATCACAGTAACGTTCAACAACACTAACTACTACGTTTGTTACTACTACATGGGTGCAGACACTCATTTTCCAAGCAGCACCGGGTGGCAAGGGGCGGAGGTCGGCTGTGAGGTCACGGATCCGTCTTTCTACAACAACCCAAATGATTCCTACACGAATCCCGAGCACGTCACATGTACAACCAGTGCTGTATATCCAACCTCCGGAAACCTTGTTGCTTGGCAGGAAGTTGGTTGGATGGAAGGATATGGAGATGGATTCGAGACCGGCAATGCCCGGAAGGTATTCACCGAAAGCCTTGAGTGTCCCGGAGGCGGGGGCACGAATTGCCCAGTTCTTCCCGACATATATCAATATTCATTGACCGTGGGTGATTACTACGATTGGCGATCCCGTGATTACTGGAACGGATCTAACGACTACATGATCTCTGACATTTTTTGGGGTGGCAGCTGGGTGGAGATGGATGCGTCGATTAACGTAGATGCATTCTGCGCTCAGCAAGGCGACCCGTCGGGGTATTGCCAAGGCACCGAGCACGTTGAAGTGATGGCGAACGCAAGCACTTGCGGTATGAACACACAGAACAACACCAAGTGTCCAACATTGGGCGGCAGCGGCATTACCCAAGCGGGTACTCAGCTCCGTTACGCGCCAGGGAAGTGGGAGACGTGGTCGTCGTCAATCCTCACCGACCCCAAGTCCGTAGAGGCCCCCTACGAGACGTGCTGGTACTCGTACTACGACTCGTTCTTAGGGTATGAGAGCACGAGCGGCTGCTGATTCCGTCGAAGTCTCAGGAGGAACTTGGCCGCAGTCGCGGCCAAGTTCCTCCTGAGACCTACGATCCTGACGCGTGAGACCTAACGCGAACCCGTATACCGGCTCCAGACATCAGGACCCGATGGACCCGTCAGATGGAAGGCTCTGGGCGCGCTCTCGTGCCGGTGACTCCGGTGCGTTCGGCCTCTTGTTCGAGCGCCACGCGAAGGCGATCTACAACTACTGCTTCCGTAGAGTCGGCGACTGGGCGGCGGCCGAGGACTTAGTTTCGATCGTCTTCCTGGAAGCATGGCGACGCCGCGACAAGGCGCTGCCGGACGACAAAGTGCTGCCTTGGCTCTACGGGATCGCGACAAATGTCTTGCGGAACCGACGCCGCTCCGAGCGCCGCTTCGCCGCCGCCCTTAGGCGGATGCCGCCAACGGAGGCGGACGCGGACTTCGCCGAGCGTTCTGACGAGCGGCTTGACGATCAGCGCCGGATGCGGCGTGTGCTAGACCTTCTTGCGGAGCTGCCTCGACGTGAGCAGGACGTCTTAGCGCTCTGCAGCTGGATGGAATTGAGCTACGAAGAAGCCGCTTTCGCGCTTAACATCCCTGTTGGCACCGTCCGGTCGCGGTTGTCCCGTGCCCGCATCCATCTGCGGGAACTCTATGCGGGATACGGACATGAAGAGGTATGCACCAACGTTCGAAGGAGCACCCGGAGCCGTGAGCACTAGTCACGTTCCACCGCTCCGCGAGCTTCCTGCCCGTCGGCAAGAGGCGCGCAAGGAGCATCTCTTGAGCGAGATCTCGGGCACCCACAGGCGGCGCGCGGTGCTCTTACTCCCGCTCTTCGTCTGTAATCGTCGCATGGCTGTACTTGCGCCGGCCTTCGGACTCCTTATGATCGGGATCCTGGTTGCAGCGACGACAACCGACTGGATCAGTAGCCAACCGAGTCGAAAATCCGTAGTCGCCGCCGGCGACTCCACCCCGACGCAGCCCGACATGATGGACGTGAACCGGCCTATGGTCACCGCGCACGACGGCAATGCCGCGCTCTACGCGACTATGCGCGGGCCAGACCGGTACTGCGTCGTCGCCGTCGCCCCTTGGAAGCGCCCC
>Ga0209166_10003285_pt1 | contig 11755 bp, 10 predicted proteins | sample Coa_R1_3_FD_187151 | JGI IMG/M metagenome (GOLD analysis project Ga0209166, IMG submission 187151) | Surface soil microbial communities from Centralia Pennsylvania, which are recovering from an underground coalmine fire - Coalmine... | ecosystem: Environmental > Terrestrial > Soil >... | reverse complement strand
CAGCCGCACCGGTTATGCCGCCGCGGGGAATACCGCCCGCTCGCCGCATTGCCGGCCCTTCGCCCTGCAAGCCCCACCTGGAGCCTAACAGGACATCCGTTGTGCTCCGAGGGACAAAGCTCTAATGATCATCTCAGGATGTTACTCACGGGTCAGGTGGGTTTCCAGTGCCGAATTCTGGCGGCTTAGGGGTGCCAGTGAAGCTCCTTTTGCGCTGTGATCTCGCTTCCGTTAGGTGAGCGCGCGTTCGGCGATCAGGTATCCGCCGAGCGCGATCAGCGCGAGCGCGGCGAGCTGGTCGGCGCGCTCCCGGAACCGCTCGCCCACCAAGGCACCCAGGGCAAGCCCAAGCTGGCTGGCGACCAGCGCCTGCACTGCGATCGCCACGATGACCGGGACGACCGGCAGCCGGATCAGGCCCAGGCTGAAGCCAATGGCGAGCTCGTCCATGCTGATGCTGACCCCAAGCGCGATAACCGCCAGGCCGTGCGTGCCGGACAACCGTTTGGCCTCGTCATCGTCACCGCTGGCCAGCATCCAGGCCCCGGTGCCGATGACGGCCGCACCCGCCAGGTAATCGGCGGCGGTACCGATGACCCGGGCCAGCCCGCCACCGGCAGCCAGGCCGAGCAGCGGCATGCCCGCCTCGAAGACCACGAAGATCAGCGATACCCGCAGCCGCACGGCGAGGCCCGCCGGGCGGGCAGCGCCCAGCGCCGCCGCCACCGCGAACGAGTCCAGGCCGAGCGGCAATACGAAAGCCAGCAGCCTGATCACAGGCTGACGATCTCACGTCGCCCAGCCGGGCCGGGGCGCCCCCCTGGCTAGCCGTTTGGGTGTCACGCGGCGCCGGTGACCTGCTCCGGCGTCGCTTCGGTGGGCGGTTCCGGGGGGGCGCCGGTGGCCGGCTCCCGGGTGGCACGGACGGCCGCCTCCCGGGCAGCGCGGGTGACCGGCACCGCCCCGCGGCCGGTCGCCTGTTCCCGGGTGGCGGCGGACCTTGCGGACCGCCGGGCCGGCTTGGCGCGCCGGGCCGTGGCCAGGACCTCGCTCATCGGCCTGTCGGTGGCCAGCCGGTCGAACTCGGCGGCATCCAGCACCACCCGGCGGGGCTGGTCTTCGCCGGGGAAGTAAAGGTCCAGGAGGGCTGCCTGCCCGCCTGTCTGCCCGATTTCCGTGGCCTCGCCGGAGAGGGCTTCGATCTCGACGGGGCCGTCGGTCAGGCCGGGGTGGGCCTGGACCACGATGCGGGCCGCCGCCGCGCCGCCGGTGATGAGCTGGCCGCTGAGATCGCTGAACTGGACAGTCTTCTGGCCCACGGGGTCGTCCTCCTGGTCGCGATGGCGGGCGGGTCGGGCAGCCTGGGCGGTTGCCGTGGTACGCGGCCTACGCTGCCGCACCGGAATACGGCTGTCAAATATATGTTCGATCAATGATCGGCGTGTCGAGAATAACTCGATGTTCTTTTCGATTCGCTCATCGCCGCCCGGCGGCCCTGACCGGCCGGGAACCCTGCCTACCCAGCGCGCGGGGCTCGCTGCCACACTCGGGTTCGGGCGCGGCCGGCCGCTGAGGTGCCGGCTCCCGAAGGAGGCAGCGGTGACGGGCTATCTGGACTACTCGGGCCGGGACGACGTGCTGGGCGGCGGCGCCCGGCGGATCCCGGTGCGGACGCCGAAGGGCACCTTCCACGTGTGGGTGAAGCGGATCGGCAACAACCCGCGGCTGCGGGTGCTGCTGCTGCACGGCGGCCCCGGGTCGACGCACGAATACCTGGAGGCCTGCGACAGCTTCCTGCCCGCGGCCGGGGTGGAGTACTACTACTACGACCAGCTCGGCTCTGGGTTCAGCGACCAGCCCGAGGAGCCGTCGCTGTGGGAGCTGGACCGGTTCGTGGACGAGGTGGAGCAGGTCCGCCAGGCACTGGACCTGGACCGCGACAGCTTCGTGCTCTACGGCCAGTCGTGGGGCGGCATCCTCGGCATGGAGTATGCCCTGGCGCACCAGGAGCACCTGCGCGCGCTGGTCATCTCCAACATGATGGCGAGCGTCCCGGCTTACAACGCCTATGCCGAGCAGGTGCTGATGCCGACCATGGACCAGGCGGCACTGGCGGAGATAAAAGCACTGGAGGCGGCCGGCAAGATCGAGGACCCCAGGTATATGGAGCTGCTGACCGAGCAGCACTACGTGCACCACGTGCTGCGCATGCCACCGGCCGACTGGCCGGACCCGGTGGCGCGCGGCTTCGCGCACATCAATCCGGCGATCTACGTGTCCATGCAAGGCCCCAGCGAGCTGGGGATCAGCGCCAGCGCCAAGCTCGCCCACTGGGACCGGTTCGCCGATCTCGCCTCGATCGAGGTGCCCACGCTGGTCATCGGCGCGCGCCACGACACGATGGACCCGGCGCACATGGAGGCGATGGCCAGCGCGCTGCCCAAAGGCCGGTACCTGCACTGCCCCGATGGCAGCCACCTGGCCATGTACGACGACCAGCAGGTCTATTTCGCCGGTCTGGTGGAGTTCTTGCACGACGTCGCGCGACAGCCGTAACGTCTGCGGCGTGACGCGGCAAGCCAGACCTGCACAGACCGGGCGCGGTGCCACGGCCCGGTTCAACGGCATCAGCACCAGGGAGAAGTGGGGTTACGGCTTCTGGCTGTTCCTCGGCCTGGTGTTCGGTGTCCCGGAAAGCTGGGCCGGCCTGGCCAACCCGCCGTGGCCGGCGCTGTCGGACACGATCGGCCACCTGGACAAGGTGTGGCCGCCGACGGCCGTCATCGTGGTGGCGGTGATCGTCTTCGTCGCCTACTACTTCGTCCGGGTCCCGGTCAGCCGGGCCGGCGCGCTGGTTTTCCACGTCGGCGGGCTCGGGCGCGGCGCCGGGGCCGGCGTCGGCCGCACCTACAACGGCCGGCTCAGCAAGGCCCCGGCGGACGCCAGCCCGGTGCCCGCCGTGGTCTACGTCCCGCTGGCCCTCGCCGCGATCACGATCGGCAGCATCATCGCGGCCGTGACCGGCGGCTTCTGGGTGCTCGGGTATGCCATCTACGGCCTGATCGCCGTCTTCTTGGTGATCATCCCGAACGTGCTGGCGTACTGGTTCGCGCGGGAGGTGCCGTGGCCCACCCTGCTCACCACGGTCACCGACCTGGAGCGCCGCTGGCGGCCGGTGGCCGTGGTCGTGCTGGCCGGGCTGGTGGTCTTGATGTTCCACCTGGCATTCTTCCCCTGGCCCGACCACCTGGGCTAAGTCCGTCCCCGCACGGTGAAACCCGGGACCGCCGCCGTACGTTTAGTTTGTACCGGGCAGCGGCCGGGATCCCTAAGACTAAGGAGAGGGACCGTCATACGCCGTGTGCCGCTCCCGCATACCATGCTCACGGCTTGAGCCGCCGCCGGTGCGGCACCGGTACTCCCCCCCGCCGGTTGCCGCGCCGGCGGCCCACGGTGCCGGGCTGGATGCCGCGCCGGTGTACCCGGGGCTGACCGCGGACCGCCACGGTGCTGATTTCTGCCCCGGCCGCCAGCCCGACCGGCCGCAACCTGCGGGCCACCGGCACGGCGCGGCTGGGGATCGGCCCGGCCCGCGACCTGGTGCCGACCGAGGGGGCCATACAGGCGGAAACCGCGGCCGGCGAGATCGGCGCCGAGGTCGGTGACGCCTTAGCCGCCAAGACCGGCTTCGACCCCGCGAGCTGAGCGGCTACGCCTGCTTCCGGATCCGGCCGGACCGGCTCCATGCCTGGCGCGAGGTCACCGAGCCCAGCGGCCGGGACCTCATCCGCGGCGGGGCCTGGGTCACGCCCTGACCTCGCTCTCGCCGTGCGGCCGCCCGCCAGCAGCGGGAGAGCGCTCAGTGCGATCCCGGCGAGGACGGCCACGCCACCGGCTAGCTGCCCCATGCCGACCGGGTTGCCGAAGAACACCACTCCCGCCACGGCACCGACGAACGGCTCGATGTTGAGAAAGGCCCCGGCCACCTCGGCGGGCACCCGGCTCTGCGCGTAGGCGAACAGCACGAACGGCAGCAGCGTGCCGCCGGCCGCCAGCGCAGCGGTGGCCAGCACCGGGCCCGGCGTGACCGGGACGGCCGGCAATGGCTCGGTGAGCGCCGCAAACGGCAGCACGGCCAGCGCGGCACCGAGGAACTGCACGGCGGTCGTGGCGACCGGGTCCCTGCCCGCCAGCACCCGGGTCTGCGCCACGGTGAACGTGGCCGACAGCAGCAGCGACACCAGTACCAGCGCGTCCCCGGTGGTGCTCGCCCCGCCGCCATGCCCTCCGGTGACCAGGCCGATGCCGGCCAGCGACAGCGCGAACCCCGCCCACGCCACCGGGCGCGCCACGGTGCGGTGCCACACCGCCGCGATGATCGCGACCATCACCGGGACGGTGCCGATCAGCAGCGCGGCGTGGGTGACGCTGGTCCGGGTAATCCCGGCGTTCTGCACCAGCACCGTCGCTCCGTAACCCAGTGCACCGGAGGCCAGCACGGCAGGCCGCAGCACGGCCCGCAACTGGTGGCGGGCGGCCGGGAGGAGGAGTGCGGCGGCCACGGTGAAGCGCACGAAGGTGAGCCAGCCCGGTGGCATCCAGTGCAGGGCCAGCTTGGACAACGGCACCGTGCTGCCCCAGAGCAGCCCGGCGCTGACGAGAGCGGCAAGGGTGCGGCTGCGGATGCTGTTCATGCCGCCAGGATCGCTTCTGGGTACACAGATTTGGCTAAAAAGCCTCCTTAGCTCCATAATCGTTGGTGAGATGGCTGTTGAACTCGACGAAGTTGACGTAAGGCTGCTCGCCGCGCTGCAGGCCGACGCGGACCGCACGAATGTCGAGCTGGCCCGCCTGGTCGGGCTGTCCCCGGCGGCCACCCTGCACCGGGTGCGCTGGCTGAAGGAATCCGGGGTCATCCGCATTATCAGCGCCCAGCTGGACCCCGGCGCGGCCGGGTTCCCGCTCCAGGTGTACGTGACGGCCACGCTCAGCCGGCACGACCCGAGGGCGACCCGCATCTTCGAGGACCAGATCCGGGCGCTGCCGCAGATCATCGCCGCGGACAACGTGGCCGGCGAGATGGACTACGTGATCACCGCCGTGGCCCGCGACGTCGCCGAGCTGCAGCAGGTGCTCGCCAGCCTGGCCACGCGGGGCGGCCAGCGGCTGGTCACCTACCTGCGGCTGGCGGAGGTCAAGCCGCCGTCCCGGCTGCCGCTGGCCGTCTCGATCCCGGCCGCCGGCGAGGCGCCGCCCCGAAGGCGCCGCCGGGGGCCGGTGCGCTGAAGGGCATGGATGTGACCCCGGGGACCCGCTTAGGGGTACCGGATTCACATCTACGACCGCGGCAGGCCTACGGCGAGGCTCCGCCGGGGGCCGGGGCGGGCACCGCCTCGGCCGCCGGCGGCGGGGATGACCCGGTGCCACCGGGCAGGCGGCGGGTGACCAGCAGCGCCACGATCCCGGCCGCCGCCGCGGCGGCGAACGCGGCCATGACACCCAGGCGGAGGTCGCCACCCGCGGTGGCTGCCACCGCGGCGCCGCCCGCGCCGATGCCGATGGCGGCGCCGAGCACATCGGCCAGGTTCAGCGACGCGGCCACCCGTCCCTCCTGGCCGGGCGGTGCCTGGCGCAGCATCATCAGCGAGATCGGCGCATAGGCCAGCCCCATGCCCAGCCCCGCCACGGTCCATGCGGCCAGGGCCGACCAGGCCGGCACGGCCGGCTGCAGTGCCGCCGCCATCCCGGCGATGCCGGCCAGCACGATCAGCAGGCCGGTTCGGATCAGCCGGCGCCCCTCCCAGGTGTCGCTGAGCCGGGCCTGCACCCAGGCGCCCGCGGTCCACGCCAGGGTGGCGCCGGTGACGGCGATGCCCGCGTACACCGGGCTGTGGTGGCGGACCTCGGTGACCGCCAGGGTCACGTACGCGTCGGCGCCGAAGAACGTGAACGTGAGCAGCCCCCGGGCGAGGATGACCGCGGGCAGCCCGGCGCGGGCGCTCAGCGTGCCAGGCGGCACCAGCCGGCGCAGCGCCGGCAGCCCGGCCGCCGCGCCCACGGCGATCAGCGCGCACCCGGCCAGCACGTCACCCGGCCCGGCCGCGAGGGTGAGCCCGGCCAGCAGCAGCGCGGCCCCGGCGCCGGTGCGCAGCGCGTCGATCAGCCTGGGCTGCCCCTGTCCGCCGGCGGCGCCGGGCGGCCCGAGGCGGATCAGCGCCGGCATGGCGATCGACCCGGCGACGGCCACGATGGGCAGCAGGCCAAGGAATACCCACCGCCACCCGAACGCGCGTGCCACCTCCGCGGCCAGCGCCGGCCCGGCCAGCCCCGGCGCCACCCAGGCGGTGGACAGCATCGCCATCATCCGGGCCCGCAGCGAACCGGGCAGGCACCGGCCGATCGCGGCATAGGCCACCGAAGGGATCGCGCCCGCGCCCATGCCCTGCAGTACCCGGCCCGCGACCATCACCCCCATCGTCGGGGCCAGGCCCGCGACGGTCAGCCCGGTGCCGAAGCACACCAGCCCGGCCACGAACGGCAGCGCGGGCCCGCGACGGTCCGCCTCCCGGCCCGCCAGCACGATGCCGATGATGCTGCCCAGCATGAACCCGCTGAACACCCAGCCGTACAGGCGCACCCCGCCGAGGTCGTGGGCGGCCACCGGCATCACCGTCACTACCGCCAGCGCCTCCGACGCGACGAAGGTGATCGTGAGGACCAGGCCCGCGGTCAGCGCCCGCCGCTGCGGCGCCCACAGCCCGTCCGCCCGGCCCTCGCCCATCGCCACGCCTCCCTCCGGCCCGTTGCCACTTCGAGGGTACGAGCGCCGGTACCGGGGGAACGAGCGCTTATCCGGCCGGCGGCGGGGCGTTCAGCCGGGCGTGCGCCCTGTGGTTGCGCTTGTAGAGCCCGACGAACTCGCCGTAGAGCATCCGGTAGAGGCCGGCGGTGCCCGGATCCGGCCGGTAGCTCGCCGTCACCGTGATCCGGTCCGGGATCTCGTCGAAGGTGAGCTCGCCGAGGGCCACCGCGGCGAGCATCCCCGCCCCCCGGGCGTTCGCATTGACCGGGTCGGTGACCTGCTCGACGGCCCGGCCGAGCACGTCGGCGAAGATCTGGCACCACACCGCGGACCGCGCGCCCCCGCCGATGAACCGGATCGGCTCCAGCCGCCGCTTGGTGAACCGCTCCACCGCCGCCAGCAGCCACCGGGTGTTCAGCGCCACCCCCTCGAACACGGCCCGGATCAGTTCGTCGCGGGTCGTGGACAGGGACAGGTTGTGGAACCCGCCGCGCAAGAACCGGTCCTCCACCGGGGTCCGCTCGCCGTACAGCCACGGGGTGAAGATCACCCCGCCGCTGCCGGGCGGGGCGGCGGCGGCCACCCGGTCGAACTCGCGGTAGGCGCCGGGCGGCGGGTCGCCGTCGAACAGCACCCGGTCGCGCAGGAACGTCAGCGCCGCCCCGGCGGTCTCCTGCTCGTCGGCGACGAAGTAGCGGCCGGGTATCGGCGACGGCAGCGAGGCGATATTGCGCAGCAGGTCGGTGCGCTTGAACGGAACATGGCAGGTCAGCCAGGACGACGTGCCGACATACAGGTGCGCCTGGAAGTCCCTGGTGGCCCCGGACCCGATCGCCGCCGAATGCAGGTCGGGCGTTCCGGTCACCACCGGCAGCCCGGCCGGGACGCCGAGCGCCGCGGCGGCCCCGGGCAGCAGCGGCCCGAGGATGTCGGTGGCGGCCAGCAGGTCCGGCAGTTTCTCCCGCGGCACCCCGGCACGGCGCAGCAGGGCCGGGTCGTAGCGGATCCGGCCGAGGTGGCGGTTGTCGGTGACCCAGTGCAGCGCGATCGAGTCGAACGAGGCGGCCGCCCGGCCGGTGAGGCGCAGATTCAGCCAGTCCTTCGGCTCCAGGAACAGGCTGGCGGCCCGGTAGGCGTCCGGTTCGGCGTGCCGCAGCCACAGGATGTGCGCGAGCGAGTCCTTGCCGCTGTGCGAGGGGATCCCGCCGGTCTTGCGGATCCAGTGGGCCAGCTTGTCCGGGCCGTAGCCGTCGATGCGCACGGGGCCGCCGGTGATCCGCCGGGCATACGGCGCGCCGCGCGAGTCCATCCAGATGATCGCGTTGCGGACCGGGTGGCCGGCGGCGTCCACCGGCACGGTCCCTGACCACTGCGCGGTGCAGCAGACCGCCGCGACCTCCTCCAGCGGGACGGTGCCGCGGGCCATCAGCCGGGAGGACACCTTGGTGATCAGGGCCCACCAGGCATTTGGGTCCTGCTCCGCGCCGCCGCCGGGAAGCAGTTCAGCCTGGTGCGCCTCCTCCTCCGCGGCGACCACCTCGCCGGCCACCGAGACCAGCGCCACCTTCAGTGCCGAGGTGCCCAGGTCGATAGCCAGGACGTGCCGGGCCACGGCTCACACCTCGAACGTCAGGTCGAGGTAGGCGCAGAGCATGGCGTGCACCAGGTCCTCCGGCAGCGACGCCGCCATGCCGTACACCGGGGCCAGCCCGCTGCTGGCACCGGGGTTCGCGCGGGCCTCGGCCACAGCGGCCCGCAGGTCTTCGAGGAACTGGTCGGCCACGCCCGGCAGGGTGTGCCGCAGCGTGACCGCGATGTGCACCGCCGCGGGCCGCTGCAGCCCGTTCAGGCTCCAGCCCCGCTGCGCCATGTTCTCCATGACCTCGAACACGTCCACGCCGTCCTCGGTGGCGAACGCGATGACCCACAGCGGGTCACCGAGCACCCGGACGCCGGGGATGGCGGCGACGCCGTCCCGGACCTTGGCGCCGGTCTCCAGGATGCGGCGGGCCGCCTCGGTGTAGCCGCGCTCCCCGATGGACACCATCGCGGCCCAGCACGCGGCGGACAGCGCCCCGGACCGGCTGCCCGCGAACGTGGGGGACAGGTACAGGCCGCCGGGCCAGTCCACCGTCGTGTAGTACTGGAACTGCCGCAGGTCCTTGCCCCGGTACAGGACGACCGATGAGCCCTTCGCCGCATAGCCGTACTTGTGCGTGTCGGCGGACATCGACGTCACCCCAGGCAGCCGGAAGTCGAACGGCGGCACCGGGTAGCCGAGCTTCTCGGCCCAGGGCACGATGAACCCGCCGAGGCAGGCGTCCACGTGGCAGCCCGCGCCCCGCTCGGCAGCCAGCGCGGCGATCTGGGGTATCGGGTCGATCACTCCGTGCGGGAACGACGGCGCCGAGCCCACCACGACCGCCGTCCGGTCGTTGACGGCGGCGGCCATGGCCGCCAGGTCCGCCTTGAAGCCGGCGTCCACCGCGACCCGGACCAGGGTCATGTCGAAGTACCTGGCGGCCTTGTCGAACGCCGCGTGCGCGGTCACCGGCGCGACGATCTCCGGCTCGGCGATGCCCCGGCGGGCCCGGGCGAAGTCCCGGTAGGTCTTCATGGCCAGCAGGATGCTCTCGGTCCCGCCGGAGGAGACCGTGCCGGCCACCGGGGCGACGGGGTCGGCGTGCCGGCCGCCGAGCATATCCGCGGTCATCGCGACGATCTCCGCCTCGAACTTCGTGGCGCTCGGCCACAGGTCCGGATGCAGCGGGTTGCTCTGCGACTGGGCCGCGTAGACCCGGTTCAGGAACGCGACGTGCTCCGGGTCGCCGTGGTACACCGCGCCGGAGGCGAACCCGTCCCGCCACCGCGACTCCTCGGCTGCGGCGAGCCGTTCCACCAGCCGGGCCACCTCGTCCCGGGGCACGCCGTCCGCCGGCAGCCGCGGGAACGAGGGCAACTTGCCCCGGTACGGCTTCAGGTGCCGCTCCAGGGCGGCGATCAGCTCGTCTGCCTCCACCGTCAGGGTCTCCTTTCGCCGGTGCCCGCGCCGGCCGGGGCCGTGGTGTCTCCGAGCCGGGCGGGCAGCCGGGTGGCCAGCGCCAGCCCGGCCAGCCCGGCCACCGACAGGGCGCCGAGGGACAGGTACGGATTGCCGATCACGCCCTGGACGATCAGCACCAGGACGACGCCGCCGAGGTTCCCGGCGAGCAGCAGGAACCCGACCGCGGCACCGGCCCGCTCCGGGCCGGAGTGCAGCTCCGACCAGTCCAGCACCACCGGCAGGGCGGCCAGCAGCACGAACCCCTCCACGAACAATGCCACGGCGATGAAGCCCACCGGATGCAGGGCAGCTATCACCGCGAACGCCACGATCGTGACGCCCACGGTGGCCTGCAACAGCGCCCGGCGGCGGTCGCGCCCGGCCACCGCCTGCGGCACCACCGCCGCGCCCAGGATCCCGGCCACCGTCATGATCGCGATGAGGTACCCCGCGGCACCGCCCCGGCCGAAGTGGCCGAGGATCGTGTCGAGCCAGGTCGCGACCGCGTTGAACACGCCCATCCCGACGAACAGCAGGCCGGCCAGCAGCCACAGGAACCGGTCCCGCCACAGCCAGCGCAGCGACACCGCCACCGAGGGGTCCCCGGCGAACGCCGCCGGCGTGCGGACCGCCAGCAGCACCCAGGCCGCCGCCACGACCGCCAGGGCGGCCTGCGCGGCCAGCAGCAGCCGCAGCCCGCCGGCGTCAAACAGCGGGCCGCCGCTCAGCACGGCCGCGAGGATGCCCAGATACAGCGACACGCTGCCCGCGGAGATCGCCGCGGTCCGCTCCGGCGCGGGGAAGTACCGCGCGGCGACCTTGGTGATCGAGTTGAGCACGAGCGGCTGGCCGGCCGCGACCACGAACTGGCCGGCGAGCGCCCACGCGTACGACGACGGTCCGGCCAGGCGCAACAGGCCGCCCCCGGCGGTGAGGATCGCCCCGGCCGACAGCGCCCGTTCGAACCGGGCGTCCAGCCAGCGGCCGCTGGGCAGGGCGAGGACGACGTACATCAGCGGGAAGATGCCGGCCAGGTCCCCGGCCGCCCCCACCGAGACGCCCATCACCCGGTGCGCCTGGCTGGTGATCGGCGCGTAAGACAGCCACAGCAACTGGGTGCACCCGGCCAGCAGGCCGTACCCGGCCAGGATCGCCCACCGGTTCATCCGTGCCAACCTGACGGTTCGCGTGGCCACCGCCGCTCCGCTTTGCTCTGCCGCTGGACCCGCTCGCCGGGTACTGCAGCCATCTTGGCCTGGCCAGGGCCCGATGCGCTAACTTTGCCGCGGTGACGGTCGCTCGCAAGCTGGCGGTGCTCGGCGCCGGGACGGCCGGGGCCGGGCCCGGGCCGCAGGCCCCCTCATGGCTTGCCCGCCGCCTGCTGCCGCTACTGACCACGGCCGCCCTGCTGGTCATCGGCATGCTCTCCACGACCTGGTGGGGGCCCGCCATGGCCGGCAAGACCGCCTGGGCGCTCCCGGACGACCTGTGGGGCACGCTGGTGGCCGCCGACCGGCTGCTGCATCTGCACCTGGGCGGCCTGTACACCCAGCCCACCGGTCTGGTGTCGCTGCCCGGCGCGGTGGTCATCCTGGTTCCGCTGGTCGCGGTCGCCGACGCGGCGGGGCTCTCGCTGGCCGTGCAGAGCGCGCACAACCCGCAGCCCGCGGTGTGGCTGCTCGCCGGGCCATACCAGGTCATCCTGTCGGCCGTGGTGCTGTTCGCCGCCGACGCGATCGCCGAGCACCTGGGCACGCCCTGGTACCAGCGGGCTGTGCTGGCCACCGCCGAGGCGGTCGCGCTGTGGAGCGTGTCGGTGCGCTGGGGCCATCCCGAGGACGCGATGGCCGTGGGGCTGTTCCTGTACGCAGTCCTCGCGCTGGCCCGGGGCCGGCCGAACCGGGCCGCGT
>Ga0209166_10003284_pt1 | contig 11758 bp, 10 predicted proteins | sample Coa_R1_3_FD_187151 | JGI IMG/M metagenome (GOLD analysis project Ga0209166, IMG submission 187151) | Surface soil microbial communities from Centralia Pennsylvania, which are recovering from an underground coalmine fire - Coalmine... | ecosystem: Environmental > Terrestrial > Soil >... | reverse complement strand
CCGGAGACGTGAAATTGCCGCAAGGCGTCGAGATGGTGATGCCGGGCGACAACGTAAGCTGCGAAGTCAGCCTGATCACTCCGGTGGCCCTCGAGAAGGGCTTGCGCTTCGCCATCCGCGAAGGCGGCCACACCGTCGGCGCCGGCGCCGTCACCGAGATTATCGAGTAGGGAAGAAACGTTCAGCGGCTAGTCCCTTCCCCAGCCCGGGGGCGTCGCGGAGACCGGGGAGCAGTCGCGATGAACAAGCAAGAGCAGCATAACTATTCGTTGTTGCGGGACGATTTGAAAGCGTTAGGCGGACAGTTGAAAAGCTGGGGACAGGCGTTGGGCTTGAGAGTGAAGGCGGCGCCTGAGGGGTTGCACGGAGAAGGCTTGCAAGTCTGGAAGGGCCATCAGTTTCTCCGGTTTACGATTTGCAGCCCGAAGGAAATGGGCCCGGAAACGGAGCGCGACCTGGTTTGGGGAGTCAAAATACAGGAAGCGCTCACCAGCGTCGAAGAGCGGTTGGGACGCTGGCCCGGCGGATGGTGCCGCTATGACAAGGGTAGTCAGCGCTGGGAAGAAACGCAGGTTTGGCCCTTTACGGAATCGGTAGTGCGCCGGTTACTGAACCTGAGTGATCAGGCCAAATCGGTGAGTGCTTAGGGAGCGAAGGTCAAGAAATGCGCGAGACCATTACATTGCAGTGCGGCGAATGCAAAAACCGCAACTACACAACAACAAAGAATAAGAAGAAGCACACCGAGCGTTTGGAAACCAAGAAGTTCTGCAATACGTGCCGCAAACAGACGGCGCACAAAGAAGTGAAATAGTTTTTGCCTGGGAGGTTTTGCAGAGCAGACCGGATTTGAATTTCACCCTTCGCGCCGTTTGCACGACGCTCAGGGTAAACGGGAGTCGTCCAACGGTTAGAACTCTGGCTCGCCCTGAGATGCCAAAGGCGTCGAGGGGTCGACAAAAACGGGTGGACGGTGGCAGAGAACGAAGAAGTTTGGTTCTGCTACATGCTGGAGTGCAGTGATGGTTCGCTCTACGTCGGAATCGCGACAGACGTAGAGGAACGAGTCAAAAAGCATAACTGGGGAGTTGGACCTCAGTTTACTGCGAGACGCATGCCCGTGAAATTGGTTTGGAGCCAGTGCTGTGGAAGTTGTGAAGCAGCGCGGCAAAGGGAGAAAGAGATTAAGGGTTGGAGCCGGAAAAAGAAACTGGAGCTAGTGAGCAAAGGCGGACTTCGGGTAAACCCTTCGCCCGCTTCGCTGGCTCAGGGTAAAGGGGAGTCGTCCAACGGTTAGGACTCCGGTCTCCAAAACCGGGTATGGGGGTTCGAATCCCTCCTCCCCTGCCAGAATTGAGCGCCCGCGAGGGCGCAGGGCGAGCCCGGGCCCGGCGCGTGGAATTGAAAGAACGGAGCCGTGGGCAAGCCCGCTCCGGGGAAGTGAAGAGGTTTTATGGCAACGCAGGCGGTAAAAGTGAAAAACGACGAATCGCAAGGCGGGATGGGCTCGGAGTTGACGGGCAAAGTCACGGGCTCGCTTGCGAATATGAAGGAGTTCCTCCACGACACTCGCGTGGAGATGAAGCAGGTCACTTGGCCAACGCGCGAGGACGTGGTTTCGACAACCTGGGTGGTTGTGGTGACCGTGGCGTTTTTCGGGGTTTTTCTCTGGCTTGTCGACATGGGTGTGAACCGCGCCGTGCAGGCCATTTTCAAGAAGTTTGGTGTGTGAAGGGGAAGAGTAACCGATGGGAATGCAGTGGTACATCATCCATACCTACTCGGGCTTCGAGAAGAAGGTCAAAGAGAGCCTGGAGAGCCGCGTGGCGGCGTTCAGCCTTCAGGACAAGATTGGCCGCGTGATGATCCCCATGGAAGAAGTGGTGGAAGTGCGCGGCGGTAAAAAGGTGGTTTCGCCGCGCATGTCCTATCCCGGCTACGTGCTCGTGGAGATGGATCTGGACGAAAACACCTGGCATATCGTGCGCTCGACGCCGCGGGTCACGGGTTTTGTTGGTTCGGCCACTTCGCCTTCGCCACTGAGCGATGCGGAAGTGGACGCCATTATCAATCGCGTCCACGTTCCTACGGACCGCCCCAAGCCGAAAGTGGTCTTCGAGCGCAACGAGCAGGTACGCATTGTGGACGGACCGTTCGCGAATTTTAACGGCAGCGTCGAGGAAATTGACAACGACCACAGCCGCCTGAAAGTTTCGGTCACGATTTTTGGCCGCTCGACCCCGGTGGAACTGGATTTCGCCAGCGTCGAAAAGCTGGGTTAAGCGCAGTCGGAGGCTCAAAGAACGTGGGTTTGTTCAAGAGCAAATTGGCGGTTTGGAACCCGGCGTCGCCGTCGAGGGTCGAAGAGTTAGAGATTCTCGTGGACACGGGAGCGAGTTATAGCTGGTTTTCGCGGCAAAGGGTCGAAGCATTGGGAATACGGCCGACAGGAAGAATGCAGTTTCGCACGATTGATGGCCGCATGCTGGAGCGGGAAGTAGCTCCGGTTTTTATCCGGTCGGACGGTCACGTGGGCGGCGACACCATTGTGGTGGCCGAATCGGGAGACGCGGAGGTTTTGGGAGCACATACGCTGGAATCGCTAGGCTTGGCGGCAGATCCAGTGCAGAAAAAGCTGATTCCAACAGTGGGTATGGCGCTTACCGGCATTCGTAGAGATTGAGGGCGAATAACCATGGCAAAGAAAATACAGACGACAATCAAACTGCAATTGCCCGCGGGCAAGGCCACGCCTGCTCCGCCGGTGGGCACCGCGCTGGGCCCGCACGGCCTGAACATCATGGATTTTTGCAAGCAGTTCAACGCCAAAACGGCGAAAGAGCCGGACGGAATGATTTTCCCGGTGCTGGTAACGGTCTACAGCGACCGCACCTTCACTTTTATTCTGAAGACTCCGCCCGCATCCGTGCTGCTGAAGCGCGCGGCCAACATTGCCAAAGGTTCCGCCGAGCCGAACCGCAACAAAGTCGGCAAAGTCACCAAGAAGCAAGTGGAAGAGATTGCGAAGATCAAGCTTGTCGACCTCAACACCACCAATCTGGAGTCCGCGATGCGCACCGTGATGGGCACGGCGCGCAACATGGGCCTGGAAGTCGTGGAAGCCTAGAAGTTCAGGCGCTCGAGGCCGAACGAGGTAGCGAATGAAGAAGTCAGGAAAACATGTCGAGAATGCGCGCAAGAAAGTGGAAGCGCGCGCGTACAAGCTCGGCGATGCCGCCGAGCTTTTGAAAAAACTGCATCACACGAAGTTCAACGAAACCGTCGAGCTGGCGATCAATCTGGGCGTGGATCCCAAGCACTCCGACCAGGTTGTGCGCGGAACCGTGGGCCTGCCGAACGGCCTCGGCAAGACGGTGCGCGTGCTGGTGATTGCGGGCGGCGAGAAAGTGCGCGAAGCGCAGGAAGCTGGCGCGGAATTCGTCGGCGGCGAAGACATCGTGCAGAAAATCATGGAAGGCTGGACCGATTACGACGCCGTGATCGCCACGCCGGACATGATGCGCTCGGCCGGAAAGCTCGGTAAAGTGCTCGGCCCGCGCGGGTTGATGCCGAATCCCAAGACCGGCACGGTCACCTTTGAAGTGGCCAAGGCCATCAAGGAAGTCAAAGCCGGCAAAGTGGAATTTCGCGTGGATAAAGCCGGCATCGTGCACTGCGCGATTGGAAAAATTCAGTTTGACGCGCCAAAGCTCGTGGCCAACGCCCACGCCGTTATCGAAGCTGTGGTGAAAGCCAAGCCGGCAGCGGCGAAAGGCAAGTACGTCAAGAAAATCACATTGACCTCGACGATGGGTCCGGGCATCACCGTCGACCTGGCGGAAGCGGAGGCGCTGGCGACAGCGGCCTAACCGGCGCTGGAGCGGAGCGAAACGAATTTATGAAGAAACGCAGCGAAAAACAAGCAGACCTGGACAAGCTGAAGTCCGAGCTGGCCAAAGTTTCGACCGTGATTCTCACCACGTTTCAGGGCATCAAGGTGGACGAGGATACCAGACTCCGCCGCGCCGTACAGGCCGCCGGCGGGAAGTACAAGGTCGTAAAGAACACTCTCGCGGAGCGCGCCGGAGCCGGCACGCCTGCCGAGAATCTGCTCAAGAATCTGACCGGCACGAATTCCATCGCTTACACCGAAACCGACCCCGTGGCTCTGGCAAAAGCGATCACCAAGATCGCCAAAGACGTTCCGGCATTTCAGTTCAAGTCCGGCGTCGTGGAAGGCCGCGTCGTTTCCATCGCGGACATCAAGCAGCTCGCGAACCTCCCGTCGAAGGAAGAGCTCATCAGCAAGATCATGTTCCTGTTGAATGCTCCGGCGCAGCGCATTGCCATAGCCTTGAACGCGCTGCCGCGCAACCTGGCGGTCACGGTGAATGAAGCCATCAAGGCCAACAAGTTTGGGTCCGCCGGGGACGGCGCAGCACCTGCTCCCGAAACGGCCCAGTAAGTTCAATTTCTAGTTTTGAAATTTTGAGGAGGAGAGGAAAGAGTCATGGCGAAAGTCGATACGATCCTGGAGGAAATCAAGGGGCTGACGTTGCTCGAAGCTTCCGATCTGGTCAAGAAGATGGAAGAAGCTTTCGGCGTGTCAGCGGCCGCAGCGACGGTCGTGGCCGCGGGCGGCGGAGCGGCGGCGGGCGGCGGTGCTGCACCAGCGGAAGAGAAGACGGAATTCACCGTCGTGCTCACCGATGTCGGCGGCAACAAGATCAACGTCATCAAGGCGGTCCGCGAAGTCACCAGCCTCGGCTTGAAAGAAGCCAAGGACCTGGTGGACGGAGCGCCCAAGACCGTCAAGGAAGGCGTCAACAAGGACGAAGCCGCGGCGATCAAGAAGAAGTTCGAGGAAGCGGGCGCCAAGGTGGAGATCAAGTAGTTTTCGCCTTCGAGCAGGTTTCCGGACCGGCGTGGCCTTTCGGGCGAGGGGCCGGGCCAGAGGGCATCAGCTACGCACGTTGAAGCTGGGCATTTGAACAACTCCAAGCGTTCCCTCGGGAACGCCTGTAGCCGTCTGCGCGTTGACTTCGGGCAGGTCTGCGCACGCAGCGGCTACGTGTCTCCTTCAAGTATTTCCGCATTTGCCCGAAAGGGATGAGGTAGATCACGCATGCCGAATAGCAATCAGCACGCCAGGGAACATCAGCGGCTGGATTTCGCGAAAATCCAGGGCTCGATTCAGATTCCCAACCTGATTGAAGTCCAGATGAAGTCCTACCAGCGCTTCCTGCAGATGGATCTGCTGCCAAGCGAGCGCGAGGACGGTGGCCTTCAGTCGGTGTTCACCTCCGTGTTTCCGATCAAGGACTTCCGCGAAATGTCGCAGCTCGAGTTCGTGGACTACTCGATCGGCAACTGGGAGTGCAAGTGCGGCAACCTGAAGGGCCTGCACCACTTGCGCGCCACCTGCCGCAATTGCGGTGCGTCGGTGGTCACCAATCCGTATCAGACCGGCGACGTCATCTGTCACAAGTGCGGCACGTTCAACAAAAACACGCCGACCTTCTGCAACAAGTGCGGCGACCCGGTGGCCATGCAGTTGAAGTACGACGTGAACGAATGCCAGGAGCGCGGCATGACCTACTCCGCGCCGCTGCGCGTCACCATTCGCCTGACTATATACGACAAGGATCCCGACTCCGGCGCGAAAACCATTCGCGACATCAAGGAGCAGGAAGTTTTCTACGGCGACATCCCGCTGATGACCGAGAACGGCACGTTCATCATCAACGGCACCGAGCGCGTCATCGTTTCCCAGTTGCACCGTTCGCCCGGCGTCTTTTTCGAGAGCGCCAACAATCGCACCTACTTCCTCGGAAAAATCATTCCGTACCGCGGCTCGTGGGTGGAATTCGAGTACGACACCAAGAACATTCTCTACGTGCGCATTGACCGCAAGCGCAAGTTCCTCGGCTCGATTTTCCTGCGCGCGCTGGGCATGAAGTCCAACGAAGAAATCCTGCGCACCTTCTACCAGGTCGAGCGCATCTCGCTGCGCGACAAGGAACTCTTCTGGAACGTTTCACCGGGCATCGTCGACCGCAAACTGGCCCACGAAATCCGCAATCCGAAATCGGACGAAGTGATTGTCGGCGCGCACAAGCGCATCACCGAAACGCTGTTTAAAGAACTCATCAAGGCGAAAATTTCCCAGGTCCGCGCGTCACTGCAAGACCTCGAAGGCGCCTACTCTGTCGCCGACGTCATCAACCGCCAGACCGGCGAAATCATGCTCGAAGCCAACAAGCCGCTGACTGCGGAGCTCTGGCAGGCCTTTGCCGAAGCCGGCATCACCGAAGCCGACGTGTTCTTCCCAGAACGCGACGACATCGGTTTGGTGCTCTCGCGCACCCTCGACAAGGACGCGATTCGCTCCTCGAAAGAAGCGCTCATCGAAATCTACCGCAAGCTGCGTCCCGGCGATCCCCCGACGCTCGAAACGGCCACGAATCTTTTCCGAGGCATGTTCTTCGACCCGCGTAAATACGATTTCAGCCGCGTCGGCCGCCTGAAATTCAATATCAAAATGGGGCTGGACACCCCGCTCGATAATCGCACTCTGGACACGCCCGATTTCGTCGCGGCCATCAAATACCTCTTCAAGCTGCGCAAAAACATCGGCCTCGTCGACGACATCGACCACCTTGGGAACCGCCGCGTCCGCGCGGTCGGCGAACTGCTCGAAAATCAGTTCCGCATCGGCCTGGTTCGCATGGAGCGCGCCATCAAGGAAAAGATGAGCGTCTACCAGGAAATGTCCACGGCCATGCCGCACGACCTGGTCAACGCCAAGCCCGTCATGGCCGCGATTCGCGAATTCTTCGGCTCGTCGCAGCTCAGCCAGTTCATGGACCAGACCAACCCGCTCAGCGAAATCACGCACAAGCGGCGTCTCTCCGCTCTTGGCCCTGGCGGCCTCTCGCGCGAGCGCGCCGGGTTCGAAGTCCGCGACGTCCACCCGACACACTACGGCCGCATCTGCCCGATTGAAACGCCGGAAGGTCCGAACATCGGGCTCATCAGCTCGCTGAGCTGCTTCGCGCGCATCAATGACTACGGCTTCATCGAGTCGCCCTACCGCAAGGTCAAGGGCGGTCGCATCATTGACTACGTGCAAATCGTCAACGCCGGCGATAGCGAATTCAAAGCCGGCGAAATCGTCGAGCGAGACAAAGTCGAAGAGCTCAACGAAGAGCTGAAGCGCCGCAAAGTCGTTTACGAACCCTACTGCTTCTATCTCTCTGCCTGGGAAGAAGACAAATACGTCATCGCGCAGGCCAATGTGGCGCTCGATGAAAGACAGCGCATCACCACTGAACTCGTCAACTGCCGCCAGGCCGGCAACTTCGTGCTGAAGCAGCGCGAGGAAGTGGACTACGTGGACGTTTCACCGAAGCAGCTCGTCTCCGTGGCCGCCAGCTTGATTCCGTTCCTCGAAAACGACGACGCCAACCGCGCGCTTATGGGTTCCAACATGCAGCGCCAGGCCGTGCCGCTGATCAAGGGCGAAGCGCCGCTGGTCGGCACTGGCATGGAGCGCGTCACTGCGCGCGATTCCGGTGCGGTCGTGCTCTGCCGCCGCGAAGGCATCGTGGACCAGGTGGACTCCGAGCGCATCATCGTGCGCGTCGAGTCTGACCATTCCGGCGTTTTGAGCCGCGAAGTGGGCGCGGACATCTATCAGCTCATCAAATTCAAGCGCTCGAACCAGAACACTTGCATCAACCAGAAGCCGCTGGTTCGCGTAGGCGATCGCGCGAAGAAAGGCCAGGTCCTCGCCGACGGCCCTTGCACGGAGCGCGGCGAGCTGGCTCTTGGCCGCAACGTCCTCGTGGCTTTCCTGCCCTGGCGCGGATACAACTTCGAAGACGCCATCCTCGTTAGCGAAAAGCTGGTGAAGGACGACTACTACACTTCGATTCACATCGAGGAGTACGAAATCGAGGCGCGCGACACGAAGCTCGGTCCTGAAGAAGTCACGCGCGACATTCCCAACATCGGCGAATCGTTCCTGCGCAACCTCGACGAGAGCGGCGTCATCCGCATCGGCGCAGTCATCAAGCCGGGCGACATTCTGGTCGGCAAGGTCACGCCCAAGGGCGAGACCACGCTCACTCCGGAAGAAAAACTGCTTCGCGCCATCTTCGGCGAAAAAGCCGGCGACGTGCGCGACGCTTCGCTCTACTGCCCGCCGGGCATTGAAGGCACCATCGTGGACGTCAAGATCTTCACCCGCAAGGGCGGAGAAAAGGACGAGCGCCACAAGGCCATCGAAGCGACGCAGGTTTTCAAACTCGAGAAGAACCTGGCGGACGAAATCCGCATCCTCACCGACGAGCGCCTCAAGCGCCTTTCTGACCTGCTCGGCGGCAAAGTTTTGCAGGCCGACTTGCACGACGAAAAGACCAACAAGCGCCTGTTGACCAAGGGTACCGAGCTGACGCGCGAGCTGATTGAAAAAATCTCCACGCGCAACCTCAAGCGCCTGAAGCTCAACGAAAAGGATCCGCTCCTCATCGAGAAGATCGAAGAAATCGAGGAGATGACCTCGCGCCAGATTGACGTGCTCCGCAAAATCACCGAAGAGCGCAAGGAAAAACTCAAGAAGGGCGACGAACTGCCTCCGGGCGTGATCAAGCTTGTCAAAGTCTACATCGCCATGAAGCGCAAGCTTTCCATCGGCGACAAGATGGCCGGCCGTCACGGCAACAAGGGCGTCATCGCGCGCATCGTGCCGCAGGAAGACATGCCGTACCTGCCGGATGGCACTCCGGTGGAAATCGTTCTCAACCCGCTCGGCGTTCCTTCGCGTATGAACGTCGGACAGATTCTTGAGACGCACCTGGGATGGGCTTCCAAGGAACTCGGCAACAGCCTGAAGCGCCTGTTCAGCAAGGAAGTCAAAGCCGAAGCCTTCCGCCGCTGGTTCAAGGAAGTTTTCGGCGAGACCGCGATCTGGAAGTCGCTCGCCAAGCTCGAAGACGACGAATTGATCGAATATGCCGAAGGCTTCAAGGAGGGCATCCCCTTCGCCACGCCGGTGTTTGACGGCGCGCGCGAACCGGAAATTCGCCACCTGCTCGAAGTGGCGGGCCTGCCGAGCCTTGGCAAGATCAACCTTTTCGACGGCATGACTGGCGACCAGTTCGACCAGCCGGTCACTGTCGGCTTCATCTACATGCTCAAACTTTCGCATCTTGTCGACGACAAGATTCACGCGCGCTCCATCGGCCCGTACTCGCTGATTACGCAGCAGCCGCTCGGCGGCAAGGCGCAGTTCGGTGGACAGCGCTTCGGCGAAATGGAAGTTTGGGCGCTCGAAGCCTACGGCGCCGCGCACATCCTGCAGGAGCTGCTCACGGCGAAGTCCGACGACGTTTATGGCCGCGCCAAGATTTACGAGGCCATCGTCAAGGGCGAGCCAGGCATCGAGCCGGGCGTGCCGGAATCGTTCAACGTGCTCGTGCGCGAGTTGCAGTCGCTCTGCCTGGACGTCGAGTTGATGAAGCGCCAGAAGCCGCCCGTGGAAAAAGCCGCGGACTAGGTTATGTAGCGCAGGGCCGGTTTTGCCCTGCTGGCTTCTCGGAAAGTTTGTAGCGGCGACTTTACGTCGCCAGTTTCACTGGTTTTGGGTTCTCAGCCGATCGGATGTTTCAGAGGTAAGAACATCTGACCGCGGCCCCGGCGAAAGCCGGGGAGGGAGGAAACAACCTTGTATCGTAGCAGCCCGTATGATCGCGCCAGCCTGATTGCTGATTTCGATTCCATCCGCATCAGCCTGGCAAGTCCGGAAAAAATTCGTTCGTGGTCTCACGGCGAGGTCACCAAGCCGGAGACCATCAACTACCGCACCTTCAAGCCCGAGCGGGACGGCCTGTTTTGCGCGAAGATTTTCGGCCCCGTCACCGACTGGGAATGTCTGTGCGGCAAGTACAAGCGCATGAAGCACCGCGGAGTGATCTGCGACAAGTGCGGCGTCGAAGTGACGCTCAGCAAAGTCCGCCGCGAGCGCCTCGGCCACATCGAGCTGGCTTCGCCCTGCTCGCACGTGTGGTTCTTCAAGGGCTTGCCCAGCCGCATCGGCTACTTGCTGGATATTTCCATGCGCGACCTCGAGCGCATCCTCTACTTCGAGGCGTTCGTTGTCGTGGATACCGGCGAAGTTGCCGTTCTTCGCGAGCGCGAAGTTCTGCCCGAAGAAAAGTATCGCGAGCTTCAGAAGGAATACCCCGGCCAGTTCACCGCCAAGATGGGCGCGGAAGCCATCAAGGAACTGCTGCGCCGCGTCGAAGTGGACAAGCTCGCCGACGAGCTCCGCGACAAAATGAAGGCCGATCCTTCCCTTCAGAAGCGCATCAAGTACGCCAAGCGCCTGAAAGTACTCGAAGCCTTCCGCAAGAGCGGCAACAAGCCCGAGTGGATGATTCTCGACGTGATTCCGGTCCTCCCGCCGGAGCTGCGCCCGTTGGTGCCTCTGGATGGCGGACGCTTCGCTACTTCCGACCTCAACGATCTCTATCGCCGCGTTATCAACCGCAACAACCGCTTGAAGAAGCTGATGGAGTTGCATGCTCCCGACGTTATCGTGCGCAACGAAAAGCGCATGCTCCAGGAAGCCGTTGACGCGCTCTTTGACAACGGCCGCCGCGGCCGCGTGCTTCGTGGCACGAACAACCGCCCGCTCAAATCCCTTAGCGACACGCTCAAAGGCAAGCAGGGCCGCTTCCGCCAGAACCTGCTTGGCAAGCGCGTGGACTATTCCGGCCGCTCCGTCATCGTGGTTGGTCCTGAGCTGAAGCTCAACCAATGCGGTCTGCCGAAGAAAATGGCGCTCGAGCTCTTTAAGCCCTTCATCTATCACAAGCTCGAAGCTCAGGGCCACTGCACCACCATCAAGCAAGCCAAGGAAATGGTGGAGCAGCAGGAGTCCGTCGTTTGGGACATTCTCGAAGACGTGATTCGCGAGCATCCGGTTCTGCTGAACCGCGCTCCGACTCTGCACCGCCTCGGCATTCAGGCGTTCGAGCCCACGCTCGTCGAAGGCAAGGCCATCCGCATTCACCCGCTCGTCTGCACCGCGTTCAACGCGGACTTTGACGGCGACCAGATGGCCGTGCATATTCCGCTTTCGCCGGAATCCCAGGTCGAAGCGTCGGTGCTGATGCTCAGCTCGCGCAACATTCTTTCGCCCGCCCACGGCTTGCCTCTCGCCGTGCCGTCGCAGGACATGGTTCTCGGCATCTATTACCTGACCAAGAACAAGCCCGGCGCTAAGGGCGAAGGCCGCGTTTTCGGTTCCACGGAGGACGTCGTCCTCGCTCTCGAAGCCGGTGAAGTCGAGCTGCTCACGCCGATTCGTTTGCGCTACACGGGTGAAGTCATTGATCTCACCACTGCTTACGACAACCAGGACGTGACGCACACCGAGCCGGTGAAAATGGAGCGCCAGTTTATCCAGACCACTGTTGGCCGCGTCATTTTCAACTCGCACTTGCCGGAGAAATTCCCGTTCGTGAACGGCTTGCTCAAGAAGAAGGGCGTCCAGCAGTTGGTCTATTACGCCTACTTACGTTTCGGCCTCACGGACACGGTCGTCCTGCTCGACCATCTGAAGGCGCTGGGCTTTACGTACGCCACCAAGTCCGGTATCTCCATCGGCATCGAAGACATGTTCATCCCTGGCGACAAGTACAAGCTCGTCGAGAACGCCGAAAAAGAAGGCGTCAAGGTTCAGCAGCAATAC
>Ga0209166_10003283_pt1 | contig 11763 bp, 9 predicted proteins | sample Coa_R1_3_FD_187151 | JGI IMG/M metagenome (GOLD analysis project Ga0209166, IMG submission 187151) | Surface soil microbial communities from Centralia Pennsylvania, which are recovering from an underground coalmine fire - Coalmine... | ecosystem: Environmental > Terrestrial > Soil > Unclassified... | reverse complement strand
CCGTGCTCGGCTTCTTGGGCATCGGATGATGCCCAGCCCATACATGCCCGGACACCTCTGCCGACAGGGCGCAAGGCCACGCGGCGAAGGAGCGGAGGACCTGGGCCACCGGAGCTTCCGGGGTCGCTCCCCCGGCTAACACGTAAAGCGGTAGCCCATGCCGGACTCGGTGAGCAGGTAGTGCGGCCGGGACGGCTCGGGCTCCAGCTTGCGCCGAAGCTGCGCTACGTAGACCCTCAGGTAGTTGCTCTCGGTCTCATACGACGGGCCCCATACCTCCTGGAGCAGCTGCCGCTGGGTGACGAGGCGGCCCTGGTTGCGCACCAGCACTTCGAGCAACTGCCACTCGGTGGGCGTCAGCCGCACGTCGCTGCCGTCCGCACGGGTGACCCGCTTGGCCCCGAGGTCGACGGTGAAGTCCTCGGTCCGCACCACAGGCTCGTCCGGGGCGGGAGAGGCGCGGCGGATCGCGGCACGCAGCCGGGCGAGCAGTTCGTCCATGCCGAACGGTTTGGTCACGTAGTCGTCCGCGCCCGCGTCCAGCGCGGCCACCTTCTGGCTCTCGTGCCCCCAGACCGACAGCACGATGATCGGCGTCGACGCCCAGCCCCGGACACCGCGGATGACCTCGGTGCCGTCCATGTCGGGCAGGCCGAGGTCGAGGATCATCACGTCGGGACGGTCGCGGGCCATGGCGGCCAGCCCGGACGCTCCGTCGCTGGCGGTGCTGACCTGGTAGTTGCGTGCGGCAAGGTTGATCCGCAGCGCCCTGAGGATCGACGGCTCGTCGTCCACGACCAGCACGCGGGTCAAGAGCCGGCGCCCTGCATGGACTCGGCACCGGCGGTCGCCACCGGCAGCGTGATCCTGACGGTGAGCCCGCCGCCCGGGGTGTCGGCCGCCACGATGGCACCCCCCATGGCCTCGGTGAAGCCCTTGGCCACCGCAAGGCCCAGCCCCACGCCAACCTTCTTGTCGTCAAACCGCTGGAACGGCTCGAAGATGCGTGCCTTGAGCCGGTCCGGCACGCCCGGCCCGTGGTCGGCAACCTCGATCACCACGGTGTCCCCGAGCCGGCGGGCCTGCAGGGCCGGCGGCATGGCCGGGGGTGAGTGGTCCAGCGCGTTGGAGAACAGGTTGGCCAGCACCCGTTCCAGCAGGCCGGGATCGGCGAGGACCATCGCCATGCCATCCGGCACCTCGATCCGCAGGCCGGCCGGGGCGTCGAGGCCGCGCAGCGCTACCGGGGCCACCTCGTCGACTGTGATGGGCCGCAGGAACGGTTGCAGTGAACCGGTGTGCAGGCGGCTCATGTCGAGCAGGTTGCCGATCAGCCCGTCCAGCCGGTCCGCGTTCTCCTCGATCGTGGCGAGCAGCACCTGCTGGTCGGATTCGGTCCAGGTGACGTCGGTCTGGCGCAGGCTGCTGACACTGGCCTTGATCGAGGCCAGCGGGGTGCGCAGATCGTGGCTGACCGCCGCGAGCAGGGCCGTCCGCATCCGGTTGCCCTCGGCCAGTGCCTCCGCCTGGGCGGCCTGGGTGCGCAGCCGTTCCCGGTCCAGTGCCGCGGCGGCCTGGGCCGCGAACCCGGCCAGCAGGCCGGCCGCAATGGGCGCGGGCTGGCCGCTCACCTCCAGCGCCAGGTCGGTGCGCACGTCCACCCGGGTGGCGGGCGCCGCCTGGTCCGGCTCGCCACCGCTGGCGGCGATGCGGATCCAGTTGCCGCCGACGTGCTCCAGCAGTTCGGCCTGGCCACCTAGCGTCGCGACGAGATGGTCCAGCACCGCCGCCGGGGTGTCGGCACCGCCGAGGACCGTCTGCGCCAGCGTGAGCAGCAGCCTGGCCTCTTCCCGGCTGCGGGCGGCCTGGCCGGCCCGGTTGGCAGCAAGGTGAACCACGCTGCTGACCAGCATCGCGACCGTGACGAACAGCAGCAGCGCCAGCAGGTTGTCCGGTTTGCCGATGGTGAATGTGTGCAGCGGCGGGGTGAAGAACCAGTTGAGCAGCAGGCTGGCGGACGCCGCGCCGAGCACCGCGGGCCAGAAGCCGCCGATCACCGCGAGGGCGACCACGGCCACCAGGTAGATGAGCAGGTCATCGGTCAGGCTCAGGTGCGGCCTGGCCAGGGCAAGCAGCAGGGTCAGCAGGGGCAGGCCGGCCGCGGCGACGAGCACCCCGGTCAGCGCACGGCGGGCGCCCACCGCGTAGGCCGCCTTGGCCAGCACCGAGCCGCGCTCGGGCACCGGCCGGCCGCCCGCAGCCGGGCCGTAACCATTCTGGCCAGGTGCGGGGCTCGCGCCCGGCAGCCCGGCATCAGTGCCCACGCCTTTCAGTATGTGCCCGTCCGCCGATCGGCGCAGTAGCAGGCCGAGGCCACCGCCGGCCAGCGCGCAGGCGGCCATCACGATGGCGGAGCGCCCGGCGAACGGGCCGGCGAACCGCAGTTGCCCGTAGGGCGGGTGGGAGAACCCCACGGCCGTGAGCCAGCCGACGACACCGAGCGGGATCGCCGCGAGCGGCTCGGCGACGAAGGACAAAACGGTCACCACGGCCGCGGCCGCGGCCAGCACGACGGTCGGCGAGAACCAGGCGTGCAGGGCGGCCGCCAGCGTGCCAAGGGCGAAAAGCAGCCCGAAGCCGGTCACGAGAGCGAACGGCGCCGCGAACCCTTGCTGCCTTGAACCACTCATCTCGTAACGAGTCAATCGCCGGAAGGAGGGAAAACTAATGATCTTGATAGATCCTTAACGCCCAGGTCAGCAGTCTTGACGCCGCCTTAGCAGCCCTGGAGGGCGGGCACGCATAGCGTCGAGGCAGTGATCAGAACGGGCCAGCCAGGGCCGTGACAGAGCCCCGGCCGCAACATGTGATCGCGGTCCGGCCCGGCCCGTGCCAGACAGACCGGTCTGGCACGGACGAGGGCCCGGCTGGTGCCTGAGGAATGGAGGGGAAGAGGCGTTGGCCCTGCGCAAGGCGGCTGGCCTCCTCGACGGAGCCGCCGGGGGTGATCTCCCGGAGAGCTTCTGGTACTCCGTGAAACGCCGCCTCCTCGGGCCGCCCTTGGTCAGCGAGCAACTCAAGACGGAACGGCTGTCGAAGGTGCTCGGGCTCGGCGTGTTGTCCTGTGACGGGATCTCCTCGGCGAACTACGGCTCCGAGTTGATGCTGGTCATACTGCTGCCGTATTTCGGCATGACGTCGTTCACACTGCTGCTGCCCATGACCGCCGTGATCTTGCTCGGCGTCGCGCTAGTGGTGCTGTCCTACCGCGAAGTGGTGTCGGTCTACACCAGGGCGGGCGGCTCCTACGTGGTCGCGCGGGAAAACTTCGGTCCCCGGGTCGCCCAGGTGGCGGCGGTGGCACTGATGGTCGACTATGTCGTGACGGTGGCCGTGCAGACCGCCGCGGGCAGCCAGGCGATTCTCTCCACCTTCCCAGCGCTGGCCAACCCCCTGGGCGGCAAGACGACGCTGCTGATCATGGCGGTCGCCGCCACGCTGATCATGTGCTACGTGAACCTGCTCGGGGTCAGGGAAAACGGCAAGACGTTCGCGGTGCCGACCTACCTGTTCTCGGGCTCGGTGGGCCTGATGATCCTGGTCGGCCTGTACCGCGAATTCGTCGGCGGCGGGCTGCCGCACGCTCACTGGGGGCCTGGCATCGTAGCCCCGCAGCACCACCCGAGCGCGCTGCTGACGTATGGCGCGATCTACGTCCTGGCTAAGTCGTATGCCAACGGCGGGTCCTCGCTGACCGGCATCGAGGCCGTCTCGAACGCGGTCAGCGCGCTCAAGCCCCCGGAGGGCCGCAATGCCCGGCACCTGCTGGTGATCCAGGGCAGCATCGTCGGCTTTCTGATCGCCGGAATCTCCTGGATAGCGCACACCACCCATGCGATCCCCTACAAGGTCGGCTTTCCAACGGTGCTCTCCCAGGAAGCAGGGCTGGTCTTCGGCCACACGGCGTTCGGCCAGATCCTGTACTACGCCCTCCAGGCGGGTGCCATCTCGATCCTGTTCACCGGCGGCAACACCAGCTTCAGCGGGTTCCCGTTCCTGACCAGCTTCGTCGCGGAGGACTCGTTCCTGCCCCGCTGGATGGCCAAGCGCGGCCACCGGCTGGTGTTCTCTAACGGCATCATCGTGCTGACCGTCCTGGCGATTGCCCTGCTGGGCGTTGTGGGAGCGAACACCGCCAACCTGGTCCCGTTCTACGCGATCGGTGTGTTCACCGGCTTCTCGATGGCCGGCTTCGGGATGGCCCGGTATCACCGGCGGCAGCGGGAGCCCGCCTGGCGCCGCCGGCTTGTCATCAACTTTGTGGGAGGCGTGTATACCGCACTCGTCGTCGCGATCTTCGCGATTGTGAAGTTCACCGAGGGTGCGTGGCTGGTTGTCGTGGTGTTCCCGGTCGCGGTGTTCGCGTTCATCCGGGTGAACCGGCGATACCGGGTAGAGGCCGAGGTACTGGAGAACCTCGGCGGCCGCAAACCACCGGACCCGCCGAACTACACCCGCCGCACGGTGCTGGTGTTCGTGGACGAGTTCAACCTGGCGACGATCGCCGCAGTGCGCTACGCGCGCGGGCTGCGGCCCACCGCGCTGCGCGCCGTTCACTTCGTCCTCGACCGGGACAAGGCCGACAGGCTGCGGGAAGCGTGGCTCCGCGCGGACCGCGGCATTCCGCTGGACCTGGTGGACTGCCCGGACCGGCGGCTGACCCGGGCCGCCGCGGAACTGGTCTCGGAGGAAGTCTGCCAGCCGGGCACCCACGTCACGGTGGTCCTGCCCCGGCGGAGCTATCCGCCATTGCTCGGCCGGCTGCTGCACGACCAGACCGCGGACAAGATCGCCCGGGTGGTGAGCCGGATTCCGCGCTCCGCCGCCACCATCATCCCGTTCGATGTGGAGGCCCGCCTGGACGTGCTGCACGAACGGCAGACCGGCCAGGCCGCCAGGCCCCCGAAGCCGGAGGCGAAGATCCTCGAGCACGAGCGTCCTGCCGTACGGCCAGGGGTCACCCCGATCGGCTCTGTGTCCAGGAACGGCCGTGCCACGGTGGAAGGGCGGGTGCACAGCCTGGAGATCAGGCCGGTGGAACACAGCTGCGTGCTTGCCTGTCATGTCGTTGACGCCACCGGCGAGATCACCGCGCTCTTCTACGGGCGCACCCACATCCCGGGCGTGGAACCCGGGAGCATGATCCAGCTCCGCGGCCGGGTGGGGGTGAAAGACACAGGCATCGTCATGGTGAATCCCGCGTACGAGCTCCTGTCCTAAGTGGTCTCGCCCGTTCTGGAAATTTACCCGCACCGACCTCGACGACCTGCTACACCGTATCGACGCCCACGAAAAGGCCCAGCCCCACGCCCTGGCAGCATGACCTCTACCCCCGACGAACTTACGGGCGAGACCGCTAAGGTTAACAACGTCGCTGCTCGACGTCCCAGCATCCGGGAACCCCGGGCGGCACGCTGAGCGTCGCTCCGTGAGCCGGATGCGCCGAGCAGACTGCTTATGGCTTGATGTTCTGGTTCACGTGGAAGAGGTTGCCGGGATCGTAGGCCCGCTTGACTTGAACCAGCCGGTCGTAGTTTTGCCGGTAGTTGTCTTGAATCTTGTGGTAATCGTCGTCCTGCATGAAGTTTATGTAGCCGCCGGGCTCCGAGTACGGCGCGAGCGCCTGGTAATAGTCACGCACCCATTGGATCCGCTCGGAGTCCTTCGCGGGGTCGGTCCACGCGGCGAGGAAGACCATGCCGTACGTGGCGTCACGGTAGGCAAAGGCCGTGTCGTCGGGTCCGACGCGGTGACACGCGCCGTTAATCGGATAGAGGTGCATCGTGGCGCTCACCTCAGGAACCCGGGATCCGTGCTCGACATGCACGGCGATGGCCTCCTCAGGCAGTTCCTTGACGAAGGCGCCCTTCCAGTAAGCACGGATGCCCTTGGGGTAGAGACCGTCGAACGCTGCGTTCAGTGCCGGATAGGGGAGCGGCCCGGTCCCGTTGGCAACGATCGGAGCGACATCCCAGAAGGGCTGAAGGGCCTTCTGGGCTTGCTCGGGCGGTCCTGCCCAATGCACCACGGCGAGGGCGAGGGTGTCGCCGTGCCGATTCTCGGGTATGAATGGAAGGGGCGGCGCGATCTGGAACGCTGGGAATCCGCCGAACTGCTCCGGTGCGTCCCGTATGAATTCGTCGAACATGCGAAGCAGCGAGTCGGCGTCCTCCAGGTTGTAGAAGATAGGCCCGGCGAACACCTGGGCAACCTCGTGGAGGCGGTACTCCAGGGAGGTCACCACGCCGAAATTGCCGCCGCCACCGCGGAGGCCCCAAAAGAGATCCTCGTTCTCGCGCGCGCTGGCGGTGACGAATTTCCCATCCGCGGTGACCACGTCGGCGGAGATGAGGTTGTCGACGGAGAGCCCGAATCCCCGTGCCAGGTAGCCGATGCCACCGCCCAGGGTCAGGCCCGTGACGCCTGTGGTGGAGATGATGCCGCCCGTCGTCGCCAGACCGAAAGCGTGCGTGGCGTGGTTGAAATCACCCCATGTCGCGCCGGCATCGGCGCGGGCCGTCTTGTTCCTCGGATCCACACGTATTGTATGCATCGGTGACATATCGATAACAAGGCCGCCGTCGTTGGTGCCGAATCCGGGCGCGCTGTGCGCACCGTCGCGAATGGAAAGGTCGAGCCCGTTATCGCGAGCGAAGTTCACGCCGGCGATAACGTCAGCGACCTGCTCGGCGCGGAGCACCGCAAAGGGGCGCTTGTCAAACATGCCATTGTGAACGGCGCGCGCCCCGTCGTAGCCTTCGTCGCCAGCAGTGAGCACGTGGCCTCGCACGCGCTCGCGCAGGGGCGCGACCCTGGCCCCGGCGATCGGCCGCTCGACGATTGCGTCTCCCATTACCGGTCCCCCGCTCTTTAGTCGCCTGCGGTGGGACCCGATGGCCTGCCGCCTCTCGTGGCGATACCGAGTAAAACAACCGGCCCGGCGGGCTGCCCCTCCCGCTTCGGCGTGATTTGCGTGTGCAGCTTGACTAAACCGGCTGATCAGGGAAGCGTCTATACGCATATTGCGCACTGGGCGCGGTAGCCCCGGGGGGGCATGTACATCTCGCTGGAAACCCTGCGGCGGGCGGTCCGGCTGATAGAGAGCCTCGCCGAACTCGACGACCCTGCCAGCTTCGCCGCGCTCGTGCTCCCCGCCTTGGCCGCGCTGGTGGGCTGCGATGTCCTGACCTATAACGAGATCGGGCCAGCCCGCGGCCAGACGCGTTACGCGGACTACCCGGCCGGAGCCCTCGACCCGGCGACCCAGCCGGTGTTCGCGGCGTACGTGCACGAACACCCGCTGGTCAACCACTACCACGCCACCGGCAGCGGGGAGCCGGTGATGATCAGCGACTTTCTCAGCCGGGAGCGATTCCACCGCCTCGGTCTGTACGCCGAGTTCTTCCATGGCATACCCGTCGAACACCAGATGGCAGTCAGCCTGCCAGGCCCCGATCAGGAAGTCATCGGCGTCGCCCTGAGCCGGGCCGCCGCGACTTCTGCGACCAGGACCGCGCCCTGCTCAGCGTGCTCCGGGCCCCGCTCAACGCCGCTTTGCTCCGCGCTCGCCGACGCCAGCAGGCCGGCCAGGCGCTCACCGCCATGACCGGCAGCGGAGTAGCCGCTCTCACCGAGCGGGAGAGCCAGATCCTGCGGCTGGTCGCGGACGGTCGCACCAACATCTCCATCGCCCATGCGCTGGCGGTGAGCCCGCGGACCGTAGCCAAGCACCTCGAACACATCTACCGCAAACTCGAGGTGAGCAGCCGTGCGGCAGCCGTTTACCGCATGACAATGCCAGAAGGCTCGGCGAAACGGGCATCGCCAGATGGGTGAAGTCGGGCCTGCCCTGCCGGCGCCGGTCTTGGCGTCCGAGCGATCCATCTCTACCACCGACTGGACGCAGTCGCGCTGCGAGCTTGGCGGGCACGCGTCTTGCGGTGTCGGAGTGGTCGTGACCCCAAAGCCGGATCCGGCACGGCAGGTCGGGTGGGTCATGATGTGCTCATGCAGCTCCGGCTGGCTGATCCGCTAATTGGCCTCTCCGCGGTGGGTGATCTGTCACGGGAACGGGATCCCGGGCAGGCGGCGCGCACGTGTTTCATCGCCTGCAGGCTGGCCCGCAGTCTCGGGGTGTCAGACGGGACCGTTCAGGACGTCTTTTACACCGCTCTCTTGCAGCACCTGGGGTGCGCGGGCTACGCCCATGACACGGCCGCTCTGTTTGCCGGACGCGACATCGAGATGAACGCGGCCGGCGCCCGCACCGACTTTTCCCGGCCGAGCGACATCTTCAAAACCTTCATCCCCGAGCTCACTGAAGACGTCGACCTGCTCACCCGTCTGCGCATCGTGAGCGCGGCCATCACCAGAGCGCCCCGGGTGGGGGTCCTCGTCGCACGCGCGTCGTGCGAGGTGGCCGAGACCACGGCGCGGCGGATCGGGCTCGGGGAGGACGTCCAGGCGGCGCTGCGTCATATCGCGGAGTGGTACAACGGCAAGGGCGGCTTCCTTGGCCGCAAAGGGGAGGAAATCCCACTGCCTGCGCGCATCGTGCTAGCGGCGTTCAACGCCTCGATCTTCGACGCGCTGGCAGGTCCTGGCGCCGCGCTGCAGGTCGTGAGGGCGCGCGCCGGGAGGAGCCTCGACCCAGCGGTCGCTGACGTCTTCGCTCGCGACGGCGCCGGCATCCTCGCCGAGTTGGCAGACGTCGACGTCGTCAGGGTGCTCCCCGACGAAGAGCCGGATCCGAAACAGTGCGTGGGTGAGGCCGACCTCGACGAGATCTCGGTCGCGTTCGGCGAGGTCGTCGATCTCAAGACGCCCTTCACTCATGGCGGGGCCCGGAGAGCCTTCGAGCTCGCCGGGGCAGCAGCCGTGGCGTTGCGCCTCGACCCGGCGGTGGTCGCCCAGGTCCGCAGGGCGGCCGCACTGCGCGACGTCGGCAAGGCGGCCGTCTCGAACGCCATCCTGGAGAAGCCGGCCGGGTTGACCGAGACTGACCGGGAGCAGGTACGCCTGCATGCCTATCACACCGAACGGGTCCTGGCCCGGGCCCCGGCTCTGGCGGCCGAGGCCCTGCTGGCCGGCATGCACCATGAGCGCGAGAACGGGACGGGCTACCACCGGGGGGCGGACGCGTCGTCCATCCCGATGGCCGCCCGCGTCATCGCTGCCACCGACGCCTTGGTCGCCATGACCCAGCCCCGCCCCTACCGAGGCGCGATGAGCCTCGCTGAGGCCTGTGAGGAGCTGGAACGGGGCGCCCTTCGCGGCGTACTCCATCCCGACGCTGTGAGCGCCGTGGTGGCGGGCGCTTGGGGCACCAAGCCAACGGTCAGGGTCTCACGGCCAGCCGGCCTGAGCGAGCGCCAGGTCGAGGTGCTCCGTCTGGTGGCCGAGGGTCTCACCAATCGCCAGATCGCCCAGAGGCTGGTGGTGTCGGCGCGGACAGCCGAGCACCACGTGCAGGACATTTACACCAAGATCGGGGCTTCCAGCCGGGCGGCGGCAGCGTTGTTCGCCATGGAGCACCATCTGCTGTAGTCCGCCAAGCAGACCGTTGCCGTGGCGCGCTCCCATTTCAGGGGCGGTCGGAAAGATTGGTAGGTCTACCGATGCCCGATGCCCTCTCCCGGGCGATGCTCGTTCAGGGATAAGAGAAGGGACATGGAGATGACCAAGCTGACAAGCGACGCCCGCACCGGCGTGATCCGGGTCAATCGGGCCGACATCTACCATGAGGTACGGGGGCAGGGCCCGGCAATCCTGTTCGTCTCGGGGGCGACCGGGGACGCCGGCCACTGGGAGCGGATCGTCGATGCCCTCGCCCCAGACCACACGGTGGTCAGCTACGACCGGCGCGCCAACTCACGCAGCCTGAAGCCGCACGGATGGACTTCCACGACCGCCGACGAGCAAGCAGACGACGCGGCCGGGCTGATCGAAGCTCTCGACCTGGCGCCGGCCACCGTCGTCGGCAACAGCGGCGGAGCGATCATCGGCCTGAACCTGCTGATGCGCCATCCACACCTGCTTCGGAGTGTCGTCCTGCACGAGCCGCCGCTGCTGTCGGTCCTCGCCGACCCCGACGGCGTCATGGCGGTCATCCAGCTAATTGTCGAGAAGGGTATGGCCGAGGGAGGACCCACGGGCGCGGCCCGGGCGTTCCTCGGCTTCGCAGCCGGCGACGCCACCCAGCACCTCGACCCGAGGACCTACGAGCGCATGACCGACAACGGCGAGGTCCTCTTCGGCGTTGAGTTCGGGGCCTTCGAGACCTACCGACCCACCGACGAGGAGCTGACCGCCAACACCGTGCCTGTGCACGTCCTGCTTGGGGCCGACAGCGCCCCATTCTTCGGTGAGGCAGCGCGATGGCTCGCGCCGCGGCTCAATACCGAGGTGGTCACCGCGCCCGGCGCCCACGTCCCGATGATGAGCCATCCTGAGCATTTCGTTGCGCTCATCAGGTCGCTGATCTGACACTGTTGCTGGCGACGACCACGGGACTCTCCGCCGGGGCTCCGGCTTGAGGGGCGCCTCCGGATTTCGCTGAGTGCGGCTGATAGGGCCGAGCCTCGCCCAGGAGGCAGCCGATGGAGCAGGCAGTGCTGGAGCCGGTGGACGTCGACGACGCCGGTCACAGCCGCGACACGACCGCGTACAACATGGCCATCCTGGAGATTCGTCCCGCCAACCTCCACCTGCGCGCCCGGCTGCGCCAGGCCAGGCCGGTCCGCAAGGTCGTGACCACGGTCATCGCCGGCGCCGTGCAAGAACCGCCGCGATGAACGGCCAAACATCGAGAACGGACTGGGGGAACGGGCTCCGGTGCGCGCCAGACGCCCGGCAGGGGCCAGGTAATCAGCGCGGGATCAGTTCGATGGTGGTGGATCGCGCTGCGGGGCTGGTGATCCGGTCGAGGGTCTGCTTGCTGTAGCGCCGGTACGTATCGCGGTTCCCCACCGGCCTGCCCGGACGCCCTCGACACCGCCTGCGGCCTCTACCTCAACGACCCCACCGCCTGGGCCTGACCCCCGACAAACTTACGGGCGAGACCACTAAGACACGCTCGGTCTACCGGCGGCAGCGTCACGCCGCAGCCGCCTTCCGATGCGGGGCGGCCCCCCTGGGCCGGCCGCCTGCGCGGGAGGCAGTGGAACAGTCCTGGTATGCCCCATGGACAACCCGCAGGCAACCGATGGTATGAAGGCCACGAGAGCACACGCGATCGACGGGACAGTGGGACGTGGCCATTCGCAACGCAGTCGGCTTCCTGGGCGGCAGCGGTGACCTGCCCGAGGGTTTCTGGTATTCGGTAAAGCGCCGCCTGCTCGGGCCGCCCATGGTCAACGAGCAGCTACGACATCAGCGCCTGTCCAAGCTTCTCGCACTGGGCGTGCTGTCCCCCGACGGCATCTCCTCTTCCGCCTACGGCACCGAGGAAATCCTCATCGCGCTGCTGCCGCTGGCCGGGCTCGCGGCCTTCACCATCATCCTGCCGATGACCCTGGTCATCCTCGTGGTCATGGCGCTCGTGGTGCTGTCCTACCGCGAGGTGGTGATGGTCTACATCAGGCCCGGCGGTTCCTACGTCGTGGCCAGGGAGAATTTCGGCCCCAAGATCGCCCAGATCGCCGCCGTGGCGCTGCTCATCGACTACGTGGTCACCGTGGCCGTGCAGACGGTCGCGGGGACCGC
>Ga0209166_10003282_pt1 | contig 11763 bp, 10 predicted proteins | sample Coa_R1_3_FD_187151 | JGI IMG/M metagenome (GOLD analysis project Ga0209166, IMG submission 187151) | Surface soil microbial communities from Centralia Pennsylvania, which are recovering from an underground coalmine fire - Coalmine... | ecosystem: Environmental > Terrestrial > Soil >... | reverse complement strand
CTACGCCGGCACCCTGATCCTGGTCAGCCACGACCGCGACTTCATCGACCGCCTGGCCACGTCGACCATCGCGCTCGACGGCCGCGGCCACGCGGTGGAGACGCCGGGCGGCTGGCAGGATTTCCTGAGCCAGAACCCGGGCTTCCTCGATGCGCCCGAGCCGGCGCCCGCCCGCCGCGCCAGGCCCGCGGCGCCGCCACGCCCCGCCACGCAAGCCGTCAAGCTCAGCTTCAAGGACCAGCGGCGGCTGGACGAACTGGAGGCCCGGCTGGCGGTCCTGCCGGCCGAGATCGCCGCCCTGGAACACCAACTTCACGATCCCGGCCTCTACGGGCGCGACCCGGGCGCCTTCGCCCGGACCTCGACGGCCCTCGAAGCGGCGCGCCACGACCTGGCCACGGCCGAGGAGGCCTGGCTGGACCTGGAGGCGCTGAAGGAGTCGCTGGCGCGGGGGGCGGGGTAGCGCTCGTCACCGTTAACGACCGTAGACACGGTGGCGGAGGACCCGCCTGAACGGGAATCTGCAAGGGCGGCGGCGCGGAGGTTCGATGGCGTTTGGCGGGCGATCCCGGGGAGATTCATGGGAGATCTCGGGGCGCTTCGCGGGAGTCGGCGGGGCGCTTCCGGGGCGCTCGAGGGGCGCTCGTGGGCGTCCGGACGCAGCCCATCACAAAGCCCCGATTGGTCTAGAGTGCTGAATTGTCTTGCTAAAATCACTCGACGCACGGCTGGGGCAGTTTCCCCCCGGGGCGACGCCGTCGTGGCGCAGGTTTCGAGGATGGCCATGTCGCCTCCGTCGTGCGGCGTTGACGAGCGAAAGGGGGATTGCATTACGCAATATGTAGCGGATATGATTGCGATCTGCAAGTCCCGCGCAACCGTCCCGCGGGGGGAAATGAATCAGCGCTTGCATATTTGGTAACATATGTGGCACCATTACCCATCGAAGTGCGGGAGTACCTGACGCCGGACGGCGAGAGCCCCTTCGGCGCCTGGTTCGATGATCTCGACGCCCAGGCGGCCGCCAAGGTGACGATCGCCGTGACGCGGATAGGGCAGGGCAATCTCTCGAACGTCAAAGGTGTCGGCTCGGGCGTGTTCGAGTTCAGGGTGAACTTCGGACCCGGCTACCGGCTCTACTTCGGCAAGGACGTGAGACGGGTCGTGATCCTCCTCGCCGGAGGAACCAAGAGGCGACAGCAGCGCGACATCGAAGACGCACTGGCCCGCTGGCAGGACTACAAGGATCGCAAGAAAGGCAAAGGCTGAAATGGCGCTCACCCGTTCGTTCAAGGACACGGTTCAGGCGCGGGTCCAACGCGACGCCGCCTTTCGTGAAGCGCTGCTGGCGGAGGCGGTGGACGCCTTCCTGTCCGGCGATGTGGAAACCGGCAAAGCCGTGCTCCGCGATTTCATCAACGCCACCATCGGCTTCGAGCGGCTCGGTGCGGCGACCGGCACGCCGCCGAAGAGCCTGATGCGCATGTTCAGCCCGGCCGGTAATCCCAATGCCCGCAATCTCTTCGGCGTGCTTGGCGAACTGCAAAAGCAGTCGGGCGTCCAGCTCCACGCGCAGGGCAGCAAATGCGAAAGGCCAGCGTAAGCCGACGTGGAGTCCCGGTCACGCGACGACGACGATGACGACGCGGCGGTTGGCGGCGCGGCCGACTTCGGTGTCGTTTGATTGGGCTGGCGCCGCCGGCCCGTAGGAAATGGCGTTCATCCGGTTCAGCGGGACGCCGTGAGCGTACAGGAATCGGCGCACGGCCTGCGCCCGGTCTTCGCCGAGACGGTTGCCCGCCGCTTCAGTCGCGTCCGTGTAGCCGCGGATTTCGACGAAAACCACTCTATTGTAGCGCACGAGTCTGCCGGCCAGATCCGCCAGTTTCTCCTGGTCTTCACTGGAAAGCGTCGCCTTGTTTACGGCGAACGTCGCCGAAAGGTTCCACACGACTGCAGCCGCGAGCGGCGCCGAAACGGTAAGCGCCAGGACAGCAGCCATGAGGAAGGCCGTGTAGCGTGACCGTGCTGGCCCAAGGGGCGACGCTTTCGACATGGGTTGATCCTCCCAGCTGACATGGGTTGGTCCTCCCAGCGGCGGCATTGTATGGTTTTGGACGACAACGTCCAGCCGGAGAAGGCCCCCCGCGCCTCAGGCGGCCGGCGCCGGCCCGGCGTCCACGAGCACGATCTCCGCCTCGTCGTCGGCCCGGATATCGAGCCGGCCCTCGGAGATCGCGGCGAGGCCGTCTCCCGTCTCGAGCCGCGCGCCGTTCACGGTGACCACGCCGCGCGCCGGGACCAGGTAGGCGTAGCGGCCTTCGGCCAGGTCATAGCTTACCGTATCGCCCCGCATCAGGGTCGCGCCGAGCACCCGGGCGTCCGCCCGGATGGGCAGAGCGTCGGCGTCGTGCGGATCCTCGCTGGCCAGGGTGAGCAGTCGGCCGGCGCGGTCGGCCTTGGGAAACTGGCGCGAGCTCCAGTTCGGCGCGCCGCCGCCTGTCCTCGGCAGCAGCCAGATCTGGAAGAGCTTCAGAGGAACCTCGCCCCGATTGTACTCGGCATGGCGGATGCCCGTCCCGGCGCTCATGACCTGGACATCGCCAGCCTCGGTCCGTCCGAGGCTGCCGATGGTGTCCTGATGGGTCACCGCGCCCTCGCGGACGTAGCTGATGATCTCCATGTCCCTATGGCCGTGGAGATCGAAGCCGGCGCCCGGAGCGATCTCGTCGTCGTTCCAGACGATGAGCGCGCCGAGCGGTCCGTGAGCGGGATCACCCTGAGGCGTGACTTTGAAGTGGTGGCGAGCCTTCAACCATCCGAAGTCGCCCCCCGAGAGGCGGTCGCGCCGGCGAAGTTGCAGCATGGAGAGGCTCCCGGATCCGCCGCCCGCACGCGACGCACGGGCCTGGACGGTTCGGTTTACCTAGGCGGCAGAACAATCACCCGCTAGCTCGCCAGTGAGCAACGTTGTGTCCTGCAGACAGGACAATCACTGAGCCGCCTCCACGAGCGCTTCGGCCGCGAAGTCGATCACCGCGCGGACACTGGGCAGCATGCTTCGACGCGAGGTGAACACCAGGTGGAGGATGCCGTCGGCGGCCACCCACTGCGGCAACAGGCGGACCAGCCGCCCCGCGTCGAGGTGAGGGCGGCATTCCATCACAGGCAGGAGGGCGGCGCCCACACCCCCGAGCGCGGCGGCGAGGAGGGTCCGGAGGTCGCCGGCGGCGAGCCGTGCGTCAAATTCGACCTGGCAGGGGCTGTCCTCGCCCGCCGAGAGCCGCCAGATGGATCGGCCGGCCCCTTCATTGGTGTCCGCCAGGGGCAGGCTGGCCAGGTCCTGCGGCGCCCCCGGCTCGCCATGGTCGCGGACGAAGTCGGGGCTGGCGACGACGATGCGCCGGCTGACGCCGATCCGCCGCATCTGCAGATCGCCGTCCGTGTCGAAGCGCTCGCGCACCCGCACGGCGACGTCGACCCGTTCTTCGATCAAGTCGACCCGCCGGTTGGTCGACAGGATCTGCAGGCGCAGCCGCGGGTGGTCGGACAGGAACGTCGGAAGGCGACAGGCGATGGAGTCGTGCAGGTTCAGCGGGCAGCTGACGCGCACGAGCCCCTGCGGCTCTGCGCGGACCCGCATGGCCGCCGCGGTCGCCGCCTCCGCCGCCGCCGTCGCGGTCACCGCCTGCGCATAGACCTCCTGTCCGACCTCGGTGACCTTGAGCCGACGGGTCGAGCGCTCCAGGAGGCGGACGCCGAGGTCCGCTTCGAGCTGGGCGATCCGCCGGCTGAGACGTGACTTGGGCAGGCCGAACTCACGGGCGGCCTTCGAGAACCCGCCGCTGCTCACCACCGCCGCGAAGAAACGGAGGTCATTCAGGTCCCGCATGTCAGCCCTCATCGGTCCGGCGTTTGCGTTCCAATAACAGAACAATCAGTCCCAGTTCCAGCAGCTAGTGGGGGGATCGTCCCGCTCTTAAGTTCACGGCCATCGCAAACCCCTGTTCGGGAGAACCGCCATGAAACTCTTGCACATCGACTCCAGCCTGCTCGGCGAAGGCTCCGCCTCGCGCCAACTCACCCGCTCCGTGGTCGGGCGCTTCCAGCGCAACCATCCCGGACTAGAGGTGGCTTCCCGCGACCTCGACGCGGCGCCCTTGCCGCACCTGACCGGAGCGGACCTGGCCGCCAGCCGCCAGTCGGCCAACGACACTGACGAGCCCATGAGCGCCGACGCCAAGACCAACGCCGCGGTTCTGCGGGAATTCCTGGACGCCGACATCGTGGTGGTCGGCGCGCCGATGTACAATTTCGGCGTCCCCAGCGTGCTGAAGGCCTGGATCGATCGCATTTCGATCGCCGGCGTGACCTTCCGCTACACGGAAAAGGGGCCTGTCGGTCTCTCCGGCGGCAAGCGCGTCGTGATCGCCTCCACCCGCGGCGGCCTGTACGCGGAGGGTTCGCCCTTCGCCGCCATGGACTTCCAGGAAGCCTACCTGCGCGCCGTCTTCGCCTTCCTCGGCGTGACCGACGTCGAGGTGGTCCGCGCTGAGGGCCTCAACCTCGGCCCCGAGCAACGCCAGGCCGCCATGCAGGCGGCGCTCGGCGAACCCGCCCGCCAGGCCGCCTGACGGCCCGGTGACCTCCCATGAGAGTGGCGCTCTAACGCTACCGGAGCGCCAGGGGCATCGCGGACACATCGCCCGTCCAGTTGGGGCGGGCGTAGGCGAGTTGGCGGGCGGCGTCGTCGGCCTGGCCCTCGCGGCGCTCGCTCTCGGCCAGGATGCCCAGGCTGACGGGGTCGAAGGGCCAGCGAACCATGGCCTTGCGCGCTTCGGCGGCGGCGGCCTGCGGCTTGCCTTGCGCCTCCAGGGCGGCGGCGAGGCTGCGGCGGACGGGATACCACCAGGCCGGCGGGTCGCTGAGCTCGCCGAGCCTGGCCTCCTGGATGTCCGCCGCGTTGCGGTAGGCGGCCTCGGCGTCGCTGAACCTGTCCTCGAGCATGGCGGCCCTGCCGGCGAGGACCAGCCGCGCCACGTCGACCATGGCCCGGGCCTGCGGCGCGAGCTCGCCGAACGTCTTCAGGTCGGCGGGCGCGACCGCTATGGCGGCGGCCTGGGCCCTGACGCCCCGGGCATCGCCGCTGCGGGCGGCGGCTTCGCCCCTGGCGAAGCGCCACATGGCCCGGGCGTAGGGCAGCCTGGCGCCCGGATCGGCCAGGGCGGCGACCTCGGCCTGCGACCCATAGCGGCCGTAGACGAAATAGGCCGTGCCGAGGCCCATCTGGGCGAACACCTTGCCCGGCTTGACGGTCGGCAATTGCCCGACCTCCGCCGCGGCCAGCGACAGCGCGCCCTTGGCGTCGCCGTCCATCAGGGCCGCGCCCTCCCCGTACTGGACATTGTGGCCGTGATAGACGAGCCCGAACACGCCGTCCTTCGGCTTCAGCCTGGCGGCGTTGAGCTTGTCGATCTCCACGGCGTCGAGGTTCGATAGCTCCGCCGAGCGATAGCGGCCGGCCCAGAAGTAGGTATGCGACGGCATGTGGACGAGGTGGCTGGCGGCCGGCGCCAGGGCCTGCAGCTTTTCGGCGTAGGGCAGGGCGCGCACGCCGACGCCGTCCCTCTCCGTCGCATGGATATAGAAATGGATGGCGCCCGTGTCGTCCGGCGCCCGCCGCAAGACGGCCTCGAGGATCTCGATGGCGCGGTCCAGGTGGGCGCGGGTGTTGTGGGTGGCCGCCGGTATCATCCAGGCGTCCGCGGCGATCACGGCGATCTCGTTATCGTCGGGCCAGGCTCTGGTGAGATCGTCCATCGCCCTGGCGAAGGCGTCGTCGCCGGCCCCGCCCCCGCCTCCGCCGCGATAGCGTTTCTGCAAGGCCGCGATCAGGGCGCGTTCCCTGGGCGGACCGCCGGCGCCGAGAACGGCCGCCTTGTCCGCGAGCGCGGCCACTTCGACCTGTTCCTTCTTGTCGATCGGATAGTTGATCGTCGGGCCACGGGACCAGGCCTCGCCCCAGACGCACATGGCGCAGGTCGGATCGAGCTGTTCGGCCCGTTTGAAGGCGCTGGTCGCGGCCTTGTGCGCAAAGGCGTGGGCCAGTTGCATGCCGTTGTCGAAATAGGCCTGGGCCTGGGCGCTGGTTGTGCTGATGACAAAGCCGCCTGTCCCATAGCCGGTCAGCAGCGCCTTGGCCGGCGGCGCCGGGTCGTCCTTGGATTCTGTATGGCAGATCGGGCCGGCCGGTGGGGTTGGCGGCGCCGCGGCCGGTTCGATCGCGCCCAACAACGTCGCCGCCGCCGTAGCGAGCAGGAGACGCTCGTAAGGTCGCCGCATGACCGCCCCCCGCCCAGCCGAGCTGGAGTCTCTCACACCGTCACGGCGCCGTGCAACCTGAGCCGCACGGCCTCAGTGGAAAACGACGGAGGTGAGCGTCGACTGCTGACAAAACCTGACACGCCGCCATTGTATGTCAGCAGGGCGATCGAGGTGGTCGGTCGCCGACGCGCCCCGAAGGGTGCGATTCCGACAACGGGAGCATGGGAGCGAGATCATGTGCGAGAAGATCGAAGCCCGACAGATCGCGGCGGCCTACTACACGGCGTGGACCGCCGGCGACTTCGACGAGATGATGAAGTGGGTCGCGGACGACGTCGTCTGCGAAACGCCGTCGGGCCTGTTGGCCGGACCGCGATCCTTCCGCAAGTTCTGGGTGGACTTCGTGACCCGGATGGTCAAGCGCGTCGAGCTCATCGCCCTCTATGGCGACATCGACTCGGCGGTGATCGTGTATAGTTGCGACCTGGTGTGCGCCGACGATCAGCGCGTGGCCGAATGGATCAGGATCAGACGCGGAAAGATCGCGCACAGCCTGATGATCTACGACCGGGCCGGCGTGTCGAGCTTCCTTGGAGGGGCCGCGCCCCGTTTCCAAGGCGTCCTGACACCGGCCTAGGCCGGCGCGGAAGGGCTCAGGCTCGAAGGAAGACATGTCCAGGACCCCGAGGCTGTTCGAGCTCATGCAGGCGCTGCGACGGCGGCGCCTGCCGGTGAGCGGCGCCGAACTCGCCCGGGAGATCGACGTCTCCTTGCGCACGCTGTACCGGGACATCGCCTCCCTGCAGGCCATGGGGGCCGAGATCGAGGGGGAGGCCGGCGTCGGCTACATTCTGCGGCCGAGCCTGCTGTTGCCGCCGCTGATGTTCAGCGAAGAGCAGATCGAGGCCCTCGCCATCGGCGCCCAGTGGGTCGCGCGAAAGACGGACGAGGCCCTGGCCCACGCGGCGCGCGACGCCATCGCCAAGATCGCCGCGGTCCTGCCCGACGACCTGCGCGAGCGACTGCACGATGACGCCCTGCATGTCGGCGGCCGCCCCGTCGCCAACACGGGGCTCGATCTCACCCTGGCCCGCCGGGCCATGCGCGAAGAACGCAAACTGAAGATCGCCTACGTCGATCCGGAAGGCCGCCGGTCGGAGCGGGTGATCTGGCCCTTCGTCCTGGGCTTCATGGAGGCCACCCGACTGCTGGTGGCCTGGTGCGAGCTACGGGAGGACTTTCGCACGTTCCGGACCGACCGTTGCGAGCATGCGGAGCTGTTGCCAGACCGCTTTCCCCGTCGAAGGCGGGATCTGGCCAAGCAGTGGCGCGCGCTGCTGCTGTCCGATTCCGCCTCCCCGCTGCGCTAGAGGCGAGCTCCAACGCCAGAAGAATGAGCGACGGATTGCCATTGCGAATGAACGATCGGGAGGCATTTGAGCTTGACGCGGATATCTCACGCACTTGCCCCCCGGCGGGTTGCGGGGTTCCCTAGCTCTGCAATTCCCAGCCGATCGGAGCGGACCATCAGCATGAGGCTTTCCGTCACGACGATCTGTCTCGCATGTGGCCTCGCGTTGACCGCCTGCGGCAAGAAGCCACCGCCGCCAAAGCCGCCGCCCACGGTCGGCTACGTCGTTTTGCGGTCCGAGCCGGTGACCTTGACCACCGAGTTGCCGGGTCGGGTTTCGGCGCTGGAATCGTCTGACGTGCGCCCGCAGATCAGCGGCGTCATCCGCCGGCGCGCCTTTGTCGAAGGCTCGACGGTCCGGGCCGGGCAGGTTCTCTACGAGATAGAGGATTCGCCGTATGTCGCCGCCGAGCTGACCGCACGCGGCCAGCTCGCCCAGGCGGAGGCGAATATCGGCGCGACCCAGCTGCAGGCGGACCGCTACCGGCAGCTTGTGGCGATCAACGGGGTCAGCAAGCAGGACGCCGACAACGCCGCGGCCGCGGCCGCCCAGGCCAAGGCCGCCGTGGTCGCCCAGCGCGGCGCGCTGAAGGCGGCGCAGGTCAATCTGGGCTTCACGCGCATCCGCGCGCCGATTTCCGGCCGGATCGGGCGCTCGCTGTTCACACCCGGCGCGCTCGTCCAAAATGGTCAGGCCGACGCCCTGGCGACCATTCAGCGGATGGACCAGGTCTATGTCGACGTCACCCAATCGGCGGCCGACCTGCTCAGCCTGCGCGCGGCGATGCATGGCGGCGACGTCACCCAGCCGGGACCCGACAGCGCGCGGGTGCAACTGATCCTGCCCAACGGCCAAGTCTATCCGATCGAAGGGGTGCTGAGGTTCGCCGACGTCACGGTCGACCCCACGACCGGCGCGGTGGTGGTGCGCGCGGTGTTCCCAAATCCGGGCGGCGTCCTGCTGCCGGGTCTCTATGTCCGCGCCCGCCTGATCGAGGGCGTGCGTCAGCAGGGGTTGCTGGCGCCGCAGGCCGGCGTCTCGCACAACGAACGGGGGCTGGCGACCGCCCTGGTGGTGGCGCCAGGCAACATCGTCGCGCAGCGGATCGTCACGACCGAGCAGGCGATCGGCGACAAGTGGGTCGTGACGGGCGGCCTGAAAGCCGGGGACAAGGTGATCGTCGATGGTCTGCTCAATCTCCATCCGGGCGCCAAGGTCGACGCGCGGCCCGTCGCGGCAGGGAAGTAGAGCGCGGTGTCCCGCTTTTTCATCGACCGCCCCATCTTCGCCTGGGTGATCGCGATCATGCTGAGCCTGGCTGGCATACTGGCCATCAGCACGCTGTCGATCGCGCAGTTTCCGGCTCTCGCGCCACCGCAGATCTCCGTTACGGCGGTCTTCCCGGGGGCGGACGCCCAGACGCTCGAGAACACCACCACCCAGGTCATCGAACAACAGATGAAGGGGCTCGACCACCTCATCTATTTTTCCTCGACCAGCGACTCGTCGGGCACGGCGACGGTCACCATGACCTTCGCCCAAGGGACCAATCCCGACACTGCGCAGGTCCAGGTCCAGAACAAGCTGCAATCGGCGGTGGCTCTCCTGCCCCAGGAAGTGCAACTGCAAGGCCTGACGGTCACCAAATCGGCGCGCAACTTCGCTCTGATCGTCGGCCTGGAATCCATCGACGACAGCCATGACCAGGACGATCTGGGCGACTACATCGCTTCCCAGGTCCAGGAGCCGCTGGGCCGGATCACCGGCGTGGGGGACACCCAGTTCTTCGGTTCCCAATATGCGATGCGGATCTGGCTCGATCCGATCAAGATGGCGAACCTGCAAGTCACCGTCGCCGACGTGACCAGCGCCGTCTCGGCGCAGAACGCCCAGGTTTCCGCGGGCCAGATCGGCGGCCTGCCCACCGTCTCTGGCCAACGGCTGAACGCCATCGTGGATGTCCAGTCGCGGCTGAAAACGCCGGAGGAATTCCGTCAGATCCTCCTGCGCACCAACACCAACGGCTCGATCATCCGGCTTGGCGACGTCGCCCGCGTCGCGATCGGCGCCGAGACGGAAGCCTATATCTCGCGCTACAACGGCCATCCGGCCACCGGGCTGGCGATCAAGCTGGCGCCGGGCGCCAACGCCCTGGCCACGATCACCGCAGTCAAGGCCAGGATGAAGGAGCTGTCGGCGAGCTTTCCGCCCGACATCAAGGTGGTCTACCCGATCGACACCTCGCCCTTCATCACCCTCTCGATCAAGGATGTCGTGGTCACGCTGTTCGAGGCTATCGCCCTCGTCTTCGTGGTGATGCTGGTGTTCCTGCAGAACTGGCGGGCCACACTCATTCCCACGATCGCCGTGCCGGTGGTGCTTCTGGGCGCCTTCGCGATCCTTTACGTTGCCGGTTTCACCATCAACACCTTGACCATGTTCGGCATGGTGCTGGCCATCGGCCTTCTGGTGGATGACGCTATCGTGGTGGTCGAGAATGTCGAACGGCTGATCCACACCGAAGGGCTCTCCCCCAAGGAGGCCGCGCGCAAGTCGATGGACGAGATCACCGGCGCGCTGGTGGGCATTGGCACGGTGCTGTCGGCCGTGTTCCTGCCCATGGCGCTGTTCGGCGGATCGGCGGGGGTGATCTATCGGCAGTTCTCGATCACCATCGTCTCATCGATGGTGCTGTCGGTGCTGGTGGCGCTGATCTTCACCCCGGCGCTGTGCGCGACGCTTCTCAAGCCCGCGAAGGTCGAGCAGGGCCACCAAAAAGGTTTCGCGGGCTGGTTCAACCGCAACTTCGAGCGCGGCGTCGGCCGCTATGGCGGGGGCGTTGAGACGGCCAACCGTCGCTGGGGTCGAACCTTCATCATCTATGGCCTGATCGTCGGCGGCATGGCTCTGCTGCTCACCACCTTGCCGGGCGGCTTCCTGCCGGACGAAGACCAGGGCTTCCTGTTCACCCAGGTGACCCTGCCGACCGGCGCGACCGCGGAACAGACCGAAGTGGTCATGGCCAAGATCCGCAAGCACTTCCTGGTCGACGAAAAGGCCAATGTCGCCGGCCTGTTCACGGCGGCCGGGTTCGGCTTTGTCGGGATCGGCCAGAACACCGGCCTGGGGTTCGCCACGTTGAAGGATTGGTCGGAACGGCCCGGCAAGGCCCGCAGCGTCCAGGCGGTCGTTGGGCGGGTGTTCCAGAAGCTCGCGCCGTCCATCCACACCGGCCAGGTGATCGCCTTCGCGCCGCCGGCGGCGTTCGAACTGGGCAACGCCACCGGCTTCGACTTCGAGCTGAAGGACATCGGCAATGTCGGCCACGCCAAGCTGGTGGCGGCGCGCAACCAGCTTCTTGGCATGGCCAGGCAGGACAAGGGACTGGCGCAGGTGCGGCCCAACGGCCTGGACGATGTGCCCCAGCTCAAGCTCGATATCGACCACGCCCGGGCCGGATCGTTCGGCCTGTCGCAGGCCGACATCAACTCCACCGTCAGCACCGCGTTCGGCAGCGCTTTCGTCAACCAGTTCATCGATCGAGGCCGGGTGAAGAAGGTCTATGTCCAGGCCGACGCACCCTACCGCACCAAGCCGGAGGACCTGAACACCCTCTATGTGCGCGGCGCCTCCGGAACCCTGGCGCCGATCTCCGCCTTCTCGACGAGCGAGTGGATCTACGGTCCGACACGGCTGGAGCGGTACAACGGCTATCCCGCCATGGAGATCCAGGGTTCGCCCACGCCCGGCGAGAGCACGGGAACGGCCATGGCCCACATGGAGGCGCTGGCGAAGAAGCTTCCGCCCGGCATCAGCTACGAATGGACCGGCCTTTCCTATGAGGAGAAGGCGTCGGGCGGACAGGCGGGATCGCTGTATGCGATTTCCCTTCTGATCGTCTTCCTCTCGCTAGCGGCGCTCTATGAAAGCTGGTCGGTGCCGATCGCCGTCCTGCTGGTGGTGCCGCTGGGGGTGGTCGGCGCGCTGGTGTCGGCCCACCTCACCCGTCTCGACAACGACATCTATT
>Ga0209166_10003280_pt1 | contig 11770 bp, 8 predicted proteins | sample Coa_R1_3_FD_187151 | JGI IMG/M metagenome (GOLD analysis project Ga0209166, IMG submission 187151) | Surface soil microbial communities from Centralia Pennsylvania, which are recovering from an underground coalmine fire - Coalmine... | ecosystem: Environmental > Terrestrial > Soil > Unclassified... | reverse complement strand
CGCTCCCGATCCCCGATCGGCCGCCGGCGGGACCTCCGCCGACACAGCGGCCGGCGGCGCGAGGGTGTCGGAGTTCGTGGTCACCTCCAAGCGCCTGGACCAGGCGCGCGCCAGCATCCAGCCGCAGATCGGTGCCTCGGTCTATACGATCACCAACGACGCCATCCAGACGATGCCGGGCGGCGATAGCGCGCCCCTCGACCAGGTGATCCTCCAGGCCCCCGGTGTCGCCGAGGACTCCTACGGCCAGATCCACGTACGCGGCGAGCACAATGGCCTGCAGTTCCGCCTCAACGGCGTCATCCTGCCCGAGGGGCTCAGCGTCTTCAGCCAGGCGCTCAGTCCCAAGCTCGCCGACAAGGTCGATCTGATCACCGGGGCCTTGCCGGCCCAGTACGGCCTGCGCACCGCCGGCGTCGTCGACATCACCACCAAGAGCCGTTTCGACAACGGCGGCGAGGTGTCGATGTACGGCGGCAGCCACGACGAGATCAATCCGAACGGAAACATCCACGGCAGCTCGGGCGCCTTCAGCTACTTCGTCACCGTCAACTACCTGCAGGACAAGCTGGGCATCGAGTCGCCGGATGGCTCGGCCAATCCCCTGCACGACAAGACCAACCAGTTCCAGGCCTTCGCCTATCTCGAGGACATCCTCGATCCGCAGAGCCGGGTCACGCTGATCGCCGGCACCTCCGACCAGCGCTTCCAGATCCCCGACCAGAGGGGCGGGCAGCCGACCCTGGGCCTGTCCGTGGGCGACCCGACGGGCGCGCCCAACGCGTTCTCCAGCGAGAACCTGAACGAGAACCAGCGCGAGAACACCCAGTTCGCCGCCCTGAGCTACCTCTACGACGGCGGCCGCTTCACCGGCCAGGTGTCGCTGTTCGGCCGCTACTCGACCTTGCGCTTCCTGCCCGATCCGCTCGGCGACGTCCTCTACAACGGCATCGCCCAGACCGCCTACAAGACCGATCTGGCGAGCGGCATCCAGGCGGAGGGGGTCTACCGCCTGACGGACGCCCACACCCTGCGCGGCGGGGTCATCATCGAGATCGACCGCTCCACCAGCCGCACCTCGTCCCAGGTGCTGCCGCTCGACGCCACCGGCGCCCAGACCGGCGGGCCGCCGTTCGAGCCGGTCACCATCCTCGATTCCGGGGCCAAGACCGCCAAGACCTACACGGCCTACCTTCAGGACGAGTGGAAGCTGCTGAGCAACCTCACCCTCAACTACGGGGTGCGGTTCGACGAGTTCGACGGCTACCGCGACCAGAACCAGGTCAGCCCCCGGGTCAACCTGGTCTGGCAGGTGACGCCCACCACGACCTTCCACGCCGGCTATTCGCGGTATTTCTCGCCGCCGCCCTTCGAGCTGATCGGCCAGGAGACGGTCAGCAAGTTCGCCGGCACCACGGCGGCGGCCACGGTCCCCCTCGACACCACCCCCTACGCCGAGCGGGCCAACTACTACGACGTCGGCCTGTCGCAGGTGTTCATGCGCTACCTCAACGTCGGCCTCGACGGCTACTACAAGACCGACAAGGACCTGATCGACGAAGGCCAGTTCGGCGCCCCGATCATCCTGACGCCGTTCAACTACGCCACCGGCTACCAGTACGGCATCGAGCTCACGTCGAGCTACAGTCATCGCGGTCTGACGATCTATGCCAACTTCGCCGCGCAAACGGCCAAGGGCAAGGACATCATCTCCAGCCAGTTCAATTTCTCGCCCGACAGACTGGCCTACATCACGAGTCACTACATAAACCTCGATCACAGCGCCACCTACACGGCGTCCGGCGGGATCTCCTACCTCTGGCATGGGACGCGCGTGGGCGGGGACGTGCTCTACGGCAGCGGCCTGCGCACCGACCTGGTCCTGCCGGACGGCAGCGCCATCCCCAACGGCGCCGAACTGCCCAGCTACACCCAGATCAACCTCTCGCTGTCGCATCGCTTCGAGAAGGCGCCCCTGGGTCCCCTGACCGTGCGCTTCGACGTCATCAACGCCTTCAATGAGACCATTGAGCTGCGCAACGGCAGCGGCGTGGGGGTCTTCGCTCCGCAATTCGGGCCGCGGCAGGGCTTCTTCGGCGGCGTGACGAAGGAGTTCTGACCCGCCGGCCTTTGAATCTGGAGCCGGATTCGGACACAAGGCCGTTCCGCCGTCGTGTCGGCGCGCCCCAGGGGGTCAGAAGATATGGTCGCGGCTCCGGTGAGCCTTGTAGTGCTGGCGGCCATCGGCGTGGCCGCGGCCGCCGCGACCATCGCCGGCGGAGCGCTGGCCCTGAGGTTCGCCGACCGCGTCCACCTGGTCCTCGGCTTCAGCGCCGGGGCGGTTATCGGCGTGGCGCTGCTGGACCTGCTGCCCGAGGCCCTGGCGCTCGGCCGCGGCGCCGCCGGCGACGCCGGCGTCACCGGCCTGGCGGCCGCCGGCTTCCTCGCCTACCTCGTCGCCGACCGCGCCCTCTTGATGCTGGCCGGCGGCCGGGCCCAGCACCGCGGCCACTTCGGGGCCGGCGCCCTCACGGTCCACAGCCTGCTGGACGGCCTCGGCATCGGCCTGGGCCTGCAGGCGTCGCTCGCAGTCGGCTTGGCGCTCACCGTCGCCGTGCTCGCCCACGACCTGGCGGACGGGATCAACACCGTGAATGTCAGCCTGACCGGCTCGAAGAACCCGGTGATCGCGCGCCGCTGGCTGTTCGCCGACGCCGCCGCGCCCATGGTCGGCATCGCCGCCAGCCGGCTGATCGTCCTGCCGCCCGGCGCGCTCGGCGTCGTCCTGGCCGTCTTCTCGGGCTTCTTTCTCTACATCGGCGCCAGCGAGCTCCTGCCCGAGAGCCACCATCGCCACCCCCGCGCCTGGACCACCGTCTCCACCGTCCTCGGCGTCGCCCTGATCTGGGCCGTCGTCCGCCTGTCGGGCGCCTGAGGCGCGGGCTCGATGTGCGCTACAGTCGCCTCGAGCGAAATCGGGTGAGCCAGGCCAGAAGGTATTGGAGCGGGCTCGGTGCAAGGCGTCGACCGGCGACGCCCCGGGTGTCTTTCGACTTCGCCGGGGCGTGCGTAAGGTCTTCCTGGCCTGAGCGCCGGCCGTCGAAAACCTCGTAGACGACATCCCGCCGCCAGTCGGCGGGCCGGGCCAGCCACGGCCAGGGATGGGAGATGAGCGATGCGCGGGGCGCGGCAACGGGCGAACTTGGCTTTGGCTTTGCCTCGGACAATTTGATCACGCTGCGTGGGGCAGGGAATGCCGATCATCGTCGTTGATCGGCGGCTGATGCGCGCGGCCGGGATTTGGCGCGATGGTCGCGAGGCGCGTGACATCGCCGGCCCGATCCCAGAAGTGCTGCACCCTGCGCAATGTCTGACGACAGGTCAGCAGGTCCTCTTCCCGGCAACTCGTCTGGGTGAGCGTCGCCAGGCGCTTCGCGTTGAGGTCCTTCAGGACGGCGCAGAGCGCCAGGCCCTTTTCGGAGTTGCGAACCATGACCACTCGGCGGTCATGCCGCGAACGTGTCTGAACGACGTAGCCGGTCTCGGTCAGCTTCGTGAGGTTGTAGGACACGTTGCTGCCGATGTAGCAGCCCCGGTGCAGCAGCTCGCCGGCGGACATTTCGTCGTCGCCGATGTTGAGCAACATCAGCGCCCGCACATCGTTGATGTCTCGCAGACGCAAGTTGTTCAGGTCTAAGGCGGTCGTCTCCAAAAACTGCCGGTGCAGCCGCTCGGATAGGACGACTAGGTCGAGGAAATTCATCTGGTCCATGGGGTTGTCCCAATTTGTCTGCGCAAAGTCTGTCTCTTGCAGATTGAATTTGACTCTCGTTGGCTCTGGCCACCATTGCGTTTGAGTATGTCTGCTAGGCGCCACGGGATAGCGGCGCTATACGTTGGTGTGCCGCCGGAAGACCCCGTGGCGATGGGGTGGCGAGCCTGTTGAGGGGCCGGCCTGGGGCTCTCGCGGTGCTCGCACGCGAGCGGTCTGCGCTCACGCCGAATATTGGTTACATCGCATCCGGCCCGCCGGTCGTCCTTGCATCCGCTGGGGACCTATGCCCCTAGTGTTGTTCAGGAGACCAACGGGCACTCTCCAAGCGATCTACGGGCACATACTTAAGATTTTATGGATTTCTCATCGGTGATGAAGGTCGAACTTGATTCGGCAGCGTGCGGCGATGAGCTCAATCGGCTGAATTGGGCTCTGCGCGCCTATGTCGAATGCGTATCGATGCTGGCGCGCCCGGCCAGCCCCGATGAATTGATGTCGCTGGCGTGCAGGTCGATCGTCGCGCAAGGCGGCTATGTGTTGGCGCTAGTCGGCATGGCCGAAAACTCACCGGGAAAGCCGGTGCGGATCGTGGCCGGGGCGGGCCCGGCGGCGGCCTATGCGGACGGCCTGGATCTCAGCTGGGCGGAGGATACGCCCATCGGCGCCGGACCCACCGGCCTTGCGATCCGCTCAGGGACGTCGCACGTCATCGGCGACGCCCTGATCGACCCGGCCTACGCGCACTGGCGCGACCGTGGCGCGCGCTATGGAATTCGCTCGACGGTCGACGTTCCCCTCCGGAAGGACGGAGAAGTCATTGGCGCGCTGGTGATCCACGCCTCCCAACCGAACGCCTTCGGCTCGCAAGAACTGAATATATTCGAGCGCCTCGTGGACCAGCTGGCGGGCGCGCTGTCCGCCGAGGAAGCGCGACAGCGATTGGAAGCGGCCGATGCGGCGCGACGTCAGGCGGAAGACGCCGTGCGCCGGGAGCGCGACTTTTCGGACGCCGTGATCAGGAGCCTCCCCGGCGTGCTTTACATCTTCGATCAGCAGGGGCGCTTCCTCCGATGGAACGATAACTTTGAGCGGGTGGTTGGCCGGACGTCGAGCGAAGTGTCCAAGATGAATCCGACCGACTTTTTCGGGAATGAGGACAAAGAGCGCGTAAAATTGGCTATAGACGAAGTGTTTCTGCACGGCAGTAGCACAGTTGAGGCTGATTTTATCACTAAGGATGGGGCGAAAATACCTTATTATTTTACTGGCGTGGCGGATATGATCGGCGACAGCAGATGCCTGGTCGGCGTCGGCATCGACCTCTCGGAGCGCCGCAAGGGCGAGACGGCCCGTCGCGAGAGTGAAGCCCGCTACCGGGCGCTGTTCGACTACGCCCCCGACGGCATCCTGGTCGCCGACACCGAAGGCCGGTATCTCGATGCAAATCCCAGCATCTGCCGCATGCTCGGCTATGAGCCGGATGAACTGATCGGCCTGGACGCCACTTCCATCGTGGCCGAGGCCGAGTTCGAGCACGTCGGCCAGGCGTTGCACGCGATCAAGACGACCGCCTCCTACCATGCCGAATGGGTGTTCCGCCGCAAGGACGGATCGACGTTCCCGGCCGAAGTGGTGGCCACCATCATGCCCTACGGCGCGATTCTGGCGATGGTGCGCGACACGGCCGAGCGCCATCGCGCGGAGACTCGGCGCCGGGAGACCGAAAGCGCGGTACGGGACATGCAGGGGCAGCTCGCCCGCGTCGGAAGGCTGTCCATGTTGGGCGAATTCGCCGCGACGATTGCTCACGAGGTCAACCAACCGCTCGCCGCGATCACCGCCAACTGCGACGCGTCCTTGCGTTGGCTGGCCGCGCGGCCGCCGAACCTGGACAGGGCGCGGGAAGCCATGGGCCGTATCATCAGGGATTCGAACCGTGCGCATGAGGTGATCAAGCATACGCGCGCCTTCACGCTCCGCGGCGAGCCCGACTTCTCCGACATCGACCTCAATGACACCATCCAAGATATCATTCTGATGACTGGAGAAGAGCAGCATAAATCACATGTGACCATTGTGCAGGAATTGTGCCCCGACTTACCAATAGTTCGGGGAGATTGCATCGAATTGCAACAGGTCGTTCTCAATCTTTTTCTGAACAGCATCGAGGCGATGCAGGCGATCGCGGAACGGGACCGGGTCATTACCGTCCGGACCGATATTGAGTCGGCTGGCTGGGTTCGCGTGTCGGTTCAGGATACAGGCGCTGGTTTCGACCCGAACACGTCCGAGCGGATGTTCGAGCACCTGTTCACGACCAAGGCGGGGGGTACGGGCCTCGGCCTGCGCATCTCGAAGTCGATCATAGAAGCGCATGGCGGGCGGCTATGGGCGACTCGGCTCGAGCCTCATGGCGCCCTTTTCCAATTTACCGTCCCGGTGGCCGCCGACGAGACCGCCAAGGACGTCACGCATGAGTGACGTCGAGGACACCGTCATCGTCATCGACGATGATCCGTCCCTTCGTGAGGCGCTCGAAAGCCTCCTCAGTTCGGTCGGTCTGAAGGTTCGCCTGTTCGAATCGGCGGCCGAGTTTCGCGCGGCCAAACGACCGGACGGTCCTTGCTGTTTGGTGCTCGACGTCCGGCTGCCGGGCAAGAGCGGGCTCGACTTGCAGACCGAGATGATCGGGGAGAACGCGGCGCTCCCGATCATCTTCATCACCGGCCATGGCGATATTCGCATGACCGTCAGGGCCATGAAGTCCGGAGCCGTGGAGTTTCTGTCAAAGCCGTTCAGAGACCAGGAGCTTCTGGACGCCGTCTACGGCGCTCTGCAACAGGACCGCGCGAGGCGCGCGGATCTGGCGGATGTCGAAGAGCTGCGGCGGAGACTTGCCACGCTCACCCAGCGGGAGCGCGAAGTGATGGCCCTGGTCGTCACCGGGCGGATGAACAAGCAGATTGCCGGCACGCTCGGACTGAGTGAAGTCACCGTGAAGGTTCACAGGGGGCAGGTGACGCGGAAGATGGAGGCTCGTTCCGTCGCCGAACTGGTCCGGATGGCCGACCGCCTCGGGCTTTCCGCGGCGGCCCCTGACCTCTCTACTTCGACCGTAGCGCCGCGTGGATAAGGTCCGAAAGGGCCGCGCCGTCGATCGGCTTGTCGAACAGAGCCAGCGCGCCCTGCGCGACGGCGGCCTGGCGGATCTCCGCGCGGGGATTTGCCGTGACGACGATGGTGGGAATGGCGATGCCGAGCTCGATCAGCCGCCGCGACAGTTCCAGCCCGCTCATGCCGGGGAGTTGCACGTCGGTGATCAGGCATGCGGAGGTCAGCGGCCCGTCGGAGTCGAGAAACGCCTCGGCCGAGGCGTACTGCGCCGCCTGGAACCCGATGGCGTCGATCAGTCCGGCCACCGCTTCCCGGAAGGATTCGTCGTCCTCGACAATCGCGATGACGATCACACCCGGCGAGTCACCCGGCTCTGGCTTGATGTCCGCGGGCGGCATGACGAGCAGTCCTTCGGGTGAAGGCGTCTCCCTTTAGCTTGGTGACGCGGCTGCCATAGGAACACGGCCCGCGCCGGGATCAAATCCGACCAAGGTGTCCAGGATGGCGCATGAGTGTGATCGCCCTCATACCTTGGCATAGGATCACCGCGGCCCGAGCGGTTCCCCGGACGGGGTTACCTCCTATATCCCCGGCGGTGAGCCTCGACGCCCTCCTCGCTGAAATCCGCGCCTGCCGGGCCTGCGCCGGTGAACTGCCGCACGAGCCGCGGCCCGTGGTCCGGGTGTCGGCGGCGACGCGGCTGTTGATCTGCGGCCAGGCGCCCGGGCGGCGGGTGCACGAGAGCGGCCTGCCGTTCGACGATCCTTCCGGCGACCGGCTGCGCGGCTGGCTGGGCGTGGACCGCGGAACCTTCTACGGCGATCCGGCCATCGGCGTGGCGGCGATGGCCTTCTGCTATCCGGGGACCGCGGCCGCCGGCGGCGACCATCCGCCGCCGGCCCGCTGCGCGGCGCTCTGGCGCAGGCCGCTGCTGGCCGCCCTGCCCAACGTCGAGCTGACCCTGCTGGTCGGCGGCTACGCCCAACGCTGGGCGCTCGGCCGGGGCGGCCGCTCGATGACCGAAACCGTGCGCGCCTGGCGCACCTGGCTGCCGGCCATGCTGCCCCTGCCGCATCCTTCCTGGCGCAACATCGCCTGGCTGCGCCGCAATCCCTGGTTCGCGGCCGAGGTCGCGCCCTATCTTGCCGCGAGGGTTGCGCAGATGGTGGGACGATGACCTGCGTGAAGCTCGCCATCGTCCTCATCGCCCTGGGCTTGCTCGCCGCCTGCGCCCCCATGCTGCAGAGCGCCGGCCGCCCCGAAGCCGGCTTCGCCGGGCCGCGGCTGGACGGCGCCGACTTCGTCTCCTTCGACGGCGCGCGGCTGGGCCTGACGCGCTGGGACGCCAAGGGGTCCGACGGCGGGGCGGTCGAGCCCTGGGCGGTGATCGTCGGGCTACACGGCATGAACGACTACGCCAACGCCTTCCACATGGCCGCGCCCTGGTGGGCGACGCAGGGCGTCACCACCCTGGCCTACGACCAGCGCGGTTTCGGCCGCTCGCCCCGGCGCGGGATCTGGGCCCCCGACGCCCTGACCACGGAGGACCTGCGGACGATCGTCGCCCTGGCCCGGCGGCAGTGGCCGCGCGCGGAGATCGTCGTGGCCGGCGAGAGCCTGGGCGGGGCCGTGGCCATCGAGGCCTTCGCTTCCGCCCGCCCGCCGGCGGCCGACCGCCTGGTGCTGCTCTCGCCGGCCGTGTGGGGCTGGTCGAGCCAGCCCCTGACCTACCGCGCCCTGCTGTGGCTGGCCGCCCGCTCTGCGCCCGGCAAGGTCTTCACTCCGCCCTCGTGGCTCACGCGCCGCATCTCCCCCAGCGACAACCGCGCCGAGCTGATCGCCATGGGCGCCGATCCGCTGATGATCTGGGGCGCGCGGTCGGACGCCCTCTACGGCTTGGTGACCACCATGCAGCGGGCGCAGAACGGCGTCACCGCCCTGCGCGTCCCGACGCTCTACCTCTACGGCGCCCACGACGAGATCATCCCGCGCGCCGCCGCCCTGACGGCGGTGCGCCGCCTCCCGCCCACTGCGCGCACCGCCTGGTACCGCGACGGCTGGCACCTGCTGATGCGCGACGAGGAGGGGCTGCTCGTCTGGCGCGACGTCCTGGCCTTTGTCCGCGACCCCACGGTCCCGCTGCCCTCCGGCGCGCCGGCGATCCCCGGCGCCCGCACCCTGCGGAGCGCGCGGACCGAGCGCGGGGCGGGTTGTGACGCCGGGGCAGGGGGCGTAAGGGGCCGTTCCTTTTGCGCGTCGAGCGCCGTCCGCGAGCCGTCCCCGTGAGCATTTTCCAATCCCCCGCCTTCCAGGGCCATGAAGGCCTGCACGCCTTCGCCGACGACGCCACCGGGCTGCGGGGCTTCATCGCCATCCACTCCACCGCCCGCGGACCGGCGGCGGGGGGCTGCCGGATGTGGCCCTACCGCGACGAGCAGGCGGCGATCGACGACGCGTTGCGGCTCGCCCGGGCCATGTCGTTCAAGAACGCCGTCGCCGACCTCGACCTCGGCGGCGGCAAGTCGGTGATCATCGGCGATTCCCGCACCGCCAAGACCGGCGGCCTGTTCGAGGCCTTCGGCCGCGCCGTCGAGATGCTGGGCGGCCGCTACTGGGCGGCGGAGGACGTCGGCGTGTCCCCCGCCGACCTCGCCCACGCCCGCAAGTCCACCCGCTTCATCGCCGGCCTGGAAGGGCACCCCGCGGCCGCCGGCGATCCCAGCCCGGTCACCGCCGAAGGCGTCAGGCGGGGGATCGAGCTGTGCGTGCGCCGGGTCATGGGCCGCGACCTCGATGGCGTCGTCGTCGCCCTGCAGGGCGTCGGCCACGTGGGCGCCTACCTCGCCGACAAGCTGGCCGCCGCCGGCGCGCAGCTGGTGATCACCGACGTGGACGAGGCCGCGGCGCGCGCCGTGGCCGCCCGCACAGGCGCGCGGGTGGTGTCGCCGGACGCCATCTTCGACGCTCCGGCCGACGTCTTCGCGCCCTGCGCCCTCGGCGGCGCGATCAACGCCGACACCCTGCCGCGCCTGAGGGCCCGCATCATCGCCGGCGGCGCCAACAACCAGCTCGCCGATCCCGCCATCGGCGCCGCCCTCACCGAGCGCGGGGTCACCTACGCGCCGGACTTCGTCATCAACGGCGGCGGCATCATCAGCATCGCCGCCGAGATCCGCGCTCTGGAGGCGGGCGGCGCCTATGATCCGGCCTGGGTGGAGATGAAGCTCGCCCGCCTCGTCGAGACCCTGGACGACATCCTGGAGCGCGGCGTCCGCGACCATCGCCCGACCCAGGACATCGCTATCGCCATCGCCCAGGCGCGGATCGACGCGGCCCGCCGCCGCGAACGTCAGCTCGAATACAGCTGAACCCTCAGGCCGGCGCGGCCTGCGGTCCCCGCACCAGGCGCCCCGGCAGGGCGCCGGTGTGCTGGCCCTCGCGGCAGATCACCTGGCCGCCGACGATGGTGGCGTCATAGCCGCGGGCGCTCTGGAACAGCCGCCGGCCGCCGGCCGGCAGGTCGTAGCGAACCTCCGGCTTGTGCAGCAGCACCTGGCCGTGGTCGATGACGTTCACGTCGCCCTTGCGCCCGACGGCGAGGACGCCGCGGTCGTTCAGGCCCACGGTCGCCGCCGGATCCGAGGTCAGGGACCTGACCGCCTGCTCGATCGATATCCGCCCGCCGACGCGATCGCGGGCCCAATGCTGCAGCATGAAGGTGGGATAGCTGGAATCGCAGATCATGCCGTAGTGGGCGCCGCCGTCGCCCAGGCCCAGCACGCTGTTCGGATCGGTGATCAGGGCGAGGATCGGGTCCAGCGAGCGGTTGCCGTAGTTGGCGAGCGCCGCCAGCAGCAGGCCCCGCCCGTCGTGCTCCATCAGCATGTCGTAGGCCAGTTCCGCCGGGTCGATGCCCCGCGCCGCCGCCTGGACCGCGATCGAGGTCTCCGGCGCCGGTTCGTAGTTGGGCGGATCGCCCAGCGGGTAGGTGTGCTCGAAGCGCCGGCCGAGCTTGGTCAGCGGCATCAGGGTGTCCTGCGCGTCCTCCATCAGCAGCCGCGCCCGCACCTGCGGGTCGCGCAGCGCCTTGATGCGTTCCTCGAACGGCAGCTTGGCCAAAGGCTGGTAGCTGGGGCACAGGTTGAACGGGTTCACGCTCAGGTCGAAGCCCAGGATGATGCTGATCGGCCGCGGAAACACCTGGGCGCGGATCGGCGGGCCTTCGGCATTGGCCTCGGCCAGGCGGGCGAGGACGCCGCGCCAGGCTTCCGGGTGCTCATTGCTCTGGGCCATGGAGAAGCTGGCCGGCCGGCCGCTCATCCGCGTCAGCCGGGAGAGCAGGTCGATCTCGTCCTCCATCCGCCGCCCGGGCGCCCCGAACACCGCCTGCAGGACGCCGCGGCCGCAGTCCTTCAGCGCCATGGCGATGGCCTCGAGCTCGGTCTCCGCCGCCTGCCAGGTCGGGATCGGATCGCCCTGGCCGGTCTTGTGGATCACCAGCCGCGAGGTGGCGAATCCGAGGGCGCCGGCGTCCATCGCCTCGCGCACGACCGCCTGCATCTTCGCGAGGTCGTCCTCGGTGGCCGGCTCGCGGTCGGCGCCGCGCTGGCCCATCACATAGACGCGCACGGCCGAATGGGGGATCTGCGAGGCGAAATCGATGTCGTGGGGGCGCTTTTCGATGGCGTTCAGATAGTCCGGATAGGTCTCCCAGTCCCAGGTCAGGCCGTCGGTCATCACCACCTCGGGGATGTCCTCCACCCCCTCCATCACGCTCACCAGCAGGTCGCGATGCTCCGGCCGGCACGGCGCGAAGCCGACGCCGCAGTTCCCGCCGACCACCGTCGTCACCCCGTGTGAGGACGACGGCGACAGCCGATC
>Ga0209166_10003275_pt1 | contig 11778 bp, 5 predicted proteins | sample Coa_R1_3_FD_187151 | JGI IMG/M metagenome (GOLD analysis project Ga0209166, IMG submission 187151) | Surface soil microbial communities from Centralia Pennsylvania, which are recovering from an underground coalmine fire - Coalmine... | ecosystem: Environmental > Terrestrial > Soil > Unclassified... | reverse complement strand
CGGCTCGATGCGCGCTTGCGGGCAGATGATGACCAGCCTTTCCACAAGATTCCGCAATTCGCGGACATTTCCCGGCCAGGGATAGCGCAGCAAAACTTCCATGGCGGAGTCGCTGAGTTCCCGGGTCTTCTTGCTGTAGCCAGAGCTGAACTCCCTCAGGAAATAGTTCGCCAGCGTGGGGATGTCCTCTCTGCGGTCGCGCAGCGGAGGAACGTAAAAGGGAATCACGTTGAGGCGGTAAAACAGGTCCTGACGAAAAGCGCCGCGCGCGATTTCCTGCTCCAGGTTCTTGTTGGTCGCCGCGATTACGCGCACGTCTACGTTCGAAGCGATGTTGGAGCCCACTCGTTCGAAGCGCTGCTCCTCGAGGACGCGCAGAACTTTTGATTGCGTGCGCAGGCTCATGTCGCCAATCTCATCAAGGAAAAGAGTCCCGCCATCGGCCTTCTGAAACTTGCCGATTTTGTCCTCAGTGGCTCCCGTAAAGCTGCCTTTAATGTGGCCAAAGAGTTCGGACTCGATCAGTTCCTCAGGGATGGCCGCGCAATTCACCTCTACAAAAGGGCCTTTGGCTCGCAGGCTGGCCGCGTGCAAAGCATGGGCCACCAATTCCTTGCCTGTTCCGCTCTCTCCGTAGATCAGCACGCGGCCGTTCGTGGGGGCGGTGACGGCAATCTGCTGGCGCAACGCTTTCATGGGCACGCTATCGCCGATAACCTGGTAGCGATGCCCCAGTTCGTTTCGCAAGAGCAGGTTCTCTTCTTCCAGGCGGCGCTGCTGGATGGCATTGCGCACCAGCAGGATGATTTTCTCAAGCGAAAGAGGCTTCTCAATGAAGTCGAATGCACCGAGCTTCGTGGCGCGCACCGCCGTTTCAATGGTGCCGTGGCCGGAAATCATGATGACGGCCGGCGGGTGAGGCAGGGCTTGAATGCGGCTCAGGGCTTCGAGGCCGTCAATGCCTGGAAGCCAGACGTCGAGGAGGATCACCTCCAGATCGTTGGCGGAGGAGCGTTCCAGCGCTTCCTCGGCAGAGCCCACGGCCTCGACTTGATAGCCCTCGTCTTTAAGGATTGAGGAAAGCGATTCTCGAATTCCCGCTTCGTCGTCGACAATGAGGACGTGTGGCCGCGGTGTCATAGAACCGTACTGGACCCGCTGTGGCCCGCAACGGCGGTGGGCGTCAATTCCGCGACGGGCAATTCGATGACGAAGCGCGCTCCCACCGGGAAATTGTCTTCAACGTGAATGCTACCGCCATGCTCCGCGACGATGCGGGCCGCGATGGCCAGCCCCAGTCCGGTGCCACGGTTTTTGGTCGAAAAATGCGGCAGAAAAAGCTTGTCCTTGTCTTCGGGGGAGATGCCATTTCCCGTGTCGGCCACGGAAATTTCCACTGCTTCGGCGTCGGCGAGCGATTTTGTAGAAACAGCGATTTCGCGAAACGAGGAATTCTCCAAAGCCTCCGCGGCGTTGTCGATAAGGTTCACAACCACACTGCGAATCAGTCCGGCGTCGGCGCGCACCAATGGCAGTTTCTCCGACAAATGCGATTTCACTGTGACGCCGTCGAGCCTTCCGGCGAAGACTTCGATGGCCTCCTGGACAATCGTATTCGCGTTTGCGGATGTAAATCTGGCAACCGGGAAGCGGACAAATTGTGAGAACTCGTTGACCAATGATGCAAGCGTGGAAACCTCTCGTTCAATCAAGCGGGAGCACTCCTGAACGAGCTTCACCAATTCAGGTTCCGTAGATGCTCCGGATTGAGAGGCATCTCGTTTTTCCAGGAATCGCGAGAGCCGCTGCGCCGAGAGCTGAATCGGCGTAAGGGGATTTTTAATCTCGTGAGCTATGCGTTGCGCCACTTCCTGCCACGCCTCGGTCTTCTGGGAACGGAGCAATTCCGACAAATCGTCGAGCACCAGCACGTAACCCGTATTCGCCCGCCTGGGACCGAGGGAACTTACGGTAACTGCCAGATGCAGCACGCGCCCCGCAACTACCGTTTCCATCTCCCGGGAAACCACTCCCATGCGCAGGGACCTGCGCATCAGATGTTGAACGGTGCGCGCGCCATCGGCGCCTAGTAATTCCTCCAAAGAATGGAGGCCGTCTACGTGGATTCCGAACAGACGCGAAACTGACGTGTTTGCGCGCAGAATCGCTCCGGCGGCGTCCAGCGAAATTACGCCAGTGGGAATATTTTCGAGCACGGTTTGCATTAATTGTCGACGGCGCTCCAACTCTTGAACCGCCTGCTGGAGGCTGCGGGTAAATTCGTCGATCTGCGCGCGGCTGTCGCGCAACTGAGTGGTCATGGTATTGAACGAACGCACCAGCACGCCAAGCTCGTCCTGCGCCTGCTCGGGAACTTGGTAGTCGAAGTTGCCGGAAGAAACTTCCCGCGTTCCCTCGGCGAGCGCTTGAATCGGCACCGTGACTTGCTTCGCGAGAAACAGGGCCACCCACATCACGGCGGAGAGCAGAAGAACCGTAAAAAAAAGGAGGATGAGAAGCATCTGGCGCTTGAGGGCGCGAAGATCCTGCTTTGCCTGGTAATACTCTTGCGTTTGTGACTGAATGGCCGCCAAACGCGTCAGCACATCGGGGCTCGTTCGAAATCCAGCAACGACGAATCCGGCGGGCTTGCCATTGTCGAAATTCTGCACGCGCGCTCCGAAGTAGTCTCTTCCTCCCGCTTGCCAGACTTCCACGCCACTCTGCAAGGACCTCAGGTATTCGGCCTTTGCATTGGACTCCACGCAGGTTTCGCCTCGGCGATCTTCAGGCTGATTGTCGCAAATCGTGCCGCCGCGAATGACATTCCCATTTTGATCGAGAATCCAAACCGCATCGGCGCTTTTTGCGAATGCGTGTTGCAGAAAGGCGTCACCGGAACGTTTGGTTTCCGATTGCACTTGCAGAGCCAGCCCGCGAAGCCGGGGCAACTGCCCGCGGCCAAGATCGTTCAGCAGTTTTTGCGTCTCTTCTGAGGCGATTTCGAGTGGTTTGGGAAACCACAACAGCAGGCTTCGGTTGATGAGGGAATAGCTGACGATGAACATGAACACAATCGGCAGGAGAGACAGAGCCATCGCGCCAACAACCATCTTGGTCTTGAACCGGGCGCCAAGTTGCTCCCGGCGGCGCTCCACCCAGAGTCGTAGGGTGGTGCGGCCCAGAATCAGGAGGAAAACTAAAAGCGCGGCAGTAATGAAGCTCGACACCGCATAGAGCGCCATCACTTCGCGCCAGCTTTTGGGATGAAAGGGGACGTCCAGCGAACCGAACGTAAAAACGGCCGCCAGCAGCAGCGTCAGGAGAATTCCGCCGACGCCCAGGACCCAGCGCTGTTTGGAATTCAGATGGCTCATTGGCTAACTGGCCTCATATGGTACGCGGAAAGCACGAATCCGGTGCGCAATGGCGTTCTTTCGCGGATTCCACAGCACCGGCTTTATTCCGCTCGTCGCGCGGCTCACAAAAATGTGTTTCAAATATACCCTGGTGCATCTCTCTGGCAAGATAGCATCCTGAGGAAGCAAGTCAAGATTTCCACCTGTCCCTGCGTGGAAAAACCTGCCCGTGCGGACAGTGTTAGCCATTTCAAAACGGCGAATGAAATTCTGACTCCGCTCTTCAACATACTTTGTTAAGGTTGGCAATGGGTGCAAGCCCCTCGAGGGAGTACTGCGGATGTCCGTCCGTCTCGGCGAAATACTGGTTAAAGAGAGCCTGATTACCCAGGACCAGCTCCAGAAGGCGCTGGAGTTCCAGCGGGCCAATGGTGGCAAGCTGGGAAGCTGCCTTACCAGAATGGGTTTTATTACCGACGACGACATCACCGGCGTGCTTTCCCGCCAATACGGCGTCCCCTCCATTAACCTCAAGTATTACGAAATCGATCCCAACGTCATCAAGCTGATTCCGCAGGACACCGCCGCGCGCTATCAGGTGATTCCGCTTTCCCGTGTGGGTTCCGTTCTTACCATCGCAATGACGGACCCCACGAACGTTTTCGCCATGGACGACATTAAGTTCATGACGGGTTTCAATGTGGAACCAGTCGTGGCTTCTGAGGCGGCCATCGGCGACGCTATCACGCGCTTTTATGGCGGTGCCTCCTCCAACACCGAGGAACTCAGCAACTTGATGAAAGACCTGGTGGAGGAAGACCAGGAACTGGAGCTTGCCGCCGAAGAATCCGAACTGGACACCGCCACTTTGGAAAAGGCGGCTGAAGAAGCTCCCATCATCAAGCTGGTGAACTTGATTCTTACGGATTCCGTGAAGCGCGGCGCCAGCGACATTCACGTGGAGCCGTATGAGACCGAACTGCGCGTTCGGTTTCGAGTTGACGGACAGCTCCAGACGGTTATGTCTCCGCCCATGCGCTTGAAGGATGCCATCACCAGCCGCATGAAGATCATGGCCAAGCTGGACATCGCGGAAAAGCGCCTGCCGCAAGACGGCCGCATCATGATCAAATACAAGGCCGAGGGGAAGCGAAAAGAATTGGACTTCCGCGTGTCCACGGTTCCCACGCTTTACGGAGAAAAGATCGTTCTGCGGTTGCTGGACAAGGAAAACCTTCGCCTGGACATGACCAAGCTCGGTTTCGAACCGCAGTCCCTTGAAAAATTCCAACGCAATATTTTGAAGCCTTACGGCATGGTGCTGGTAACGGGGCCCACGGGTTCGGGAAAGACGAACACGCTGTACTCATCCGTCGCCACGCTGAACACCGTGGACACCAACATCATGACGGCGGAAGATCCGGTTGAGTTTCAGTTGGGCGGAATCAACCAGGTGCAGATGAAGGAGCAGATCGGCTTGAACTTTGCCGCTGCTCTTCGCGCCTTCCTCCGGCAGGACCCCAACATCATCCTTGTCGGCGAGATTCGCGACTTTGAAACGGCGGAAATCGGCGTGAAGGCCGCCTTGACCGGTCACTTGGTGCTTTCCACCCTGCACACCAACGACGCTCCTTCCACCATCAGCCGCTTGATGAACATGGGCATCGAGCCTTTTCTTGTGGCCACTTCCGTGAACTTGATCTGCGCGCAGCGTCTGGTCCGGCGCATTTGCTCGAATTGCAAGGAAGAACTGCAGGTTCCCGAACAAGCGTTAATTGACGCAGGCTATACGCCGGAGGAAGCAAAGACCACCAAGATTTACCACGGCAAAGGCTGCACCACTTGCGGCAAGCGTGGCTACAAGGGCCGCACCGGCTTGTATGAAGTCATGGAGATTAACGACGAGTTGCGCGAGCTCATTCTCGTGGGAGCTTCCGCTTTGGAATTGAAGAAGAAGGCCATCGAGCAGGGCATGATCACGCTGCGCCGCAGCGGCCTGCTCAAAGTGGCACTAGGGCAGACCACCATGGAAGAAGTTCTGCGCGAGACGGTTCTCTAGAATTGAGGGTGACGGATGGCCGGAATTACGCTGAGTGAATTGCTGAAGAAGATGATCGAAATGGGGGGAAGCGACCTCCATATCACCACGAACAGCGCTCCCCGCGTGCGCGTGCATGGCAAACTCCGCCCCTTGGACATGCCACCGCTTACCGCTGCGGACACCAAGTCTCTCGCCTACAGCGTGCTGACTGACGCGCAAAAGCATCGCTTTGAAGAAAACCTGGAACTGGACTTTTCCTTCGGCTTGAAGAACCTGGCCCGCTTCCGCGGAAACTGTTTTAACCAGCGCGGCGCTGTGGGCGCAGTGTTCCGCACCATTCCCTGGGACATCAAGGGATTTGATGCTCTTGGCCTTCCGGCGGTCGTAAGAGGTCTTTGCGACAAGCCCCGCGGGCTTGTCCTCGTCACCGGCCCAACCGGCTCCGGTAAGTCCACCACCCTTGCCGCCATGCTCGACAAGATCAACAGCGAGCGCGACGAGCACATGATCACCATCGAGGACCCCATCGAATTCCTTCACAACCACAAGCGCTGCCTGGTGAATCAGCGCGAAGTCCACGCCGATACGCATTCCTTTGCGAACTCGCTTCGCGCTGCGCTGCGCGAAGACCCGGACGTCGTGCTCATCGGCGAAATGCGCGACCTGGAGACCATTGAATCGGCTTTGCGTATTGCCGAGACCGGTCACTTGACTTTCGCGACGCTTCACACCAACTCGGCATCCTCCACGATTAACCGTATTATCGACGTCTTCCCAGCACACCAGCAGCCGCAGATTCGCGCGCAGCTCTCCCTGGTCCTGGAAGGCATTCTTTGTCAGGCGCTTCTGCCTCGTGCGGACGGCCGTGGCCGCGCGATGATTATGGAGATCCTTATACCCACGCCGGCAATCCGCAACCTGGTCCGCGAAGACAAGATTCACCAGATTTATTCCGCGATGCAGACGGGTACCGGGCAAACCGGTATGCAGACTTTCAACCAGGGTCTGGCCAACGCTTATTTTTCGAAGTCGATCACGCTGGACCTCGCGCTTTCTCGTTCGTCGAACCCCGACGAGCTGCAGGACATGATCAACCGTGGCGTGGCAACAACCACTGGCAATGGAGTGAAAGGGCCGGTTCCAGCGAGGCGTTAAGGATTGGCAAGGTAACCGCAAGACAGGGAGCTTGAAGGGATTTAGGAGGCAATTCTCATGCCGGATTACAAATACCAAGGGACGAGCCGCAGCGGCTCCAGCGTTAGCGGCGTGATGACCGCGGCGAACAAGACCGAACTCGCGAGCATCTTGAAGCGCCAGCAGATTACCGCCACGAAAATGACGGAGAAGGGGAAGGAGTTCAACATCCCCACCTTCGGCGGCGGCGTCAATTCCAAGGAGTTGGCCATCTTCACGCGTCAGTTCTCGGTCATGATCGACGCCGGTCTTCCACTCGTGCAGTGTCTCGAAATTCTCGCGAGCCAGCAGGAGAACAAGATTTTTCAAAAGGTGTTGACCGGCACGCGCGCGCAGGTCGAAGGGGGCGCCACTCTATCGACCGCCATGCGCAGCGCGCCCAAAGTCTTCGACGCCTTGTACGTGAACATGGTCGAGGCGGGCGAGACGGGCGGTATTCTCGACACTATTCTTCAGCGGCTCTCGTCGTACATCGAAAAGAACGTCAAGCTGCAGCGCGCCGTGAAATCGGCGTTGGTCTACCCGGTAGGCGTGATCTCTGTCGCGGCCGCTGTCATCACGCTGCTTCTTTGGAAGGTCGTTCCCATTTTCGCAACGCTGTTTGCTGGACTTGGCGTGGACCTTCCGCTTCCTACAAGAATCGTCATCGCGCTTAGCCACTTCATTGGCAGCATCTTCGGTTTCCTGATTCTCGTGGCCTTTGTCGGTGTCATTGTGGGACTCAAAGTCTGGTACGGGACGCCTCAAGGCCGCATGGTTATGGACACCATAGTTCTTAAGCTGCCGGTCATGGGCATCTTGATGAGGAAGATTGGCGTCGCCCGCTTTACTCGAACCCTGGGAACGCTGATCTCCAGCGGCGTGCCCATCCTGGAAGGCCTGGACATCACCGCCAGAACCGCCGGCAACGCCGTCATCGAGAAGGCATTGATGAAAGTGAGAAAGTCCCTCGAAGAAGGCAAGTCTCTGACAGAGCCCCTGAAAGAATCCGAAGTGTTCCCAGGCATGGTTACACAGATGATTGCGGTCGGTGAACAGACGGGCGCCATGGACGCCATGTTGCAGAAAATCGCCGACTTCTACGAAGAAGAAGTGGACGCGGCGGTCAAAGACTTGCTAACGGCTCTTGAACCTATCATGATTGTTTTTCTAGGCTTGGTGGTCGGCGGCGTAGTGGTTTCCATGTACTTGCCGCTGTTCTCACTCATCGGAAAGCTGGCCAATCACTAAGCCGGCTGCGCCCGCACCGTCAAAAACCTCTGCAGGGGGCGGCGAGCAACTCTCCGCCCTCTGTTTCCTGCCTGGACTCGGGGATGCCCTGAACGCGTGTGGGGGCGCGGGGAGACCATGGACCAGAGTTTTGCGACGAGAGCATGGCTGGAATGGCTGGCGCGTGTCCGGCTTCTCACCATTACGCTCATCCTGACCGTTGGCGTTGTATGGCCCCAATACGTTCCGGGGCTGAGCACCAACCGTTTTTTTCTCACCTTAATCGTTAGCTGGATTACCCTCGGAATCGTTTATCTGATTCTCCTCCGGTGGATGCCGAATGCCTCTTGGCACGGGGGCGTGCAGGTTGCCTGCGACGTCGTGATGGTGACGCTGCTGGTTTACCTGACGGGCTCTCAGGAGAGCTACTTCATTTCGCTTTATTTGCTGGTCATCATCGTGGGCAGCATCGTCTTTTCCCGCCGTGTCGCGTTCTTCAACGCAGCCATTTGCTTTTCCCTGCTTGCCGCCATGACCCTGCTGGCCTATACCGGGAAGTTGCCGCGTTGGTCCGCGGCACTCCCATCAGTCGAGAGCCTGCGTACCTGGCTGGTCATGAACCTTCTCGGCTTTGTGGCAGTGGCCTATCTGACCAGCTTGCTCGTCCATTCGCTCCGCAGCAAAGGCCGTGAATTAGAGGAAAAGCGCGAAGAACTTCTCAGCCTCCAGGATTTCACCCAAGACATTATCCACTCCATGCGAGGCGGCCTGATCACCACAGACCTGGGCGGGGGCATTCTGCTGCTGAATCGCACTGGCGAAGACATTCTCGGATACCGGTTTGCCGACATCCGCGGCAAAAAACTCCAGGAGCTGAATCAGGACTTCTGGTTGCCCGGTCAGTATCCCAACGTCGAGAGGCTTTCTCTCCGAAAAGAGATCGATTTCCAGACTCCACAGGGCGAATCCCGCTACTTGGGGATCAGCGTGTCGCCTCTGCGACTTGGAACGGAAGAGCGTAGCGGCTTTGTCTTCAACTTCCAGGATCTTACCGATTTGCGCCGACTGGAGCAGGAAGTAGCAACGAAAGATCGCATGGCCGCGCTCGGACGGCTTTCCGCGGCCATCGCTCACGAAATCCGTCAACCCTTGACGGCCATGGCCGGCGCTGTCAAGGAACTGGCGCGTCTGGTTCCGCTGGAAGATGATGAAAAACAGCTGGTGAACATCGTCAGCCGGGAATCCGAGCGGCTCAACAACATCATTACGGACTTCCTGAACTATTCGCGCGAGAAGACCTACCAGTTTCAGGAAGAAGACGTACGGGCGCTCTTGGACGAGACGCTTACTTTGATGGAGAAGAAGCCGGAAGTCGGCTCCAAATTCCAGATCGTTCGCTCTTTCAACGGCCAGGAGTTGCGCGCGCGCGTGGATTCGAACAAGATCAAGCAGGTTTTCTGGAATCTCTGTGACAATGCTCTCCGTGCCATGCCTGCGGGAGGGACGCTCACTGTCAAACTGGAGCCGTACCCGTTCTGGCTGCGCATTGCCTTTCGCGATACGGGGATTGGCCTGGACCCCAAGCAAAAGGCTAAGATCTTTGAGCCGCTGCAATCCGGCTTCGAGGGGGGCACCGGGCTGGGGCTTTCGATCGTTTATCAAATTGTGCAGGCCCATAGCGGAAAGATCAGTGTGATTTCGGAGAAGGACCGCGGCGCAGAATTCATCGTTGAATTGCCAAGGGTTGCTTGAGGCGTCATGCAAGGGACGAAAACGGCCGCAAAAGAGACGGGAAGGGAATTGCCGCACATCCTCGTGGTGGATGACGAAAAGTCCATCTGCGAGCTGCTGGAGATTACTTTCCGCAAGGAAGGCCACCGCGTGGAAGTGGCGAACAGCGTCGAGGCCGCCAGGCGCAAGCTGGAATCCCAGATTTTCGACATCATTATTTCCGACATTCGCATGCCGGGTGAAGATGGCGTCAGCTTGCTCAAATTCGCGAAAGAAATTGCTCCGGATTCCTTTTTTGTGTTGATGACGGCCCTTCCGGCGCTGGACACGGCCATCGCGGCACTCAACTCCGGAGCCGACCGGTACGTCATTAAAGACCACAATCACATTGATCAGTTGCGCCGCGCCGTCCAGGAAGTCTCCGAAAGCCTCCGATGGAAGAAAGAGGCGGGCTATCTGCGCAGGGAGCTCCGCCGGCTCACCGGGCTCGACAACATCATCGGGCAAAGCCCAAAAATGCGCGCGATCTTCGATTTGATTCAAACGGTCGCGCCGCAGACGAGTCGCGTGCTGATCACCGGGGAAAGCGGCACCGGAAAAGAGCTCGTGGCCCGCGCGATTCATGAAAACAGTCTTCGCGCGCAGGCTCCGTTCATCACCATCAATTGCGGGGCCTTTCCGGAAACGCTGCTGGAGTCCGAACTTTTCGGCTACATGAAAGGATCTTTCACAGGAGCCAACGAGAACCGGCAAGGACTGTTCCAGGCCGCGCACGGCGGCACGCTGTTCATGGACGAAATCGGCAACATGAGCCTGACCATGCAGGTGAAGCTGTACCGCGTTCTGCAAGAAGGCAAGGTCCGGCCCATCGGGAGCACGGAGGAGTCGGATGTGGATGTGCGCATCATCGCGGCAACGAACAAAGACTTTGAAAAAGAGATCGCGGAAGGCCATTTCCGCGAGGATCTCTATTACCGGCTCAGTGTGATCCCCATCCACGTCCCGGCTCTGCGCGAGCGGCGCGAAGACATCCCGCTCCTGACGCGCCACTTCCTGGAGCGCTTCCGGAAGACAATGGAGAAACCCATTGAAGGCATCTCTCCCGAGGCGATGAGCAAGCTCGAAGCCTACGACTGGCCGGGGAACGTGAGAGAGCTTGAAAATACGATGGAGCGGGCTGTGGCCCTGGAGGCGGGCAAAGAGATTTCTGTGCGCGTTCTGCCCGATCGCATCCTGGGCTACGGAGGCGCCTCCTCTTCCGGCGCTGGGGCGAGCCAGGGAGTCGAAATACCGAACGAGGGCGTGGATTTTGAAAAAGTGGTCGCAAGCACAGAGCGAATGTATTTGCAGGCCGCACTGGAAAAGGCCGGCGGCGTCCGCACAAGAGCTTCGGAGTTTCTCAAGATCACTTATCGCTCCTTCCGGCACTACGCCAAGAAGCACAGTCTCTAGGGCGAAAACCAAGAACCACGACCAAGACCAAAACAAACTGACTCCTTTAGGATCTGGTCTCCTCGCCCTCTTTGTTTGCGATTTAGGTCACGAAAACTCCTGACGCATTATGGTGTTCAAGGATGACAAAAAGTGTCGACGGAAAAGGTTCATTTCCATTTTGGTGTGTTTCTGGCAGCACGCCTCCTCGCGTGGCCCTGTGTAACATGTGCATAATCAACAAGATACATAAAAAGAGGACAGGTTCAGGCCGCGCGGCTTGGATTGGTTACAGACATGCCCTATCTCTTGCCAGTGCTTCTGGCACCTCAAACCTAAGGAGATAGCATGAAGAAACAGAAGGGTTTCTCTCTTATCGAGCTCTTGATCGTCGTGGCGATTATTCTGATCATCGCGGCCATCGCCATCCCGAACTTGCTGCGTTCGAAGATCGCGGCTAACGAGTCGTCCGCCGTCGGTTCCGTCCGCACGATCGGCACGGCGGAAGTGACGTATTCGTCCAGCTGGGGCAGCGGTTACTCCACTAACCTGACGAACCTCGGCGGCGCAGCTCCTTGCATAGCAGCGACTGCAGCGGCTGCTTGCTTGATCGACCCGCTTCTGAGCCAGGCCCCGTTCACGAAGAGCGGCTATCAGTTCAACGCCGCCGGTACGCTGCTCGTCAATGGCGTTATGAACGGCTTTGAAGTCAATGCTTGGCCGACCACGTTCCAGACGACTGGCGTGCGCGCGTTCTGCGATGACCAGACGGGCGTGCTCAAGTTCAACGTGAACGGCGCGGCGATCGGTGTG
>Ga0209166_10003274_pt1 | contig 11779 bp, 12 predicted proteins | sample Coa_R1_3_FD_187151 | JGI IMG/M metagenome (GOLD analysis project Ga0209166, IMG submission 187151) | Surface soil microbial communities from Centralia Pennsylvania, which are recovering from an underground coalmine fire - Coalmine... | ecosystem: Environmental > Terrestrial > Soil >... | reverse complement strand
CGTACAGGAGGACACGATGGCGCGGCAGGAGGGCGCCGAACCCCGGCCCGTTCCCGCGTGGTGGGAACCATACGCTGCAGAGTTTCCCGACTGGACGGCCTGGCGCGCGGTCAACGGCCTGGTCTACGCACGACGGGCCGGCACTTCGCCACCTGTCGTGGTGCGCGGCGAGGATGCAGTGGACCTGCGGGACCAGATCATCCGCGCCGAGGCTCACCTCGACGAGCAGTTACTGGTGGACGTTCGGTCAGTCCTTGGCGGCTAGCCTGCGGCTGGTCTCGGCCCACGTGGCCAGCAACTGCGCGGCGGCTCCCGAACGCACCGCTTCCCTGGCCCGCTCGCAGCCATCGCGCAGCGCCTGGGGTATCCCGGCATCGTCCGGTATCCCGCTGAAGGCAGCCAGGGCGGCGGCAGCGTTCAGGATCACGGTATCCAGGATCGGGCCCTGATCCCCGGCGAGCACCGAGCGGACCACCCCGGCGTTGTAGGCAGCGTCCCCGCCGCGCAGGTCGTCCAGTGTGCAGCGGCTGAGGCCCAGCTCCAACGGGTCGAGCGTCAGCCGGGTCACATTCGTCTCGTGCACCGCCCAGACCGTTGATGTCGTCGTCGTGGTCAGCTCGTCCAGGCCGTCGTCGCCGTGGAAGACCAGCGCGGAGCAGCCACGGGCGGCGAGCACCCCGGCGAGGACCTCGCCCATCCGGGGGTCGGCCACGCCGACCGCCTGGGCCTGCGGGCGGGCCGGGTTCGCCACCGGGCCGAGGAAGTTGAAGACGGTGGGCACCCCGAGCTCGCGCCGGGTCGGCCCGGCGTGCCGCAGGCCGGGGTGGTAGAGCGGCGCGAACAGGAACGCGATGCCGACCTCCTCGGCCAGCTGGCAGCTCGCCGACGGCGGCAGGTCGATCACGACGCCGAGCGCCTCCAGCACGTCGGCCGAGCCGCACGCCGAGGACGCCGCCCGGTTGCCGTGCTTGACCATCCGCGCCCCGGCGGCAGCCGCCACGATCGTGCCCATGGTCGAGATGTTGACGGTGTGCGCTCCGTCGCCGCCGGTCCCGACGAGGTCCCCGACCCGGCCCGGCACGTGGATCGGCGTGGCGTGGTCCAGCATCGAGCTGGCCAGCCCGGCCAGCTCGCTGACGGTCTCGCCCTTCATCCGCAGCGCCACGCCGAACCCGGCGATCTGCGCGGGCGTCGCCGCCCCCTCCATGATCTCGTTCATCGCCCAGGCGGCCTCGGCGACCGTGAGCGTCTCACCCTTGACGAGCGCCCCGATCAAGGCCGGCCAGGTGGTCCGGGCAGCCATGGCGTCAGTGCGAGGACTGGACGGCGGTGCCGGCCGGGCCGGACGCGCGTTCCCGCATCAGGCCCGCCAGCGCCTCGGCGAGCATGACGGGATCGATGGGGTGGGACACCACCGCGTCGGCGCGCGACCAGGTGGCCAGCCAGCCGTCGTCGCGGCGGCCGATGATCAGCAGCACCGGCGGGCAGTCGTAGATCTCGTCCTTGGCCTGGCGGCAGATTCCCATGCCGCCCGCGGGCTGCGCCTCGCCGTCCAGCACCATGACGTCCACGCCGCCGGCATCGAGCAGGCGGAACAGGGCTGGTCCGGTGGCGACCTCGATGACCTCAGCCTCCGGCACGTCCGGCGCGGGCCTGCGCCCGATGGCTTCGCGCATCTGCGCACGGGTGTCCGCGTCGTGGCTGAACACAACGACCTTCATGGCTGCGATGCTATCGACAGCCGGGCTCAGATGGGGCCGCGTGCACCCGATCGGGGGGTCGGGCAACACTCCCCTACGCGTTGTCGTAATAATGGCTTCGTGGCGACAGCGAGCGTGACACAGACCCCACCGCGTGGGCCTGCCAGCAGACCCAGCCTGGTAAGCGTGGGCACCATCATCTGGTTGTCCTCGGAACTTATGTTTTTCGCGGCGCTGTTCGCGATGTACTTCACCATCCGTTCGGTGGACAAGGGCGAGGGCCTGCCGTGGCCCGGCGCGCATCTGGATCTCACGCTCGGGTCGATCAACACCACCGTTCTGCTGCTGTCCAGCGTGACCTGCCAGATGGGTGTCTTCGCGGTGGAGCGGGGCCAGGTCAGGCGGATGGGGAGCATCTGGGATTTCAGGCGCTGGGGGCTGCGCGAGTGGTACGTGCTCAGCTTCATCATGGGTCTGTACTTCGTGTGTGGCCAGGGCTATGAGTACGTCGGCCTGATGAAGGACGGGCTGACCATGGGGTCCAGCGCGTACGGCTCGGTGTTCTTCATCCCGACCGGCTTCCACGGGCTGCATGTGAGCGGCGGCCTGATCGCCTTCCTGTTCCTGCTCGGCCGCACGTACGCCGCCAAGAACCTCACCCGTGAGGTACAGGTGAGCGCGATCGTCGTGTCCTACTACTGGCACTTCGTCGACGTGGTGTGGATCGGCCTGTTCACGACCATCTACCTCATCCATTAATGAGCCAACCTATTAATAGACCAACCATTAAGAGACCAACCATTAAGAGACCAACACTGACCGGAAACCGAGGACAGCAGTGAGCTGGATCACCGCGCGGCGAAGGCACCGGGCCTCCGGTTATGCCGTCGTCATGCTCGGGCTCGCCGGAATCGGCGTCATGTATGCGAGCTTCACCTCCGCAGGCAGCCCGGCATCGGCCGCCGATCCCGGTGTGGCGTCGCAGAGCGTCGCCCAGGGTAAGTACCTGTTCTCCCAGAGCTGCTCGAGCTGCCATGGGATAGCTGCGCAGGGCACCTCGCAGGCACCCAGCCTGATCGGCGCCGGGGCGGCGGCGGTGGACTTCCAGATGAGCACCGGCCGGATGCCCGCCAAGGAGCAGGGCGCGGAGATGGACCGCAAGCCGCAGCAGCAGTTCACCCAGAAGCAGATCTACGAGATCGCGTCCTACATCGCCTCGCTGGGCGGCGGCCCGGCGATCCCGGCGGCCTCGCAGGTAAGTGCCAACGGCGCGAACGTCGGGCTCGGCCAGCAGTTGTTCGCGGCCAACTGCGCGGCCTGCCACAACATCGTCGGGGCCGGCGGTGCGCTCACCTACGGCAAGTACGCGCCCGCGCTCAACCAGTCCACTCCGGTGCAGATCTACGAGGCCATGCAGACCGGCCCGGAGGCGATGCCAGTGTTCGGCGACGGCGCCATCACTCCGAACGAAAAGCGGGACATCATCGCCTACATCACGGGGACCAGGACGCAGGCCAACCCGGGCGGGCTGAGCCTGGGCCGGGTCGGCCCGGTGACCGAGGGACTGGTCGCGTTCATCGGCGGCATCGGGCTGCTGGTGATGACGGCCATGTGGATTGCTGCGAAGCGGCGTGACGTGCGCGTGGAGAGTCATGAGTGACGAAAAGCAAGATCCCGGACTCCCTGGCGACGACGGCGGGGAACTGGAGGCAGGTAAGCCGCACCGGGTGATCGGTACGCCTCCCCCGGCCGCCGCGCGGACCCTGCTGGATCCGGATCCGGCGGCCGGATCCGGCGGCCGGACCCTGCTGGATCCGGCGGCCAGGCCCGGTGAGCGTGCCCCGGCGCGGCCCGAGACCCCCGAGCCGGACCCGGACCGGGCCAGGCGGGCCGAGCGGAAGATCGCGTTCTTCTTCCTGCTGTCCGCTCTGGCCAGCGTCGGCTTCATCGCCGCCTACATCGGCATGCCGGTGCACACGATGGGCCGGGTCTTCCACTCCAACCTGGCCCTCGGCTCGGCCATGGCGGTGGGCTTCCTGTCCATGGCGGCGGGTATGGTGATGTGGGTGCGGCAGTTGATGCCGGACGTTGAGGAGGTCGAGGCGCGCAAGCCGGTCGCCTCGGCGCCTGAAGCGCGGCAGGAGTTCGAGCAGACCTTCATGGAAGGCGCGCAGGCCAGCGGGTTCACCAAGCGCCCACTGCTGCGGCGCAGCCTGATCGTGGCCAGTGTCCCGCTGGCGCTGGCACCCATCGTGCTGCTGCGTGACATGGGCCCGCTGCCCGGGACCAGCTTGCGGCACACGGTCTGGCGCCGGGGGATGCGGCTGCTGGTGTACGGCTCCAACCGGCCGATCAGGCCCGAGGACTTCAGCTCGCCCGGCGGCCTGATCACCGTGGTTCCCGACGGGTACCAGGACAACGACACCGAGCTGGCCAAGGCCGCCGCGATCATCATCAAGCTCGCACCAGGGCAGCTCCAGCCGCCCACGAACATGAGCTGGACGGTGCAGAACATCGTCTGTTACTCCAAGATCTGCACGCACGTCGGCTGCCCGGTCGCGCTGTACGAGCAGACCACGCACCACATTCTGTGTCCCTGCCACCAGTCCACGTTCGATGCGACCAGGGGCGCGCAGGTGACGTTCGGCCCGGCCCCACGGCCACTGCCCCAGCTTCCGCTCATGGTTGATCCAGAGGGCTATCTGGCCGCGGCCGGCGACTTCAACGAACCGGTAGGCCCAAGCTTCTGGGAGCGCGGATGACCGCGACAGACGAGGAACTCGCCCAGCCAGCGCCGAAGGCGCTGACCGGCGTCGGCGGGTGGCTGGACGACAGGTTCCGCGGCGCCAAGGGCGTCCGGAGTTTTCTCAGGAAGGTCTTCCCCGACCACTGGTCATTCCTGCTCGGTGAGATCGCCCTCTACTCGTTCATCATCCTGCTGCTCACCGGCACGTTCCTCGCGCTGTTCTTCAAGCCGAGCATGACCGACGTGATCTATCACGGCAGCTACACCCACCTCGACGGCGTCCGGATGAGCGAGGCGTACGCCTCGACGCTGAACATCAGCTTCGATGTGCGCGGTGGCCTGCTGATGCGGCAGATCCACCACTGGGCCGCGGACCTGTTCATGGCCGCGATGCTGATCCACATGCTCCGGATCTTCTTCACCGGTGCCTACCGCAAGCCCCGCGACGTCAACTGGCTGATCGGCGTGGTGCTGATCACGCTGGGCATGCTGGAGGGGCTGTTCGGCTACTCGCTGCCCGATGACCTGCTGTCCGGCACGGGAATCCGCATTCTCGAGGGCGTGATCCTGTCCATCCCGGTCGTCGGCACGTACCTGTCGTTCTTCCTGTTCGGTGGGCAGTTCCCCGGGACCGACATCATCCCCAGGCTGTACATCATCCACGTGCTGCTGATCCCTGGCCTGTTCCTGGCACTGATCGCCGCGCACCTGTTCATCATGTTCCACCAGAAGCACACTCAGATGCCGGGCAAGGGCCACACCGACAGCAACGTCGTCGGCCAGCCCATGTATCCGTACTTCATGGTCAAGACGGGTGCGTTCTTCTTCTTCGTGTTCGGTGTGCTGGCGCTGCTGTCCACGGTCGCCCAGGTCAACCCGATCTGGCTGTACGGGCCGTACAATCCCGTGTCGATCTCGGCGGGTTCGCAGCCCGACTTCTATATGGGCTTCCTGGAAGGGACGCTGCGCTCGTTCCCGAGCTGGACATGGGATCTGGCCGGCCACACGGTCGCCTGGAACGTGCTCATCCCGGCCTTGATCCCGCTCGGCCTGCTGTTCACCGGCATGGCGCTGTGGCCGTTCATCGAACGCTGGGCCACTGGCGACTACTCTGAGCACAATGTCCTTGACCGTCCGCGCAACGCGCCGACCCGCACCGCGATCGGGGTGGCCGCGATCACCTTCTACAGCATCGAGCTGATGGAGGGTGCGAACGACCTGATCGCCGACCATCTGGACATCCCGCTGTACACGGTGACCTGGATCGCCAGGTTCGCCTGGTTCCTCGGGCCGGCCATCGCGTACTTCGCGACCAAGCGGATCTGCCTGGGCCTGCAGCGCAAGGACCGCGAACTGCTCGAGCACGGCCTGGAGACCGGCATCATCCGGCAGATGCCGAGTGGCGAGTTCATCGAAGTGGAACGCCCGGTCTCCGAGCAGACGCGCGCGGTGCTGCTGTCCAAGAAGGAGCCGCAGCTACTGCCCATTGCCGGGGCCAAGGACGAGAACGGCGTCCCGGCGCCGGGTACCCGCGGCATGGCCGGCCGCCTGCGCGTCACCGCGAACCGGGTGATTTCCGAGAGCATCCCGCTGACCAGCGGGAATGGTCACGGTGGCAACGGTCACGGCGGAAACGGTCACGGCCCGGCCGAGCACGCCGCGGTCGGCGCCCCCGCTCACTCCCCCGAGGTCCAGGAAGGTGAGGACTCGGGCCCGGCGCTCGATGAGCCCGTGCCCGGCGCCGATTCCTGATGTGAAACCCGGTATTTCCTTGCGGCTGTGCCGGACCTTCCGGCACAGCCGTTTTCTTGTTGACGATGGCCTGTGAGCGCGGCGGCCATGCTGAGCGCGGAGCGGGCTGCCAGGTATGACGGAAATAGGCGAACATTGAGATATGCCTGTCACAGACGCGATGTCTCCTGCGGAACAGGCCGAACTGCGGGGGAAATGCCGGGTGTTCCTGGCAGCACACGGTTCACAAACGGCGGCCGACCTGCTGGCCTGCATACCAGGAGACACAGTCACCGACCGGTATGGCGAGGGCGGGGTGGTCGCCGAACTGGAGCGGGAGATCGCCGGGCTGCTGGGCAAGCCTGCGGCGGTGTTTGTGCCCAGTGGGACGATGGCCCAGCAGTCGGTGCTCCGGGTGCACGCCGACCAGCGGCAGCGCCGGACCGTGCTGTTCCATCCCATGTGCCATCTGGAAAAGCACGAGGGGATGGCCTATCAGCGGCTGCACGGGCTGACCGGGCGTGCCGTGGGGGATGCGAACCGGCTGATCGGTATCGGCGACCTGACGGCGGTCGGCGAACCGGTGGCGGCGCTGCTGATCGAGCTGCCACAGCGCGACCTGGGCGGCCAGCAGCCGGACTGGGCGGACCTGGAGGCTCAGGTCGCCTGGGCTCGGGAGCGAGGGGCCGCGGTGCATCTCGACGGGGCGCGGCTGTGGGAGTCGGCGGTGGGGTATGGCAGGGCGCCGGACGAGATCGCGGCACTGTTCGACACCGTATACGTGTCGTTTTACAAGGGGATCGGCGCGTTGCCGGGGTGCTGCGTGGCCGGGCCGGGCGACATCATCGCCGAGGTGCGGGACTGGCGCCAGCGGATGGGCGGCACGCTGTTCGGGCTGTGGCCGAATGCCGCGTCGGCGCTGGCCTCGTTGCGGCGCAGGCTGCCCATGATGCCCGGATATCTGCGGCATGCCCGGGCGATCGCGGCCGCGCTGGACGGCCTGGACGGGGTGCGGGTGGTGCCCGACCCGCCGCAGGTGCCGATGATGCACCTGCTGCTGGCCACGTCCAGGCCGTGCTTCCTGGCGGCGGTGCGGCGGCTGGCGGTCGAGCGGCAGACGTGGACCTGGCCCAATGCCATGACCACCCTCGATCCTGGCGTGCAGCGGGTTGAGCTGTCGGTGGGCGATGCGACCTGCAAGCTGGCCCCGGATGAGGTCCGCGACATCATCGCGGACCTCATCCGGGGCTGATCGTCCCGGCAGCAGAGCCGCTACACCGCGTCGCCGCGCAGCGAGAAGCTGGCCAGACGCTGCATCGCCATCAGCAGCGCCGCCACCGTGACGATCGCGCCCATGACGACCGCCGTGGTCAGGCTCAGCCCGGCGTGCAGCGAGGAATCGTGGGCGATCGCGTTTGCGACGCCGAGCGCGTAGTGGCCGATGGACAGGATGCGGACGCCGCTGACGAAGTTGCCGAGCAGGCCCTCCCAGACGAGCACGTAGAGCAACCCGACGGCGATCGCCCGGGTGGTAGCGGCCGAGAGCATGATGAACAGCGCGTTGTAGATCAGCGAGCCCACCAGCGCCCCGGCGAACAGGGCCATGACGAGCTTGGTCGCGCTGCCGGTAGCGATCAGGCCGGCCACCAGCTCGGACCCGGCGGCGAAGACCATGGTCAGGCCGGTGGCCACGGCGAACTTGGTCATGATGACCGAGGATCTGCGGACCGGCGTGGCCAGCAGGTGGATGATGCTCCCGTCATCGATCTCGGCGCCCAGCACACTGCCACCGACGACGAGGGCGGTGAGCGGGATGACCACGGTGAAGCCGAAGTCGCCGAGGATCAGGCTCGGCCAGTCCGCGGTGCTGGGATGGGAGGCCTTGAGCGCGAGGGTCACCAGGATGAGGATTGCCGCCGGGAGCCCGAAGAGCAGGGCCCGCCTGCGGCCCAGGGTCGCGCGCAGCGTGATCGAGGCGACTGTTCCGTTGAATATGCCGGACATGGGTTTAGTGCCCTTTCAGGACGCCAGCAGGTAGGCGAAGACGCTTTCCAGCGACTCATCGGACGGGAGCAGCTCCAGGAGCCGGATGTCGTGCTTGCGGGCCAGCACCGCGATCTCCCGGCAGAACGCGCCGTAGTCGCTGGCCCGCACCTGCAAGCCCTTGCCGGTCAGCTCCACACCGGTTACCGCGGGACGGCTCAGCAGGGAGGCGCCGAGCAGCCGGTCATCGGACGAGCGGACGGCAAAGACGTGCGGCCTGCTGGTCATCAGCCGCCGGATGGCACGGAAGTCCCCGGAGGCGGCCAGCCGGCCGGCCACGATCACCTGGATGGTCCCGGACAGCCGCTCCACCTCTTCGAGGATGTGCGAGCTGAACAGGATCGTGCGCCCCTCGGCGCCGAGCTTGTCGAGCAGGTCCATCATCTGCAGCCGCTGCCGCGGGTCCATCCCGTTGAACGGCTCGTCGAGCAGCAGGATCGCGGGATCGTGGACCATGGCGGCGGCCACCTTGATCCGCTGCCGCATGCCCTTGGAGTAGGTGGAGATCCGGCGGTCCGCTGCGTCGGCCATCTCCACCATCTCGATCGCCCGGGCGGTGGCCGCGCCGACGTCGGGCAGCTTGTGCAGCTTGGCCGTGGACCGGACGAACTCCGTCCCGGTGAGGGCGGCATAGACCGAGTCGCGTTCGGGAATCAGGCCCAGGCGGGCGTAGATGTCCGGGTTGTGCCAGGCCTGCGCCCCGTCCACGGTCAGCGTGCCGCGGGACGGCGGGAGAAAGCCGCTGATCATGTGCAGCAGCGTGGACTTGCCCGCGCCGTTCGGCCCGAGCAGCCCGGTGACGCCGGGGCCGATCGTCATCGTGACGTCGTTGACCGCGACCACGTTGCCGTACCAGCGGGTCACCCCGGTCAGCTCGATGGTGCTCATGCCACTCCCGCCTTCCGGTACCTGACGGCGAGGATGGCGAAGCTCGCCGCGAGAAGCGCTACGAACATGACGATGTAGGCGGGGGCATAGCTGCCCGGGTCCGGTACCGGCCCCTCCCCCGGCTGGAAGATGTGGTGCACCCCGGCAAACCACTTCGTGAGGCTTTGCAGCGTATTGAACGGGCTGATCAGGCTGGCCAGCCGCTGTCCGGCCGATATCGCCGGCGTGATGAACTGCCCCTTACCGGGTCCCGGCACCGGACCGCCCGGGCCCCGGCCGGCGATCTGGTAGATGATCTGGGACAGGATGAAGGTCAGGAAGAAGAAGATCGCAACCACGCCGGTCGCGTAGGCGCGGCGGCCGGTCAGCGAGGCCAGGGCCAGGCCGATGGCCGACACCAGCACCGCCCACATCAGGCCGATGGCCAGCCCGGCGAGCAACCCTCTGGTGTTCGGCCAGATCGCGCCGCTCTTGGACGAGACGATCGTGCCGAGGTAGAGCAGCACCAGCGGCAACTCGATCAGCAGCAGGCTGGCCGCGGTGAACGCGAGGTACTTCGCCAGCGGGTAGTCGCCGCGGCGCATCGGCCGGGAGAAGTACAGCGGCAGCACCCGGCTGCGCAGATCCCTGGAGACCAGTTCGGGAGCCTGGACCGCTACGAAAACTGTCAGCACGATGACCCGCAGCGGGAACAGGTACGACTCATAGGTCACGATCTGGCCGTTGCCCTTGTTCACCGCGACCGCATTGATCAGAGCGGGCAGGCTCATGGCCACGAACGCGATCACCGGGAGGATTTTGGCCTTGGCGCCGCGGCCGATGCCGAGCGCGGACCGGAAGCTGTGCCACAGCAGAGCGCGCACGATCTGCAGGCGGCCGAGCCTGGGACCGTCGTAGCGGCGGTAGCCACGGTCGTGGATCACGCTCCTGGCGCTGATGGCGCCACCGGGCAGGGCGCTGTCAGCGGACATCCGGCACCTCCGTGAGATCTGGGTCGCGGAACAGTTCTTCGACGCTGTGCCGGCTCAGCTCCAGCCGGGACAGCGGCGCGCGCAGGTCGGCGACCGCGTCGCGCAGCGCGTCATAGGTCGCATCGCCGGTCAGCGGGACCAGCAGCGCCCGCTGCTGCCGCCGTGGGCCGAGCCCGCGCCTGGCCAGCTCGTCGGCCAGGGCCTGCAGACCCTCGTCGACCTCGACACGCAGCATCCGGCTCGCCCCGGTGAAGCTGGTGATGGTGTCGGCGCGAAGCAGCCGGCCGGCCTCGATCGCGACGATGTGGTCGCAGATCCGCTCGATCTCACCGAGCAGGTGCGAGGCCACGACGATGGAGATGCCGAACTCGGTGCCGATCCGGGAGATCAGGTCGAGCATCGCCCCCCGGCCGGCCGGGTCCAGGCCATTGGTCGGCTCGTCGAGCAGCAGCAGCCGCGGGTCCCCGACCAGCGCCTGGGCCAGCTTCACCCGCTGCTTCATGCCGGTCGAGTAGGTGCCGACCAGGCGGTAGCGCTCCTCGTGCAGGCCGACATGGCGCAGTGACTCGGCCGCCCGCTCCTTGGCTGCCGTGGCCGGCAGGCCGGACATCCGGCCCATGTGCGTGACGAACTCGGTGGCGGTCACGTCGGGCGGCAGGCAGTCATGCTCGGGCATGTACCCGATCAGGGTCCTGATCCGCTCGCCCTGCTGCGCGCAGTCGATGCCGAACACCGCCGCACGGCCCTTGGTCGGCGTGAGCAGGCCGAGCAGGATCTTGATCAGCGTCGATTTACCGGCCCCATTGGCGCCGATCAGCCCGGTGATGCCCGGGGCGACCGCGATGGTGAGCCCGTCGAGTGCGGTTATGTCGCCCGGATACCGCTTGGTCAGCGCCTGTGTCTCGATGACCGCACCGTCGGTGCCGTCACCCCCGGCGCCCCCGCCCTGTGGGCCTGCGGCAGTGCTTGTTATGAAGTTCGCGTCAGTCAAAATTGCCTGCCCGGTTGCTGCGGTTCAGACCTGGCCCGATCACGGTTTGAATGCTGCTCACGAGCCCGGCCTCGCTGTCTGCATTGGATGCCCCAAGCCTGGCGCAGCGGCATGATCACTGTCGTCACCCGGCAGGGTGATCTTCCCCGGCCAGCCACCGAGGCGCCTGGCACCGGTGATCCCGCAGGCCTACGCCCGCAGAGTGACGTCAATCTGGTGAGCTGCGGATACCGTAGGTGGGTGAGCATTCCGTGGCAGGTGCCGCCGCCCACCGGGCAGCGGTCACAGCGGCCGCCGCTGAGCAAGCGGCTGCGGCCCGGCCACTGGGTGGCGCTCGACTATCTCGCCGCGGCGCTGTGTGCGGTGATGATGTTCGTCAACACGCAGAAGGCGGCGCTGCGTTACGACTTCGGCTGGTCCGGGCTGACCGGGACCCTGATGTCCGTGGTGATCGCCGTGGCCGTGTCCATCCCGGTGGCGGTGCGCCGGCGCAACCCGATGGCCACCCTGGTGGCCAGCGTGGTGGCCGCCGTGATGGCCCCGCTGTTCGCCGCGATCGTAACCGTCACGTCCCGGCCGCCGGCACCGTTCACCTTGCCAGGCACGAACCTGGTGCCGGACATCGCGCTGCGGTCCGCCCCCGTGTTCTTCCTTCCGGTCGGCTACGTGATCTACCTGGTCGCCGCCCTCTGCCGGCGAACGGTGGCGG
>Ga0209166_10003273_pt1 | contig 11782 bp, 11 predicted proteins | sample Coa_R1_3_FD_187151 | JGI IMG/M metagenome (GOLD analysis project Ga0209166, IMG submission 187151) | Surface soil microbial communities from Centralia Pennsylvania, which are recovering from an underground coalmine fire - Coalmine... | ecosystem: Environmental > Terrestrial > Soil >... | reverse complement strand
AATCAATGCCGCGGGAATTGCCCGTCCGTGCGCGGCCGCGGCCATTACATTGAAATTTTCAAAGTTCGGCAGGAGATACGAAAGGCCTCGCAGGAACGCCACCATGGCCGGGCTCGCCGTGGCTAGGTGAAACGTTCTCAGTTCCTCGACGAACAATCCGGCGATGTACAGGGCCGAGGTATACAAGATGGCAAGCAAAGGCGTGGTATAGCAGGAAAACAGCAACGCCAGCGCCACCACCAGCATTAGTTTCAGCAGGATGAAGTAAACTGCGATCAGCAGCACGGCGTCCGCGCGCTCGAGAGGATGCTTCACGTACAGCAGCGCCAGGAACAATCCCGCCGCCATGGCCAGCGTGTTGACCGCGAGCGTCAACAGCAGCCCGCCGAATTTTCCCAGAAGAAATTCCCACCGCCGAACTGGCTTGGCCAGCAGCGCATACAGCGTCCGCTTGTCCATTTCTTTGTAGACCAGCCCGACGCCGGTGAACACTGCGATCAATAACCCAATCACGGAAATGGCGCTCAAGCCCAGGCTCTTGATCACCATCTCTTCGATCCCAATCGAGATTTGTCCGACGAGGATTGCCGCCGCCATCATCAGCAGCGCAAATAAAACCAGGTTGTACAAGACGCGGTCGCGTACCGCCTCGCGAAATGTATTTAACGCTACCGCTCCCGCCCGCCTCATTTCCCGCTCACCTCGACGGCCGCCCCTTGCGCACGGTCTGCTTCGATCAAGTTCATGAAATACTCTTCCAGCGAGGCTTTCACTTGCGCCACGGAAAGTATCTTCGCTCCCGCGCCCCGAAGTTGTTGCAGCGCCGCGTACAGCTCCTCTTCGGGAATTTGCATGCAATAACGGTCGCCCGTCTTCGTCGCTTTCGCGATCAGCGCCGCTGCATTCGCGCCGCCTCCCGGAAGTTCAAACAGGATTTCCATCCCGTGGGCCTTCATCCCCACGATTTCTCCTGGCGCGCCGACGCCCCGCAACTTCCCGCCGACGATCACGCCCACCCGGTCGCAGAGCATCTCCGCGTCGGAGAGGATGTGCGTCGAGAACATCACGGTTTTTCCCGCTCGCTTCAATTCCAGAATGATGTCGCGCACTTCTCTCCGCCCAATCGGATCGAGCCCCGACATCGGCTCATCCAAAATCACCACCTGCGGATCGTGCAAAATCGCCTGCGCCAATCCCACGCGCTGCAGCATCCCCTTCGAGTATTTGCGCAGTTGAATCTTCCCCGCCGTCTCCAGCCCCACTTTCTTGAGCATGCGCGCCACGCGCTCGCGCCGGTCCGCCGCCGTCAAATCGTGAAATCTCGCGAAGTAATCCAGCATCTCCGCCGCCGTCAAATAATCGTAAAAGTACGGCTGCTCGGGCAGATAGCCGATATCGCGGTGCATCTCGATGTCGGTGATCGGCTTTCCCAGGATCCGCGCCGTGCCGGCCTCGGGAAAGATCAGCCCCACAAGCAGCTTGATGGTCGTCGATTTCCCCGCACCGTTCGGCCCGAGAAAGCCAAACACCTCGCCGGTCTCGACCTGCATGCTGAGGCCTTCCAGCGACCTCCTTTTCTTGAGGTGGAGGAAGCCGTACGGGTAGTCCTTGGTCAGATTGTCAATCTCAATCGCTGCGACTGGCATGCTCTCATTCTTCTGAAGCGCGGCCCCATCGTCAATCGGTCACACGCATCAATGTGCGCGGAGAGAAAATAGAGGGTGCGCGGCAGGAGGGAAAATAGTACAGGCTTAGGAGTCGCTTCGCGTGCTGCCAATTTGCACTAGCTCAGGTTGCGGCGCCGCGGAGGGCGCCATCGGCTTTGGCTTCAAGGTCTGCGGGCCGCGCCAGTTGTCAATAATCCCCACCTGCTGCACGCAGGAAACCGTGCACATCGGCGCGCAAGGTTTCTCCGTGTAGTACTCGCGATGCCGCATCTCATCCGTGTACTGCTCCAGCGGAATCCCTGGATACCCGCGCTGTTGCGAGCACCAGTGCACCAGCCCGTCCTCGCAAATGTACAAATAGCGCGCGCCCGAGCGGCAGCGCCAGTCGTGCTCTTTACCCCGCGCCACGCTGTGCTGAAAATCATTAAATCTCGAGAAGGACCGCTTCCCCAGCTCCATGATCTCTTCAAAAATTTCCAATTCGCGCGGGGCCAGGGGCTTCAATTGGCCATTCCCATCGTGAATAATCCCCACCGTGCTCGTAAATCCCAGCTCCACGGCCCGGTGCGCAATCTTCAAAGCGTCTTCCGGGTCCTTCACCCCGCTTCCCAGCACCGAATTGATGTTCACCTGGAACACTGAATATTCCGCAAGCCATTCCAGCCGGATATCCAGCGTCTTCAAACTCTTTTTCGAAACTTCGTCCGGCACCAAATTATCAATGCTGATCTGCAAGTGCTCCAAGCCCGCCTCATTCAGCGAGCCAATCCGCTCCTTGCTCAGCAAAAATCCGTTGGTAATCATTCCCGCGATCATCCCGCGCTTCCGGATGTGCCGGATCACCCCTTCCAGCTCCGGGTGCATCAGCGGCTCGCCTCCGCTGATGGTGATGATCGACGTGCCCATGTCCGCCAGAATATCCAGCCGCTTCTTCATCTCCTCCAGCGGCACCGGCTTCGACACATTGTCGTACTCGTTGCAGTATCCGCAGTCCAGATTGCAGCGCCGCATCGGTATGATATGCACCAAAATCGGGTGTTTCGTCGATGCCAGCGCCTTGGCGATCATCTTCAGCTCGCGCACACGCGTGCGCCGGAACCGCCGCCGCCGCTCGCGCAACACTTCCGCGCTAGCCTTTCGTATTTTTGTCTCTTCTGCCATGAATTCCGCTAATTCCCCAAGGCCTCAATTATACACAACGCAGCGCCTCCCACTCCCCTTTGCGCCTTGTCGGTACCCGCCATGTTTCCAAGTGCCCGACTCACGCGACAGTTCGTCCGATGAATAGTTCCCGTCGTCGGCGGGAGAAGGGCAGAGGTCTGGTTAACCGTAACCTGGTTAACAATAATGGGGACCCTCCCCCCGGTTTTTTCGTAAGTGTTGATTTGAAGCAAGTTGAAACTGTTTAGAATGAACACTTGCGGAAGTGTTGATTCCAAGGGAGTTGCGGGATATTTTATGGGACGCGAAGGCGAGGATGCACTTGGCGAAAAGGCAGGAAAAGAACGGCAGGATGCAGGAGACGAGATTTGAGCAACGTTCACGAGGAATTATAGCATGGAAGTAATAGATGTCAATAGTTATTTGTAACTCTTTTGGCGTGAGTGGGTTAGTTGTCGATTCGAATGGGCGAGCGCAAATCGAAGCGCGGGTGAACGCTTAGATGTGCTCGAGGGAAAAAAAGTGGGCACGATGAATCGTGCCCCTACGGGGAGTAGCCGGGTCCTTGCGAGAAATGCGGGGGCGAGATCGCGCAGCGGCCTTGCAAAGAAGGACCTGCGCGCGGCTCCTTCGACTATTGCCAAAGAAGCAGAAGGACGGCTTCGCATTGTTAAGTCCAAGCGCTACAATGAGATCGTAGGGAGCTTCGGAAAACCATGATCCACCCGACGCAAAACGTTTTTGAGTTGCCGCTGCTGGAGCGCGCCGAAATGGCCATGTAGGCCGCGATGGAGAAACTCATCGACGAGCATGCGCGCGAGGGGTTGCGGCTGTATATCTGGCGCGACGGCAAAGTCGCGGCGGTTGCTGCATAAGAATTGCGGGCGCCATCCAGGCAGTAAATTAACCCAAGAGATGGATTGAAGCGGGAAAGCGGTCACCCTCAGAAGGGTGACCCTACATTTGTGTGGGCCTGCTAAAATCGGGGCTACTTTTTGCAGGAGCAGCCATGTCTGAAATCGCCGAAAGCGCTTCTAACATCCCGACGCGCACCGAGTCTGACTCCATGGGCAAAATCGACGTCCCCGCCGACCGCTACTACGGCGCGCAGACCGCCCGCTCGCTCATCCACTTCGCCATCGGCAAGGACACCATGCCGCCCGAGTTGATTCGCTCCTTCGGCATCCTCAAAAAAGCCGCCGCGCTCGTCAACCAGGACCTCGGCAAACTTCCGCCAGACAAGACTGGGCTCATCGTCCAAGCCGCCGACGAAGTCATTTCCGGAAAGCTCAACGAGCACTTCCCTCTGCGCATCTGGCAAACCGGCAGCGGCACGCAAACCAACATGAACGTCAACGAAGTGATCTCCAACCGCGCCATCGAAATCTCCGGCGGCGCGATGGGCAGCAAGAAACCCATTCATCCCAATGACGATGTAAATATGTCGCAATCCTCGAACGACACCTTCCCCGCTGCCATGCACATCGCCGCCGCCACCGAAACCAAACTTCGCCTGCTCCCCGCCGTGAAAAAACTTCGCGACGCTCTCGACGCCAAAGCCCAGGAGTTCGCGGACATCGTAAAAATCGGGCGCACGCATTTGCAGGACGCCACGCCGCTGACCGTCGGCCAGGAATTTTCCGGTTACGTCAATCTGCTCGACCGCGACGGCGGCCGCATCGCCATGGCTCTCGACGGCCTCTATGATCTCGCTATCGGCGGCACCGCCGTCGGCACCGGCCTCAACGCCCATCCCGAATTCGCCGAACGCGCCGCGCGCAAAATCGCCGAGTTGACGCATCTGCCGTTCCGCTCGCATCCCAATAAATTTGCCGCGCTTAGCGCCCACGACGAACTCGTCTTCGCGAGCGGCGCGCTGAAAACGCTCGCCGCCTCGCTCATGAAAATCGCCAACGACATTCGCTGGCTCGCTTCCGGCCCGCGCTGCGGCCTCGGTGAGCTCACACTTCCCGAAAACGAGCCGGGCTCTTCGATCATGCCGGGCAAGGTGAATCCCACGCAGGCCGAAGCCCTCACCATGGTCGCCGTTCAGGTGATGGGCAACGACGCCGCCATCGGATTCGCCGGCTCGCAAGGCAATTTCGAGCTAAACGTTTTCAAACCCGTCATCATCTTCAACTATATCCACTCCGTCGAGCTTCTGGCAGACGCGATGCGTTCGTTCGAGGATCACTGCGTCCAGGGGATCGAAGTCAATCGCACCCAAATCGAACACTACGTCCACAATTCCCTGATGCTGGTCACCGCGCTGGCTCCCAAAATCGGCTATGACGCCGCGGCCCAAGTCGCCAAAGCCGCGCATCACTCCCACATCAGCCTCCGCGAAGCCGCCATCAAGCTCGGCTTCGTAACCGGCGAAGAATTCGACGCCCTCGTCAAGCCCGAGGACATGACTCATCCATGAATAATTGCGAATGCCTAAGCGAAGAGAACCATGAATAGCAAGACTGCACTCCACACTGCGGCGCGAGCATACTGCCAGGAACGTTTCCGCGAATGGATGGAGGCCTACAAGGATCTCCAAATCAAAGAAAAATGGAAGGTTGAGAATCTCTTCAAGCCCGGATGGGATTATTCGGCTGAGGCATATCGGATCTTTCCGCGATATCGGATTGACGCCGATATTCAGATCGAAGTCGAGAGTCTGATGCCCGACTCATGCTCAACTTTTGAAGAGCTGCGTTCTCAACTGGTCCGCGCTTGCGATGTTGCCGAAGCCCGTCTCCACGCGGAACTTAACAATTCCAATGCACGAGAGGCACTTCAGGAGGAAGCGGAAGACTACCGAGCTTACGTTCAGGTGTTAGGAGAAAGCGATCTGACCAATGTGGCTCCCCTTCCCTTCAGGCGAGTGATAACCAAGGAGGAAAGCAAAAAACTCTGGAAAAAACTCGAGGATGCATGGGGTATGGGTGGTGGCCCTTGGTTTCCACTCAGAGAAGGTCAAGCTCCGCCCCATGTGATTGCATTCCATTGTGATTACTTTGAAGCGATGGATGGCGCACAACTTCTTCGTAAAGCTCTGGAAACGCGTGGAATTAAGAGAATATTTCAGCTTCAGGAATTCGGTTCGCCAGAATACGAAATCGACCTACCGAATCTCGAACCAGCATACGGCAGTGGTGGCGAGCAGTATTCCACGTCTGCGCCAACAGATTGGGTAGTGTACGCGTCTCACGAATCGTCAATTACAGTTTGTGGAGAATGGCTCACAACGGTTTTCAAGGAAGCGTGGCCGGAATGGAGCCAGCGAGGTTACGGTGGGCCGTACTCAACAGAGGACTTGAGAGGTACGTGGGAAACGAAATGAATGACTTCATTCTAAGAGTACGGAGGTCTTTGTGATTTGGGCGGGTGGCGCATACGTTGCGTGGGGTGCTGTACTCTTCGCGGGTTTTGCGAAGGGTGCGGGTTTTGATGTCTGGAAGAGTTGGTGAACTGTGAAGGCTACAAGAAAAAGGCTGGGTGACGCAGCTTCAGGAACGCTGCGGAGCTGGCGACTCCAGCGGGTTGGTCCAGCGCAAGGCGGGGAAGCGGGCGAAATCCCGGTCGGTGGTGTGCAGGACGCCGCCGTATTCGAGCGTGAGCGCCGCCAAATCGGCGTCGCTGATCAATGGACCGCGTGCCTGGCCATCCTTCATCATTTGCCGAAGCAGGCTCCAGTGCTGCTCTCCAGCCGGCAAGAGGCTCACGTTGGGCTGCGCGAGCCATTGATCCACGAGCTGGGTGGCTTCCTCCGGCGTGAACCGCTTTCCGGAGAGTCTGGGGTTCGTGACGATGCGGAGGAAGGCCGTTACAGTCTGCCATGGTAAACCGACTGGCGCCCCACTTGAGAACGTCTGTTCGATCCATACGCGAGCCTTGGCATGCTGTTGCGATTCGGAATCGTAGGCATACAACAATAGGTTGGCGTCGAGAACAATCACCGGTGGAGCGGGCTCTCCAGCGCCTCGATCAAATCCTCCACTTGGTCATAACTGAGGCCGGGAGGCAGCCCCAAGGGCCGGGGATGAACCACGAAAGGCTTGGCCGGGGGTTTCGCGGAAGCCATCAGCCCGAGGCGAAGAAAATGGTTCACACCAGCCTTCAGCGAAGCCCCGGAACGGCGAAGTTCCCGGCGCAAGAGCTTGGCGACATCATCGTCAAGTGTGAGCGTCGTACGCATATCCTGATGCTTGCAGATAAGGCATCATGATGTCAAGCGCGGACTGGTGAGGCAGATCTAAGGTGGGCCTTCTCCTGCCCGCAGGTCCTAACCAAAGTTGGCTCAGGTTAAGGCGTTTAGAAAAGTGGCAGAGACTTCGCGAAGAGGTGTTATTCTATGGACGAAATGAGAAGAAAGAATATCAGCAAGCTCGACCAGGCTGTAGAACGGACGGCAGAAATCATCATGGAGCACATGTCCACGCTGCCGCTCGAAAAAGCCAAAGCTATGCGCGAGGAAATTCGCCGTCTGGCTGCTAAGCCTTCCCGTCGCGCAGGTCACGGAAAAACCTCAAAATCTCGGCGAAGCGCGGGTCTTCGTCCTTTATCCCGAACTTCCGCAAAATCTTCATAAATTCGCGCTCATCATCGCGCCTGTAGACCCTTGCGAGTTCACGCAACAGCGCGTTCTTCTCCTCTAGCGTGAATAGGTATTTTTCGGCCATCATGGCGAGCGTATTCTAGCAGACCCAGCATAGCTGCTAAGGCAACTTCTTTTGAGATATCACATATGCTATTTAGGAGGCGGCTTGAAAAGGACTAGCGGGATTCTCAGTTTTGCGGTTCTTTCTATGCTTGCACTGCCCTTTGCTGAGGAGATTCGAGCGCAAGCGACGTACACACTGAAGGCGACGCCGAAGACGGTGGCGTGGGGATATTACGACGCAAAGACGCCGCCGGTGTTGCGCGTCAAGTCGGGCGACACGGTGGAGATTCAGACGCTGATCACGAACAGTCCCAAGGGGCTCGAGAAGGCGGGCTTGCCGCCGGAGCAGGTGGAGCAGTCGCTGCGCGATATCACTGAGCAAGTGAAAGACAAGGGGCCCGGCGGGCACATTCTGACGGGGCCGATTTACATTGAGGACGCGCAGCCGGGCGACGTGCTCGAAGTAAAAATTCTCGCCATAAAACTGGCGATTCCGTATGCGTACAACGCGTTCGGGCCGGGCCGCGGCTATCTGCCCGAAGATTTCCCTTACTCCAAAGTGAAAATCATTCCGCTGGATGCGCAGCGCATGGTCGCGAAGTTCGCGCCAGGCATCGAGATTCCACTGCATCCCTTTTTCGGCAGCATGGGCGACGCGCCGCCGGAAAGCGCGGGCAAATGGAACAGCGCGCCGCCGTGGATTATGGCGGGCAACATGGACAACAAGGACCTCGTCGCCGGCACCACGCTCTACATTCCCGTGCACGCGCCCGGTGCGCTCTTTGAAGTCGGCGACGGCCACGCCGGGCAGGGCGACGGCGAAGTGGACATCACCGCGCTCGAAACTTCGCTCGTTGGCACGTTTCAGTTCATCGTGCGCAAGGACATGCACCTGAAGTGGCCGCGCGCCGAAACGCCCACGCACTACATGACCATGGGCTTCAACGATAATCTGAATGCATGCGCGACGCTGGCCCTGCGCGAGATGATTGATTTTTTGGTGACGGAGAAGCACTTGACGCGCGACGATGCGTATATGCTGGCAAGTGTGGCGGCCGATTTGCACATCACGGAGCTGGTTGACGGCAACAAAGGCGTGCACATGATGATTCCCAAATCCATCTTCGCTTCCGGGGCTTCTAAATGAAGCTAGCCTATCTCACATTCGCCTCTCTTTTATCGCTCGCGTCCCTAACAGGTCCGTCCTCCCTCCCCGCTGGGGCTGAATGCAAGTGCCGCCGTGCGCCCGAACAAGAATCCACGCGACCGGGCGGAAACGAAATGGTCATATTCGTGGAGAAAAAGAGTTATCGCGAATTGCGGGGAACCGTCCAGCTGCATGAAGGCCAGCCCGTCGAAAACGCTCTTGTCGAAATTTTCGATAAACCTGAATATTTGCTGGACCATTCGGTTGCCAGCGCCAACAATCGCCCCAAACAGCGGAGGCTGGCAGCGTGTGTGGTTTCCGCAGATGGCAAATTCTGCTTTCGCAATCTTGCCAACGGAAAATATGAGATTAGATCGAGTTCGGGAAATGGAGTGAACGTGACCCACGTTTATGTTGTCGTCGACAAGCAATCAGGCGAAAAGGGGAATCTTGTGGTTGAGATGACTTTGGGAACATAGAAAATCTGTATCTTTCACGATTTCATGTCCAAAAGTTAGAATTTCGTATGAAAATAAATTTGGCACTCATCGTCGCTCTTACAACGCTGCAACTCTCAACGTTCCCGAAATCTCTCCGTGAACTCGGGTCTTCTTCCTTTGAGAACTTAGTGATAGGTAGTTCTCCTTCTCTTTCTTCTGCCTCCGCACCGCAAACCATAAGCCCGGACTGGTGCAAGAACCTCCCGCGCCCGGAATACAAATCGCTCGAGCGCGTCCTCCCGAACGAACCGTGGTTTGCAGTCTACAAAGTTGCGCCCGGCGTTTTCGCGATTTACGAACCGCATCAAGCCGAAGAAGTCATCTCCTATCTCATCATGGGCACCAAGCAAGGCGTTCTCTTCGACACCGGCATGGGCATCGCAGACATCCACAAAGTCGTAAGGCAATTGACCAGCCGCCCCGTCGTCGTCCTGAACTCCCACACGCACAACGACCACGTCGGCGGCAATTCCCTCTTCAGTTTTATTTACGGCATGGACACGCCCTTCACCCGCGCCAGCGCCAAAGGCTCGCGCGACGATGCGCAGGCAGAAATCGCTCCCGGCATGCTCTGCGGCGATTTGCCCAAAGGCTTCAATCCCAAAACCTATGCGACCAAGCCGTGGCACGTTTCGCTGTTTGTGCATGACGGCTTCAAGATCAGTCTCGGCGTCGGCCATGACGTCGAAATCATCGCCACTCCCGGCCATACGCCCGATTCCATCGCGTTGCTCGACCGCGCCAACGGCTTGCTCTTCACCGGCGACACCTACTATCCCGGCCCGATCTGGCTCTTCCGCCCGGAAACCGATCTCGACGCTTACGTCGCCTCCGTCAAAAAACTTGCCGCCCTCGCGCCGCAAATCAAACTCGTCCTCGGCGCGCACAATGTTCCCGTCGCCGACCCGAGTATCCTTCCAAAATTAGTGACCGCCATTGAAGACGTCCGCGCTGGAAAAATCGCGGGAAAACCTCTCGAAGGCGGCAGAGCCTCCTACACGACGAAGGGCATCACCTTTCTTCTCCGCGCCCAGCCTGCGGGAGTAAAATGACGGTGTTGGATAGCAGCCATGGGCGCAACCCCTTCACGACTTACCTGTCTGGCCCTCGCCGGATTTTTTTTGTTTCTTGCGCCCGCATGTCCTTCGCAAAAAAAATCCAAGCATCCTAAAAAGGAGAAAGTCCAGGTTGAGAATTATTACGGCGGCGTCTTTCTCGTAGGCGATGGAGGAATTCCCAGCGGCGCATGCTTCCACATCAACGGCCGCGTCACCTCCGCGGATTTCTTCAACCAGCTCAAGTCCTACGCCACCGATGACGGAACCGTCTTTCGCCTCGGCACAAAAGATGTCACGCATTTTCCGGACAAGCTGCTGCTGACCCTGCTGATTCATGACCAGCCGTGTTCTCTGGGCCTGCAGCCCGTGGGCACGGGCGTCTATCTCACGCAGGAAGCGATGAGTTCGCTGAAGCTTTCGCTGTACTGGAAACACGGCGTGGATATGCGGCCTGCGGGAAAAATAACCCTGGTGGGCTCTTCCGTCGATCCCATCGAGCCGTACGCGACGGATCTTGCTGCCGAATTGCCGAAGCGCTATCTGTGGTCGTACGAACTCGGCATTTCCAGCTCCGGTGTACCCCTGACCGACAGCCTCGTGCTGATTTTCCGCGCGCAAGACGGCCGCATCGTCGCCCGCGTCGCCGCGCGATTATAGCGTTTTGTGAGTGTTATTTTCCGTTCAGAAATTCGTCGGCAGCGCGAACGAAAGCTTCCGGCTCTTCGTAGAACGGAATGTGGCCGCTGCGTTCAAAGACCACGAAGCGCGACCCCGGTATGGCCTGGTGAATTTTGTACGCGACGAGCGGCGCGACGTTGATGTCGTAGCGCCCGGTCATCACGATCACCGGAAATTTGAATTTGGCAATTTCTGGATTCAGGTCGAAGCGCGGCAAGTCGCTGATCACGGCCTGGAAAACTTCCTTGTGATACGCGCCCGCGCCCATCTGCGCGACAAACGCGTCGCGCTTCTCCGCCGAATAAAAAAGCATGGTGAGATAGTCGTGGATCGATGCGTCGGACGCGGCTTTATCGCCCATCTCGTCGGCGAACACGTAGCCCGCGCGGCGTTCGGTGAGTTCCGGGAAAATCTGGCTGAAGAGAAATAGCGTATCGCTCCATTTCGGCGCGGCGGAATCCACAATCATCAAGTGAGCGATGTGCTCGGGATGGCGCGCGGAATACGCCATGGACAAGTAGCCGCCCCAGGAATGGCCGAGCATGTCCCACTTTTCGGATCCAAGATGCGCGCGTAAGGCTTCAAGGTCGGCGATCTGGTTGGCGAGATTGCAGGATTGGCCTTGCTTCAATGGCGCCGAGCGCCCGTTGCCGCGCTGGTCGTAGAAAATGACGCGGCGATTCTTGCCAAGCGTGTCCCAGGCAGTGGAGATATGCAGATAGGTGTGATCGAAGCCGGGACCGCCGTTCACAACAACGAGCGGCGTGCCGGGGCCGCTGCCGGTCACTTCGTAATAGAGCTTGCCGCCGGGGCCGTCAAACGTTTGGCCCTTTTCTTCGTGCGCGGCTCGCGCCGGTGCGCTGGATACAAAAGCGCAAATCGCAAGGAAGGCCGCGAGGAAGAAGACGCGCTTCGCCAAT